>Ga0070732_10002308_pt1 | contig 10344 bp, 14 predicted proteins | sample Coa_R1_5_FD_66449 | JGI IMG/M metagenome (GOLD analysis project Ga0070732, IMG submission 66449) | Surface soil microbial communities from Centralia Pennsylvania, which are recovering from an underground coalmine fire - Coalmine... | ecosystem: Environmental > Terrestrial > Soil > Unclassified ...
TGCCGAACCACTCCTTCGCGTCCTTGCGCGTCATCGCGACCGTCATCAGGTCGCCGACCTTGTCTCCGGCGAACAGCAGATTGTCCTTGATCTGCGCCGCGCTAAGGCCGATGTCCTGCAGCCGGTTGTAGCGCATCATCGACGCGGCGTGGCAGTTGAGGCAGTAATTGACGAAGGTGCGCGCCCCCGCCTGGAGGCTCGCCATGTCGCGCACGTCGATCGGCGCGGCATCGAGCTTCATCTCCTCGCCGGCCGCCAGGGGCGAGACCAGCGCCGCGGCCAGCGCCAGAAGGCTGATGAGTCGCTTCATGGTCAGGTCACCCTTTCCGGCTCGGGTTGGGTCTTGTCGATGCTCGTGTACCAGGGCATCAGGACGAAGAACGCGAAGTAGACGATGGTGCAGATGCGCGCCACGACGGTGGCCCGGTCGACGTTGCCCAGCCACGCGCCGAACTGGCCCCAGACGTTGGTCGGTTCGGTGCCTAGGTAGCCGAGGATGAAGAACACGACCACGAAGGCCGCCAGCGCCGACTTGAAGATCGGTCCCTTGTAGCGGATCGACTTCACCGGGCTGCGGTCCAGCCAGGGCAGCAGGAACAGGATCAGGGTCGCGGCGCCCATCATGGCCACGCCCGGGAACTGCGAATTGAACATCGGCGGCACGGCACGCAGGATCGAGTAGAACGGCGTGAAGTACCACACCGGCGCGATATGCGGCGGCGTCTTCAGCGGGTCCGCGGGAATGAAGTTGTTGGCCTCGAGGAAGTAGCCGCCCATCTGAGGAGCGAAGAACACCACGAGGCAGAACACCAGCAGGAACACGGACACGCCGAACGCGTCCTTCACCGTGTAGTACGGATGGAAGGGGATGCCGTCGAGGGGGATGCCGGTCTTCGGGTCCTTGCTCTTGCCGATCTCGACCCCGTCGGGATTGTTCGAGCCGACCTCGTGCAGCGCGAGCAGGTGCACCGCGACCAGCGCCAGTAGCGCGAGCGGCACCGCGATCACGTGGAAGGCGAAGAAGCGGTTGAGCGTCGCGTCCGAGATGACGTAGTCGCCCCGAATCCACACCGAAAGGTCCTCGCCGATGAACGGGATGCTGCTGAACAGGTTCACGATCACCTGTGCGCCCCAGTACGACATCTGGCCCCAAGGAAGCAGGTAGCCGAAGAAGGCCTCGGCCATGAGGCACAGGTAGATGACCACGCCGAAGATCCAAAGCAGCTCGCGCGGCTTGCGGTACGAGCCGTAGAGCAGCGCGCGGAACATGTGCAGGTAGACGCAGATGAAGAAGAACGAGGCCCCCGTGGAATGCATGTAGCGTATCCACCAGCCGAAGGGCACCTCGCGCATGATGTACTCGACCGAGGCGAAGGCCTGCGTCGCGTCGGGCTTGTAGTTCATGGTGAGGAAGATGCCAGTGACGATCTGGATCACCAGCACGAACAGCGCGAGCGAGCCAAAGTAGTACCAGAAGTTGAAGTTCTTCGGCGCGTAGTACTCGGCGAGGTGCTGCTTCCAGGTCGACACTAGCGGATAGCGCTGGTCGACCCAGGTGAGCAGGCCGCTCAGCGGCGCGCTCAGCGGCCCGAAGCCGGTGATCGTGATCGGTTGCTTGTCCGCGGCTGCCATGTCTCTAGGCTCCCTTCTTGTCTTCGCCGATCAGGATGGTGGTGTCGGAGAGGTAGGTGTACTTCGGCACCCGCAGGTTGATCGGCGCGGGAACGCCCTTGTAGACGCGTCCGGCGAAATCGAACTTCGAGCCGTGGCAGGGACAGTAGAAGCCGCCGTTCCAGGTCTGACCCATCTCGGCCTTGTCGTCGGCGGGCTTCATCTGCGGCGAGCAGCCCAGGTGCGTGCACACGCCCACGATGACGGCATACTCGTCCTTGATCGAGCGAAACTCGTTCTTCGCGTAGTCCGGCTGCTGCGGCACCGACGAATCGGGATCGGAAACTAGGCCGTTGTCCTTCTTGATGTCCTCGAGCATTTCCTTGGTGCGGTGGATGATCCACACCGGCTTGCCCTGCCATTCGACGGTCTGTATTTCGCCGGGCTTCAACGCGCTGATATCGACCTCGACCGGCGCGCCGAGCGCCTTGGCGCGATCCGATGGCAGCATCGAAGCGGCGAATGGAACGGCCGTGGCAACGGCCGCCGCGCCGCCTGCGCAGGCCGTCGCGAGTATGACGGTGCGCCGGCCACGATTGATGTTCGATTGGTCGTTCATGAAAATCCTCGGCGGGAGGTGGGGCGTTGCTCGAAAAGCGAAAATTATACAGAAAGCGCACACACACACCAAATTTTTAACCCCAATTTATTGATTCCAATGACGAATTCAGTCCCTCCCGCCGTAACTGTTCCCCGCGCCGGAGGTTTGGGCAATAATCGCGGGTCAGGGAAATCCGGACGGCTTCCGCCGCGCCCGCCGGGGCGGCGCGAATCCGCGCTCAAACAAGCAGGCATCTTCGCGAGACTCCAGTCTCATCGACGCGCCCATGCGCAAGCTTTGGCTCATATTTGCCCAGACCGCGACCATCGCGCTCGGCGTGCTTTTTGTACTCACCACGCTGAAGCCGGAATGGATCGGGCACCCCGCGGGACTGCAGGTGGTGGAGCTGCGCCAGGCGTCCTCTGGCGGCGGCGCCGGGCGGACCGGTTCCTACAGCGAGGCGGTGAGGAAGGCTTTCCCTGCGGTGGTAAACATCTTCACCAGCAAGGAGATCAAGGCCGAGCGCCATCCCTTCCTCGAGGACCCGCTGTTCCGGCACTTCTTCGGCGACCCGTCGGACGAGCAGCCGCAGCGCGCGTCGAGCCTGGGCTCGGGCGTCATCGTCAGCTCCAAGGGCTACATCCTCACCAACCATCACGTGGTCGAGGCGGCCGACGAGATCGAGGTGGCCCTCGCCGACGGCAAGAAACTGAAGGCGACGATCGTGGGCTCGGACCCCGATACGGACATCGCGGTGCTGCACGTGGACACCGACCCGCTGCCGGCGATCACTTTCGGCGACGCCGACGCGCTGCGCGTGGGCGACGTCGTGCTCGCCATCGGCAACCCGTTCGGCGTCGGGCAGACGGTGACCATGGGCATCGTCTCCGCGCTCGGCCGCAGCCAGCTCGGCATCAGCACCTTCGAGAACTTCATCCAGACCGACGCCGCGATCAACCCCGGCAACTCGGGCGGCGCGCTCATCGACACCGCGGGGAACCTCGTCGGCATCAACATCGCGATCTTCTCGCGCTCGGGCGGATCGCTCGGCATCGGTTTCGCCATTCCCGCCACGAGCGCGAAGAACATCATGGAACAGATCATCCAGACCGGCAGCGTCACGCGCGGCTGGATCGGCGTCGAGGCGCAGGAAATCACCCCCGAGATCGCCGAATCGTTCCACCTCGCCTCGACCAACGGCGTGCTGATCGCCGGGGTGCTGCGCGGCGGGCCCGCCGACAAGGCGGGGCTGAAGCCCGGCGATATCCTGCTCGCGATAGAGGGAAAGGCGGTCAGGGACCCGAACTCGATGCTGAACATCGTGGCGGCGCTGGTGCCGGGCAAGCAGGCGGCGCTGCAACTGCACCGGGAAAACAAGGATGTCGAAGTGCGGGTCGCGGTCGGCAAGCGGCCGGCCATGCAACAAAAGCGCTGAGGGCGCTTCCGCCGGAAACTACTTCTCCCCGGTCTGCGGACGTTCCGGCTCGCTCTCCGCATCGGCAGGTTCGGGTGCGGGCCTGCCGACGAACCGCGCAAGGAAAATGCCCAGTTCGTACAGCAGCCACAGCGGCACGGCGAGCATCACCTGCGAGAGCACGTCCGGCGGCGTGAATACGGCACCGACGACGAAGGCGCCGACGATGACGTAGGGCCGGATATCCCTCAGTTTTTGCACCGACACGATCCCGGTGCGCACCAGCACGATCACCACCACCGGCACCTCGAAGACCACGCCGAAAGCGACGAACAGGGTCAGCACGAAGGACAGGTACTTTTCGATGTCGGTCATCCACGCCACCCCTTCGGGGGCGATGGCGGCCATGAACTTGAACACCAGCGGGAACACCAGGAAATAGGCGAACGACATGCCGAGGATGAAGAGCCCCGAGCTCGCGATCACCAGCGGCAGCACCAGGCGCCGCTCGTGCGCGTACAGACCCGGCGCGATGAATGCCCAAGCCTGGTAGAGAACATACGGCAGCGCAATCACGAACGCCACCAGCATGGCCACTTTCACCGGCACCAGGAACACGCCGACCACGTCGGTCGCGATCATGCGCCCACCGGCGGGAAGCGCGGCGAGCAGCGGCTGGGCGAGCAGCGCGTAGAGCTCGCGCGCCCAGGGAAACAGGCACAGGAACACGATCAATACCGCGAGAATCGAGCGCAGCAGCCGGTCGCGCAATTCGACCAGGTGGGAGATGAAGGTGTCTTGCGCGCTCATGCGCGGTGCGCGCCGGTTCAGGCGGCGGTTTTCTCAGAGCGCGGCGCGGCGTCGCCTTGCGGCGCGGTTTCGCCCTGCGGAGCCGCTGCCGCGGGGGCGGGCTCGGCGGCGGCAGGCGCCAGCGGGTCCGCAGCCTGCGCCACGGCGTTGAGCTCGGTTTCGGTTTTCGCGACCTCGCTTTGCACGCTGTCCTGCACCGAGCGCGCGGCATCCTCGACCGAGCTCTTGAACTTGCGCAGCTCGTCGAGTTCGATCTCGCGCTGGATGTCGGCCTTGACGTCGTTGACGTAGCGCTGCAGCCGTCCGAACAGCAGGCCCACGGTTTTGGCGACGCGGGGCAGGCGCTCGGGGCCGATGACGACGAGCGCCACCACCGCGATCACCATCAGTTCAGAGAATCCTACGTCGAACACGGGGAAGGGCGGAAATTTCCGGGCTGTTTAAAAAAAAGAAGCCGGGACCGCGCCCGGCATTCCATTGCGGACGGCGGCCGTTCAGGTCTTAGCCTTGTCCTTGATCTCGCCCTCGATGGTGCGGCCCGTCATCTGCTGCGCGGAGCCCGCCTCGGAGGGCCGGTCCGTCGAGGATTCCTTCATGCCTTCCTTGAAACCGCGCACCGCTCCGCCGAGGTCGGCGCCGATGTTCTTCAGCTTCTTCGTCCCGAAAACGAGCAGGACGATGACCAATACGATCAGCCAGTGCCAGATGCTCAAGCTTCCCATGGCGAACTCCTTCAACTCCGTTTCAGCATCGGCCCCAGTGGCTCCGGGCCGCCGATGACATGCACGTGCAAATGATACACCTCCTGCCGTCCCACACGCCCCGTGTTGATGATGGTGCGGAATCCGTCAGTTGATCCCTGCTCGCGCGCCAGGCGCGGCGCCATCGCCAGCATCTTGCCGAGGACCGCCTGGTGGCTCATGTCGCTCTCGGCGAGCGAGGCGATGTGCTGCTTGGGGATGATCATGAAGTGCACGGGCGCGAGCGGGTGGATGTCGTGGAAAGCGAAGATGTCCTCGTCCTCGTACACCTTCCTGCTGGGAATCTCGCCGCGGACGATCTTGCAGAAGACGCAGTTCTCCATCCCGCAGCCCCTACTTTCGCTCGGCCTTGCTGCGGAGCACCTCGGCGCGCGCCGCCTTCTCGTCGAGACCCGAGATGCCTTCGCGCCGCTGCAGCTCGGCAAGCACGTCGCTCGGCCGCAGGCCGTACTGCGCGAGCATGACGAGGCAGTGGAACCACAGGTCGGCCGTTTCGGCGACGATGCTGCGCTTGTCGCCGTCCTTCGCCGCCATCACCGCCTCGGTCGCTTCCTCGCCGACTTTCTTCAGGATCGCGTCGGGTCCGCGCGCGAACAGCCGCGAGACGTAGGACTTGTCCGGGTCGCCGCCTTTGCGGCTCTCGACGATGTCCGCCAGCCGCTCGAGTATGTCGCTCATCGCCCGTAAATCTCTTTCGGGTCCTTGATCACCGGCTCCGCCTCCACCCAGCGCCCGTTCTCGAGCTTCTGGAAGAAGCAGCTTTGCCGGCCCGTATGACAAGCAATGCCGCCGCCCTGCTCCACTTTCAGCAGCACCACATCCTCATCGCAGTCGAGCCGCACTTCGCGCACCTTCTGCACGAAACCCGACTGCTCGCCTTTCTTCCACAGGCGGTTGCGCGAGCGCGACCAGTAGTGCGCCTCGCCGGTCGCCACGGTCTTCGCCAGCGACTCGCGGTTCATCCAGGCGAGCGTCAGCACCCTGCTCGTCGCCATTTCCTGGGCGATCGCCGGCACAAGCCCGCGCTCGTCCCATTTCACCTTGTCCAGCCATTCCTCGCCCATAGATTCCGCCGCTTCAGAGCCTCATTTCGATTCCATGCTTCGCCATGTACTGTTTGGCCTGGCCTACCGTGAACTCGCCGAAGTGAAAGATGCTCGCTGCGAGCACCGCGTCCGCGTGTCCCTGGAGAACGCCTTCGGCGAGGTGCTCGAGCTTGCCGACGCCGCCGCTCGCGATCACGGGGATGCCCACCGCATCCGACACCGCCCGCGTCAGCTCGATATCGAAGCCGGAGCGCGTGCCGTCGCGGTCCATGCTGGTCAGCAGGATCTCCCCGGCGCCAAGCTCCTGCATTCTACGCGCCCAGTCGACCGCATCCAATCCGGTCGCGTTGCGCCCGCCGCGCGTAAACACTTCCCAGCCCTCGCCGGAGCGCTTCGCGTCGATGGCGACGACGATGCACTGCGCCCCGTAATGCCCGGAGGCGTCGGCGACGAGCTGCGGGTTCTCGACGGCGGCCGTGTTGATCGAGACCTTGTCGGCCCCGGCGTTGAGCAGGCGGCGCACGTCCTCGACCTTGCGCACACCACCGCCGACGGTGAGCGGGATGAAGACCTGGGAGGCGACGGCCTCCACCGCCTGCAGAATCAGATCGCGGTTGTCGGAGCTCGCGGTGATGTCGAGGAAGGTGATCTCGTCGGCGCCCTGCTCGTCGTAGCGCCGCGCGATCTCGACGGGATTTCCGGCATCGCGCAGGCCGACGAATTTCACGCCCTTGACGACCCGGCCCCGGTCGACGTCGAGGCAGGGAATGATGCGCTTGGCGAGCATGAAGCGGGACTAGTCCCCGGCTTTTCCGAGCTTGTCGGCGGCTTCCTGTGCCTTCTTGAAATCGAGCGTGCCCTGATAGATTGCGCGTCCCGTGATGACGCCGCTGATGCCTTCGGACTCGACCTTGCACAGGGCCGTCACGTCCTCGAGACTGGTGAGCCCGCCGCTCGCGATCACCGGCACGCGCAGCTCGCGCGCGAGCTTCAGGGTCGCCTCGACGTTGACCCCGGTGAGCATGCCGTCGCGGCCGATGTCGGTGTAGATGACCGCTTCGACGCCGTAATCCTGGAATTTCCTGGCGAGATCGACGACGTCGTGGCCGGTCATCTTCGACCACCCCTCGACCGCAACCTTGCCGTCCTTGGCGTCGAGCGCGACGATGATGTGCCCGGCGAAGGCCGTGCTCGCGTCCTGCAGGAACCCCGGATTCTTCACCGCGGCGGTGCCGATGATGATGTAGGTGACGCCGATGTCCAGGTAGTGCTCGATGGTATCGAGATCGCGGATGCCCCCGCCCAGCTGCACCGGGAGCGTGCCGCCGAGTCCCTGGACGATGGCGCGGATGACGGCTTCGTTCTTCGGCTTGCCCGCGGCCGCGCCGTTCAGGTCGACCAGGTGCAGGCGGCGCGCGCCCTGAGCCTGCCAGTGCCTGGCCATGCCGACCGGGTCCTCGGAGAACACCGTGACATCGTCCATCCTGCCCTGCTTCAGGCGGACGCAGTGGCCGTCCTTGATGTCAATTGCCGGAATGATCAGCATCGGGGTGGAGAGACGCGCGGGCTTGCGGGCACGAACGGGGGCCGCGAAGGGGAAGTTTCAGGGATTCCAGTGGGTGAAGTTGGCGAGGAGCCGGAGGCCTGCGGCAGCGCTTTTTTCCGGATGGAACTGTACCGCAAAAATATTATCCCGCGCCACCGCGGAGGTAAAGGGGATGCCGTATTCGGTCGTGCCCTGCACCGCCTGCGCCGCGTCAGTCTGGGGATAGTAGCTGTGGACGAAGTAGAAGCGCTCGCCGTCCCCGATATCCGACCACAGGGCGTGCCGCCCCGCCTGCCTGACCCCGTTCCAGCCCATGTGCGGAACCTTGAGCCGGGGTCCTTCCGCATCGACCATGGCGGCTTCGGGAAAGCGCCGCACCGTCCCCGGGAAGAGTCCGAGCCCGGCCACATCACCCTCGTCGCTGCGCTCGAACAGCATCTGCAGCCCGATGCAGATGCCGAGAAAAGGCCGGCTGCGCGCCGCCTCGAGAACCGCCGGGCGCAGGCCCCGGGAATCCATCTCGCGCATGCAATCGGGCATGGCGCCCTGGCCCGGGAACACCACCCGGTCCGCGCCCGCCACGCGCGCCGGATCGGAAGTGACTTCCACCTCGGCCTGCGGCGCCACGCACTCGATCGCCTTGGAGACCGAGCGCAGATTGCCCATGCCGTAATCGACGACGGCTATATCGGGCATCAACTTTAGCGCCTCAGAGGCTCCCCTTGGTCGAAGGGACGCCGCTCACACGTGGGTCGGCCGCGACTGCGACGCGCAGCGCCTTGGCGAAGGCCTTGAACACGGTCTCAGCCTGATGGTGTGCGTTCTCGCCGCGAAGGTTGTCGATGTGCAGCGTCGCCAAGGCGTGATTGCTAAAACCCTGGAAGAACTCGTGCGTGAGATCGACGTCGAAGGCGCCGATCATGGGGCGAGTGAATGGCACGTGGAACTCGAGACCGGGCCGTCCGGAAAGATCGATAACCACCCGCGACAAGGCCTCGTCGAGCGGAACATACGCGTGGCCATAGCGCATGATCCCCGCCTTGTCGCCAAGCGCCTGCTTGACGGCCTGGCCGAGCGTGATCCCTACGTCCTCTACCGTGTGGTGCGCGTCGATGTGCAAATCGCCGTGGGCCTGGACCGAGAGATCGAGCATCCCGTGGCGCGCCACCTGATCGAGCATATGGTCCAGGAACGGCACGCCGGTTGCGATCTCGGCGCGGCCAGTGCCGTCCAAGTTCACCGCGACGACGATCCTCGTCTCCTTGGTTGCGCGTTCGACCCGCGCGCTTCTGCCCGCAGCCACTTCGGCACTCGTTTTCTTGTCGTTCATCGGCATAGCTCGGCGCAAGCTGCGAGCAGCAAATCGTTTTCCGTTGGGGTACCGACCGTAATCCGCAGACAGTTCGCGAGCAACGAATGCCAGCCGTGAAGGTTCTTGACCAGGATGCGGCGGGCCTTCAGGCCCTCAAACACTCCATTCGCGTCGGCAACCCGGATCACCACGAAATTCGTCCGCGTCGGAAACACTGTCGTGTCAGGCAATCGCGCCAGTGCTGCCTCAAGCCTCAAGCGCTCGGCGCAAGTTGCCGCCGCTTGTTCGGCGATCCAGGATGTGTCGGCAAGGAGCGCCACCACGGCAGCCTGCGTCAGCGCGTTCACATTATACGGCTGGCGCAGCTTGTTCAACTCGGCGATCCACGCCGGTGCAGCGACGGCATAGCCGAATCGAATGCCCGCCATACCCACTTTCGACAACGTGCGCAGCACCAACAGGTTCGAAAACTCGCCCAGTCGGGGCAGAAAGCTTGCATCGGCGAACGCATAGTATGCCTCGTCGACAACGACAAGGCCGCGGGTCGCGCCCAAAACCGCCTCGATGTCGCGGGCGGCGAAGAGGTTACCGGTAGGATTGTTCGGGTAGGCGAGAAAGACCAGGGCCGGTCGTTCCCTGTCGATCGCGTCCAGCATCGCAGCCCGGTCGAGGCCGAAATCCGCTGCGAGCGGCACGCCGACGAGACGCATGCCGGCATAGATCGCGTTCATCCGATACATAACGAACGAGGGCTCAGGCGCGAGCATGGTCGCGCCCGGCCGCGCCAGGGCAGATGTAATGATTTGGATGAGCTCGTCGGACCCGTTCCCGAGCAAAATGCCTTGGCCGGGGGCGATGCCAAGTGCCCGCTCCAGAGCGACTCTGGCCCCGCCCGCGTCACCATCGGGATAGCGATTGACGGGCACATGGGCGAGCGCCTCGCCGAGGCGGGCGCCGACGGCGGCTGGGAGCGAATAGGGGTTCTCCATGGCGTCGAGTTTCACCATGCCTTCGGCCTTCGCCACGACATAGGCGGACAAGGCCTGAATCTCCGGCCGCACGACGGCCGCGATCAGATCGGCCGTGGCGAGCCCTATGGCGCGATCGTTCACGATTTCAGCCGGTATTCCGCGCTTCGCGCATGGGCGAAAAGGCCTTCCCCTTGTGCCAGCGTCATGGCCGTTCGGCCGAGGGTTTGCGCGCCGGAGCGCGACACGGCGATCAAGCTGCTGCGCTTCTGAAA
>Ga0070732_10002309_pt1 | contig 10343 bp, 8 predicted proteins | sample Coa_R1_5_FD_66449 | JGI IMG/M metagenome (GOLD analysis project Ga0070732, IMG submission 66449) | Surface soil microbial communities from Centralia Pennsylvania, which are recovering from an underground coalmine fire - Coalmine... | ecosystem: Environmental > Terrestrial > Soil > Unclassified ...
AAATGGTTGACCGATGAATTCGGTCTGCAAGTGGCGCTGGGCAATGATGCCGATGTGGCCGGGCTGGCTGAAGCGCTCTTTGGGGCCGGCAAAGGCTTGTCGCCGATTTTCTACATTACCGTCGGCTCCGGCATCGGCGGCGGGCTGATTATCGATCAGAAGATTTATCGTGGCTGTGGGCGGGGAGCAGCGGAGATTGGCCATTTGCGGATACTTCACTCTCCATCTTTCTTAATTTATTCACCCGGTGAAAACCGCGTGGAGACAGATTACCGCGTTTTGGAGAGTCTGTCTTCGGGCTGGGCGATTACTCACCATGCCAGGCACGGTATAGTTGAGAGCCTGCCTGATTGGCCTCTGTATAGGCTCTGCGACGGGAAACCCGAAAACGTTACCACAGAATTAGTTGCCCAGGCTGCCAGAGAGGGCGACCCTATGGCCAGAGTTTGCATGTTCCGCGCCATAAGCAATCTCGCTGAAGGCATCCGCCACGTGATTGCGCTGCTCTGCCCAAAGCGGATCGTCATTGGCGGCGGCGTGTCGTTGATCGGGGAGAAGATGTTCTTCGAACCCTTGCGAGCAGAAGTTGCGCGGAATGTTTTCAAGCCGTTCGCCGGCCTCACCGACATTGTGCCCGCGAAGCTGGGCGAGGAAGTGGTAGTGCACGGCGCGCTGGCACTGGCGCAGCAACGATTTGGGGAATAGCCCAGGGACTTCCGTCCCTGGACTTTCCATTATTCTTCTCCGCCGTCGCCCGCCAGCAGGTCCACCGCTTGCCGCAGGCTCTTGTGGCTTTCGAAAAACTTCTGGCTCAGGCTGTCCATTAACGAGAGGAATTTCAACAAATCGTTGATGCGCTTGGCTCGGTCTTGCACGAAATCTTCCTCGGCTCTGGCTCCAAGCGCTTCCGGTGACAATTCATCGCGGCAGCGGCGCAGCGTGCTAAGCACCGGGTCGATTTCGCGCCGCTTGCGTTGGGTCGCAACAATCGTGAACAATTCCCAGACATCGCGGATCGACTCGTAATAATCGCGGCGGTCGCCGGGACGGTGGACGCGCTTGACCAGACCCCACTCCAGCAGCTTCGTGAGGTTCATGCTCACGTTGCCGCGCGAGATGGCGAGCCGTTCCATGATGTCGTCCATGGTCATGGTTTGGCCGGTAATGAACATAATGCCGTGAATGCGGGCCATCGTGGGGTTGATGCCCCACAGCGAACTCATGGAACCCCACAATTCGACGAATTCCTGTTCGACCGAAGTGAGGCGCTCTTTCCAATCGCGGTGCGTGCTTTTCATGACTTTTATCCTTTCAGGAAGCCGTGAAATTATAGCAGAAAGCCCAGGGGCTGCCGTCCCTGGGCTTTGCCTTCCTACAATGAAAACATGTCGCGCACGCGCGTGAAAATCTGCGGGCTGACGAGGCCGGACGACGTGCGGCTCACAGCGGACCTGGGGGCCGATGCCGTTGGCTTTAACTTCTACCCGAAGTCGCCGCGCTATGTCGATCCGCGCGAAGCCGGCCCATTGCTGCGAGCGGTGCCGCCGTTGCTGGATGCCGTTGGGGTTTTTGTCGATTTGAAGATTCGGCAAGCCTCTGCCCTGGCGTATCAACTTGGCCTCGGCACGATTCAGTGCTTCGCCGATGGCAACGATTGGGAAGATTGGCATCCGTTTCGAATGCTGGCCGTGTTCCGCGTGAGGGACGACAGCAGCATTCGCGAGATGGAGCGCCATATGGATCGGTGGAAGTCGCTTGGCCGGCTTCCCAATGCGATTCTTGTCGATGCGCATGTGGAAGGCCAACTCGGCGGCACCGGACAGACGGCCCCGTGGCATTTACTGAAGAACTTCCGCCCGGCAGTGCCGTTGATCCTTGCCGGCGGTCTGACGCCCGACAACGTGGCCGAGGCAATCCGCACCGTGCGGCCGTATGGCGTGGACGTGGCCAGCGGCGTTGAGTCCAACCCCGGCAAGAAAGACCCGGACAAGATGCGCCGGTTTATGGAAAGTGTTCGATCGGTGTAAAAAGCCCAGGGACGGAAGTCCCTGGGCCCTGCATTGGAGTTTGCATTATGATTGTGCCAGACCACCCGAAGTTAACTGTCGGCCGGATTTCCGAATATCTCGGACAAGAGTCCAGCCTGCTCTCATACGTTGCCGAGAAAGTGCCGAAGTCTCATTTGCATTTGCCGGCCCCGGACTGGGTGGATCGCATATTTGCCGGCAGCGACCGCAACACGCGCGTGCTCACGAGCCTGCATCGCATTTATTCGACAGGCCGTCTTGCCAGCACGGGCTACGTGTCGATTCTGCCGGTCGATCAGGGCATCGAGCACTCGGCCGGCGCCAGCTTCGCCAAGAACCCGATGTACTTTGATCCGGAGAACATCGTCCGCCTCGCCATCGAAGGCGGCTGCAACGCCGTGGCATCGACCTTCGGCGTGCTCGGAGCGGTGGCGCGCAAATATGCCCACAAGATTCCGTTCATCGTGAAGTTCAATCACAATGAATTGTTGACCTACCCCAACCGGCACGATCAGGTGTTTTTTGGCACGATCCGGCAGGCTTACGACATGGGCGCGGCCGCGGTCGGAGCTACCATTTACTTCGGCTCACCAGAAAGCACCCGGCAGATTGTCGAGGTCTCGCAGGCCTTTGCTCATGCCCACGAATTGGGGATGGCCACCATCCTGTGGTGTTACTTGCGGAATCCGGCCTTCAAGAGGAAAGAAGCCGATTATCACTTCTCGGCCGACCTCACCGGCCAGGCTAATCACCTGGGCGTGACCATTGAGGCCGACATCATCAAGCAAAAGCTGCCGATCAACAACGGCGGATTCAAGGCGCTTTCCATTGAAAGCAGCTATGGCAAGTCCGACCCGCGCATGTACACCGACTTGAGCACCGATAACCCGATCGACTTGTGCCGGTACCAGGTGCTGAATTGCTACATGGGCCGCGCGGGACTGATCAACTCCGGCGGTGAATCGAAAGGTGATCAACAATCGAACGTCCGTGAAGCTATCAAGACTGCCGTCATCAACAAGCGGGCAGGCGGCATGGGCCTGATCAGCGGCCGCAAGGCATTTCAGTGCAAGATGAGCGACGGAATCGACTTGCTGAACGCAATTCAGGACGTGTATCTATGCACGGAAGTGACGGTGGCGTGAAACTCGAAACCGCGAAAGCCCAGGGGACGGCCGTCCCTGGGCTTTCATTTCCACATCGATTTGGTCAAAAACTCAAATACTGCGGGCCCGGCGATGTCTTCGCCGACTTTCTCAATCTGAAATCCCAGTTTCTCCATCACCCGAAGGGATCGCGCATTGGTGGTACGGGTGCGCGAGACAATGCGCTCCCACTTCAACACGTTAAATGCGTATTCCAGGCACGCCCGGCCCGCTTCCGTCGCATAGCCGTTGCCCCAGGCTTGCGGCAGCAGCGTGTATGCAATTTCGATTTCGTTCGTGACCTGGTAGATCTGGAAGCCGCACCGGCCGAGGAAGACATCGTCCGCCTTACGAAAGACTGCCCACATGGGAATGCCGTGCTGTGTCCAGCGGAAGAGTGCGGCCGTGAGGCGCTCTTGCGACTTCTCGCGACTGAGTGGCTGTCCGTCGATGCTGATGAACGACACCACGTCCGGATCGCTGTACAGACTGTCCAGAAGGTCGAGGTCGTCCGCGGTGAAGCCGCGAAGGCGCAGGCGCTCGGTTTCGAGAATGGGGATTTCGGCCGGCATGATTCTAATGTGCAACGAGGATTTCCAGCTTCGCTTCCGCCAGCACCGGCTTGCCGTTTGCGACGATCGTGGCCCGAATTACTGCTGTTTGGGTTACTTGTCCATTTTTCGCGGCATGGATAGTCAGGGTGCCTGTATTCTGTTCAGCGGCAATCGTCACCGGTTCCGCTGTGATGCCGGCCTCGCCGAACAACTCGATCTTCGCCGATCCTAGTAGGCCCTGCCCGCGCGCAATGCGCATTTGCAACTGCGCGCTCATTCCAGGTTCGATTCGGACCGATGAGCGATCAAGCTCCAATCCGAGAACACCCGGCTCGACCACTACGATAATCTGCATATTCTGTTCGACCGAACTGAAGCTTACGGAATGCACCGAGCCATCCGCATCTTTCACCTGGCCGATGCCGATGATGCAACTGCGGCTCGTGCGGCCGGTTTCCATCCAGGGCGGAAGTTGCACCGGGTAATCAAACTCGTTCACGCCAGCGGGAATCTGAAGCACCGGCCCAGTCACACCCTGCAGATGCCGCGCTTGCCGGTCAGCAAGACGCACTTCGAGCGGGCCATCGTAACCGTTGCGCTCGATCTTGTAGCGGCGGGTGAAGACGGTGCCGCGCGGCGCCTGGCTGAGCAAGTAATCGGCCGTGATCTTGAACGGCGTAGGAATGGTGACCGCGAGCAGCACGGTGTCAATTTCGGGCATGTGCTTGTTTGCCGGCGCCTTGGCGACGCGTGTTTCAGTGCTCCCGCCGATATTTGCTGTCCCTCGAACCGTGATGGGCGATGCTGTGATTTTCGCATCCTTCGCACATTGAAAGACGAGATCGGCGGCATTCTGATTGGCGGCGATGATTGCTTTCGAGATCGTGACGCCGGCTGGCAGACCATCCACTGCCAGGTCGATGGGGCCGTTGAAACCGCCCAGGCGCTCAGCCTTCACTTGCAACTTCACCTGCCCGCCGCGCTGTAGCGCCAACGTATCGGCCGATGGATCCTTGCGGCCATCGGTCGCGAAGGTCAGGCGGAAGTCCGGCTTGGTTGGCGGCGCGGCAACTCGAATTCGATACGCGAATTCTGGTCCGCCGCGATTGTGGAAGCGCTCGGCGATACGAATCCAATAGATGCCGTTGGCGGGCGCCTGGAATTTCAAGTTCGGATCGAGGCCGCCTTGCATCACCGGATCGGCCTTTGCCAGTTCTTTGCCGACAGCATCGTGAAGCGTCAGCACGCCGATCAGCGGGGAATCGAGCCGGCGGGCGCGCACGTCGATTTCCCAGCTTTCGCCCTTCTTCATCTCCACCGGCCAGTAATCGACGTCGCCCGGCTTGTCGATGCGGCCATTCAGAATGGCCGGCAGGGCGATCGCTTTTTTTGCCGGGTCAATCGCATCATTCGGCTCGGCTTCGCGGTATTCGGGCAAGTCGTCGAGTTCGATTCGAAACGGTTGCGTTGCTTGGCCCTGCAACGGATGCAAGAATTCGGACCGGCCGTCATTTGGCAACGGAAGAATGATTTGTTTCTTGGGCAACCCAGGCCCGAATAAGTCGAAGGCAACCCTTTCCCCGCGCCGGCCGCCGAGAGGATAAACGCGCTCGACATGAGGGCCCGTCGTGAGCGTGAGCCGATAGACATAATTCGGCCCCCCCTGGAAACGAGCATCAAAAACACGAATGCGATAGATGCCGTCGGCCGCGGCGGTGAAGTGCAAACGCGCGTCAGAAGGCGCAGGAAAGCGGTCATTCTCGGCCAACCGATGGCCCTGCTCATCGCGCGCTTCCAGGCGAATCTCCAGCGGCGAACCTAGTTTCGCGGCCAGCGCCCCGGCAGTAACGGTTTCGCCTTTCTTCAAGTGAAACGACCATTCATCGACATCCTCACGCGGAAAGATGCGGCCATTGATCGTGACCGGCAAGGCCAGCGGCTGCGAGACCGATCCAGTATCGGGCTCGGTAACCTCCGGCAGGTCGCCAACGACAAAGACCAAACCCGATGACGCGCCTTGAGCCGTCGACAGCCGGCCATAGCGCGGCCCCAGCGGGGCATCGGCCGCGATCTTCACTCGGCCCGCCATGTCTTTCGGGTAATCTTCGGCTTGCTGCGAGTCGGGCAACGGCAGGAGTGGCCCTTCGCGCCAGAACGTGGGAATGGCCTTCAATTCACGATCCGCCTCGATGCCGGGCCCGCGCAGCTCGAAGCCGCAGCGGTCGAGCAAATTCAGACCACCGACACGCACGGGCACGACCTTCCCGCGCTGCCCACCAGCGGGGTAGATGTAGGAGGCGACCGGCGGATCGGCGCAGAGGGAGGAAATCGAAAACAAAAGAACTGCCAGAAAGAGAATACAGTACGAGAGGAATCGAACCATATACATTCCTACTTTGGCCAGAAAAATACCGGTCAAATTCGAAAAACGGATTAGGCGGAGGTCCGGCAATGCAACTTCTCGTTATACGGCGGGCGGATCACTTAAGGGGCGAAGCACTTCCGGTTCGGGGAGCGATTTTGGGGCCTCACCTGCCAGCCCATAAACTTCCAATCCGCTCAGAATGCCTTTACTTTCGTAGAGAAAGATTCCGCTAACCATGTCATCCTCGCCAAATAGATAATCGGCGATTGGGTGAACGCCAGGCGGCGCTTCTGGGTTGCCTCGAATCTGAAAATTGATGCTTGCACACCCGCATGGACATCGCCACGGGGTGACCTCGGCAAGTTCTAGTTGAGGCAAGAGAGCCGCCGCCTCTGGGCTGCCATGTTCGAGCATCCAGCGCACAAGACGCCTTTCGTGGTCAGTGAGTTGGCGGTTGGCTTGGCTCATGGCTAACCCCAGCAGCAAAACCGTCTTCCTATGTGTGTTAATCCGTGTTACGAAGTCCGTGTTCATCCGTGGGCTCATCGGCCCCGGCCTGCCCCCAGCGCCGGAAGAGCTGGTGCTCCACGCCAAGCTGATCGCAGATGCGCCCGACCACGAAATCGATCATGTCCTCAATCTTCGCGGGCCGTGTGTAATAAGCGGGCATGGCCGGCAGGACCACAGCCCCGGCTTCGGCACAGGCGGCGAGGTTCCGCAGCTGCACCAGGCCCAGTGGTGTCTCGCGCGGCACCAGCACAAGTTTGCGGCGCTCCTTCAAATGCACATCGGCCGCGCGGTGGATCAGGTTTTGCGAAAGCCCATGCGCAATCGCGGCCGCTGTGCCCATACTGCACGGGCACACCACCATACCGGCCGTCAGGAACGACCCGCTGGCAATGCCGGCTCGGAAGTCCTGATAATCATGAAATTGTACGAGTTCCGCCAGGGAACCGAGGCGAGCCGATGTCTCGGTTCCCAGCAAGTCGGCAAGCCGAAAGCGCTCCGGCCGAAGCTGGCGATCCAGTTCCTGGGCGATGACCTGCGTCGCCGCCGGGCTAATCACCAAATGCACTTTCCGGCGAGCCAGCAGTAGCAGTTCGAGCAAGCGCGTTCCGTACACGGCGCCGCTTGCCCCCGTCATGGCCAGAACCAGATCGCTCGTTGGCATGTCGCTATTGTAGCCGCCAGCGGCGAACTTGCCGCATACGATAATGTCTGCTAGAAGTGAATGGCGCAGGGGCGGAAGCTCAACGGTCGAGCAGGAGTCTCATAAACTCTTGGAAGTGGGTTCAACTCCCACCCGCCCCAGTTGTCTCCTCCCGCATCACCCGTCGCAAAGAGCCCCAATCGGCAGCCATGGAACTGGCCGATGAGTTTGCGGCGATGCCGCGCTGGTCCGGTCGGAGGCACCATCAATCGGCTCAAAACAATAAAATGGCAGATACAACTGCAGAGGAGTTACAAGCTGACAAGCGCCCTTCGCCTCATAGGATGTTCCCTGGTCATCCGTTGGACCCCTGATCAGGAACCATCCTATGCGCTTTTCAGTCTTCATCCTGCTTGGCTTCTTCCTCGTTGACTCCCGCGCGTTTAGCCAGGACGAGCCGGTAACTCCGTTGCCGTTGCCCAAGTCGATCCGCGTGCAGAGTGCCGGCCCGCGCGGCCAGGTCTGGGACAAGCTCTCGCCCAAGGAAAAGCAGCTGGCCTTCCATTTGATTGAGGCCGCCAATGCCGGCCGCGACCTGCTGTTCCAGCGGACGCATCGGCATTCACTCACAATTAAGAGCATGCTGGAAGACGCTTTTTCCAAGGAGCATCTCCAGGAAACGAAGACTCTCCTGGGCGAGAAAGCGTTCAACGAGATGCTTCTGTATGCCGCTAAGTTTCTCGACCAGGGCGGTCCGTACACCCCATCGAATCGCAAGTATGTGCTGGAGCAGGCAACGCCGGAACAGGTGAAGACGTTCATCGCCCGCTATGGCCCGAATCTTCCGAAACAGACCGTCGAGGAAATTACGGCGCTGCTGTGTGATCCGCGCTATGAAGTGCAGCAAGCCCCGGAGCACCCGGACGGCAAAGGGCTCGAAAAGACCGGCAACAATTACTACGAGAAAGGGATCACCGGCGCGGAAGTGGCTGCGGTGCTCGACAAGACGCTGAAGCCGGATCTCAACTCGCGTGTCATTCGCTCTGGAAAAGGTCTGGCAACAGAGACGCTCACCACAGAAAGTCCTGGCGCTGTCGGGGCGGCCTTGCGCAAGCTCGTCGCGCACCTGAAATCCGCTCAGGAATTCGCGCTGACCGAGCATCAAAAGGCCCAGCTTGCGGCCATGATCCGGTACTTCGAGAAGGGCAATGTGGAGGATTTCCGGCAGGCGAATATTGCCTGGGTTCGCGACCGGGCTGATTCCCATGTCGATTTCATGATCGGCTGGGTGGAGTTCGAAGGCGATTACCTGTCGCGCATGGCTTCCTGGGAGTCCTACGTGCAAATCGTCGATCCCGAAGTGAGCCGGCTGGCCCAGGCGCTGGCAAAGCGGGCCCAGTACTTCGAAGACGCCATGCCCTATGGCGCCTTCAAGAAGAAGTTCCCCGCCGATTATTCGCCACCGGCACTCATGGTCTATTACTTCCAGGAGATTTCGGGATTCCGCTCCGGCGGCTACAACCTGCCGAATTTCGACGATATCCGCCGTGATGTCGGCGCCAAGAACATCATTCGTTTGCCGATGCCCGGCGAGGATACCGACCCAAAGCTCCTGGCGATGCGCCGCGAGGCACTCAAAGAGTTTCTCCCCGCCGACAAGGTGGAACCGGTCCTGGCCAATCGCGAGAAATGCTGGCGCAACCTGGTGCTGATGCACGAGATCATCGGCCACGGCTCGGGGACCTACGACACGACCAAGTACGGCAAGACCGAAGATCCCGTATCGGTCCTTGGCTCGCTCGGCAGCGCTCTGGAAGAAGAACGGGCCGACCTGACTGCCCTGGTTTTTGTGGATGACCTCAAGCTCGTGGAGATCGGCGCCTGCAAAGATGCGACAGAAGCCAAGCTCTTTCGCCGGCTTACCTACGATCTTTACGTGGGCGACTTCCTGCAGCGCCTCTCGCGCGACCGGACGCTGGCCGAAATGCACCAGCGCGGCCACTGGCTCTTCATGAACAAGCTCCTGGAGGCCGGGGCGATTCATTGGCAGGCCCGCGACGGCGGCGCCGTGACGGTGGACAACCAGGTGCTGGCGGTGGTCGATTATGACAAGTTCCAAAACGTCGCTCGCTCGGTCCTGGGCGAACTCCAGGCGATCAAGGCCAATCGGGAAGAAGCAAAGCTGAAGGAACTATTCCAAAAGCATGCTCCCCTCGACGCGATCAAGGAGCCGTGGGCGCAGGCCGTTATCCGCCGCGGCAAGGACCTGGCGATCAATGCCGGCTACGTTGAACAACCCTGGCGCGTAACAGCGAAGGGCCGGTACGAGAGCCTCGGCGGCGAGAGCCTCGAGAGCATCTCGCCCTACTGGAAGCCTTGATGCCGTGAGGTGTTAGATCGTCGCCCGATACCGGGTGGGTTCCAGCTCGCAAGTGATACGGATTGAACCCGTGAGGATATACATTCGCGGCGCCCGCACCGGGGCAATTCGTTGCCACAAGCTACCCTAGCCGCGGCTGTCACCAGCAAGAGCAACGAAAGGCGGTTCCAGCGCTGGGCGCTAGCTTTTGTCGCAACTCTTTCCTCCATAATGTTTTACGCGATATTGCCGCCACGGATGAAAAACTCGTTGCCACGTTGCCTTCGTTGCCGCCAACCACGAACCCGCCCACCGGATTCGGCAACGAGTTGGGCAGCAAGCCGGTCTTACCCTGCCCAGGCGCGCGCAAATGCTTACCCAACAGGTCCATCGAAATTGGGTAGACGGTCTACTGGGATTGTGTGTTTTTTTGGAGCAAGCGAGGATCGCGCCGAAGCTTGACCGTTGTCGCACTCACCGTGGTTTCGGCACCGAAAGGTGGGCATAAAAAGAAGAAGAAGTATTGTGCTGTAAGAGTACCGTTTGATTACCGCGAGATCATGTCACACTTCAGCGGGAGAGCGCGACTATGCGAAGACTGGGTACGGCGGTGGGCTGCTTGGGGCTACTGACTCGCAGCTAAGTAAAGCTATTTGCTCCGTTGTTCTGGAAACGGCAGTTTGCATCGGTTCCAGAGTGCGCGCAGTAGCTCTGGGTCGAATTTAAGTTGGATGAGTCGATCG
>Ga0070732_10002310_pt1 | contig 10342 bp, 10 predicted proteins | sample Coa_R1_5_FD_66449 | JGI IMG/M metagenome (GOLD analysis project Ga0070732, IMG submission 66449) | Surface soil microbial communities from Centralia Pennsylvania, which are recovering from an underground coalmine fire - Coalmine... | ecosystem: Environmental > Terrestrial > Soil > Unclassified ...
GACTGCCGGCCGACGTGCGCAAGCTGGCGCAAGACAAATTTGTCAATGAAGAATGCGATGTGATCGTAGCCACGATTGCGTTTGGAATGGGGATCGACCGGTCGAACGTTCGATACGTCTTGCACGTGCACTTGCCCAAGTCACTGGAACATTATCAACAGGAAACAGGAAGAGCGGGCCGCGATGGGCTGGAGGCCGAGTGCGTTCTCTTCCATTCCGGCGGCGATGTCATCTCGCTGCGCCGGCTCATCGAGCGCTCCGCCGCCGAATCGGACGTTCCGGTTTCCCCTGAATTCCTCGCCTCAGCCCGGCGGCATCTGGACGAGATGGACCGCTATTGCCGCGGAGCGCGCTGCCGGCACCGTGCCCTCGTTGAATACTTCGGCCAAAAGTACGAGGCGGCTTCTTGCCAGGCTTGCGATATCTGTCTCGGCGATACAGAACCGGTGCCGGATTCCCAGGTCATTGCTCAGAAGATTCTGTCTTGCGTGGCGCGCGTCAAGGAAAGCTTTGGCATCAACCAAGTTGTCTCAGTTCTGCGCGGCGAGCAAACTGACGACGTGCTGCGTCGCGGCCACGACAAGCTCTCGACATACGGTTTGCTCAAGAGCGAGTCGAAAGACGACGTTCGCGACTGGATTCAACAACTTCTTGGCCATGGGGTGCTCGACCGGCAAGGCGACGAGTACCCAGTCTTGAAGCTGAACCCGGCTTCCTGGGAAGTCATGCGCGGCGAACGCAGCGTTCGCCTGGTTCGTATGGCTCGCCAGGAAAAAGGACCCCGAAAGGGCAAAGTCGATTTGCGCAGCTGGGAAGGTGTGGATACGTTGCTATTCGAGAAACTGCGGGCACTGCGGCGCAAGCTTTCGGTGGAGCGCTCGGTCCCGCCGTACGTCATTTTCAGCGACGCAGTGCTGCGAAACCTGGCCCGCGAACGGCCGCTGACGGAAATCCAGATGAGCGCTCTTTCCGGCGTCGGCGATGTGAAGCTGCGCGATTTCGGGCCGCATTTTTTGCCGCTAATCGTGCAGCATGTGAAGGAGCATCCCGAACCGGTGCTCGCGGCGCCGCCGCTGGAAGAGATTGCCCGGAATTCCAAACAAGCAGTTTACTTTGATCTGTTCGAGCAACGGTTGCCGCTGAAAGAAATCTGTCGGCGCACTGCCCTGACGCAAGGCACGATTGTCAAGCACCTGTGCGAGTATATCGAAGCCGCCCGGCCGGAGTCGATCCGCGAATGGGTGAGCGATGCGACCTATGCGAAGATCATCGACGTGCTGCCGCAAACCGGCGACGAGAAGCTGAAGCCGATCTTCGATGCACTGGGCGAGAGAGTACCGTATGATGCGATCAAGCTCGTGTTGACGCACCGTCGCTCGAAAGCCCAGGGACGGCAGTCCCTGGGCCCAAGCGAGCCTATTTCCGACTCGCCGTAACCACGCGCGGCAGCCCCGCATGATCGCGGACCGTGGGGCCGATTTCGTATTTGCCGCTCGCTTCGAGTCGCTCCCGTACACCGCTGCCTTGCGTGGCGCCGATTTCCAACAACAAATGGCCGCCCGGCTTCAAATACTCAGCCGCGGCGGGAATGAGCCGGTCGTATACCGCGAATCCATCCTTCCCCGCCAACAGCGCCTGCTTGGGCTCATGGTCGCGAATGTGAATTGGCAATTGCTCCCACTCCGCCTGCGTAACGTACGGCGGATTAGAGACGATCACGTCGAAGCGCTCGTCCTTCGCTAATGCGTGCAACAAATCGCCCTGCAGAAATCGAAGTCGCTCGGCGACTTTATGCTTCGCGGCATTGCGGCGCGCGATCTCGAGAGCTTCGGCACTAATATCGGTGGCGGTAACTTGAGCATTTTTGTTTTGGAACGCCAACGCGACGGCAATACATCCCGACCCGGTGCCGACATCGAGAATGCGCGCTTCCGGAATGTCCTTCACGCGCTTCAGCGCTTCGGTAACGAGTACTTCCGTCTCCGGCCGCGGAATCAGCACTGCCGGCGAAACTTCGAATTCCAGCGCATAGAACTCGCGCCGGCCAATAAGATACATGGCCGGGCAGCCGTCGAGCCGCCGCTTCACCAATTCGCGAAATTGCCCCCGAGGACCATCGCTGACGACGTCATCCCAGCGCGTGTACAGCTCGACGCGCCGGCAATTGAGCGCATGGGCAAGCAGCAACTGTGCTTCCAGGCGAGGCGTTTCGAGTCCTTTTTGCTGGAAGTGATTTTCGGTCCAATCCATGAGCGCGCGAATGGTCCAGTCCATAGGAAGTTCGGAATGTGGAATCAATGACTCGTTTCAGGCCCGGCCAACACCTGCCGGCCACAATGATAATAGCTTCGACTGGCCACGACCAAGTTCGGATTATCCATAATGAACCCACCGCAATGGGGGCACAATAATCGCGGATCGTGGCGAGCGCGATAGCGCCCAATGAACATTCCGCCTAGAAAGACACCAATGGCAACGAGTGGGAAGACCATCAGCAAATCTTGTGCATTAACTAGTCCCCAGCGAAGGTCTTGCAAAGGCTCGCGAAGAATGCCAGCGAAGCCGAAACACGCAAACATGCCGGCTATTGATACTACCAATGCCACGAACATTCGCCGACTTTGAGCGGACGCGGCAGCCTTGTACTCTTCGATGGTGACCATATCAGTAGCCGGCTCAACGCCTGTTTCCCGGTCGCCGCCGGTCCTTCGGGTACTTGGCCTTAGGGTACTTCTTGATCGGCTCGGGTGGATTAAGGACCTTACCTCCGGTCAGCACCACAAGCTTATTGGCGCAGCGAGAGCGAACCCTCGGCATCGTCTTTCCATTATTCTCCGCCATGGTCAGGTCCCTCTTCTAATTTCGCCGTAAACTGTTGTCTGTCGATTTCTTGACCATCCGCCAGCAATACTACATCATACACGCCGGGATGCGTCAAAAATAGCGAAGGAATTGTGATCGCAATATAATACGGTGTAAGCCGATCGCTGAATTCGATTGTGTTTTCGACCCTGAATAACACGCCGCCATCTTGCAGATCCTGCACTTCCATCAAAGTCTCATAGCTGCCAATCCCGTTCACGACTTGAAAAAAGACGGTCAAAGGCCCAATCGCACAGGGAAGGTCCGGCAGCAGAAACTCGTCCAGTATCCGAATGACGCTCACATAATTCGTGTCAACTTCAGTCATCGTTGTTTGACAAAGCAAGATCGCCTTGCACACCGGCGGCGGCCGTTGCCCCTTCTTTTTGCCGCCCTTCTTCCTGGCCATCAAAGCCCTCCGATTGCGCGGCCTCTGTCACCCCTGCCCCAGCCGTTGCTTCTTGTCAAAATCTTTCAGCGCCGCGACCACCTCGCCCATATTGCCAGCGACGATGGCGTCGAGCTTGTGCAGGGTCAGGCCGATGCGGTGGTCCGTCACCCGGTTTTGCGGGAAGTTGTAGGTGCGGATGCGGTCATTGCGGCCGCCGCTGCCGATGAGGGTTCGCCGCTGCTCGGAGCGCTCCTGGTGCAGTTTTTCCAGAGTACGTTCGTAAAGCCGGCTGCGGAGGATGCGCATGGCTCGCTCGCGGTTCTTGTGCTGGCTCCGCTCGTCCTGGCACTTGACTTCAAGTTCTTCCGAGGTGCCGCGCTTGTACCAGATGCGCACGGCGCTTTCGGTCTTGTTCACGTGCTGCCCGCCGGCGCCGCCGGCCCGCATGCGCTCCCATTCCAGATCCTCGGCTCGAATGGCAACCTGCGCTTCGTCGGGTTCCGGCATGACGGCCACGGTCGCAGCGGAGGTGTGAATGCGGCCCTGGGTTTCCGTCTTCGGCACCCGCTGTACACGGTGGCCGCCGCTCTCGAAGCGCATGGCCTGGAAGGCGCCGTCCCCGGTGATGCTAAAAACCACTTCCTTGAAGCCGCCCTGTTCGCCGGGGCTGGCGGCAATGTCTTCCACCTGCCAGCCCTGGTCGCGGGCATAGCGCGTATACATGTTGTAAAGGTCGCCGGCAAAGAGCGCCGCCTCATCGCCGCCGGTGCCGGCTCTAATTTCGACGATCACGCTGTCGTAGTTTTCATCCGAGCTTTCGAGTAGCATGTCCTCAAGTTGCTGCTTGAGCGAATCGCGCTTTTGCTTGAGGCCAGCCAATTCCTCTTCGGCCATGTGCCGCAGTTCGCCGTCGGACTCCGTGGCCAGCATCGACTCGGCTTGCGCGATTTCCTGTTCGAGCTTTTGAAAGGTCTGGTACGGCTTCACGATCTTGGCGAGCCGGCCATGTTCCTTCACCGCGCGGGTGAAGCGCGGAGGCTCAGCAATCACGGTCGGATCGGCCATTTGCTGCTCGAGCTCGTTGTAGCGTTCCAAGTTTTGATCTAATGAAGCCCACATGGCCTACCTCATAAAAGAAAAAGGACTCAAATATCACGAAGGAACACGAAAGACACAAAGAGGAATCCCACGCTATTCTTTGTGAACTTTGTGTCTCCTTTGTGATCTTTGTGTCCTCTCTGCTATCAAAGACGTACCTTCAGCGCATCGGGTTCATCCAACCCGATTCCGCTTACATAATTGCGTAGCTACGCTTCTTTCTTCTTCCGCTTGTCCCAGTTGTACTTCTTCTGGAACTTCTCGACCCGGCCTGTCGTGTCGATGAACTTCATCTTGCCGGTGAAGAAGGGATGCGATGCGCTGGAGATGTCCAGCTTTACGACGGGATACTCCTTCCCATCGGTCCAAACCATGGTGTCATTGGTCTTGACCGTCGAGCGCGTGAGGAAGGAAAAATTGGCGGCGGTGTCGACAAACACGACCGGCCGATATTGAGGATGAATGTCTTTCTTCATGCCGCACCTGTCTGTGGCTAGATTTCTAAATTCAAGTACTACATTCTAGGGATTTTGGGTGCCACAGAGCAAGAGGGAAGCGAGCCTACGCCGCGGGTTCGGCCGGGGCCGGACCCTGTTTACGCGGCAGATTCTGCGGGAGCTGCGGTGTGGCAACAACGCCGTGGACCGGACAGCACCATTCATCGACCCACTTCTTGTACTTGCCGCTATCGACAACTTTTCCCTTGCGCACTAGCACCCCACGGCATTGGGGACAAAGTAATTCTGCTGACGGAGATTCGGAATGGTCATTCATGGCAGCCAGCCCTTTCAGGAGATTAGATCGCGACGGGGCTGAACTTGCCACGCGGATGGGATAGTCGCCGCATTTCAGGACGGCGGAGTGGTCGAGACGATGGCAGAGTATTAGATCAGTTTTATTCTAACGCGATTTGTCGGAAAATCAAGTCGCGAGCGAGGTTGCGCTCGTCAGGCCCATGCGACTGGATCGCGCTCCTGCTCGCTTGCTTTAGCCGTTGTCTCGGGCCATTGAGTCTGCAAGCGCTCGGCCAGCGCCTCAATGCCCGGCCGCTCGGTCGCATAATGGCCGGGCAGGACGAGGCCGATTTCTTGTGCTTGTGCCGCGAGGTAATCGTGAAAGCGCATTTCGCCGCTGAGGAACACGTCGGCTCGAAGCCGAACAGCATCACCCAAATACTCGCCGGCGGCGCCACAGGCCAGCGCGACCGTCGCGACAGACTTGGTTAGCTCGCCGATTACTTGCACGGGCCCGCATTTCAAAACGGAGCGTACTTTCGCTGCCCATTCGGCCAACGGAGCTGGCTGTGGCAATCGGCCGAAGCGGCCCTCACCCAGCGGTTCTTTCACCGGCCGAAGTGGATAGACATCAAAAGCCGGCTCTTCATAGGAATGAGCCTTGCGCATCGCGGCAATTACCGAATCGACAGAGGATTCCGGACAGACCGCCTCGAGCCGCCATTCACTCACTTCCTCGCGTCGGCCTTTCTGGCCCAGGGTTGGATTGGCGGCGTCGCTGCCGAAAAACGTGCCGGTGCCCGCTAGCCGAAAGCTGCACTGGCTATATTGCCCGATGACTCCAGCCCCGGCGGCAAAGATGGCATCGGAAACGCGAGTTAGATCTTTTTCGGGTACAAACACAACGAACTTGTATTCCTTTCGCCCTTCAAACGGCCGCAACGGCCGGACCTCGACCAAGCCAAGACGCTCGGCGAGCAATTCGTTAATACCGCCGCGGCAGTTGTCGAAAGCGGTATGGGGGCTGTACACGGCAATATGGTGCCGCAGCAGGGCAAGCGCCATCCGCCCTTCCGCGTTCGAGTCGGTGAGCTTTTTCACAGCCCGGAACAGCATGGGATGATGCGTGACAATCAGCTGGACGCCGGCCGCAATGGCTTCTTCCACTACTTCCGGCGTCACTGTCAAGCACGTGAGGATGCGTGAAACCGGCGTCGAGCGATCGCCCAGAATGAGGCCGACATTGTCCCACTCCGTGGCCCGGTTTGGTGGGGCAAAATCGCGAAGGTATCGTTCGATGTCAGCGACAGTCGGCATGTGCAGCCTCCAGGCATCATGCCGATTGCCTCATGAATCCAAACCAGCCCGTCTTCGGCAAACTGCGAATATGTTCCCGTTCCAAATCGCTCAGAGCCATCAGGGCGCGTTGCTTCCGCCTCAGCTCGCGCTCCCGGTACCACTTATCGAACTGGCCTTGCACGGCCACGCCCACGAGCGTGGCAATCACGATGCCGATGTTCATACCCACGTAGTTGGTTTTCGCCCAGCCCGCGGCATCGAACTTTGTCTGGGCACATTTTTCGATCAACAACAGAGCCGAATAGCCTGCCAATAATACGCCGCCGAAGCTGAACATCAGCATGATCTGCAGGCGATAAAGATATAAGCCAACGATGCCGCCTGCCAGGAAACAGATCAGCGGCTCGTGAAAGGCCGGCACCACGGCGTGAACGGCGAACCAGGCCCCGGCGCCGGCGGTTGCAAATGCCGCCACGCGCGACACATCCATGGCCAGCAGCCCGGCGGCCACGGCGAGCAGCAAGCCAGCCGCCAACAGCCGCGGCCCCGGCTCGGCTTGTGTGTGCAAGCCGTATAAGCCTGCCGCCACGGTCGCGCCCAGCACGATCCAAAAGCGGTGGGCGCGCCAGCCGAATACCCATAAGAGAAGCCCGAGTACGATTCCGCCCACGCTGAACGGAATCGACAGTCCGCGGGCTTCTTCCAGCAGATCGCTTGCGATCAGTTGCATCCCTGCACCCCCGTAGAACACTGGACGATACCGCGACCGGGGGTTCAGTGTCAAGCGCAGGCCGTTGCTGGCGAATGGATTAGGCCATATTCTGACCGAATGTATGCCCTTTAACCCAGGAGGCTTCCATGCGTCGAACCATGCTGCCGGTGGCCGTTTGCGGGATTCTGGTCTTGAGCGCCGGGGTCCGCGCCGACGACAAGGCCAAAGAGATCATCAAACAAGGCATTGCTGCCCGCGGCGGCGAGGAGAAACTCAGCAAGGTAAAAGGCTACCGAGAAAAGACCAAAGGCACCATTTCGATCATGAACATGGACATTGACTTCTCGTCCGACAGCGTGTCGGCGCCGCCCACGAAGATGAAGACGGAATTGAAAATGGAAGTCGGCGGTATGTCGCACAGCATCGAAGTGGTCTTCAATGGCGAGACGATGCGGCGCTCGATTGACGGCATGATGTTGCCGCTGCAAGACGCCGAAAAAGAAGACGCGAAGCAGCGCATGCAGGTCGCCTACGCCATGCGCCTCACCCCGCTGCTCGACGAAAAGGCATATCAGTCCAAGGCCCTGCCCGATGCCAAAGTGGATGGCAAAGACGCTGCGGTGGTGCAAATTACCGGCAAGGACATGAAGGAGACGAAGTTTTATTTCGACAAAACCACGCATCTGCTCGCGCTCGTGGAATATGAAGGCGTCGGCCCGATGGGAACCAAGGGCAAGCAGGAGTTGCATTTGAGCGAGTACAAGGAATTCGACGGCGTGAAACAGCCGACGAAGCTCATGATCAGCAACGACGGGACGAAGTTCATGGAGCAAAGCGTCACGGAGTATAAGCCGCTCGAAAAGGTGGACGACAAGGAATTTGCCGATTGAATCGTAGGTAAGCCGCGAGACCGAGCGCAGCGCCGTCGAGCGCGGAAGTAAGCGCTCGACGGCGCGGCGCTCGGTCTCGCGGCTTACCATTTCCAAAATGTCTCATCAAATCTTCCACGTTCGCGCATCCGACAAGGGCCAAACGCTAGCGGCCGTGCTCAAACGAGAGCTGGGCGTCTCGTGGAATCAGGCCCGCCAATTGATCGCGCAACGCACAGTACGGCTTGCTGGCGCCGTTTGTACCGACGGCGTTCGCCGCGTTCAGCCAGGAATGGAAATTCAAATCGTTACCGACGAAAACCGGAAAAAGCCGAGGCAGAAACTTGCTCCGCCACGGAAAACCAAGTCTTCTAAGCCCAAGCGCGATGATCCAAAGCCCGCGCTCGTTTTTCTCGATGAACACATCGTCGTTGTTGAAAAGCCTGCCGGCCTGACGACAATGCGTCATGCAGAAGAAGCCGCCGAGTTTGGCAAACGCGCCAAGAAGTACCTGCCGCCGACGCTTGCCGATATGTTGCCCGCACTCATCGGCGAACCGGAACCAGTGCTGGCAGTACACCGGTTAGACCGCGACACCTCCGGTCTCGTCGTCTTCGCTCGCACGAAAGAATCAGAACGTGATCTCGGTCAGCAATTTCGCGCGCACACGATTAAGCGTAAATACCTCGCCATAGTCCGCGGCAAGGCCAAGCCGGCCCGAATCGAGTCGCACATTGCCCGCGACCGCGGTGACGGCCGGCGTGGCAGCACGACCAATCCCGAAGAAGGACAACGTGCGGTCACGCATGTTCGCGTTATCGAGGAACTGGACGATTACACGCTTGTCGAATGCGAGCTGGAAACCGGGCGCACTCACCAGGTGCGCATTCATTTAGCCGAGCAGGGATCGCCCCTGTGCGGCGAGACCGTGTATGACCGGCCACTGCACGGCGCGCCGCGGCCAGACAAAAGCAAGGCCCCGCATATAGCGCTGCATGCCGCGACTTTGGGGTTGCACCACCCGGCCACGGGCGAATGGCGCGAATGGCAATCGCCGCTGCCGGATGATCTGGCAGAATTGCTGCGGCGATTGCGAAAAAACTGATGATTAGCGGGCGACCCTTCGGGTCGCCCGCTAAACGAGGACGCCCCTTGTTACAACCGCAACTCCACGCTAAAATCACAGATCTCCACACTGTTACGCGGCCCACCCATTCTCTGGGCGCCGTCCCAACCACATGCTGGGAGTCCGGCCATGCGTAATGCCAACCATCACGACGAAGACGACATGTTCAAAGACAGCCGCATGTCCTTCGGCGATCACATCGAAGAACTGCGCACGCACCTATGGCGGGCCATCATGGGCCTGGTGTTATGCATGTTCATCGGCTTCGTGCTGGACCAAATCGGCGACGCGTTGGGACGGCCCTACATCGGCATCGGCAAGCCGGCCATGGCCATCATCAAGGCCCCCGTCGAATCGGCCCTGGCAGAGTTTTACGATAAGCGAATGAAACGACTGGAGAAAGAATCAAAGGGAAAGGAAGATATCCCTGAAAACCCCACGACGCCGCAGCCGATGGTAGTTCGCATACCGAAGGATCAGCTGGCAAAATTCCCCGGCGTGGATCCGGCTAAGGTTTCCGATGACATTGAGGTCACTATGATCGTGAAACCCGAAGAAGTCTACAAGATGAACGCTCGAATCCAAGACGTCATCCGCCCGCAAGAACTAAGCACGTTGACCGCCATGGAAGGGTTCATGGTCTATTTCAAGGTTACACTTGTATGCGGCCTGATTATCGCCAGCCCCTGGGTCTTTTGGCAAATTTGGTCATTCATTGCCAAGGGGCTATATCCCCATGAGAAGAAATACGTTCACATTTACCTGCCGGTGAGTTTGGGCCTGTTTCTGGCCGGCGTCGTTTTGTGTGAAGTCGTGGTGCTGCCGCGCACCGTGAGCGCCCTGCTTTGGTTCAACGATTTCCTTGGCTTTACACCGCAACTTCGTTTGAATGATTGGCTTAGCCTGGCCATCATGTTACCGCTGGTTTTCGGCGTATCGTTCCAGACACCGCTCATCATGCTGTTCCTGGAGCGCATCGGCATCATGACCATGGATAGCTACAAGTCGAAGCGGAAATATGCAGTGTTCGCTCTGGCTGTTTTCGCCATGATCATCACGCCCACGCCGGATGCGCTCACCATGTGCGCGCTCTGGATTCCCATGTGCCTGCTGTACGAGCTTGGCATCTGGATGTGCTATTTCATGCCTGGCCGGCATGAGGAAGTGCCCGAAGGCGATGCTCCGACTCTCGATGAACTGATCGAAGTTTGATCTTGATGCGCCACCCTTCCGAGCCGCTGGTTTACCTGG
>Ga0070732_10002311_pt1 | contig 10341 bp, 9 predicted proteins | sample Coa_R1_5_FD_66449 | JGI IMG/M metagenome (GOLD analysis project Ga0070732, IMG submission 66449) | Surface soil microbial communities from Centralia Pennsylvania, which are recovering from an underground coalmine fire - Coalmine... | ecosystem: Environmental > Terrestrial > Soil > Unclassified ...
TCTGCGCCTGGATCACGTCCGAGCGCGCGACGATGCCCTGCGCGTACTGATTTTGCGTGAGTTGCAGCGAGCGGGTGTAGGCCTGGACGGTGTCGTCGAGCAGCTTCTGGGTTGCGTCCAGCGAGCGCAGTGAAAAGTAGGTCTGCGCGAGCGTCGCCTGCGCGGACAGACGGGCGTTGGCCAGATCCGCGGCAGCGCCTTGCTGGCCAGCCTGCTCGGAGCTGACCGAGCGGCTCACCTTGCCCCACAGGTCCGGCTCCCAGGTGGCGTCGAGGTTGAGGTTATAGCTATTGCCGATCGAGCTTGGACTCGCGCCTGACGTCGAACTCGAGTTGACGTGCGACGACGAGCCCTGCCGTGTCTCGCTTGCAGTCGCGCTGATCACCGGGAAATACGCCGCACGTGCTTCGCCGACGAGCGCGCGCGCCTGCCGGTAAGCGGCGGCGAACTGCGCAACGGTCTGGTTCGACTGGTTGAGCTTGTCCTGGAGCGCGTTCAGTTGGGGATCGTTATAGATGGTCCACCACGCGCCGCGATCGTTCTGGTCGGCTGGCTGCGCAACTTTCCAGCCGTCAGCCGCTTCCTTGTACGACTCGGGGACTGAGACAGCCGGACGCTTGTAGTCGGGGCCCACCGCGCAACCGGCAAGTGCAACTGCTAACGTCGCCGCAGCGGCGGCGAGCGTGAGGGCACGAGGCGCGGCCACGAGCGGGCGCGTGGTGTGTTCAAACAGCATGCAATGAATTCCTTTCGGTCCAGCGTTCGCGCGACGGAATCGCTGCGAACCGCCGGTGCAGGCGGTCACGCAATGTGCGCGATGCCCGTGATGGTAGCGCACGCAATGCGCGCGATACGAAAAGCTGAAAGGGTAATGCGATGGATGCGGAAGGTGTGTTACCGACGGTGTCGGGACGGTTACGTCTCGTTACCGTCGGCCATGCGCGGCGCCTGTGTCTCTAGCTGCGGGCGTCGCAACTCTGGCGAGCCTGCTTGCCCGCAGCGGCCCGGCAGGGCGGCGCATCGGCGCGACTCTGGCAACTGGAGATGACGGCTGCCGTGCCTTTGGCCGTTGCCGTGGAGGTCAGCAATGCGACCGGCACAGCGGCGCGTTCGCGTGCGGAGCGGCCGTCGCGACGATTTCCAGCCCATGCGAACAGCAAGACCGCGATCGACCCACCCGGCAAGACAAATATGGCCGCGTACAGCGCCAGCTTCCACCAGCGATGCGGTCCCTGGAAAGGGCGGAGCGCAGAGCCAGTCAGGGAGCGGCCCAGGCCGCCGAGGGTGTTTTTCAGGTACAGCATCGCGGAAATCCTTTTGGCACCGGCGGATGCCGTTGCCGTTCAATCGGTCAGAACATGGTCTCGTGACAGCGCAGATCGCGCGTAACTCATTGCCTGTCATAATATTGACTATGCAATTAAATTTCAAGATACTTCGCGTCATGTCTGATTGACTGTTGTTTTTTGTCGAGGGGTCCGATGCAGAACCAGATTGACTTGCCTGCCCAGGCAGATAAAATTCGACAACGGCTCCCGATGCCTTCTGGCGATTTCCGATGAGCGATGGCCCTTACGATCCCAACGAGATCCGCCTCGAGGCGAGTCTCGGCTATTACCTCTCCAGAGCGCGCAATGTACTCGCCGAGCGGATGGATCAGGCGGTCGAGCCCCTCGGGCTCACGTCTTCGCAAATTACTGTGATCCTCCTGTTGTCATGCGGCCGGGCGCATACGCCGTATGAGCTGTCGCGAGCCATGTCGTACGACAGCGGTTCGATGACGCGGATGCTCGACCGGCTGGAAAAAAAGGGTTTTATCGTACGAAGCCGTAGCGATGCCGACCGCCGCATGGTCGAGCTCCAGCTGACGCCACAAGGCACGGACGCCGCGAAAGTGTTGCCGGGTATCGGCGCCACGGTGCTGAACGAACAGCTGCGCGGTTTTTCCGACGCGGACCTCGCAACGCTGATCGATTTGCTTGCCCGCTTCATTGCGAACGGCCCGGCCGGTGACTCAGGATGCGGCGAAGTTGCGCTACCCGCGCCACTCGCCGGTTCATCGGCCGCAGACAAGAACGAATAGATACACGGCGCTCCCTGGGCGCCGCAACACAGGCATTTATCTGTCTGGGCAGAAGGTGTCGTAGCATGCAAGATGCATCGTCAGAGTGGGTTTGACGGGCTGACAAGCATGCCGCGGCAAGCTTTCTGCGCGACAAGGAGATCGATACATGACAGCGATGACAACTGCCGACGCCTCCGCCCCACCCGCCGCCCCGGCGCCGCTCGCCGGCGGTACGCTGGCGCTGCTCACCGTGGGTCTTGCGCTCGGCACCTTCATGGAAGTGCTCGATACGTCGATCGCGAACGTCGCGGTGCCGACTATTTCCGGCAGCCTCGGTGTCGCGACGAGCGAAGGCACCTGGGTGATTTCGTCGTATTCGGTGGCGTCGGCGATAGCCGTGCCGCTGACCGGCTGGCTGGCGCGGCGGGTCGGCGAGGTGCGGCTCTTTACGCTGTCGGTGCTGCTCTTTACGGTCGCATCGGCGCTGTGCGGCTTCGCGCAGAACTTCGAATCGCTGATCGCTTTCCGGCTGCTTCAGGGGCTCGTCTCCGGTCCGATGGTGCCGCTTTCGCAGACGATCCTGATGCGCTCATACCCGCCGGAAAAGCGCGGCCTCGCGCTCGGCCTGTGGGCGATGACGGTGATCTGCGCACCGATCTTCGGGCCTGTGATGGGTGGCTGGATTACCGACAACTTCACCTGGCCGTGGATCTTCTACATCAATGTGCCGATCGGCCTCTTTTCGGCGACCTGTGCGTTCCTGCTGCTGCGTGGCCGCGAAACGAAGACCACGAAGCAGCGTATCGACGCAGTCGGTCTTGCGTTGCTCGTGATCGGCGTGTCGTGTCTGCAGATGGTGCTCGACCTCGGCAAGGACCGCGACTGGTTCAACTCGACGTTCATCGTCGTGCTGGCGATCATTGCGGTGGTGTCAATAGCGTTCATGCTCGTCTGGGAAATGACGGAGAAGGAACCGGTCGTCGACCTGTCGCTCTTCAAGGACCGCAACTTCGCGCTCGGCGCGCTGATCATCTCGTTCGGCTTCATGGCGTTTTTCGGCTCGGTGGTGATCTTTCCGCTGTGGCTGCAGACCGTGATGGGCTACACGCCTGGGATCGCCGGCCTCGCGACCGCGCCGGTCGGGCTGCTCGCGCTGGTGCTCTCGCCGCTGATCGGCCGCAACATGCATCGGCTCAACCTGCGGATGGTCGCAAGTTGCGCGTTTCTGGTATTCGCGTTCGTGTCGTTCTGGAACTCGAGCTTCACGCTCGACGTACCCTTCAATCACGTGATCTGGCCGCGGCTGGTGCAGGGGATCGGCGTCGCATGCTTCTTCGTGCCGATGACGACCATCACGCTTTCAAGCGTCCCGGACGAGCGGCTCGCGAGCGCGTCAGGCCTGTCGAACTTTCTGCGGACACTGTCGGGGGCGATCGGCACGGCGATCAGCACGACGTTTTGGGAGAACGACACGATCTATCACCACGCGGTGCTGGCGGAATCGGTGAACGCTTATTCGCAGAACACGACTGCCTATCGTGATGCCCTGACGAGTCTCGGCATGTCCGGTTCAGGGGCAACGGCGCAACTGAACGAGATCGTCACGCAGCAGGCCTACATGATGGCGACCAACGACTTCTTCCGGATTTCCTGCCTCGCGTTTCTTGTGCTGGCGGGCCTTGTCTGGATCACGAAGCCGCGCAAAGTCGGCGGTCCGTCCATGGGGCACTAGCCTCGTTCGCCGCCGCGTGCGGTTGCGGGGCGGCGGCGAAGCGCCGGCTACTGGGAGAGAGGCTCGCCTGTCGACGACGGACGGGCCGATTGAGCGCCCGCTGTATCACTGGGGTTCGCTGCAGAAGGAGCGGACACCGGTGACTGCGGTGTAACACCCGCCGTAGTGCCTCTCACGAACTGCTTGAAATCGGCTCCCGCTTGCCATGGATTCGGTTTGCAGCCGAGCGAACTATCGCAGTGCGCGGCGAAGCCGATCGTTGCGGTGCCGTCGCTATTGGGTGTCAGCGTGATCTGGTACGCCAGCGCGCGTTTGCCGCCATCGGGCCCGGCGGTCTGGATCAGCGTATCGCTGACGGTTTGAACCTCATAGGTTGAAACCTGTGTGACCCACGCCTGCGCGCGCTTCCACCACAGATCGCATTGGGCCTTGTTCGCGCAGGTAAGCGGTGCGGTCGCGATCTGCATCGTGTCGGGGTCAACCTGGCCGCGTGTCGAGCACCCCGCGGCCAGCACGCATAGCACAGCCAACAGACCTTTTTTCATCGCGTCGCTCCCTGCCACGGTTGCGCGTCGGGTCCATTTCATCGCGGCCCGATCGTATGTCATGAAAGTTTGACCGATCAAGGCCGACGACGTTTCATGCACACTTTTGATCTACATCACGTCGCGGAGATTTTGCCGATCGACGGCGTGTGGCAGTTGCTGATCGCGTAGCGGTGACCGTGCCAATGAAGGATGGCGCGCCATGCCGAAATGAAAAAGGCAGCATCACGCTGCCCTCTTTCGTACAACGATTGCCTGCAGGATCACACGCTGAAGCGATTCAACGTGTACGCGCGATAGGCAGCGACGAATGCATCGAACGAGCCGACTTCATCGCGCTCGAGCCTCGCCTGCTCTTCGAGCGACTTTGCCGCAAGCTCAGCGAACGCCTGCTGTTCGTCGACGGCCAGCGGACGCGAGCGGAAATGAGCGGCATGCGCTTCGCTCTGCTCGAGGCCGAATTGCAGGAAGCTCTGCTGCCTGTCGCGCATTGTCTCCAGTACGCGTGCCGACGGCGTCAACGATACATCGGCGAGCTTTGCGCGTTGCGTCGCGACGGCACGAGCGTGCGAGTCGTCGCCGTGCAATGCGTCGAGTGTTGCCGCGGCGCTGTCGATCTTCGTGAAGAGTTCGTGGGCCCAGTCGAGCATGGGGATGTCGCGTCCCTCGCGCGTGAGTTCCAGACCCGGCTTGCGCCCTTCCATCGTGACGCGGCCAAAGTTCGCGTTGGCTTCGGCATAGGCAGCCGGCGGCAGCAATGCGCTGTCGTCGAGCGCGCAGACCAGCAGATAGGCATCGAGAAAACGCGACGTTTCGAGCGAGATTCCGATCGGCTCAAACGGATCGATATCCATGCAGCGCACTTCGACGTACTGCACACCGCGCGCGGCGAGTGCATGCAGCGGACGCTCGCCAGGATAAGTGATGCGCTTTGGCCGGATCGTCGAATAGAACTCGTTTTCGATCTGCAGCACGTTGGTGTTGATCTGCACCCACTCGCCGTCGCGCTGCGTGCCGATCGCCTCGTACGGCGGATAGGGCTGGCTGACCGCTTTTGCGAGTGCATCGAGGTAGCCCGGCAGCGTGTCGTAGTCGGCATGCAGCGCGGCCTGCGCAGTGGTGTTCGAATAGCCGAGATCGCTCATCCGCAGGCTCGTCGCGTGCGGACGATAGAACGTGTCGGCGTCGAAGGTTTCGAGCGTATGTGCACGGTCGCGCAGGAAGCGGCGATCGAGTGCCGGCGATGCGCCGAACAGGTACATCAACAGCCAGTTCGTGCGGCGGAAATTGCGGATCAGTGCAAGGTAGCGTTCCGACTGGAAATCGACGGGGCTCGCCGTGGACTGCTGATCCGCGTGAAGCACGCGCCACACTTCTTCGTTCAGCGAATAGTTGTAGTGAATGCCCGCGATGCATTGCATCGTGCGCCCATAGCGCAGCGCCAGACCGGCGCGGTACACATACTTCAGCTTGCCGATGTTGGACGTGCCGTAGTGCGCGATCGGGATCTCGTCGTCGGCGGGCAAGAGGCCTGGCATCGAGTTGTTCCAGAGAATCTCGTCGCCGAGTTCTGCGTAGACGAAACGATGCAGCTCATCGAGTTTTTCCAGCGTGATGGAGACGTCGTGTTCGGCCGGCGTGATCAGTTCGAGCAACGCTTCCGAATAGTCGGTGGTCAGCGACGGGTGCGTCAGGGCGGAGCCCAGCGCGCGCGGATGCGGCGTCGTCGCGAGCTGGCCATCGTGCGTCACACGCAGGCTTTCCTTTTCGATGCCGCGCAGACCGGCCGTCAGCGCGTCGCGCTGCGGGCCGGATGTCAGCACGGACAGGCGGTGCGAAAAGGCGTCGGTCGTGCGGAGAGGTGTCGTGTTGGGCATTGATGCAGGTCGTGCGCTATCGGCGCTTTGTGCGGCCGACAACGATCGGCGGAATTTTCAGTAGCGGGCACTTTAACATCTCGCCACAACCCCTGCTTGAGGCCGCTTCGGCGGCCGATTCCGCGTCTCCGGGACTACCCTGGGAGCGCCGTTTTCATGACGCCCGTCAACCGCCGCGCGCCCCTCCCGCGCGGTCCGCGACCTCATTCCACAGGTGCATGGCGGCATACGCGCGCCATGGCCGCCATGTGTCCGTGCGTGTGCGTTGCTGGGTTGGACGGACGAGCGTCGGGTCGCGCGCGGTAATCGACTGCATCAGCACCAGGTCCCACGCCGGCCACGCATCGGCATCGCGCCATGCGCGCATCGCGACGTATTCGACCGTCCACGGCCCGATGCCGGGCAACGCGAGCAGCGCGGCACGCAATGCCATCGCGTCGATATCGGCGTCATGGGCGCGGTCGATGGGCACCGCGCCCGAGGCCACCGCCTGCGCAAAGCCCTGCAACGCGGCCACCCGTTTGCCAGGCATGCCGATCTGCGCCAGATCGACGGCAGCCAGTGCCGCCGGCGTCGGAAAGCGCCAGGCGGTGCGCTCGTGCGCATGGCCTTCGATGCGCTGTCCGGCGCGCTGCACGAGCCGGCCGATGATCGTGGTGGCCGCCTTCACGCTGACCTGCTGGCCGACGATTGCCCGGACTACCAGCTCGAAGCCGGACCAGGCGCCCGGCACGCGCAGACCCGGCGCGGCTTCGACGAGCGGCGCAAGCCACGGGTCGCTGGCGAAGTGCGAGCGGATCGCCGCCGGATCGGCGTGCAGGTCGAACATGCGCGCGATGGGCGCGGCGAGCGCCTCGGCATGCCGGCCGACCTCACCTTCGAGCGTGGCGACGATGCAGCGCTTCTTCGGATGCAGACGGACGGTCAGCGTGCCGCTGTCGCCGGCCCACTCGATTGCGCGACGGTACGCGCTGTCTTCGACCGCTTCGACGCCCGGTGTCGCGCGTCCCGCGAAGAAACGCAGGATGCGCGGCCAGTCGAAAGGCGGTTTGAACGACAGTTCGAGAGAAGCGACGGACGTTGCGGACGGAATGGGCGTAAGGGTGCTCAAGCGACGTGATCCAGATCGTTGGTTTCTGCAGGCGCAGTGGCTGCAGCGCCCGTGTGGCGAGCTTCAGTGTCGAGCAGCGCTGCCTTGCGCGGCAGGCCCCAGCGGTAGCCCGCGAGCGCACCGCCCTTCTGCACGACACGGTGACACGGAATCGCGAGCGCTAGCGGATTGGTCGCGCAGGCGCTGGCGACAGCACGTACCGCGCGCGGTGAACCGACGGTTTCGGCGATATCGGAATAGCTGCGCGTCTCGCCGTAGGGAATGCGCCGCAAGGCGTCCCAGACCCGCAGTTTGAAGGCGGTGGCGGCGATATCGAGCGGCAGGTCGAAATGCTGGCGTGTACCGTGCAGATAGGCGTCGATCTGCCGGACGAACGGCGCGAGCTCCAGCGGATCGTCGATCAGTTCGGCATTCGCGAATTCGCCGCGCAGGTCGTCGACCAGCCCGGCGACCTCATCACCGAAGGCGATCTTGCAGATGCCCTTGTCCGTCGCCGCGATGAGCACGAAGCCAAGCGACGTCGACGCGCTGGCGTAGCGTACGGTGAGCCCCTCGCCCTTGCGGCGGTAGGCCGACGGCTTCATACCCAGTTCGGCTGGCGCGTTGTCGTACATCCGTGATGGCGAACTGAAGCCCGCGTCAACGGTTGCGCGGGTGACGTCGGTGCCGCGCTGCAGGGCGTCGCGCAGCGCCGCGCCACGCTGCGCGGCCTGATACTCGCGCGGCGACACGCCCGTTACGCGCTTGAACAGTCTCTGCAGATGAAACGGGCTGACGTGCACTGCTTCGCTCAGCTGGGCGAGCGTGAGACGTTGCTGAGGGTCGGCATCGAGCGCCGCGCAGGCGCGGTTCACGATGTCGAGCTCGCGCGGGAGGCCGCCGGGCTGGCAGCGTTTGCAGTCGCGATAGCCCGCGGCGCGCGCTTCGTCTGCGGTAGCGAAATATTCGACGTTTTCACGGCGCGGCGGGCGCGATGCGCACGACGGCCGGCAAAACACCCCTGTCGTGCGGACGGCGTAAAAGAACACGCCGTCAGCCTGGGCGTCGCGTTCGGTGAGGGCGGTCCAGCGCTCGGCGTCCGTGGACCAGGTGGGTTGTGTGGCGTTCATGGCGTTCTCGACAGGACGGTTTCGATGGTCCTAATGTAGTCCGCAGAACCTTACAGTACGCTCCGGTTCTTGCTCTGTCATTGGGCCGCCCGGGTTAGCCGGCAATTGCTGGGGTCGAATCCCAGGAGGGTGCGACAAATCGCCATCGCCTCGGGTTTTCCCTTAAAAAGTTATTGCGTCGCACCAACCCGTTGTGTATAGTTGTTCCTGTCTCCTCCATGTCTCCTCCTGATATGGATTCAGCCCGCTCCCTGTGAGCGGGCTTTTTTTCGCCTGCTTACCGGACAACCTCGCATACAGCACCTCGGACAACGGCTGGAAATCGGCAGACAACCAGCATGCAGTCATCCGCCCGAGCCATCCAGCGGCATTAGCGCCCGCCTCGTCTTCCTCCTACACTCGTAGACTGCCCGCCAACGGCATGAAGAACCGGACGAAGGAGGCTTTTCCATGAAGTTTCACATTCGTGAGATCGACCACGTCGTGATCAGGACCGCCGATCTCGATGCGATGACCCGCTTTTACCGCGATGTGCTTGGCTGCAGCGTGGAGAAGGAACAGGCGGATCTCGGGCTCACCCAGTTACGCGCCGGGCGCTCGCTGATCGACCTGCTGAAGGTCGGCGGGAAGATCGATCGTCCGGAGAGCGGCGCGCCGGGCGCGGGACGCAATATGGATCATCTGTGCCTGCGCATCGAGCCGTTCGACGCCGACGCGCTCAAGGCGCATCTCACCGCCCACGGGGCGCGGCCTGGCGAGCCGGCATTGCGATACGGTGCGGACGGCTATGGCCCTTCGCTGTATCTGTTCGACCCGGAAGGCAATATGGTCGAACTGAAAGGGCCACCCGAAGCGGCGCGCGAGACGTCCCTGTAGGTGGGGCGCCAAGCCCCGCTGGGTTCCGCTGCGCGCCACTGAGCCGGTGACGCGCTCAAACGCTGGCCGGCGCCTTCAACACGGTCCACTCGATCGGCACCGGATCGGCTTCGGTGCTGCCGAGCCACGCGGCGCCGTCCTGCACCGTGCATTGCAGGCGCATCGTCCGTTCGGCGAGGCCGCCAAGGGCCTCGGCGACGCCTTCGCCCAGCGACCAAACCGTCACATTCCGCAGACGCTCGACCTTGCTGCGCACGCCCTGCCACCAGATATCGGAGGTTCGGCCCGCATACGCAATCACGATCACCTCGTTCGCGCGACCGCTCGCCTTCGCGATGCGTCGCTCGTCCGGCTGACCGACGTCGATCCAGGTTTCGATGGCGCCGGTCAGGTCCTTTTGCCAGAGATCGGGCTCATCGGTATCCGACAGCCCCTTGCAGAATTCGAGCCGCTCGTGCGCGAAGAGCGCGAACGCGGCGACGCGGACCATCATCCGCTCGTCGGTTTCAGACGGGTGGCGCGCGATGGTCAGCTGATGGTCGGCATAGTAGTGCCGGTCCATGTTGGCGATCTGGAGTTCCGCCTTGTAAATCGTCGATTTTAGAGCCATGCAGGATCAAGGGCCGCTTCGGCGGCCCTTTCAGAATAAGGGTTAAGCAGCGATTTTCAGGTCGCCGCGGTGGCATCGAACGGCGTGCCGTACACCTCGGCGGCGGCCTCGCGCAGCGCGTCGAGTACCACCGACGCCGCCGGCGAAAGCAGATGCGACTGGCGCGTGATGATACCGAATGCGTCCATCCTGCACGGCAAGTCGATCGGCAAGCGCTTCAGCACGCCGTACTGCTGATACTGCCGTGCGACCTCGTCAGGCAACACGGCCAACATGTCACTCTGCAAAAGCAGGCTCGAGATCGCAAGAAAATTGTTCGTATTGACGACGTTTTGCGGCGGATTCAGTCCGATCTGCGAAAAGATCATATCGAACCGGTGCCGCAGCACGCTGCCGGGCGGATGCAGCACCCAGCT
>Ga0070732_10002312_pt1 | contig 10340 bp, 8 predicted proteins | sample Coa_R1_5_FD_66449 | JGI IMG/M metagenome (GOLD analysis project Ga0070732, IMG submission 66449) | Surface soil microbial communities from Centralia Pennsylvania, which are recovering from an underground coalmine fire - Coalmine... | ecosystem: Environmental > Terrestrial > Soil > Unclassified ...
GGGACCGATCAATTACCTCAGCTCCAGGCGACAGCGGGAAGGCTGGCGGACCGGGAATATACACGCGCTCATCTGATCCAGTTTGCCGAGCACCAACTCCTGCCTGTATTTCACTCATTGGGTTATTTGAAGGCTTCTCTTGGTCCGCCCCAACCGAAGGTTATCGTAGGAACCGAGACCGAGCCAGTCGATGATGCCCACAAGCGCACTTTCGTTGACGTCACATTTTCAATGAACTCTGGCCCGCAGTACAAGCTGAGTCGCGTGGAATGGTCCGGCAATAGCGAGTTCGCCACTGAAGTACTGCAGGGAATGGTTCACCTCCAACCCGGCAAGCCGGCGAACACTGTGAGAATGGCGGACGACCTTGCCGGGGTCCAGAAACTTTACGGATCACACGGATACGTCAATGCCGCGATCAAGGCGGATGCACAGTTCGACGATGCGGCCGGCACAGTTGCCCTCCACCTGATCGTAAATGAAGGTGGAGTCTATCGCATGGGAGATCTGGAATATCGGGGCCTGGACAACGGCTTGACGGCGAAGTTGCGCGCTGCCTGGAAGCTGCGCCCGGGCGAGGTCTACGACGCCAGCTATCTCAGCCAATACCTCCCGGAGGCAAAGAAGCTGCTGCCCAGGAACCTCGACTGGAACGTGGACGCTCATGTCACGGCAAATGTCCGGGAAAAGACCGTGGACGTGGACCTGCAGTACTCGGCGAGCGCTCCAAAATAGGTCATTCTGCCCAATCCCAGCGGTGAGCGGCTTTTCGTTAATTCCGGATTTCGTAACAAATCTGATGCCCGCGTTCGAAAGGTAGGGAGACGCGCGTAGTATCGGCAGGCTTTCTCTCTAACCTTTGCTCAGGCCCTTCCCTCGGAGTTTGTGCCGGGCCGTGCAGCGGGAACTCGCACCCCCTCTAGAGTTCCCGCTTTTTTATGTTCATCCAGTTCTGGTGACGGTACGAATCCGGGACCGTAACAGTTGCCTGTAACCTTCGGTCGGGAGCAGAATCTGTAATGACAGGCCCCCTTCCACGGGCGGTGGCCTAATTGTGATTGCAATATCAAGGAGACGAATTGATGAATTCTCGTATGCAACAACTTGGTTTTTCGCTTCTCACGCTTGTCCTGAGTCTGGGGCTTGCCGTCTCGCCCTCATTCGCCAAGGGAAAGACCTTCACCGGCACGGTCAGCGATGCCATGTGCGGCGCCAAGCATGCCATGGGTGACGCCGCTGCATGCACGCGAGCCTGCGTAGGCAAAGGATCGAAGTATGCCCTTGTCGTCGGCGACAAGGTCTACACGCTCGACACTACCGATAAGGCCGCACTCGACACTCTCGACAAGCAGGCCGGGTCCAAAGTGACTGTGGCCGGAACCGAAAAGGGCGATACCATCATGGTGAGCTCAGTCAAGCCAGCCATGTGACCAAGAGTAGACTTCAGGTACAGGCAGGAGGCGCACACACGCCTCCTGCCTTTTTTTTGCCCAGAGTGGAAATTCACACTTTCTTTACAAACCAATGTGTTAGATTGTGCATTCTCAATGTGAAAATCTCCACTCTCGGAGGGCTGTGGCGTTGGGCAAAGACATGGTTCCCAAGCGGATTTTCTTCACCAAGGGGGTGGGAAAGCACCGCGAGCGGTTGACTTCGTTCGAGCTAGCCTTACGTGACGCAGGTATCGCCTCACAAAACCTGGTGCGGGTTTCCTCGATCTTCCCCCCGAACTGCAAGTTGCTCGCCCGCAAGGAGGGGGTGAAGTATCTCAATCCCGGCGAAGTGGTATTTGCTGTTGTGGCGGAAAACTCTACGCGTGAGCCGCATCGTCTGCTGGCCGCCTCGATAGGAGTCGCCATCCCCGCTGACCGCAATACCTACGGCTATCTCAGCGAACATCACTCCTACGGGGAGACCGAAGAATCAGCCGGGGAATATGCCGAAGAACTCGCCGCCGAAATGCTGGCCACGACTCTGAACGTGGAGTTCGATCCCGACCGATCCTGGGACGAGAAGAAGCAAATCTATCGCCTCTCGAACAAGATCGTGCGAACGGCAAACGTGACGCAATCCGCGGTGGGCGACAAGCGCGGATTGTGGACAACGGTCATCGCCTCGGCGGTTATGATTTTCGACTAGTAGCTCTGGACCACAGGCTTGGCTATTAATTCTGCCTCGAGGCCCTGTGATTCATCTGGATAACGGGTTCGCTCTTTCCGCGCTTATCGCAGCACTGCTCAATTCAGAACTTCTTTCCGTACGCCACGCCACCGAATACGTTGCCGGCACTGGCTATTTTGCGCGGGTCAGAGGTCACTTTCTCAGCAGGCTGGTGTGGCTGGCGACGCAAAGCCACTTGCCTTTTTCTTGAATCCAGGTGTCGGTGAAGCGGCCAACGTGTTCGTAGGGCTTGCCGTGATAGTTTCCCTTGGTGTGGTAGACGCCGACCACCACGGCTGAGTCGGCATACATGCTCACCTTGAGGTCTTGAATCGTGAGGCTGCTCGGTTCGAACTCCGGATCTTTGATGTCGGCCAGGAACTTGGCCTTGTCGCTCAACTCGCCGTCGTATTCGGTGTTGACGAATTCGCCGCCGAGCATGGCGTCGAGGGCACGGGCATCTCGATTCACCTGGGCTTCATTCCACAGGTGCTCCATTACTAAGAGCTTGGCTTCTTGCGAATCGTCATTTATCTTCTGGGCAGCCGCCTGTCCCAAAGAAGCCAGAGCCAGCAAAAGACAGCATGATGTGGTACGAAACATGGACTTGCGCGCCTGCTCATCCCCACGTGAGGCGGACGCTGCGAGAACATAGCAGCGCGGCGTGTGTTCGCGCTATTGAAATGCACTGGAGAGCGTTACGAACGTCACGGGAAAAATGAATCGTGGCCACCTTGGTTGCAGCTTCTCGTTGTCAAAACAGCACGAGCCGAGTCTAATACGCCCACCGCAACAATGTTGCGCCCACGGTGAAGCCCGCGCCCACAGAGGCCAGCAAGACCAGACTTCCCTTCTTCAGTTTGCCCTGCTCGATCGCGGTGTTCATCGCTAATGGAATCGTGCCGGCGGTGGTATTGCCGTAACGCTCGATGTTGACGATTACGCTTTCGGGGCGCAAACCCAGGCGGTCGGCGGTGGCGCTGATGATGCGGAGGTTGGCCTGGTGCGGGATGAAGGCGTCGATGTCGGAACCTTTCAGCCCGTTACGAGCAAGGAGCTTTTCGCAGACTTCGGTTTGCTTGCGCACCGCAAACTTGAAGACCTGCTGGCCGTCCTGATGGACGACATGCATCTTCTGGTCGACCGTCTGATGCGTGGATGGATTCAGGCTGCCACCCCCGGTCATATAAAGGAAGCACCCACCTGAGCCATCCACTTCGTGAATGAAATCGATGAGGCCGACGGAATCGTCTTCGGCGGGCTCGAGCACGACCGCGCCCGCCCCGTCGCCAAAGATCACACAGGTGGCGCGATCCGTGTAGTCGATGATGGATGACATAACATCGGCCCCGATAACCAGCACGCGCCTGTGCGCGCCGGTCGAAATAAACTGCGCGCCTGCCTGTAGCGAGTAAAGGAATGCGGAACAGGCGCCGGAAAGATCGAATCCCCAAATGCCTTTGGCCCCGAGCTTATGTTGGACGATGCAGGCCGTCGAAGGGAAGAACATGTCGGGGGTGACAGTGCCGACGATGATCGCGTCAATGTCTGCTGGCGCGAGACCACGCTTTGCCAACGCTTGCTTGGCGGCCTCGACCGCGAGGTCGCTGGTGGCGACCCCTTTGTCTACCAGATGGCGCTCGCGGATTCCCACGCGAGTCATGATCCATTCGTCGGTCGTGTCGACCATGTCTTCCAGGTCAGCATTGGTTAAAAGGCGGGGCGGCACATAAGTGCCAAGAGCGCTGATTTTGACTCTGGCGCGCAGGGGTTGGCTCACTCGGTCGGTTCTCCCTTAGAAAATCGGAAAACATCATTGTGCCGTAGCACGAGGGCATTGTCCAACGCAGAGGATTATGCGCCTGCCGCACTTGATCAGGGGCAGGCTCTCTTTGCGCAAAGAGCGCTTCTTCGCGCTCACAGCAGCGGGGCGAGGGAGCCGTCGTGGGAAGTTCCCGCTAACTACATAGCTCTCGCCCCCGAAAAGTCCAGCGTTTAGGGAGACGCGAGGCGCAAGATGATTATTCATCTTCCTAAGACGTCAGAACTGTCTCAGCCGAGCCTCCCTAGAGCTTCGAAACCGTGGTGCCATTGAAATTCGAAACCCAGACGTTGGCCCCGTCAAATCCCACGGCAACGGGCTCACTGCCGACAGTGAAGGTGCCGACGGTTGCGCCGGTGCTGGCGAGCAACTTCGTCACCGTCGTGCTGCTAAAGTCCGTGACCCAGATGTTGGCCCCGTCGAAAACTATGCCGCTCGGACCATTTCCGGCGGCGAAAGTTCCCAGGACGGTTCCACCGGTCGTCAGCTTCGTAACGTTGTTGCTGCCGAAGTTCGCCACCCAGATGTTGGTCCCATCAAAAGCGATCCCGCCGGGCTGGCTGCCCACGGGAAAGGTTCCGAGAATTGCTCCACTCGTGGACATCTTGGTCACATTGTTGCTGCCGTTGTTCGCCACCCAGATGTTGGCACCGTCAAAGGCCACGGCGGCAGGAAAGGTTCCCGCCTTAAAGGTTCCGAGCACCGCGCCCGTACTGGCGCGCAGCTTGGTGACGTTGTTGCTGCCATTGTTCGTCACCCAGATGTTGCTGCCATCGAAGGCTATGCCCACCGGCTGGGTTCCCACGGCAAAGGTACCGAGCACCGCGCCCGTACTGGCGCGCAGCTTGGTCACGTTGTTGCTATTGATGTTCGCCACCCAGATGTTGGCACCATCAAAGGCCACCCCCGTGGGGTTTGAGCCGACCGTAAAAGTGCCCAGGTTGAAACCGTCATTCGCCCGCAGCTTCGTCACTTTGCCGCTGCCATTGAGGGCGACCCAGATGTTGGCGCCATCGAAAGCCACGCCATAAGGGCTGGCTCCCGCGGTAAATTGTGTCGCCAGGTTCGCGTTATACCAGTGTAGAAGCGCAATTTGCAGCGGGTTCATGGTCGAGCTGACAACTCCGCTGGCAGCCGCCCGCCCAGTGGGTAATGACCCGTCTTCACTCTGTCCATGCGAGCGCTCAAGGAACGGGCCCAGGCCCAGAATCCCAGATAGAAGCAATGCCAGACTCACGATCGTAAGGGGTAATCTACGAAGAATCGCGGGCGCTGGATTTCTCATGCACTGTCTCCTTGATAATGTTCTGAATTCTTTTTTTTACGGCGGGATCTCGGCCCGACACGCAGGATGGTCCTCAAGCTACAATGGCCGGACTTCTCAAGTTGTCACCGTTTTGTAAAAGCCGTGCTAATTCCTATGCGGGCGGTGGAACTCCGTCGACCGTGCAACGAGTGACGGTTCCGTGTTGCCTTGTCTGATCTGACTTGCGGATTTATCCCGACTGGCGTCGGAGAGATGTTCTCAGAATGTGTAATCCGGCGGCTTGATACCTTTTGCCCGCATGTACACCTCGCACTGCGCGCGGTGATGCGCCGTGTGCACGAACATATTCAGGATCATGGCGCGGCCGTCGGGATCATTGCGTCCCTTCCATGATGGGATGTGCCACGTGCGCTGCAGTTGCTCGGGCGTGATCCTCGGCAGCACGTCGATCACATAGTCGAACGACTGGTTCAGAACTTTGAGCACATTCTGCTTGTCTGATGCCGGAGGCTTACCCGGGTCGAAGGCAAATGGCGGCTGGACGCCAGTGATCTGATTGAAACGGAATACGTTCGAGCCCGCGATGTGGATCATCTGCTCGCCGAAGGTCATTTCGTCAGGGTTCGGCTTGAAGCTGTAGAACTCAGCGGGCATGGCATTGGCCACGTCTATGGTGAATTGCTTCGAGATTTGCCAGTCGTGGACAAACTCCCCCATATCAAGCACGGAATTGATGTTTGCCGCTTGAGCGGCGGCGTATGTGGCAGACAAAAGAAGAAAGGCGAGAAGACGGAGTCGCAGCATAGGAACCTCACGAAAACCGTTGTGTCAGTTTGACGGCCAGCCGCGGAATAGGTCACCGGCAAAAGCAAAAGTCAGGCACCGGGAACTCGCTGCACACGCAAGAGCCCGTTACCGTTGCTTCCTTCCGGACCTGGCGGGGTTGGCGGGAATGCGTCGCGCGAGACCGATGCCTGACCGTTTTCATTCTAGCATTCAGGATTGGGAGTCCCGGACCGCAGAGAGCAACGGCCGAAATCCCCCATGCCGATGGGACTACCCGTCCCACGTGACCTTCGGTGCAAGAATTTGAGGCCAGACCCTTCCCTTCTGAGGACGGTTATCGAAGAATAGAGACTCTCCTCACTGCATGCCGCCAGACCCACAATCCGGGATCATTTCGCTTCGGGACGCGATCGATCGGTACTTTCAGCTTGCCCTTTATCTTCTGGTGCTCGCCGGTTTTGCCACGCTGGCCAGCGCGGGCGGACTCGATCTGGCAACCATGCTGCTGGTGGGCGCAGCCATGGCGGCTCGCGGATACATGTTAGCCAAACGCCGCTCCCTGATTATTTCTGAGCGCTGGACGACGCCGCTTACCATCGCCTACTTTATTTTCTTTGCTCTCGATTTTTCCCTGATCTCCCGAAGCTTTCTGGCTTCGACCGTACACCTGGCGCTCTTCGGCGTGGTGGTGCGCATGTTTTCGCTACGCCGGGAACGCGACCATATTACGCTGGCAATTCTGGCTTTTCTGATGGTGCTGGCGTCGGCGGTGCTCACCGTCGACAGCGTGTTCCTGTTCTGTTTTGGCGCGTTCATGTTGATGGCGATAGCCACGTTCGTCCTGATGGAAATGCGCAGATCGGGGCGCGCCGCCAGCATACAAGCGAAGCACACGATGGATGCTCATGAGCACCGGCACCTGGCCTTCTCGCTGGTAAGAGTCGCGCCGCTGCTCATGCTGATGATCCTGATCGCGGCGGGCGGCATCTTCTTTTTGCTGCCTCGAGTGTCCGCCGGGTACATGGGCGCCTATTCCTTCGGCACTGATCTTTCCACCGGATTCAGTGATCGCGTGCAGTTGGGACAGATTGGGCAGATTCAGCAGTCCAATGCCGTCGTCATGCACGTGCAAGTCGAAGGCGACAGTCAGGGGCGTTACAACCTGCGCCTGCGCGGCGTGGCGCTGCGGGATTTCGACGGCAACACCTGGTCGAATCCGCGCGAGCAATTCATGCTGCAGCGGCAATGGGACAACACGTTTCGAATTCCCTTCCCTGGATCGGGAAAAGCGACGTTGGCCAAGGGAAACATGCGAGCCGGGCGCCTGATTCGCTACCGCGTGCTCATGGAGCCCATCGGCACGAACGTGTTCTTTCTGGCTCCCTGGGCGCGCAGCGTGCGAGGCGATTACCGCCTGCTCTCTGTGGATCAGGGCTTGGCGGTCTACGATCTGGATGGCCGGCATCCGGTAAACCGTTACGAGGCGGAATCGGACATCGCAACTCCCTCGGCTCCCGAGTTGCGAGAGGCGGGAAAGAATTATCCGCCGGACCTTTCCGAGAGTTACTTGCGCCTGCCTGCACTGGATCCGCGAATTCCAGGGCTGGCGGCTCAGGTTGCGAGCTCAGCCCCGAACAATTTCGACAAAGCCACGCTGCTTGAAAATTATCTGAGAACCCACTTCGGATACACCCTTCAACTGCCCCCAAGCACCGTAAGTGATCCTCTGGCCAATTTTCTTTTCGAGCGCAAGCGCGGGCATTGCGAGTACTTTGCATCCGCAATGGCGGTGATGCTGCGTACCCTGGGAATTCCTTCGCGCGTAGTCAACGGATTCCGAACCGACGAATTCAACGACCTTACGGGCAACTACGTGGTGCGCGCCAAGGATGCTCATTCCTGGGTGGAGGCGTACTTTCCCGAATATGGTTGGCAGACATTTGATCCGACTCCGGGAGGTACCGCGGGGATACCTCAAGGATGGGACAGAATCGGGCTCTACCTGGACGCTGCATCCTCGTTCTGGCGGGAGTGGGTGATCAGCTATGACGCTTCGCATCAATATGTGCTGAGCCACGAGGCAATCCGTGGAACGCGAGGCCTGTGGGAGGAGATGCGAAGCCAGGTACGTGGCCGCTACGGAGCCATGTTGAATTGGGCGAAGCGCAAGCAACAAAGGGTGGAGCGCTCGCCCGGAAGGTGGGGAGTTGTGGGAAGCGGCGCCGCGCTGGCGCTATTCTTGCTCTTCAATGCGAAACGAATTGCCCGCATGGTGCATGAGAAACGGCTGCAGTGGCGTCCTGAGCAGTCTCCTGAACAGGCGGCATCTCTCTGGTATGCGCGGATGGCTCGCATCCTAGGGCGGCGCGGACTGTCGAAGCTGGAAGCGCAAACTCCGTGTGAGTTTTTGAACAGCGTTCAGGACGAGCGCTTGCACAATCGGGTGGCAACTTTCACTGCAGCCTATGAAGCAGCCCGCTTCGGAAAGTCCGCAGAGGACGCCCGCCAGTTGCCTGAGCTCTATCACAAGGTGGAGTCGGCAACTCGGGCGCAGGGTTAGGCAGCAGAGCGCGGGACTTAAAAGCGCCAGAAGACCCCGCCGCCGGCGAAAATATTGTGCTGCCGCGTCTTGCCGGTCGCCGCCAGTGGAAAATCGGGCTCGCCCGACCAGAAGTCACGCCCTTCCCCACGAATATACAAGCGATACCAGATTTTCACGTCGAGCCCGATTCCCCCCTGAAATACCGCCGAGGTCGTCGATTTGCCCGGATTCGCTCCGCCATAAACCAGGGTGCTGGTTTCGCTGAAGTGCGCAAATCCGGCACCAATACTGACCCAGGGTGACACCGAGGTATACGGGAAAAGATTCAGACGCGCGGCTGGGGTCACAAAGAATTGCTTATAACCAACCGGGACGACATTCGACCCTGAATTCAGATCTTCATCAGGATTGAACATGATCGGGATTTCGCCGGAAACCGCGAATAGCGGCATGTCGAACAAGCGGCGAGCGTAGTTCAGCTCCACACTGGTGCCCTTGCCGGAGCGTACGAAGGGATTGAAAAAGGTTGCGCCTCGGATGCCCTGGTCGCTGATGAAGGTGCGGCCAATGATCCCGCCCACCTCATTTTTTTCGTTTTGGGCGGCCGCCGACGCGGCAACAATCACTACCGCCAGGATCGTCGTCAATACCCGTTTCTCAGACATTTGTCCTCCTGAGAAGTGATTCCAGAGTTCAGGTTTTACGGCGGTAATCTTTAAGGGTAGCACGAGAAGGAGTAGCGCCATTTCAGGATAAGTGTCTTCTTTGGTGCCCACAGTCACGGGTTACAGACTGTCATCCCGAATGGGCATTTGCGCGACGAAGGATCCAGTTCGCGCATTCGCTCGCTGGCTTGGCGGATTGCGATGAAGGTCTCGTGCCTGCGCGTCATCCCCTCTCGTGCGGATGCTAAAATAGAGGGATTGCATGGTGTCTAAGGAACTCACTATCAGCGCTTCCTCCGCGGAGAATACAGGCCTCGGACCGCGTCCGAAGATTGGATTTGTCAGCCTGGGTTGCCCTAAGAATCTCGTAGACAGCGAAGTCATGATGGGACTGGTGGCACGGGCGGGGGCCGAACTCACCACCCACGCCGAAGATGCCGACGTCATCGTGGTGAACACCTGCTCATTTATCGAAAGCGCGCAGCAGGAGTCCGTGAACACGATCCTGGAGATGGCTGGCCACAAGGCTGCCGGACGGGCGAAGAAGTTGGTGGTTGCGGGATGCCTGGTGGAACGCTTCCGCGACCAGATCCGTCAGCAAATTCCGGAGGTCGATGCCGTCGTTGGAACCGGAGAGCTGGAAAATATCCTGGCGGCGACGGGATTCGCTTCGACTCCCGGGCGCGGCGATTCTCCGTTTGTCGTGCTGCCCTCGCGTCCTGAGGGCGATGCGCGAGCTGCCAAGGGACGCTTCTCCCGCGAATCTTGGGACGGCGCGATCGGCGACCTTCCCAACTACCTCTACGACGATGCCACCCCCCGCGTGCTGGCGACGCCGGGGCATATGGCTTATATCAAGATTGCCGAAGGCTGCGATCATCCTTGCAGCTTCTGCATCATTCCTCAGCTGCGCGGTCAGTTTCGCTCGCGCCGTTTCGAGTCGGTGATCGCAGAGGCGGAGCGCTTGGCCCAGAGCGGTGTGCGGGAAATTACCCTGATTGGCCAGGACACAACCTGTTACGGCGAAGACTTGGGTCTGACCGACGGATTGGCCCTGCTGCTCGAAAAGCTGGCCGCGGTTGACGGGTTGCGGTGGGT
>Ga0070732_10002313_pt1 | contig 10337 bp, 13 predicted proteins | sample Coa_R1_5_FD_66449 | JGI IMG/M metagenome (GOLD analysis project Ga0070732, IMG submission 66449) | Surface soil microbial communities from Centralia Pennsylvania, which are recovering from an underground coalmine fire - Coalmine... | ecosystem: Environmental > Terrestrial > Soil > Unclassified ...
CTCGCCCAGGTCCTTCGGCGACGAAAAGCATATCGCCTCAGGATGACAAGCAGATGCGAGCCAAACGCGCGTTAATTGCGTCGCAGGAAACGCGACGCTCGAAATGACTTCCGATCGAGGACGAGACTATGGCTGAGAAAAAACACGAATCCAGTTTCACGGTGACCGACCGGCGGCTATTCACGCCGGAGGGAGAGTTGCGGCAAGACGCTCCTGAGGAAGCTCAGCCCTCGAAGCCCGGTCCGGTGAGACCTTGCCACGCGACACCGCCGCTTCGACGGCAGCACCGCAATCCAGCGCGGAGCTCGAAGCTGAGGTTGCGGATCGTGAGATGCCTTCTCCGCCCACCGCGGCCGAACAGGCGGCGCAGGCTGCGGCCTATCAGCAGTCATCGAAGGATCTTGATTCGCGGGTGGAATTGGGCGGGCGTTCCGCGAAAGAGTTCGAGATGAGCTTCGAGCGCTTCCTGGCCTCGCTCTACATGACGGCCATGCTGCAGCTTGGGGTGATGCACGAGCAGGGCGCGCAGCCGCGCATCGACATCATTGGCGCGCGCCAGACCATCGACACGCTCAGCCTGCTGGCGGAGAAGACCAAGGGCAACCTTACGGCCGCGGAACAGAATTTCCTGCAGAACAGCTTGTACGAGTTGCGCATGGCGTATGTGGAAGTAACCAACGCGCTGACGCGTCCGCCGCAGCCGGGAGCCGCAACTGGAACGACCGGACGATGAAGGCAATCCTGACCGTGCTGGGCAGCGGCACGTCGATGGGCGTGCCCACGCTGGGCTGTGATTGCGCGGTTTGCCATTCCGCCGATCCGCACGACCGCCGCACCCGCCCTTCGATCATGCTGGAGTACGGCGGCAAAGTGGTGCTGATCGACACCACTCCTGATTTTTATGCGCAGGCCATCCGCGAGCGCATCACCCGCGTCGATGCCGTCTTCTACACCCACACCCACGCCGATCACATCCTGGGCATCGACGATCTACGGCCGCTCAGCTATCGGCTGAAACCGGAGAAGCTGCCGCTGTATGCGCGTCCTGATGCGGCGGCGTTTCTGCGCCGGATGTTCAGCTACATCTTCGAAGCCGATTACAAGTTCGGCGGACTGCCGCAGCTGGAGCTGAAACCGATTGACGGCCCGGTGGAGGTGCTGGGCGTGCGCTTCGAGCCCATCCTATTGATTCACGGGGAGTCGCAGATTTATGGCTACCGCTTCGGCGGGGCGGCGTATCTGACCGATCACAGCGAAGTTCCAGAGTCGTCGTTTGACCAGCTGGAAGGGTTGGACATTCTTTTTCTGGATGCGCTGCGGCACAAGCCGCATCCTACGCATTCGACGGTGCAGAATTCGTTGCGCATCGTGGAGCGCGTGAAGCCCAAGCGAGCCTTCTTCACCCACATCTGCCATGACCTGGCGCACGAGGCGACCAACGCGGTCCTGCCCCGGCATGTGCGGTTAGCGTACGACGGGATGAAGCTGGAGTTTGAAATCTGATGAGCAATGCTGCTGCTCCTCAAATCAAGCTGGCGTCATCCTGAGCGCAGCCGCTCTTCAGGCGGAGCGAAGGATCTGGCGTGGACTTCACCGAATGCCGGCTTGGCTTGTACAGTTCGTACCAGCGGGCGGCCAAGTCGTGCCAATGGGGATTCATGCTCTCGATGAGTTCGATTTTCCGGCGACGAATCCAGCCTTTAAGCTGCTTCTCTCGTTCGATTGCGGCATAGGGATAGAAGAAGGCTTCGTAGTAGACGAGCCGAGTAAGGTTGTAGCGGCTCGTAAGACCGGCAATCAGTTTGTTTTTGTGTTGGAAGACGCGCTGGACCAGGTTTCTGGTGACGCCAACATAGAGAACGTGATGCCGCGGCCCGTTGGTCATGATGTACACGCAGAAGCGTTTGGGATTTCGCATGGTGGCTCCGTGGCGCTGCACGCCGGATCCGTTCGCTCCGCCTGAAGAGCGGCTGCGCTCAGGATGACGCAATCGGTGCGGGTAGTCTGTGACGTGTGAACGTCGCCGTTAGCGAGATGTGGAAGTTGAGCACAGTGCTGAGATCGGTGGGGCGCTGCACGCCGGATCCGTTCGCTCCGCCTGCAAATCGGCTGCGCTCAGGATGACGCAATCGGTGCGGGTAGTCTGTGATATGTGAACGTCGCCGTTAGCGAGATGTGGAAGTTGAGCACCAGTGCAGCGGGCGGTGGGGCGCTGCACGCCGGATCCGTTCGCTCCGCCTGCAAAGCGGCTGCGCTCAGGATGACGCAATCTAAGTTTATTTAGCGGTTGATTCGTAGATGCAGGTATTTCACAAACTCGACGACGTTCCTGCCGACTATGGGCCGACTCTGGTCACGGTGGGAAATTTTGATGGCGTACATCGAGCGCACGCGCTGGTGTTGCGCGAAATCGTGGCGCGGGCGCGGCAGGAGCGGATCAGATCCATTGCCGTGACGTTCGAGCCGCATCCGGCGCGAATTCTGCGGCCGGAGTCGGGGCTGAAACTGCTGACGCCGACGGCGGAGAAGTTGCGCCTGCTGGAAGCCACCGGCGTGGATGCCGTCTTATTGTTGCCGTTCGGACGGGATCTGTCGCTGATGACGCCGCGCCAGTTTGCCGAGCGGATTCTGAAGAAGAAGCTGCACGCGCGCGAAGTCCACGAAGGCTATAACTTCCGCTTCGGCCACAAGGCATCGGGGGACGTCCACATGCTGCAGGAGTTCGGGCGCGAGATGGGATTCGAAGTGAAGGTTTATCCTGAGATGATGTTGCGCGGCGAGAAGGTTTCCAGCAGCCAGTTGCGCAAGCTGATCGCACAAGGGCGGGTGAGCCGGGCGCGGCATCTGCTGGGGCGTCCGTTCTGCATTCTGGGCACGCCGGGACGCGGGCGCGGGTATGGCTCCAAGTACACGGTGCCCACAATCAATCTGGCGCGTTATGAGGAACTGGTGCCGAAAGATGGTGTGTACATCACGTGTACGCGCGTGGGCAAGGAACAGTTCGAATCGGCCACGAATGTGGGGACGCGTCCCACGTTTGAGGCGGAACTGTTTGCCATCGAGACGCACCTGCTCAACTTTCATCCGCTGGAGCTGACGCCGGAGACGGAGGTGGAAATCTGCTTTTTGCAGCGGCTGCGCGATGAGGTCAAGTTTCCTTCGGTCGATGCGTTGCGGGAGCAGATCGCGCGCGATGTGAAAAAGACGCGAAGATATTTTCATCTGCTGCGAAAGGCAGGGTAGCGGAAAGAGTGAAGTGGCCTGCTCAGGCCAGATATGATCTCTTCGCCGGGAAGGAGCGTATATGGGTTTGTTTCGCACGGACTCGGTGCCATCGGTCTGCCGCCTAGGCCAACTACTCGCTTGCTGCACTCTGCTGCTGAGCCTGTCGTCATTCCATTTGGGCAGTGCGTTCGCCCGGGACTCCTCCCTTTCTCATACTGCGGATCTTTCGGTAGTTGTCTCTGATCCTACGGGCGCAGTCATTCCGAACGCTGAGGTTACGTTTCAAGGGGCAGAAAAGCTACGCGCCAAGACCACGCAGGACGGATCTGTTCGAGTAGCGCTCCCATACGGCGGCTATGTCGTGAGAGTTGCCAGGCCTGGCTTTAAAACTACTAAGATCACTAATTTCCAGGTTCGTCTCAACAAACCTCCCGTGTTGAACGTAGTGCTTGAGCTCGGGCGCGATTGCGATGACTGTTGTGATGATTGTTTTGCGGGCATACAAACCACAACATCTGATTTGCCCCATGTGATCGAGGGCCGGCCGGGCGCTGACTTGAACCCACCAACTGGAAGTGGTTTCACATCCTTCCCTCCCTCCGTCTACATGCAGTTTTTTGGCGCTTGTTTTGCCGCTAAACCGTGCGTCCGAAGTGAGACATTTCGCGTTGATTCGGTTCCAAAAGGCTGCTGCATTTTAGAGGTTACAAACGGGGACGGGCGAGGAGGAAACGAAGTGAAAAGCTATGACCTATTCCTGAATGGTAAGCGTGTGCTGCCCGCTGGCTCAAGAAGCGCTCGAGTGGAGGTGCCGATACGCCAGCGAAACACCATCAAGGCGGTCCTCGTCGGTGAGCCATCGTCGAAAATTTTCATTCTATTCGCTTATGATCCCCGCCAACCGAAGTGATGTGCTTGGAGGTGATACGGCAGGCTATGCCCGGGCAGGAGCAGACACTGTGGGTGGCGGTTTTGGGATGGGCTGCGAGTCTCGCTGTGATTGCTATCTTCAGCAACTCACGCGTTGCGGATCGGTTAATAGATTCCAGTCGCGGCGTTCCCGTTGGACCGATCCAGGACGGGGGCGACACGGAGTTCTTTGAAATCCGCGACAGTGAAGGTCACCTGATCGAAATCTGCAAAGAACCGTAAGAGTCCTGCCGATTTCCTCAGTTGGTGCAAGGCATGGTTTCGTCAATTGACTCCTTGCCGCTTCTCTGGTGATAACCTTGCGGCCACAATGTTCGCAGAGATACTGACTGAGCGCTTGGTACTTCGCGATCTTGAGGCAAGCGACGCCCAAAGAATCTTTGAATACCGGAGTCATCCCGATGTTTCCCGCTTCCAGTCATGGGGGACACAATCCGCAGATGTCATTCGGTTATATCTCCGCGACCGTTCCCAAACGGAACCGGGCCGGCCGGGATCGTGGTATCAGATTGGGATTATCCTCCGCTCCAGCGGCGAACTGATCGGTGATTGTGGTTTCCAGGTCCTTGAAATCGAGCCGCGCCAGGCCGAGGTTGGAATCGCGTTGGCCCCGGAGTTTCAAGGGCGAGGCTACGCGACCGAAACCTTGCGAGCGCTGCTGGATTACCTCCTCGGCGCACTTGGCAAAGATCGGGTGTTTGGCTCGGTCGATCCGCGCAACGTTCGATCCCTGAGGTTGCTGCAACGGGTGGGGATGCGAAAGGAAGCTCACCGTGTTAAAAGCCTGTGGTTCAAAGGCGAATGGGTCGATGACGCGATCTTTGCCATCACCGCAAGCGAGTGGAAATCCAGCAATAGGGCAAACAACACGCCGAACCGAGGCGCTGATTGAGTCAACTTGCGGGACAACGCGCTACGTCGGGACTTTCAAGATCATGTAGCCGCCGACGAGGGCAAAGATCAGATCCGGAGACCACGCCGCCAGCGCGGGCGGAAGCTGGCTTATATCGCCCATGACTTCAAACAGGCGCGAGACCACGGTATAAAAAATCGCAATTCCCACCGCGACCGCGACTCCTGTGATGGCTCCTCGTTTTCCCCCAGATGCAACCGAGAACGGAATGGCCAGAACCGCCATGATCAGCGTGATGAGCGGGTAAGAAAGTTTTTTGTGCAACTGCACGCGCAGGCGCACGACGTCGAAGCCGCTCTGCTCGAGGTCGTGAATGTATCGGCGCAGTTCCTCATAATTCATTTCGGAATACTGTTTCACTTCTTTCTTGAAGTACGAGGGAGCCTCGGTAAGTTCGGGGAAGGTGGCGACGTCGAAGGGATGATAGCTGGCAATGGCGGAGACGCGCAGAGAGCGGTCCCAGCCCTGCTCGTAGATCCAGCGATTCAGATTATCGTCCCAGCGAGCGCGTTCGGCGTGAATGCGGCGAGTGACGGTAAAGGTCGCGGGATCGAGTTGAAAGACGGTGACGTTGCCGAACTGATCGCGGTCGGGATCGAAGAACTGATAGTAGTAGATATCGTTGTTTTGGCCGAAGATCCACTTGCGATCGGGGCGAAGATAAGTTTGCGGCGGCTTGCCTTTGATCTGGTTGTGCAGGACTTCCTGGCGCGTGTTGGTGTAGGGCAGATAAAACTGGTCGGCGAAGAACAAACCGGCCGAGACCAGGGCGGCTGAAATCAGCACGGGCGTGACGATGCGGTAGATGCTTACTCCCGTGGCCTTGACGGCAGTGATCTCGTTGGAACGCTGCATGAGCCCGAAGGTGACGAGCACGGCCAGCAGCATCACCAGAGGAGCGATGTTGTAGAGCAGGTAGGGGGCGACGTTGACCAGATATTCCGCCACTACGAGCGGCGAAGTCTGATTGCGGAGAATGTCCCCCAGCAATTCGAACAGCGTGAAGACCAGCACCAGCACGAGGAAGCTGGTGAGAATCAGTCCCAGGTAGACGAAGAAATCGCGCAGCACATATTCATCGATCAGCGTGGGGAAGCTGACGCTGAACATGCGGCGGCGGGAGGCGGCGCGCTGGAAGGCGTTTTCTCGCGCGGTCTTCAGGTAGGGGCTTTTTTGCAGGAGTTCCGCGGGCTTCCAGGATGGCCAGAATCCGCTGAGCTCAAAGGGCCGGCGCTCCGCGTGCCATAGCAGGAACAAGCCTCCAGCGAGGAAGACAAAGTTGGCGAGCCACGCTCCCAGCCAGGGCGCGACCTTGCCTTGCCGGGCCAGCGAGACTCCCACCAGCGAGATGACGTAGTAACCGAAGACGAGCACGATGGTGAGCACGAATCCGCCGGACTTGCCGCTCTTTTTCGAGGAGAGGCCGAGGGGAATGCCGACCAGCGCCAGCATCAGGCAGGCGGTAGGCAGGGCGAAGCGGCGGTGAAATTCGATGAGATACCAGCGGGCTGAGATAGGGTCGACTTTGTTCGCCTGGTCGGAGAGCGCCTTTGTGCTCAGGACGCCGACGGGAATTGATTCTTCCGGCTTGTTCTCGCTGGAAGCAAGTTCAATGGGAATGTCGGTCTGTTGAAACGTGGAAACCTGGTAATAGCCGGCGCGCTTGGGATCGGTTTCGTGAATGGAGCCGTCGTTGAGGTGAAGGTGAAGGCGGTCGCGGCCCTCGCTGACCACGATCCCCTCTTTGGCCAGCGTGATGCGGGGATTGGCGGCATCCGAGAGGTCGGCGAGAAAAACACCTTTCCATAGCGCAGCAGCCTGGGCGGTCTTCACGTCCTGCACGAAAAGGACGAATTTGGGGAAGCCTTCATAGAAGACTCTGGGCTGCACCTCAAATGAGACCTGGGAACCTTTCAGCTGATCCTGGAGGCGGGCCAGCGAGGCCTGCGACTTGGGAGCGAGATAAATTCCGTTGGTCAGTGCGATCAGCCAGGCAGCAAATGCAAAAATCGAGATTACGCGCAGAAAACTCCATACGCCCATGCCACTGGCGCGCATGGCGGTGACTTCGCTGTCGGCAGCGAGGCGGCTCAGTCCGATCAAAATCCCGATGAGCACGCCCATGGGCAAGGTGTAGGTGAGGGCGAGGGGAACGGTGTAAAAGAAAACCTCGGCAACACTGGGCAATGGAGCGCTGGCACGAACGACCAGCTCGAGAAGGCGTCCCAGGTCGCGAGTGAAGAGGACGAAAGTGAAGATGGCCGCGCCGATCACGGCGTGGGAGATGACTTCCCGCAAGATGTAGCGGGTCAGAATCCGCATGGGAGACAGATCCCTCACTGCGTTCGGGATTTCGGCTGCGGGCTCCCGCTCGCCAGCCCATCCCGCCAAAACCGGGCAGGCTGGGGACCCCGGCTGCGCTCACGCCCGCAAACCGCCTCAACTTCCCGCAAGATGTAGCGGGTCAGAATCCGCATGGGAGACGCGCTCAGGCGAGGATAGCATGAGGGGAAGGCATGGTTAGCGGCGGGCGACGAGATGATTAAGGGCGCTGTGACTTTGCTCTCTTCATGCGCGGCCTGGAGTCAGACCGAGCGGTTTGAGTGTGGATCTGGTCGCCCCTCGCAAGCGAATGGCGGGCGCATTATCTCGCGAGGATAGCAAGCTATTGAAATATAAGCGATTTAGTTTAACTCTTTTAATATATTACATAACTATGTAATATTATAAGAATCGGGGTGAGAAGTTGAGGTTGTGAACAGTTGTGAACAACAATGACAAGCGCAAATCTCCGAAATGTCCGCAAGCAGCGGGGCTGGAATCAGCGGGAAGTGGCACGTCGTCTCGGGGTGTCGCAGACGCTGGTTTCGCTGTGGGAGCGTGGTATGCGCACTGTTCCCGCAAAGCGATGGCACCAATTGCGGCAACTCGGGGTGGAAATGAATCCCGCTGACCTGCCGATGCGAGACAAGATGGCTTTAGGAGAAGTGGATTATGCCCAAGAGCTCTCAAATTTGGGCTATCCCGGATTTGCACATTTCCAAAGCGGCGAGCCAAGCTGGAATCCCGCACAACTGCTGGTCAATGCCTTATCGGAGCGCAATCTGGATCGACGTGTTGCTGAAGCTTTGCCGTGGCTCGTGCTGCGCTATTCGGGGATGGATTGGGAGTGGATGCATCACGAAGCAAAATTGCGCAATTTACAGAATCGGCTTGGGTTCACACTCGCATTAGCCAAGAAACTTGCGGTCCAAAAGCAAGAGCAGGAGGTGGCAGCGCGACTCGGAATGCAGGAGGAATCTTTGCGAGAGTCTCTGCTCGCGAAAGAAGATACTTATTGCTATGAACGAATGACACAGGCAGAGCGCAAATGGTTGCAAACGCGAAGATCGCTGGATGCAGCCACCTGGCACGTTCTCTCTGACCTCGAACCCGCTTACCTCACTCATGCCTGACGTCGATTGCATTCCCGAACCGTGGGGCTCGTTTCTTCGTGAGCTTGACGAGGTAGCCACCCAGCCGGTGGATTTCCACTGTATTGGCGGCTTCGTCGTCACAAAGAAATACGGATTCCAGCGAGAAACCCGCGACATCGATGTGCTGTCCATAACGCCGAACGCGCAACGCCAAGCTTTCATGAACAAGGGCGCGGAAGGTTCCGAGCTGCATCAAAAATACCGGGTGTATCTTGACCTGGTGGGAGTGATTCAAGCATATCCCGAAGACTACGGAACCCGGCTAACCGAGATGTATCCCAGGCAGTTAAAGCGCATTCGATTGTTTGCACCTGAGGCGCATGATCTGGCTCTGATGAAGGTTGGAAGAAACATCGAACGCGATCGTGACGATGTGAAATATCTGGCCCGCCAAAAATTGATCACTCCCCAGGAGCTTCGAAGTCGGTATGAGAAGGAGATGCGCTCATACATCTCTCAGCCAGAACAGCGCTACGATCCCGTGATCGACCTTTGGGTTGAGATGATTCAAGAGGAACTTGAAAATAAAGACGTAACCAAATGATGCCGGGGAGTGGGCGGAAACTGCTTTAGGGAGGTATCGTGCACGTTTGCCAATCTCGATAAGCGAAACTATGAAGCCTTCTCTCCGGCAAGTTCTGGCGGACTCGCACATTGCAGCCGTGGCAATCGCGGTACTTCTGCTGTGGTCTCTCGACGGAGCATTCCGAGGTTTGTGGGGACCTGTTTACGGTGTTGTTGAGTACTTGTTCACGGCGATAGCGATCCTCGATATTCCGTACTTCTCCTCAGCTCTAGCGCGCTTCGCATTGGTCGAGACGTGCTCGTACTTGTACATGGCAGTCGTTACTTTTTCGGCAAGCTGGCTTTTGTCGCGGTGGGTCTTCGGTGTGGGGCCGATCCGCAGCTTGGCTCGTCGCTACAAGGACTTCAGCGGGAGGAAACATGGTTAGGCGTTTGAAGAGAGCCCTTGTGACAAGTTTCGTCGGGGCGATCGCCCTGGGATGGCTATTCGCGCAGGGGATTCTGCATTTTGCGTACATTTTCAGCGCGCCGATTGCGAATTGGCTTATGCGGCGCGAATATCGCGGAATGATGGAGCACGCCAACAGCGCGCGCGGCTTCTCTCTGCAGGATGCGCTGCCCGAATTGGCCAGATCCGTCTCTCTTCTGCTACTTGGATATTTCTTGCTGCGCTGGTTGTATTTCAAACCATTAGAGCCAGAGGTGACGGAGTCGGGTTCAGAGCAAAGTTGAGATCCAGCCTCGGCGCCCGAATGCGCTGGCGATCTTGCGGCGATTGCGGCACCGCTGAAGCGGTGCCCTGATACGAACGTTCGTTCCGATTCGAATCAGGTGATCCGATTCGAAATCTGGCGCGACCGGTGCGACACGCGGGTCTCAGTGAGAAGTAGCAAGCTACGTCTCTACGACGTAGGCTGCTTATGCGGCTTTGAAGAACAGGGCGCCTAATGGCGGGAGGGTTAAGCGCAGAGAGAATGGGCGTCCGTGGGCGGTTTCTGCATCGGCGTGGACACCGCCCAGGTTGCCCATGCCGCTGCCGCCATATTCCTGAGCGTCGCTGTTCAGCAGTTCGCGCCAGTACCCGCCGTGAGGAACGCCGACGCGATATCCGGTGCGGGGCACTGGAGTGAAGTTAAAAACGCCGAGCACGGTGTCTTGCGCCGACTCGCTTTTGCGCAGCAGCGAAATGGTGCTGTTGGCGGTGTCGTTGCAATCCAACCATTCAAAGCCTGCGGGATTGTTGTCGAGCACGTGCATGGCAGGTTCGC
>Ga0070732_10002314_pt1 | contig 10336 bp, 13 predicted proteins | sample Coa_R1_5_FD_66449 | JGI IMG/M metagenome (GOLD analysis project Ga0070732, IMG submission 66449) | Surface soil microbial communities from Centralia Pennsylvania, which are recovering from an underground coalmine fire - Coalmine... | ecosystem: Environmental > Terrestrial > Soil > Unclassified ...
GAGGCTACAGAAGAGTCGTACCCTCTCCAACCCCCTTGGACATACTCGAAAAGGAGACCATCATTCGGCTCTACGAAGCAGGCACCGTCGTGATCAGTGCGGGCGGGGGAGGAGTACCGGTTATCAGGGATAAGGATGGCGGGTTAAGAGGTGTTGAAGCGGTCCTTGACAAGGATCGAACTGCGGCCCTTCTCGCTAAGATTGTTGGAGTAGAGACCTTGCTAATTCTCACCGACGTTGACAAGGTATCCATCAACTATGGCAAGCCCGAACAGCGCGGTCTCGATCGAATGACGGTGCAAGAGTGCAAAAAGTATCTTGCCCAAGGTCAGTTCCCCTCTGGAAGCATGGGTCCCAAGATCGAGAGCGCCGTCACCTTCCTATCTAGCTCAGTCGGAAAACGGGCGATCATAGCCCCACTCGAAAGCGCGGAAGAAGCTCTCAAGGGAACAGCCGGCACCACCATTACAAACTGATTTCGGAAACGGGAGGATCTTTCATGGCATGTGCATAACTGTGACCGGTCGGCGAGAATCGTGCACGTTTCCGATTCGAGTTTTCTGGCATTCATGGAGTTATCAATGTGTTAACCGAGAATCGATAGTAGCAGTGACAAAGATGCCTTCACCAGTCCCTACATTGGTTCTCATGCTAACATTGGGAGACTCCCGGACCAATACGGGCGATGATTCTTCTGACAAGTTCAAGCAGCGATTACTGGGACAAATGGGCTCTTTGCGCCAGTCGAATAGGATACTTTCTACTTTAGACTGGTACATTGGAAAGTTCAAGCTACTCACTGGAATTGCAGCACTAGGCACCGCCACCGCGATCCTCGCCATCGCGGGTAAGAGAAGCAACGACAATGGAAATTCCGGAATCTCACTGAGAATCGCGCCGCTGATCCTCGCGGTTTTCAGTCTCCTCTTTATGACCAATAGGCACGTGCACGCGCCCAAGAACGCTACAAGCTAGGAGCCCGAAGGTCCGTACCCGTTAGGGACAACAAGTATCCCTACAAACGCCAATTAGCCTCTGGGAGAAATGGAAGCTCTCGACATCCTCAAGCTCGAACACTCCACGCTGCTCAGCGAAGTCTACAAGCTGGACAAGCAAATCGCATTCCTAGAAAGCTCCGGCCCAATAAAGGGCAGGAGGGTCCTAAAGGAAATCGTGGAGACGAGCAACCGAATGCGAGACGACTTCACGCAGCATACAGCCAAGGAAGAAAAGGACTTTTTTCCAATCCTCGAATCCAAACTCGGAAACGATAAAGAACTTGTCAAAGTCATGAAACGCGAGCACGATGAACTAATCACGGATCTACAGTCTTTAGCGACAGAACTAGATAGAATGATTATGGATCATGATACTAAAAGAACATGGAATCTCGTGTCAAAGTTGCAAGATCTCAAAGGCGGCTTGTCGGACCACTTGTCAAAGGAAGAGAGAGTGTTGTTTTGGCTCGCTGAAATCCGACTGTCCTGGCTCGACCAGAGAAAAATAGCCTCCAGTCTCTCAGGAGCGACCGGTGTTGCCCAGTCATTGCAGCCCTGATTTTGCTTAGACAAACGTAGAGAACTAAAGGTTTACACAGCCTGGTCTCCGAGGGCTATCAGGAATAGGATGAGGGAGATAGTTCTTCAACTCAAGGCTCCCCAGACATGGCTATCCGAGATCACATCGAAGCATCCAACTACTATACGGATTCTTGACTGTAAGCCGTCTGAGACCAAAGATGGGATAAGGCAACTGGTCGAGGTTACCGCTGACCAGGACCAGCTCGACAAGATCGTCAACGAGGTCAAAGCTAACCCGCTCGTTAAGGAAGCCTACGTAGTCCAGACCAAGCGAGGGAAAATGCTCGGTTCACTCTTGACCGAGTCAGCATTCTGTGGTACAGTAATGCGGACGGACGCGTTTTGTCGAAGCTGCCTCTTTCACTCGAAAGCCAACCCTGACGGGACAGTTGAGTGGACCCTCGCCTTCAACAAGAGAGAAGCTCTCACAGAACTTCTTGATCGGATGAAAAAGGAACAAGTCGATGTGAAGATACTGAAGCTCAGCTCGGTAGCCGACATTGAGAACTTAACCGCACACCAGAGGAATCTAGTCCAGACAGCGCTCGAAGAAGGATTCTTCGACTATCCGCGGCGGATCACATTGAGAGAGCTATCCAAGAAGATGGGAATCTCCGCTTCGACAGCCTCCGAAGTCCTAAGGAGAGCCGAAAGGAAGATTCTGGCCAGCTACCAGACTCACGAAACAACCCGAGCGACGGAAGAACGAGATGGCGAGGTTTCGCTCGAAGACCAGATCCTGAAGGGAAAACGCTCGTAATCGGTCAGCCCTCCCGTACATGTTTGGGCTACTCGTTAACTGAGACAGCTACTCACGGACCTTATGGTAATCAGCTTGTTGCATACGGAGAGAACCCTCGAAGGAACAGTCGAGCCAAGACTGAATGACGAGATCGCGGAATCAGTCAAGGCGACAATGAAAGCCCTTGAAGACCTGTTCGGAGCCCGAGCCGTTCCAAGACAAGCCGCTCTAAGAGTAATCGGCTCCGAGTATGGTCACATTGTGGCGAGAAACATATCTCACTCCAACGACCCAGACATTGTTCTGAAAGAGATAGCCTCTTTCTGGAACAGCTATGCGCTTGGTGAGATGAGCATAGAGAAGGGAGACCCGGCGAGTTTCACGCTGCAAAACTGTTTCGACTGCAGGGGCGAAGAGTCAGCTGACCTGCTCTGTGGATTCAAGGAAGGCTTTGTCAACGCCATACTCAACGACCAAACCGGTGGGATAGGGTCAGTCGAGGAAATCGAATGCTGCACCAAGGGAGCTGAAAACTGTAGGTTCAGAGTCAAGACGGTTCACCACGAGCAACAATCAGGAACTGTCCTACCCGTGCTTGGATGACGCTCCTAAGCACTTTTCCTGTACGACGGCCGAGCTATAGAGGCATTGTCATGGCGGATGATCGAGGCAACGGTTATCCTCTAGATCGTCACTAGATGTCTCGATAATGGCACAGACACAGACTAGAAAGCAGAAGATACTTGGAGATGTGAAGAGGGCACGCCGCAGACGAACCCTCGCAACCACGGCCGTAATCGCGATCATAATGATAGCTATTGTTCTGGGCATAATTCTTTTTCAGAAGCCACCACCTTCGATACTCGGCACTCCGATCCCTCAATCGCTCTACTCTGAGATGTCTGGCGTGAGCAACGCAACACTCAATGCCGCATCGAGCCAAGTCGGTCAAACAAGTGGAGTAACTCCATTAGTGTCGGTTACGGGAAATAGTCTCACCTCTAATGGGAAACCTGAGGTCCTCTACATTGGAGCAGAATTCTGCCCGTATTGTGCAGCCGAGCGATGGGGTATCATTGTAGCTCTGTCCAAGTTCGGAACCTTCAGCGGATTGACATACATGCAATCTTCCGCCACGGACGTCGATCCGAGCACCCCGACTTTCTCTTTCGTCCAGGCCAGTTATACTAGCCAGTACATTACGTTCGTAAGCAGGGAGACCTCTGACAGAGACCAGCATCCACTACAGTCTCTTTCCAGCGACCAGCAGAATCTGATAAACCAGTACGATTGCAATCAGAACAATCAGTGCGGAGGGATACCGTTCCTTGACATTGGAGGGAAGTATATGATCACTCCTCCTCCGAACAATGGTCCGAACGAGCATTCAGGTTCACAGTTTGACCCAGGAGTCTTGTCAGGTCAAAACTGGACACAAATCGGATCCCAACTAGATACCCAATCTAGTGAGATCGCTCTGAAGATAGGTGGGACCGCGGACACGATAATCTCCGCCATTTGCCATATTGACGGGAGTGCACCGAGTAGCGTGTGTACCCAGTCTTACGCAAGCATTACTCAAGCACCACCGGGCCCTTTGCAAATGCCCCCCGCAGATCCGTTCAATACATTGCAGACATCGGAGGCGGCTGTAGCACTATTTGGAAAGACTGACTGAAGCCTACCTGATAGTTTCAATCGCGGGAATTGGAATCGCGATCTACACCGCGTTCGAGTATCTCACTCAGAATCTTTCGACCTGCAACATTAACCCGCAGATATCCTGCGGAGGAGTATTTCAAAGTGGTCACACATCCCTATTCGGAATACCCTTCTACGCAACCGGCCTAGTCTGGTTCCCAGCTGTCTTAGCGATCGGAGCCATAACTAGCAAGCTAGGCAAGACCCTTGTCAATAGCGAGATACTCCTGCCGTTACTGATGGTTGGGAACGTCTTCACAGCCTATCTCTGGTATCTTGAGCTAGCAGTAATTCACATTATCTGCCCGCTCTGCGTCAGCCTCTACGCAGTCAATTACGCCTTGACAGGGATCGTTTTGATTCCCTTGCTTAGGACAGAGCCGGAAGAATCAGAGAACTCAGCCTCAAGCTCCTCATAACTAAGCGGACTTTTTTCGATAGAACTTGTTTCAGGAAAATGCGATTGGCTTCAGGACTATTCTCTTCTCCAAGTCGAGAGCACGAAAGATTGCATTGTGTACCTACCACTTATCTGCTCAGAACGGTTAATCGTTTTCTTGGAGGGGAAATGGCTGCAAACAGCACTCGTGAAGAAACCTGAGGATAGGGAGTTTCTCGATCTGGTCGACGTAGAATGTATGTATCCAGAGGCCCGGTCGAGTGAGTGTACGGCTCCCCCGAGCTACAAGTGTCCGTACCGACAATACAACCGGTCACTCCCAGCAGCCCAAGTCGGAATGCTCTCCCAGAGCGAGAGCGGGCTCTCATATTCACCGCCCCTCCGATTATCCATTGCCAGGAGCAGGCCGGGTTCGGGCAAATAGGACAGAGGCCCTCAGTCCACCGGCCTAACTCCAACCGTATCCTCTGCAACTAGATCGAAAAAACCGCTGGCTGTTTTAGTTCACTTGAATCCTTGCTTTGTCTAATATCATTCAAGACGGCCCGGGCGGTCGTTATCCTGTAGTTTCGAAACTCGGGGAATCAGTCACGAACAGAGAGGATTAGGCGTCTAGTCCTCATGGGTATCCCGCAAGTTCCTCCCCTGTCGCGACATCCTTCACGTATATCGCTCGGTAGGGGCAGGACTTGGCTGCAAGAACGATAGTGTCACCGTCTACCGTCTCTTCTCCCACTTCTCTCATCCCTAGTGGCTGGGCTCCTCTACGAAAGCCTCCAAGCTCCTTTGGATCGAGGGCGAAAACTTCGGGTGCAGTCGAGACGCAGCTCTCTGCGCCCGCGCACTTGTCTTGGTCAATCCGAACGACGAGTCGTTTCCCATCGGAGGTCATGATCTCCTTTTCCCCTCTACGCTGGAGGCCCGCGATCTTGGTCTCGGACAGGCGGACGATCACGTCGGATAATGTCTCGCCTTTCTTCTTCGCCTTCTCCAGAATCTCATAGGCCTTCTGGCTTACCGAGACGTTCTGTTCTCCACGACCGGGCATGGGAATAGGAGATTGGTCCAGCGGATAAAAAGTTTCCAGACTCTGTAAGAGAGTCATGAGGATTTTCGGAATAATAGATCATGCGATTCAAAGCACGTACACCCTGGTAAGTTGGCACCTGGTCGTGAGATCAGTACGGTCTGAAATCTATGCTCCACCCAAGGATACTATGAGATCGGTTAGAAATCCGGCTAGTAGTCCAATGAATATTCCGATCATGATCAGGTCGTTGCTGGACTGTCGTCGTGCAGCGTTGTACATTAGAAGCGTGACGTAGATCAGAGCACCGCCAGCAAGCGAAAGGAATAGCACGTAGGTCAGTTCTGAAACCCATAAGCTTCCGATGATTGTGCCGATGAATGTAGGGCCGCCTCCTATCAGTCCGAGCTTGGCAAGAAACGAAATCTTGGGTTTTTCAAGGACCCCTGTCAGGGGGCCAGCGATCCCGAATCCTTCAGTTGCGTTATGCGCTCCGAAACCGACGATCAGGACTACAGCGAGAGCGATTGAGCCTGAGGCATATGATTGGCCAATGGCTAAGCCCTCGCTGAAATTGTGGAGCCCAATGCTCAGAGCGATCATTGTGGCGAGATTGTAAGGGCTGCCAAACTGAGCCGTCGAGTGCTGTTCCTGCGGGCTCGTTTGGGTTCGGGTTACAGGCCCGTTCAGTTCGTTCCTGTTTTCTTCTCCGGACCGGGTAGACGATTTGAGAGCCAACGCGATCTTCTTGATGTATCGCTGCTCGTAAGACGCAAGTCCAAGCAGTCCCAAACCCAAACCTGCGAAGAGTGCGAGAAGGTTCAGCCCCGCGTTGCTGATCGACCCGCCGCCCATGTAGGCGTTGGTCGCCGCAAGCTTTGTCGGCGTCCACGCGCTCCCCAGGACATCCACTACTAGGAAGACAAGTATTCCCATCGACAGTGCATTCAGGAAGCCCTTCTTGCGAGGGCTGACGCTCTGGAGTAGGGCCATGGGTAGGCCGAGGAAGATGGTGAGCCCCGCGATTGCTCCCAATGCAAGAAGCTCAGGGTAGTTTATCATGAACGGCCTAACACGCGATATGACATACGTAATATAAGCCAATCCCACAAACGGGCAGCTTCTGCTGGACGCTTAGCCGACAGCTTCCCAGTCCTAGGCTCGTCTCGCGATCAAAGCGGGTCTGTATGTGAGACTCGTTCGGGCTAAAGTGTAAACACTAGCAAATCCTTCATTCTAAGTCAGAAGTGGGACAATTGAAAACAGAGACCGTTAGGCGAACAAGCGAGCCGTCGGCGGGGATACCAAAGACTTTGTTCAAGAAAATTCTGGTGGCTGTAGATGGCTCAGAGAATTCGCAGAGAGCCGCCCGAGCCGCGGTCGAACTGGCAGACAAGCTCAGAGCAGAGCTCATCATCTTCCACGCAATTAGCCCTCCCACGACCTACTATGGGTCAACCTATGGGTCCACTGTAGGAATGGCTCCACCCCCACTGTCTCAGAAGGAAATAGACGCATACTATGCATATTCTCGTAGAGTCGCATTAGGTATTGTTGGAGAGTCGGTCTCCGAGGCCAAGAAACTTGGCATTAATGTCAAGCCAGAACTTGCCGAGGGAGTCACCTCCATCGTCGAAGCAATAATCAACCATGCCAAAAAAGAAAATACCGACTTGATCGTAGTTGGAACACGAGGCTTGGGCGGGTTCAAGAAGATGCTCATGGGAAGCGTTTCGAGCGGAGTAATCTCCCACGCTGACTGTCCAGTCTTAGTGGTTCGATAACCGGGGATTAGCAACATGGCTGAAGAAGATCTCCCACAGATACCGATCGAAGTTCATGGCCTTGTGAAGGACGATATCGACTCGAGAAAAGCTGAGCTGAAGTTCCAGAAATCAGTGCAGGGCCTCGCAAGAATACATCGAGACATGCTAGAAGCCAGAGCGATCGTGAAGACATCGACTTTGGAGAGGGATAGAAAGCGCTACGAAGTCCAGGTCCTCATCAGTCTTCCAAAGGAACGATTCGACTTCTCAGACGAAGGCTGGTCACTCGATGAAGTGTTCGAAAAAATAGGCGAGAAAATAAAGCGGCTCACGACAAAGCCCCGAGACAAACCCTCACACCAGAGACACCCGTCGAGGATGCAAGCTGAATCCGACAGGTTCGCTGACTAACCGCTGAACCAGCCTAGACTCGGAAAACCAGTAGATCTACGTCGAATCTATCCAGCTAGGCCGAGAAACGCGCGTAAGGGCGACTATGGACGCGTCCTCGTCGTGGGAGGAAGCGACCGGTACGCAGGCTGCCTAGCTTTCAATGCTCTAGCCGCTCTGAGAGCGGGTGCGGATCTCTCAATCATAATTGCGCCTAGGCGTGCTGCAGACATCGTAGCAGGCTTCTCACCGGACCTCATTACGGTCGCCTGCGCCTCAGCCTTCCCTGATCCCAGAATCGTGAGAGATTTCAGATCAAGTGCTGATGCGCTTGTCCTTGGATGCGGGGTAGTACGGACCCGAGAAGCGCACAAAGCTCTGCTCGAGATCCTTGAAGAGTCCAACTTTCCCGTAGTGGCCGACGCCGAAGCATTGCATGCTATAGCCACAAGGCCCAGCATATGTCGCGGAAAGAAAATTCTGCTGACGCCAAACGCAGGAGAGTTCCAAGTATTATCGAAGAAGACTTGGCCTTCTTCGGAGAAAGAAAGGGCGGCCTCGATCAAGATCCTAGCTAAGCAATACGGCGCGACCGTCATCGTAAAGGGAGCTGAGGACTACATCAGCGACGGAGAAAAAATCCACGTCGATCATGAAGGGTCTCCCTTCTTGACCAAGGGCGGGTACGGCGATCTTCTTGCGGGAGTAGCGGGGGCGCTCCTAGCTAGAGGGCATGATCCCTTTGAGGCTGCCAAGACTGCCTCCTACATAGTTGGAAGAGCAGGAAGGATAGCCTCAAAGAGGCTGGGAGAGAGTACATTGGCAAGCGACACGCTGGCGGAAATATCCCACGTCCTGAACCAGAGAGAAATCTGACGATCGAGTCCCCCCAGGTATTCTTTTTCTAGAGACTTCTCGCTTCATTGCCGAGCGTGATCATAGCCTTGATTTTATCGAGATCTATCTGAGAGGGGTCGAACACGACGGTTATCCGGTGGGAAAACACATTGATTTCCGCGGCGATGACCCCTTTTGTCTTGAGCAATTGTTCCTCCACCAAAGATGGTCGGTCGATCAGGGTTGTCCCTGACAGATCAAGCACGCCTCTGGCACTTCGGACTGGAGTAGCATCTTGGTGTGCTGATTCAATCATTCCGGCCTTGACTTGAGATTTGGGTCTCACGACCAGACAGATCCGCGAACGACATACTGTTGCGGAAGTACTTGAGTGGTAGGTTCACAATATCGCTAGAAAGTACACATTGTATCTAATGTCTGTATCTCATTGAAACACAATCGGCTCTTTTCGGTACAAAGTGGACGCCCCGGCTAAATGTGATATGCGCAACGTATTAGATTGAAATGAAACATGAAAACGCTTGATGAAAATCGGCGCGAACCAAACGATGACAAGACAGTGTACGACATGACTTTTCGCCTAGCCAGTGAGAGAAGGCCAAACACGGCCGTTGCGATGAAGAGAGATTCTGCAATTGCCCCTTGGAGCAGGTGGGCGAACAGGTGGATTATCGCAGCCATAGCACAAGGTGCACTGGCCGCTGGCGCGACCGCATTTCTCCTCTACGACTCACAATACGGAAATCCCGGGGCCGCGAAGATAGTCGCAGGAGGAGGCGCAGGAACCTGGCTTACTGTAGGCTTTCTCGGATTCATCATTTTTGGACCCCTCGCCGCAGCAGTCACATCTCTATTCTACCAACACCTCGAGTCAAATCTACGAGCACCCTACACTGGAATCAGCAACGTATTCGCATGGCTTCACCTAGCGCTCATGAATGTCGGAGTCACTGTAGCCACATGGCTCATGTGGATCGGCGGGTGGAGAGCAGTCAACTTCATCTCAACGACCGGGGCAAGCGCCTTTTGCAAGGCGAACCCAACCGTCGACAGCTGTAGCGTCCACGTGCAAGTACTGGGCCCGCTCGTCACCCCCATCGGATTCTTCGCTGTTATAGCGCTCCTCGGAGCCTTTGCGGGTGGAATGGGCTTCATCATGGCCTGGCGGCGCGCGATGAAGGCAATGAAAGCTTCGGCATAGCCAGGAGGACAGAGCTGAGACGTCACTCCAGGTATCATTGCCTGAGAAGATAGTTGTCGCGGTTGACGGTTCAAATCCGTCCTTCAAAGCGTTGAGCTATGCCACTAAACTAGCGGGACTGAACAAGTCTAAGATTGTAGTTTTGAACGTCATGTCTCTTCCACCATGGACCGCGGCAAAAACTGCTGACGCACTCCGGAAGGATCTGTCCACCAAGGCAGCCGAGGTTCTTGGGAGGGCCAAAAGCCTTGGGAGCTCGAACGGAGTTGATGTGGAGACGAGGTCGATCGAGACGAGCGAATCCATTGTGATGGCGATAATCGACTTCTCTAACAAGGAGAAAGCGGATCTGATCGTGATGGGCACCAAGGGCACGTCTGGGTACGGCAAGATGATGCTGGGCAGCGTTGCCGCAGGCGTAGTTAGCTTCGCCAGCTGTCCCGTTTTGGCGGTGAGGTGATCAAGTTGAAGGTTCAAGACATGTTCAGTCTCAAGGGCAAAGTCGCGGTGGTGACCGGTGGCTCCAGCGGTCTCGGGGTCACCTTCGCACAGGCACTCGCGGAAGTCGGCGCCAATATCGTGCTCGCTGCAAGACGACTCGACAAGTTGAACGAAGTAGGCGATGATCTATCCCGACTCGGGGTCAAGGTCAAGTCGGTCCAGTGTGATGT
>Ga0070732_10002316_pt1 | contig 10334 bp, 9 predicted proteins | sample Coa_R1_5_FD_66449 | JGI IMG/M metagenome (GOLD analysis project Ga0070732, IMG submission 66449) | Surface soil microbial communities from Centralia Pennsylvania, which are recovering from an underground coalmine fire - Coalmine... | ecosystem: Environmental > Terrestrial > Soil > Unclassified ...
CGAATCGCAAAATGTGCAGCCTGTATCTGTCGCTGATGGACAAGGCAGGCGTGCGGCTGGGTAGCTTCGGCGACTCGAAAGAACAGCTGGCTGAGATTTAGAGCACCGAAGCTGTAGCCGCAGGCTTCAGCCTGCGCGTTCGACTCCCGCGCAGGCTGAAGCCTGCGGCTACAGTCGAAATCTACAATCGAAGCCCGATGCGCTACTTCACCCGCTGCACCCACACCGTGAGCACCTTGCCGACATTCTCAAAGCTCTCAGCCGAGCATGCATCAGGCAAATCGTTCAGCCGATGCCAGTAGCGGTAATCGAAATCGACAATATCCACGGCGGGAATGCCGGCCTTGTTTAGCGCGATGTGATCGTCTTCCAGATTGATGCCGCGTTCGTTGCGAAAAGCCTTGATATTCAACTGTGCGGCCGTCTTCCAGATATCTTCGGCCAGCGCGCCGGCCCAGAATTCCGAGTTCTGCTCGATCGGGTACTTCGCATTCTTGCCGGCGAACAGGTCGAGCAGCACGGCCGCCAGGTACTTAGGCCGATTTTTTTGTTGCTGATAACTGGCGGCGAAGTAATCGGAACCAAGGAAGAACTTGTCGCGGCCCTTTTCGAAGATGTATTCCTCGCCGTCGAAGAACACGAAGTCCACGCCCACGTTCACGGGCAAGTCCTTCATGTGGTTGGCGAGTTCCATCAACCAGGCGGAACCGGAGGTTCCGTCGTTGGCGCTGACGAAGGGCTCGCTCCACTTGCGGCGATCGGGCTCCTCGTCGGCCATCGGCCTCGTGTCATAGTGCGTGCAGAAAATAACCCGGCGTTCGCGCTCCGGGTGCCAGTGCACGATCATGTTTGCCATTTCCACCGCCTGCCGCTGGCTGAACTGCTTGGCGGTGAACTTCTGAAAGTCCACCTTGCCGCCGAGTTTCTCGAAATGCTCCTGCAAGAATTGTTGCTGTTTCTGCATGCCGGGCGTGCCGCTAATGCGCGGGCCAAGCTTGCACAAGTCGCGCAGGTATTGCAGGGCCCGCTGGCCATCGAAGGCAATCATTTTGGCTGGCTCCGCAGGGGCCTGATCGGAAGCGAACTCATCGCGCTTTTTCTTTGGGTCATTGTTGCGGTCCTGGGCCGCGGTTTCGGTTTGGTAGCAACCGATAGCGAGCGATAGCAGCAACAATGCCAATATAGGAAGCAACCGGCGGGCCATTAATTTCTCCTCGTTACATCAGGCCCCGGATGAACACGGATTTCATGACACGGATTAACGCGGATCGGAATTCTCTAACTTCTGATCTGTGTTCATCCGTGATACGAAGTCCGTGTTCATCCGTGGGCCCTTTCCTATCGCATGGTAATCGGAAACGAAAAATTGGGCGAGGCGAATTTTTCTGACGGCAACGATTGCATATAATAGTCGCAAATTCGGCAATTTGCCGAGTGCATCATTTTTTTTGAATTCAGGGGCGAAAAATTGCCCCACCATACGTTATGATAGGAAGACACACCCCAAACCACCTCGTGGGGAGCCGTGGCGACGCGGTGTGCCGTAGCGTGTGTTCCATACTACGAAAGGTAGACGACCATGAACTGGAACGAGAAGTGGTTTGCAACGGACGCGGAATTGGGCATGACTGGCAGCAACCCCGTGGCGGACCTGATGGTGGTGGCCAACGACCGCCCGCTGGCCGACGTGATGCGCCTCAAAGACGCCGCCGACCAAGGCAAACTGATTCGCCATGCCTACAGCATCGCCGACCGCGGCTGCCTCTTATTCTTCCTCACCGGGATTCGGTCAAAAGACGAGCTACTGGCGTACGACTTCAATCAAGAAGTGGGCCTGGCCGCCCGGCGGCTCGTGCGAGCCTGGGACTATGGCCGGATGGACGAAGCCACCGTATCGTGCATGCTGAGCGAACACATTACCGGCCGCGCGCAAGCCAACGAAGCGGAAGAGCGCGCGATTCAACGCGCTCAAGAGAAACTGATGCCGGCCGGCGTATGAAAGAAGCGGGGCGAATCGAATTGGCCGAGCCGAGCCGCGTAAGCGGCCGAGTAGAGAGCCAAGACTCCCCCCGGCCGCATATGCGGCTCGGCTCGCCTTTGTTCAGCCACTTTGCACAAGTCCATGCACATACCAATCCGGGCCGCTCGGTTCGCAACTCCATTCCGATAATGTCATCCCTTCATTAATGTTCGCCACTCCGGCGCCCCCAATGGGCGGCAACGCAGCGGCTCCGCCGATCAGCCGCGGCGCGATGAAGACATGCACTTCGTCGATCAGACCCGCGTCGCGAAAACTGCCCAGCACTTCGGCGCCGGCTTCAACGAGTACGTTAGTGTAGCGCCGCCGGCCCAACTCCTGGAGAAGGGCAGCAACGTCCGGGCGGCCATTGGACCTTGGCAAGCCAACAATCTCGCAGCCCTGACTCTTCACTTCAGCCGTCGCAGCGGCCTCTTCGGTCGTTGCAATCAGCAACGGCTCCTCATGCCGCGTTTGCAATAATTGGCAATCGGGTCGAAGCAGTCCCGTGCTGCTGAGGACAATCCGCGTCGGCGTTCGCGGTCCTGGCGGACGGGCGGTGAGCAGCGGATTGTCGAACCGCACGGTTCCGGACCCCACGATGATGGCGTCCATCCGGCTACGCAGTTTATGCACGTTGCGGCGCGACTCTTCGCTGCTAATCCAGTGCGAATGGCCGGTGCGGGTAGCGATTTTGCCATCGAGCGTCATGGCCCATTTAGCATGCACCCAGGGCCGCTGTTTGCCCAGCAGCGTGAGGTACGGCGCATTGAGTTTGCGCGCGTCCCTTTCCAGCAGGCCGATTTCAACGGCAACGCCGGCTTGCCGCAACTGTGCGATGCCACCGCCGGCCACTCGCGGGAACGAGTCGGCCATGGCGGCAAGCACGCGGTTGATCCCGGCCTTCAGGATCGCGTCGGTGCAGGGCGGCGTTTTGCCATGATGACAGCACGGCTCCAGGGTCACATACAGCGTGGCGCCGCGGGCGCGGTCGCCGGCCTCGGCGAGTGCGTTCACCTCGGCATGCGCTTCGCCGAAGCGCTGATGCCAACCTTCGCCGACCGCCAGGCCATCGCGTACGATGACTGCCCCGACCATCGGGTTCGGCTCAACATGACCCTGGCCGCGCCGCGCAAGTTCCAAAGCCCGCTGCATCCACTTATTGTCGGACATGGAAGTATTTCTTTTTTTCGCGAACCTTGTTTGAGCTTCGAGCGTCTCACTCAATGTACGCCAGAAATCGCCCCACCGGGCCAACTTTTCGCGCAGTGAGGAAGCCATGAACGTCGTGCTTGATAGCTTGAAGCGCCTTAGTGCCGACCGCCTGGATCGCGCCGCGCGCTTGCATTATGAACGCTATCGACAGTGACAACCGGTTTCTCACGCAGCTTTTCCTGCCAGGCCGGGTGTCACGAACAACACCCGGCCTGGATCCTTTTCTAGCCGGTCCGTTCGTCTAACGGGAGGCCACCGGACCTTCACTCCGGAGATAGGGGTTCGACTCCCCTACGGACCAGTGGGAATTGCCGATTGTTGATTGTCGATTGCCGATTGAAACAATTTGGTGACGTCAATCGTCAATTGGAAATCGGCAATCCGAGGGGGCGCATGTACGCTGGAGCGCGAGGATGCCTTGCAAGTAACCTGTGGGAGTTCGATTCTCCCCGTCTCCACTCGAAAAATGCGGAATGCGGAACTCGGAATGCGGAATGAAAACCGTTCTATTCCGCATTCCGAATTCCAAATTCCGCATTCAAAAAGGGTCTGTAGCTCAGCCGGCAGAGCGTCCGCCTCTTAAGCGGAAGCGCGTGGGTTCGAAGCCCACCGGACCCACTTCAGGAGTCAGGAGTTCAGGAGACAGCGGTCAGTTACGGTCTGACTCCTGTCTCCTGACCCCTGACTCCTGACCAGGTCCCGTAGCGTAACAGGCCAACGCACCGCTCTGTCACGGCGGGGAATGCCGGTTCGAATCCGGTCGGGACCGCTTGAAGCCGGCATGGTGCGCTAACCTGGCAATGCGGCCAAGCTCAAACCTTGGTGAATGTGGGTTCGAATCCCACCCGTGCTTTTGCCCACGGACTGCCGTCCGTGGGCTTTCGTGGGTGATACGCCTCAATGGAGAGGTACCTGTCTGTAAAGCAGGCGCGGCGCTGCCGCATGCACGGTTCGATCCCGTGATCACCCATTGGTTTCACGGCCAGGTACGCCAACCGGCACGAGCGGTCAGGTCGAGAGCCTGATGATTGTGGGTTCGAATCCCACTCTGACCAATGGCGGAGGTCAGAAGTCAGAAATCAGAAGTCAGAACCGATCATTTGCTTTTTCTGATCTCTGAGCTGTGACTTATGACCTCTGAAAAAAGGAAGGTAGCCGGATACGGTTGGCCGGGCCACGGTGCTAACGTGGTTCTCCTTGACTGGAGATGCGGGTTCAAATCCCTCACCTTCCGCTGCGGCCCCGATGGTGAAATGGAACGATCATGCCTCGCTTCGAACGAGAAGGTCCAGGTTCGACTCCTGGTCGGGGCATTTGTTTGTAGTTCCTTCTTTAGGCGGAAGCCGCCGAGTTCCGCCTAGAGTCGGAACTACAAAAAGTGATGGTGTTCGTAGTGTAACGGCGAGCATGCGGTCCTGTGAAGATCGCGGCGGCGGGTTCAACTCCCCCCGGACACCCTTTGTCAGAGGTCGGAGGTCAGGTAGGCCGGATTGGCCCTTTCTGACCTCTGACTTCTGATCTGTGAACTCTAGAGAGTCCTCGGAGTGTGCCGGAATTCGCACGCGACTCTGCGAAGGTCGTAGACCAGGTTCAATTCCTGGCGAGGACATTACACCCTGCGGGCTCGAAGACTCGTCTGCGAGCTCGAATTGTTACAGCGTGGCTTCTTGAAGTTTGTTCAGGTGCAGCCGGCGCGCCTGGGCGATGGCCGGTGGAACAGTCAAGACCGGCGGGCGGCTGGGAATGTGGCGGGCGTTTGGCTTCTCGTCACCTGTTAGCTTGCCGTCTTCCATGTGGAACACGCGGTCGGCGTATTCGATGAGCCGCTGATCGTGCGTGACGACCAGCACCATCGAGCCGCGTTCGTGAGCGGCCTTGTGCAGCAAGTCGATCACTTGCTGACCGTTTTCCCAGTCGAGAGCACTAGTAGGTTCATCCGCAAACAGGAACGACGGGTTCTTGACGAGCGCGCGGGCAATGGCACAGCGCTGCTTTTCGCCGCCCGACATCTGGCCCGGCCGCAGATGCATCTTCTTTTCCAGGCCAAGATGCTTGAGGACATGTTCCGCGCGATCGCGCGCTTCCCGGGGGGATGCCCGTTCGCCCCAGCGCAGCACCATTTCCACTTGCTGCCGGGCGGTTAAGGCCGGAAATAAGTTGCAGCCCTGGAAGATGTAACTGCAATGCTTGAGCCGGAAGCGCTCGAGCTCGATTTGCGACCGTTCCCACATCTCTTCGCCATGGGCCAACACGCTGCCCTCGTCGGGCCGGAGCAGGCCGGAGATCATCGCCAATAGCGTGGATTTGCCGCTGCCGGACGGGCCCATGAGCAGGGCCATTTCGCCGGGGAATAACCGCATCGACACGTCGTTGACGGCCAACGTCCGCATCTCGCCTTCGCCGAAAGCGCGAATTAATTGAGTGGCTTCCAGCGTCGGCGCCGGCTTGGGCGCGCTGCGGCCATCGGTGGCTTTTCGGGTTGGCGTACTCGCGACAGGTGCAGGCAGGGCAGATGTCATAGGGGCCAACCAGTGGAAAAATCCGGGCATTACCTTCGTCCTCGGGGTGCGGTGGCCGAGCGGCAACATTGGCACTCAGCCGAAAAACCCAGACGACTCGCCCAGAACACTGGACTGTATCGTCCGGAGCAGGCTGGATAATTTGCTGAGTTTGGGGGCAACGCTGGAACGACCTCTGCAAATCATTCGGGTCATGCCGCTCATTCGTCCTGTATGCGAAATGACGAGGTTGTTACCTAGCGCGGCATCCATCCAGCGGTCAGGTGGGAATGTAACCCGTCGTCTATGACTTTACTAGTTTCGCGATTTTTCCGCCGTTCGGCAATAGGAGAACCAGAAAAATCGGCGGGTTCGGCACGGCGCCTATAACCTATTCCGGCCTGGAAAAGCGAACCGCTTTTGCGGCCTGCGCGGCCCCGCGCCCAAAACAGCGTCGCAGGGGGCCACCCTAACAACATGCACCAAAGTTAATGAGCGAGCAACCAGGCTGGTCCCGGCGGTGGCTGAGTGCCGTCGCTCGCTCGGCAGTCGCGCTAGTGTGAAAAAACGCTACAGTAACTTTGAGACGTGTCTTGTTGCGTTTTTTATAGCGAGTAGCTCAGGGACGGGCCGCAATCGGGGAGGAAGCCATTGTGAGCAAGTCATTGAAACCTGCAACGAGGAAAAGTCGCAAACCCACGAAAGCGAATGAAACCGAGGTTGGCCCATCCGAAGCCATGCCGATTCATCTGCTTCCGGAGTCATGGCGCGAGAAACTGGCCGACGAGTTTCATAGGCCGTACTTCCAGAAGCTGTACCAATTCGTGGCAGAAGAACGAAAACATCACAAAGTGTATCCGCCCGAGAAAGACGTTTTCAACGCCTTCCGTTTCACTCCGTACGAGCAGTTGCATGTGTTGCTGCTGGGCCAGGATCCGTACCACGACGACGACCAGGCCCACGGTCTGTGCTTTTCCGTCCGGCCCGGCATCCGGCCGCCCCCGTCGCTGGTGAACATCTTCAAGGAACTGCACAACGATGTGGGTTGCAAGATTCCGAACAACGGCTGCCTGGAACCGTGGGCCTGGCAAGGAGTCTTGCTTTTGAATGCCGTCCTCACGGTTCGGGCGCATGAGCCGAATTCACACAAGGGCAAGGGCTGGGAGCATTTCACCGACGCGGCCATCCAGGCCGCCAGCCATAAGCCGGAATCGGTGGTCTTCGTCTTATGGGGCGCGTACGCTCAAAAGAAAATTGAAATGATTGACACGAGGCGGCACACGATCATTCAGTCGGCCCACCCGTCGCCGCTTTCAGCCAAGCACGGCTTCTTCGGCAGCAAGCCGTTTGCGAAGATCAACGCGGCACTGAAGAAGGTGGGCAAACCGGAGATTAACTGGCAAATACCGGATGTGTGATACATTGAAGGGAGCTAGCAGCTAAGCAACGGATATCCCTTGTTTGCGCTGCGGGCTCGGAGGAATAGTCGTGGACGAATCTCAAGAGAAATTGCATTCCATCGCTGAGTCGATGGGCGTGGGCGATTACCAGCGGCACGTCTTGCTCTGCCTGGGGCCCGATTGTTGCGCGCCAGAGGTCGGCGAGGCGGCATGGAAGACGCTGAAACAAGAATTGAAGGATCGCGGCTTATCTTTGAGCAAGGGACCGAATGCCTGCTATCGCACCAAGGTGCAGTGCCTGCGCATTTGCAGCGGCGGGCCGATTATGGTGGTCTACCCGGAAGGGACGTGGTACTCCGGCATGACGAGCGAACGAATTCCGCTGTTCGTGCAGCAGCATCTAGAGAAAGGCAAGCCCGTCGATGAATGGATCTTCGCGCACAATGCGCTGCCAAAATCCGGTTGAACACCGCTTGCGGCGTTGCAATGCCGCAAGCGGCCTAACGCGCGAACAGATTTCGCAAGAACGTCTGCGAGCGCTCCCACATATCTGCGGCCTTTTCGAAATCCACATCCATAACGTGAACCTGCGAGGGTGCGACAATCACCTCGGGTAGCTTCGCTTTCACCTGCGGATTCAGCGGAATCTGATGGCTGGCGTTGTCCGCTAGCTTCTGTTCTACCTCAGCTGATAGCAGAAAGTCGATGAGCTTCTTGCCGCCGTCGGCATTTGGCGCTCCACGTATCAGAGCCAGTGTGTTCGGAATGTACAGCGTCCCCATCCGTGGAAAATCCGAATTCTTCTCGCGGTCCGGGAAAATAATATCGACCGGCTGGCCGCCTTCTTTTTCTTCCATGGCATCGTCGGTATCGGTCACGCCGATGGCGACTTCACCGTGCGAAACCGCTTCGGCCGCTTGCTTGTTGCCGGGCACGATTTGAACTCCGTTCGCTGCCAAATTCTTGTAAAACTGCTCGGCTCGCTCCGGCCCCATCGCCTCGAACAGGCAGGCCGCCTGGGTGGCGGTGGTGCCGAAGAGCGGCTTCGCCATGGCGACCTTGCCTTTCCATTTGGGCTGCGTGAGCTCGAGCAGGCTTTTGGGTCGCTCGACTTCCGGAACTAGCTTCATGTTTACAAGCAGAACGCGCGCGCGGGAGGCAAAGGCCTGCCAGGTGTGATCCGGCGCTTTCGACCAGTCGGGATAGGGCGCGGCCGACGGCGACGAACACGGTTCGAGTAGGCCGGCTCGGCGAAGCCGGATGGTAGCCAGGATCTCGTTATTCCAGTGCACGTCGCAGCGCGGCCGGTCTTTTTCGCGGATAAGTTCTTCATACAGACTAACGGATTTGTCAGCCTCGGTATCGTACTTGGGAGCCACATCCAACTTGGTGCGCTGCGTGAACTCGGCCAACACCGACTCGGCGAACACGCGATCCTGCGCGCAGTACAGCACGACACGACTTGAAGCCGAAGTAGAATTACAACCCGCGGCGGCAGCCAGCACCGCGGCGGAAGTTTGAAGAAAATGTCTGCGGTTCATTTATGGGCGCCTTTCACTAGCCGTCTTGCACATGCCGCCGCTCCAATAAACCCTGCCTTGTTGCCTAATTGGGCGTAGCGAATTTCCGTTCGCTCGGCCGGGACTGGGAACGCGAGCTGTTTGACGTATTTTCGAATGTCGATCAGGAATTGTTCGCCGGCTTCGATCATGCCGCCGCCAAAGACTACCATCTCCGGATTGATCACGTGCATGGCGTTGGCCGCACCCATCGCCAGGTAGAAGGCCGTGCGATCGACGATTTCGCCCGCCAGATTGTCGCCGGCCTTGGCGGCGTTGAAAACGTCTTCCGCCGTCAGCCCCTCGTCTCCGACCGCCCACGTGTGCAATTTCGACTTGCCACAATCGTTCGCCAGTGCTTCCTTGGCGCGCTTGACCACGGCGGTTGCGCTGGCATACGCTTCCAAGCAGCCAAATTTGCCGCAGCCGCACTCGCGGGGATTGGTCATATCGATCTTCATGTGGCCGAGCTCGCCGCCGTGACTGTGCTCGCCTTCCAGGACGCGGTCAAAAACGATGATCCCGCCGCCGACGCCGGTGCCGAGCGTGAAGAAAACAAGGCTTTTTGCGTCCTTGCCGGCACCGACCCAGTATTCGCCGAAGGCTGCGGCATTGGCATCGTTCTGAAACGCGGTTGGCAGCTTGAACGTCTCGGCAATGTGCTGGCGGACCGGAACGTTCCGCCACGGCTTCATATTCGGTGGCTCCAGCATCATGCCGGTGTTCAGGTCCATGGTGCCCGGGGTGGCCACGCCAATGCCAGCGATGTCGGCCTTGCTGGTGCCGGCTAGTTCCACGGCCCGCCGAATGGTTTCGCACATCGTCTCCAGGCCGTGCTCTTGGCCGCGCTCCGGCTCTGTTGGCATGGTGGCATGCGGAAAGTCGCGGCCGGTGTCGTCAACGACCGCGGCCTTCATGGTCGTGCCGCCGACATCGAGGCCGACATATTTGCGAATCTCACTCATTCAGAATAGTTTGTGATTCCGTGGGCAACAGTCAACCGCCACCAGGATTACGTAGCTGACGCCGTCTTTTGCGTAGGCGAGACTATCGACGTCGCGTATGATGCTCTCTGGCTCAAACCGCGAATTGTCACCCTGCCAGCACGGGCGGCTTGTCATGCCGCCGCCCCGTGCACGGCAACTGATTCCAGGAACGTCTCATGCGAAACCGACTCCTTTTCTCCGTCGTTGTTCTTTCTCTCGCCGCAATTACCACTAGACCGCTGACTGCCGACGAGCCGCAACCACCCAAAGGCTTCACTGCGATCTTCAACGGTAAGGACCTCACTGGTTGGCACGGCATGCCGCATTTCGACCCCTACAAACTCGCGGCCATGCCGGAGGCCGACCGCAAGGCCCAGATCGAAAAATGGACCGAAGACGCCAAGAAGCACTGGACCGTGCAGAACGGCGAACTGGTCAACGACGGCAACGGCGCCTACCTGACCACCGACAAAGACTACGAGGACATCGAATTCCTCGTCGAATACAAGACCGTGCCCTTGGCCGACAGCGGCATCTACCTGCGCTGCACGCCGCAGGTGCAGATTTGGGATTACACGAAGGAAGGCGGCAAGTGGAATCTGGGGGCCGACAAGGGCAGTGGCGGACTTTGGAACAACAATGCCGGCTCGCCCGGCAAA
>Ga0070732_10002317_pt1 | contig 10333 bp, 8 predicted proteins | sample Coa_R1_5_FD_66449 | JGI IMG/M metagenome (GOLD analysis project Ga0070732, IMG submission 66449) | Surface soil microbial communities from Centralia Pennsylvania, which are recovering from an underground coalmine fire - Coalmine... | ecosystem: Environmental > Terrestrial > Soil > Unclassified ...
ATTCGCGCCATCGGATCTCGACGTGCCCGCTGGTTTCTAGCGTCGCGTCAACTGCGTTATGCACAAGATTGATCAGGACCTGTTCGATCTGCGCCGCGTCTGCCCGGATTTGCAGCCTGGCCCCTGGAACGACCTGAACTTTCAACCGCGGCTCCAAATTCGCCACTCGCTGCACCAGCTCCCCGAGATCGACATCTTCCATTTGCGGCGGCGGAAGTTTGGCCAGGCGGGTGTAGCCTTGCATAAACCGGCTTAACGAATCGGCGCGCGACGCAATCGATTTCAATCCGCTCTCCGCGTCTTCTTTCCAGTCCTGCGGCATCGGTTGGCGCCGAAGAAGAGTTTCCAAACTGCCGGCCAGGGATTTGATTGGCGCGAGCGAGTTGTTCATTTCATGACCAAGGACCCGCACGATTCGTTGCCAGGCGCGGCGTTCTTCTTCGCGCAAGGTTCGGCTCAAATCGGTCAGCACCAGCAAATCATGCGGCAAACCGTGTTCGCGAAACGTACTTCGGCCAACTCGCCAACGCCCGGTCCCGCCGGGAAACGAAAGTGTCAGCGGCTCGTCGGCCGAGACGTCGAAACACCCGGCCAGTCCCAGTTGATCGGCCCGCCGGCCTAACAATTTGTCGATCGGCCGACCGAGCAAATCTTCACCCGCGCGATTCAGCAGCCGTAAACGCCGATCAGGATCGAACGTGAATACCGCCACATTGATTTCAGCCATGATTGTGCGCAGCAGCGCAGTCGCCTCGAATGCGCCGAGACGCTGCACCCGCAAAGTCTCGCCAAGTGTGTTTACTTCGAGCAACACTTCGCCAAGCGCGTCATCGGCCCGCGCGCCGCGGGCGCGAATCGAGTAATCGCCCTCGCGCAAGGCCGCCAGCAGGTTGCTCATCGTTTGCAGCGGATGAATGACGTGATCCCGCGCCGCCGAGATGAACGCCCCGACAGAGATCAAAATTACCAGCGTGATCGTCCACTGCACTTTGCCGCTGTAATTCCCGAACCACAGAATCAGCATCAAAGTCACGATCGCCGGCCCGACTGCGCCCAGAATCAGCCATGTCAATTTGCCCTGATGCGAAAAACGATATCGATCTTTCGGTTTACGCGCCATCAACGTTGGCCCTGCATTCCGGGTAACGCGCGCGTCTCGCGCGTTGGTTTTGGCGTCTCGCCAAAACAATCTTCCTCCGAATTTTGTAAAATAACCAGCGCCACCGAACTTAGAAAAGTTCGTGATCGCGAGGACGCGATCACCAGCACGCGAGACGCGTGCGCCACCCAATTACAATCCATATTGTTGCAGCCGCCGGTAAAACGCGCTCCGGCTGAGTCCAAGCGCCTCGGCCGCTTTGCGCGCGTTCCCGTTGTTCCGGGCCAGCGCTTTCTTGATCAAAAACGCCTCAACTTCTTCAAGGCTCATATCTTCCAGGCTCTTTGACTCACCGCCGCCAGTCGTTAGGCCAAGGTCGTTCGCTTTGATTTGTGTTCCGCGCGCCATCAGCACCGCCCGCTCAATGACGTGATCCAGCTCGCGCACATTTCCTGGATAGGAATGTTGCATCAATCGATCGCGTGCGCCCTCGTCGAATCCCGCGAGCTCCTTCCGATATCTTTGGGCGTGCATCTGCAGAAAATTATTCGCCAACGGCATGATATCTTCCCGCCGGTCACGCAACGGCGGCAGGGCAATTTCGATCGTGTTCAGCCGAAACAACAAGTCCTGACGAAAACGCCCGGCCGCGACTTCGTCTACGAGATTGGCATTCGTCGCGGAAATGATTCGCACATTAGCGTGCAATGTTTTTGAAGAACCAACTCGCTCGAACTCACCGGTCTCAATTACTCGCAGCAACTTCGCCTGTTGATTGAGTGGAATATTCGCGATCTCATCCATGAACAGTGAACTTTCGTCGGCGAGTTCGAAGCGGCCGGCGCGATCGCTCTTGGCGTCGGTGAACGCGCCTTTGACGTGGCCAAATAGTTCGCTCTCGAACAAAGTTTCCGACAGGCCCCCCATGTTGACTGTGATCATGCTGTGCGAGGCGCGAGGCGAGAGCGCGTGCAACGCCTGCGCGATCAAACTCTTCCCGGTGCCGTTCTCGCCGGTGATTAGCACGTTCGCGTCCGACGGCGCGACCCGTTGAACCATTTCGATCACCGGCCGCATCGATGGCGCATCCGCGATCAAGTTTGGAACGTTGCCGCCAAGAAGTTTATTCGCGGCCTCCAGCTTCCGGCCTTTGCGCAACGCGCTGCCCAACTCGATCTGGGTGCGGACAATCGTCAGCAACCGCTCGTTATCCCATGGTTTCGGTACGAAATCGCGCGCGCCGCGCTTCATCGCTTCGACCGCAAGATCGATCGTCGCCCATGCCGTCATCACCACGATCGGCAACGTGTTATCCAATGCCTGGACTTTAGGAATAACTTCAAGCCCTTCCTGTCCGGAAGTCGTATCGCGGGTGTAGTTCAGGTCCATCATCAGCAGCGAGTAATCGCGCTGCTGAAGCGCATTGAAAATCCCGTTGATCGATGTGACCGACTCGGTCTGATGCCCCTCGCCCTTGAGCAAAATCCTCAGCGCCTCCAGCACGTCGCGCTGGTCATCGGCAATTAAAACCCGGCTCACGCGTTAACTGTTCACTCGCGAACGCCTTCGGAGTCAACCGCGAATCTTTTGGTTTTGAACAAACAACAAAGGCGCGGCTTTGGGGCCGCGCCTGTACTCAGCTGCTAATATTGAGTATTACTAGGTTGTTGAGTTACTGTTGTTGTTCGTGTTGGCGTTTGCCTTCGGAATCGTGATCACAATTTCGTGACCCTTGCGGTCGACCTTCATCTGATCTGACTTCACCGGTTCGGGTAACGTGATGACCTGCTCGTATTCTCCCAGCTGGGTGATGCTCGCACTGCCGTTCTGCGTGTTTTTGGTCTGCTGCTTTTGTTGTTTCACGCTCACATGCAGCATCTGGTCGTTGTCGATCTTAACGTTCACATCCGACGGATTCACGTCGGGCAAATACGCGTGCAGCTCGTAGTGATCCTTCCGATCGCGTAAATCGAATGACGAGGAGTAGCCGGCGTCCGGCTGTAAAAAATTCGCGCCTTGATTGAACGAGAATTTCTCGCTCGCATCGCGAATTGCGCGATCGATCTGCTCCTGCATCCGCTCGAAATCGAGAAACGGATTCCAATTCTTGTCGATCAGCAACGGCACGTCGTCTTTGGCTTGATCTGACCCGTTGGTGTTTGTGTCGGACTTCGTGGTGCTCGACGCCGTCGCTGGTGTCGACGATGCCGGCGCGGTTTTGGCATGGGACGTTTGGATTCCCCAAACACCGATCCCAATTCCGACTACGAGGCCAACGATCAAGGTCACGATCCCAACGATCGTGCTTCGCCGTTTTATCATGTCCATTGTCTCACCTCCCTCTGCCGCTGATGCGGCCCCTTAATTATTTGGACCGCGAACCGCCGGCCTGATCGGGGCGGCGGCATCGCGAAAAATTTTCCTGTTAGTACTGACAGGCGAGGCGACGAAATGTTGAAATCGCCCCCGCAATTCGGGATTTTCCTGACTATACCGGGCGAAAGATCCCTGAGATTTGCCAATAACAAGGTCGCCGCGGCTCGACCGGTCACGAAGTTCATTCGAATGGCTGATTCACCCGATGCGTCTAAATCCGCACGCTTCCCCAACTCCGTGACGAACGATAGTAAACTCAAACAACGCGACAGGCCCCAAACATAATTTGGGGCCGTGTCATTTTCGGATGCGGGTTCGCTGAATCTGGAGCGATCAATAAAGCAGGCGAAAATTCGCCGGCAAGGTAGCTGCGACTCCAGGTTCATCCGGATCGTTTGATGCAGAAACACTTCCGCCAGAAATCGGCAACTCGTCGTTGACCGCGACTTTGGCCGGCGGTGGAGCAACTTCGGGTTTGCCTTTGCCTTTCAGCGACTGATTGAAGGTGGGCAAATCTTTGGCCAGGAGCTGATCGAAATCTTTGGTCACGTCGTCGAGCTCGCGTCGAAGTGTATCGATGTAAGCCAGGTGATAGTCCCCGGGCTTGCCTTCGTAGCTTAAGAGCGCGCCGTAAAGTTGATCGGTGTGCTCGCGGATCCGTTCTTCACCGGTAATCGCGCCGCCTTCGGTCGTGGCGACGATTTTCTTGCGCACCGCTTCGATTTTGCCGTCGAAATCCTTCACCGTCTTGCGCATCGGATCATTGTCCGCAAACGCCGCGCCCGATTTCGCAACTTCGCGGCGCAAAAACATGATCCGGTCCATCAACGCGCTCTCGTCGTCGAACAATGCGCGGACTTTGATGGCGGCATCGTACTGCGCCTTTTTGTCGGCCTCGGTGAACTTCGCGCGTCGATCCAATCCTATGGTGAATTTGGTCTCGTAGGTTTTTCCATTCTTGGTCAGGCGAACCGTGTATTCGCCCGGTGCAAAACGCACACCGCGCGTGCCACCGAACGCGATCTGCGCGGCTGGAGGAACCCGCGGCGGTTTTTCGCGCATGGTCCACATCACACGATTTAGACCCGGCCGTTTGCTGGCTGGAATTTCGTCCAAAACTTTACCGGTTGAATCGAGCACTTCGATTTTCAATTTCCCGTAAAGATGACGTTCGCGTTGGTAATAATTAATGACTGCGGCGTCCGGCGGATTGTCGCCGACAAACATTGCCGCGCCGTTGGCCCAGCCGCCGCTGCCTTCGATCCTTTCCTGGACCGGACGAGCCGAAACAAATGCGACCTCCTGCGACAGGATTTCGGGAGTCAACGCGCGCCAGGGAGTGATGTCGTCAATGATCCAAATTCCGCGGCCGTGGGTCGCCAGAACAAGATCGTTGTCGCGTGATTGAATCGCGAGATCGCGCACTGCGACTGCCGGGAAATGGCTGCCTTTGAACTGGGCCCAGTTTTTCCCCCCATCGATCGATACCCAAAGGCCAAATTCAGTTCCGAGGAACAGCAGTTCCGGCTTGACGACGTCTTCTTTGATTACCCACGCGTAGCCACGAACGGTTTTTGAATCGTTAGGCGTAACCAGCGGCATCCAGGTCTTGCCGTAATCGCTGGTTTTGAAAACGTACGGCGCCATGTCGCCAAATGTGTGCCGATCGAATGTCGCGTAAGCCGTGCCCGCGTCGTAGTTGCTCGCCTGGACCCAGCTGACCCACGAGTTCTTCGGCAGATTTGGAACGTTCGCGACCACGTTGCTCCAGGTTTTTCCGCTATCGCGGGTGATCTGAAGATTTCCGTCATCGGTTCCGACCCAAATCAGGTTCTTGTCCTTGGGCGATTCGCTGATCGAAAAAATCGTGGTGTGCATTTCCGCCGACGAATTGTCGATCGTGACACCACCGGATTGTTCCTGCTTTTGTTTTTGCGGATCGTTGGTGGTCAGATCGGGCGAGATTCGTTCCCAGCTCTGGCCATGATCGCGTGAGCGAAACAAAAACTGCGCGCCGATGTAGATCGTTCCCTTCTCGTTAGGCGAAAGAGCGATTGGCGTATTCCAATTCCAGCGCAGCTTCTCCTTGTAATTCGGTGTTGGCTGAATGTTGCGGGCTTCGTGCGTGTAACGATTGACCCGGCCGACGTTGCCGCCCTGATACTCGGCATAGATGTAGTCGGGATCCGCCGGATCGGGAAACATCCAAAACCCGTCGCCGTTGTACATGTTTTCCCACTGATGATTGGTGATGCCGCCCGGATATTCCGACGGCGCAACCCACGCGGCATTATCCTGCAATCCGCCGTAAACCCGGAACGGATCCGCATCGTCAACGCTCACGTGATAGAACTGCGACACTGGCAAATTCTCGGCCTTCCACCATTTGCTGCCGCCGTTGTAGGAATACCACATCCCGCCGTCGTCCCCGCTGAACACGGTTTGCGGATTAGTCGCGTCGATCCAGACATCGTGCACATCTCCGTGCGCACCGTTGAAACCGCCGATCGTCGAGAAACTTTTCCCGGCGTCGTCGCTCATAATCAAAGCGCCGTCGGTCTTGAACAGACGGTCCGGATTTTTTGGATCGACGATCAGGTTCGCGAAATAAAACGGACGCCAAACCATCCATTGACTCTTGTCGCGTTGTTCCCAGGTCGCGCCGCCGTCATCGGAGACAAACAGCGCGCTGTTTGGTGATTCAACGAAACAATAAACCCGCTTGGCGTTGGACGGTGCGATTGCGACCGCCAGCCGGCCGTACGGTTTCTTCGGAAAACCTTTGTTCTTTTCCGGCGTGATTTCGGTCCAGGTGTTGCCGCCATCGGCCGAGCGAAATAATCCGCTCGCAGATGGTTTGTCAGGGCCTTCCCCGCCGGAACGATATTCCCAGCCCTTGCGCCGGAAATCCCACATGCATGCGAACATTGTCTCCGGATTCGCCGGATCGATCGCCAGATCGGTGCAACCGGTGGAAAGATTCGCGCCTTTGAGGACCTGGCTCCAGGTTTTGCCTCCGTCAGTCGTTTTGTAGAGACCGCGATCCGGCGAATCGCTCCACAACGCGCCGGGAACAGCAGCGTAAACGGTGTCGCTGTTAGCCGGGCTGACACGGATCTTCGCGATGCGCTCGGATTTGTTCAGTCCAGCTTTCGTCCAGGTCTCACCACCGTCGGTCGATTTGTAAATGCCGTCGCCAATGGAAACACTGTTGCGGGTCCACGATTCACCGGTGCCGACCCATACGTTCTTCGAATTTTTTGGATCAAGTGCGAGCGCACCAATTGACTGCACGGCCTGCTCGTCGAATACCGGACGGTAACGGGTTCCCTGATCGTCCGATTTCCAAACGCCGCCGCTGGCCGCGCCAACAAACAATGTGATTTTCCCGGATGGCTCGCGCGTTCCGGCGATCGCCGAAATTCGGCCGCTCATCGCCGCGGAACCGATGTTGCGGGCGCCAAGGCCGGAGATTGTTGCCGAGTTAAACGGTGGTGAAGCTGGTGGTTGAGCGAACGCCGAAGCGCAAAACGCAGTGACTGCAAAAAGTTTTAGGAAACGCATGAGAGTGAATTATTTGGCTGGAGTTGTTGGAAAATGAAAGGACGCATCGTCGACCGGCACATTGCCTTCGGCCTTGTCGATGATGATTTTCTGTTTGTCGGAGTCGCCTTTGCCGCCGGCCTCGACTGAGGTCGGCACAAACACGCCGTTGATTTTTTCGTAATCGCCCAAATCGGTTTCAGTTTCGATCAGCGCGCCTTGCTGAACGCGCTGGGTCAAAATCCGAATCTCGAGAAAATGATCGGGATCCAGATAAACAAAATTCACGTCGCCATTCTTGCGCGTGACCTTGATTTTGTAAGCGTCGGTCCCGTCAACATCTTCCCGGCCGACATACTCGATCGTGCTGCCTTTTTCCTTCCAATCGACGAGCGGTCCGTCCATCTCCGCGTCTTCCATTAAGGCTTTCACGTCGTCGGCCGACATTCGTTCGGGATCTTTGCGGCCCTGGAACGGCGAAATTTGCCAGCCGTCCTTTCCATCGAACGCCTGCACCGCGGTCATTCCCTGCAACGTCGCTTCAGTGCGAACTTCGAGGGGACGCTTTTTGACCTGAGTGTAAGCAAGTTGGATTTTCCCTTCGTTGACCAGCAGTTTGCCGGTGCGTCGAAGTGATTGCAGGGCGTGCACAGCCTGGGTGCCGCCTTTCGCTTCCACATTTTTGGCGACCAATTCATCCAGAGTTGGAGCGGTTGCCGGCATTTCCTGAGTGAATGCGGCAGGCGCGATGAGCGCCGCCGCCACGAGCGTGAGTGCGAGACGTAATAGCATGATTGTAAGGTTGAAGACAAATGGGCAGACGAGTGCCCGCGTCAAATCGGTATGCAAACGATATGCCACGAGCAACGTCTCAGATGCAAGCCTTAGTCAGTCAGAGTGTTATGCCATGACGATTTTTTGCGACAAGTTTGTAGTCGTCCCGCAAATGGGATTTATCTGTTCGTTTTCGGAACAAAAATTCGACTAAGTCGGGAGCACGCCTGATTGCTGAAATCCCGGATACCACCCGAGATAAATCAGCAACACGTCGACGGTGTCCTGAATGCCGTGTGCGATAATCGGCGCCCACAAATTTCGGCCGGTGCCAAAATAAAGCGCGGCCAGAATCGCGCCGTCGATAATGTTTTCGGTAACTCCAGTCGGGCCCTGATGGAAATGGGCAAAACCGAAGAGCAACGTTACGAGAATCGCCGACACGATCCACCCAGTTGTCGATCGCCCTAAGAAATCGGTGCAGCGATTGAGCAAATACCCGCGATAAACAGTCTCTTCACCAAATGCTGCCAAAACCCAGGCCAGAACAATTCCCAAAACAAGCAGCGGGGTATTTCCGACGAGCCGTTGATATTCATGCAGATCCGGCCCCTGATTAAAAAGCCTGGTCAACAATGGTTGCGTCGCAAACAGTTCGAGCGCTTCCATCGCGATGCCGGCGACAACACCAATGATGAGAATCTTCAATAGTGGATCGGGCGCCGGTGCTCGCAGACCGACGTCTCTCCAATGCAAACCGCGGATTCGGATCGAAATCCATCCGAGCAGAAAGAGATAAGGAACCTTGCTGACCGGAAGGAGGCCGATGTAATCGAGATGGAAAACCGTCGCGATTACGAGGATCTCGATTACGAAAAGGATCTTCGCCCGCATCCTTCAAAGGATGAAGGATACAAGCAGAAGGATGAAAGCAGATAATCCGGTCTTAGACCGTTGGTAACTCACGAAATCCGCAGCATGTGGCCAATGGCCGCGATGCAGCAGAGGATCGGCCACGCCGAAATGGCGGCGATGATGGTAAAGGCGGTAAACTCCACTATATAATCGCGACTGAGCTCAGCGCCGACGTTGCTGCAAAATTTGTAGAAAGCCGGAAAGTGCTGGCCGGATGCCGGTTTATTGGATTGAGAGGCGACTCGAAGGCCGAATGGCTTGAGTGATGTAGGATTCATCCGCCCAAACATAGCTAGTTCCTTGCCGAAACTGGGCTTAAGTGAGCGAAAAATCGTGATTTTACCCAGTAAAGGTGAGCCAGATTGGCACAAAAAAGGGTTGAGGAGTGGAGCGGTTGAGAAACTCAAGAGCCCGCCGGACCAATGGGGTGGGTATTTTCCCCTTCATCCCTTAGCCTTCATCCTTCATCCTTTTGAGAGATGAATCCGGACGACTGGGCAGCTCTGAGTGATCAAGATCTATTGGAGCGCCGGATCTCGAGCCTCGGCCTCACTCTCGAAGGCACGCCGATCCAGCCGCTCATCCACCAGTTATATAATGAGCTGTCCGGCAAAGGTCTCGCGTTTCATCCCCCAACCCACATCGGTGACGAATGGTTCGTGCCAATCGGAATTCCGGCGATTTTTGTTCCGTTCTTTCTGGTGCACGATCGGCTCCGGTCGCTCGAGCGAAGCATGATGCTCGAAGTGGAAGGCGAAACGCCGGAATGGTTCATGAAATTGATGCGGCACGAGGCCGGGCACGCCTACATGTATGCCTACCGGCTCACTCGAAAAAAACGCTGGCAGCAACTGTTCGGACAAACCTCGAACGAAGAAACGCCGAGCTTTTATCGGCCGCGTCCGTTCAGCCGCAGTTATGTGATGCACCTGGACGATTGGTACGCTCAAGCGCATCCCGACGAAGATTTCGCAGAAACCTTCGCGATCTGGCTGACCCCGGATTTCGATTGGCGGAAACGTTACGCCGGCTGGAAAGCCTTGCATAAGCTCGAATACGTGGACGAATTGATGAAATCGCTCGCCGGCAAACCGGCCACGTTGATGCCGAAATATCGCGAGACCGAATACAATTTCCTCAACGTAAAATTAAAAACCTATTACGCGCGGAAGCGGAAACTTTTCGAAGAACAGTATCCCGGCTTCTACGATGTCGATCTTCGGCAATTATTTTCGGCGCCGACCGGAATCAAGGCGAGCAGTTATCTCCGGCAGCGGCGGCGGCGATTGATGAATTCGGTGTCTCAGTGGACGAACGAGAAAAAGTTTCGAATCAACAAACTGATGGCGCGCTTGATCGACCGCAGCGACGAGCTCGGACTCCGCGTCCAAAATGACGATCCACAGCAGGATTTTCGGGTTGCTTCCTACATCACAACGCTGGTGATGAATTATTTGTTCACCGGTAAATTCAAACGGACGAAATGACATCGGGTAGACGTTCTAAAACATGCCGCTCCGCTGGAGCTGGCCGTTACGGTCGCGCCGGCTATAGACATTGCGCTCCTAACGGAGCTGCAGCGCGGATGGCGCGACATGGACACGACGCTCCTAACGGAGCTGAAGC
>Ga0070732_10002318_pt1 | contig 10333 bp, 9 predicted proteins | sample Coa_R1_5_FD_66449 | JGI IMG/M metagenome (GOLD analysis project Ga0070732, IMG submission 66449) | Surface soil microbial communities from Centralia Pennsylvania, which are recovering from an underground coalmine fire - Coalmine... | ecosystem: Environmental > Terrestrial > Soil > Unclassified ...
CTGAGGCTGGTGCTTAGCTGGCAAGACCTTCTCGATCGGACGCGAGGCGATGACCCTTCTCTCAAGGAACTACTTGATTGGATCGCTAGCGATCTTCGGCGTTACTCCTTGATTCGCATAGGTATTCACCTACCGTCTGATGCCGAATCCGGCGTGGAGATAAATGCCGTTGAGAGGACGGACACAGCTCTCGCTTTGATGCAGGCCTGCCTGCAGGAGATGCTTTTGAACGCCCTAAAGTACGTTCGGCCGAGAGATGGCGCGGCTGAACTCGAGGTGTTCTGTGGGACGACTACTGGTGCCTTGATCCTAGTGCAGAACACGATTGATGCCACCTTCAACGCGCAGGCGCTGAAAACTGGGATTGATGGTCACTTTGGAGTTGGCTTTCTGCGCTATGCGGCGGAAAAGCTGCTAGGGCCAAATTCATTCTCAGCAGAGCGCGATTCAGAGAACCACGTGTCCGTAAGGTTTGGCAGAACGGAAAGGAGCGGATGATCCGATGCGTCGTTGGCAGATTTTAGCCGTAGAAGATAACCCTCAAGGGTCACCAGAGGTGGAGTGGTTAGTTCCCTTTGTGCTGTCGCGACCTCATCCAGGTCTCGGCGGTAAGGAACTTCAAAACCTAAGCGTGGCTCACAGCCTGGAACCCTTCCTGCCGGACGTGATCGGTGAATCAGGGATCGAGGAACTCGAATGGACGCTCAATGACCCGAAAGTGACAACAGCCGAGCGGCGGGAGAGGATCTTCGCCGCTACGAATCGATGGCCGATCCTTGACATTGAGCGCACCTTCTCAGAGGCCTGGGCGCTGTTGGAGGTTAGACGCAAAGACCCTCCAGACTTGCTTCTGTTAGACATCGACCTCGGAAAAGGGGCTGATGAGGCCGTGCGCCTGGAGAAGATCTTTCGAGACATCAGAAGTGCTGGCGCGATCTTGAGGGCAGCCAATGAGTTCTTCTCTTTTAGGCGAGAGGGCTTTCTCGCTCGTGGTGGACTATTTCTCTTGGCTCGAGCGCTTCAGGTCTTTCGAGATCCGGTGTCAAGACCACTCATTGTAGTGTACTCGGCCTCAAGCGATGCGCCCTCCTACCTTCATCCCCTTGCCCTCGCGGTTGAAGGCCAATTTCAGATTGTCATGAAACAGGATTTGAAGCAGGATGAGGGTGTGCGCCGGTGGCTATATGAGCAGCGGATCCGACATTGGATCCGCTCTGGCCTAATAAAGACGGATGCGGTGTGGCAATCACTTACCCAACTTCGCGAGGTTCTGGCCAAGCATCAGAAGGAAGGCTTATGGGACCTCGTGGCTAAGGAATGGGAGCGCGCACTCCGGGAAGTGCTCCCGGCAGAGCTGGGTGGCGGTTGGAAGTTCGCTACTCTATTTGCGGCACAGTTACCATCGATCCTGCGCGTTCCTGCATCGCTGTCACATAAAACAGACGAGGCCGGGCTCACCGGCAATGCGCTCGCTTCTCTTCGTGAAATAGAGGGCTTCTTAGGCGAGAGCGACTTCCCTCGAGCCCTTGGAACGTTTTTTGAGACCACCCCTTACGCTCTGTTTTGCCATCGGGCAGTTCCTAGCGAGTACGCGTCTTTACCAGATCCTGAGTTGGTGGAGCGGGGATGGGCGAGATTCACCGACGCCGGTCGGTGGGAGGTCCGATGCGTCGCGGATAACGATAGCTTGGTGCCCGATATTTCCTATGGTCAAAAATTAGCCACTACTATCGCCCGGCAGTTTGAGCAGCTTCCTGCCCGGCTCAAGGAGCTGATTTTGCATCAGTTCAACAGTAGGTCGCTACCAGAGGAAGGCGAGAATCCACTAGTGAGTCTCATGAGCAGCAGGTCTCCTTGGAGCTCTGACTGGGAGACGGTGCTTCATGAAGTACGCGAGAGCTGCCGATACCGTGATTTCCCCAGGGAGAGCGCCGATCTACTAGCACGATGGACCGACTCCGAGGTAGGGCGAGGTAACATTGTCCTTACCGGAGTAGCGTGTGAGGCGCCTTGGCTTTCCTTCGAGCGTGTTCGATCACGCTCCGTTTTGGGCCTAAACGCGGGCGACATCCAGTTGTTCCTAGAGCCGGAAGAGCGGGCTGGCGCGGGGGCGGTTTGTGATCTTCTTCGGGCGATTCTAGGCAATCTTCATCACGCCTATCCAGGCCAGGCAGCGTGGCCGGTGATGCTTGCATATCAACATGATGATCGCCAGCGCCGTCTTAGAATCCGACTTCAGGATCGGGGCTGCGGTTTCGGACTTGCGCTGAGAACATTTGACTTTATGACTCAGCCAAGTGACTTGAGTGTCGCGGTACGGCGTGCTCGTGGTTGGTGCGCGATTGAGATCGTATCGGGTAATATTCGCAGAGACCCACATACGAGGGAGGGCGTTGACGTTGCCGAGCCAATTAAGGGGACGTGTTTTACTATAAGCATCTCCACATACGGTCACTAGAGAGGACGATTTCAGATGAGAGGCTGGATTGTGGATATTTCTGATCGTTACGCACCGCCTGGAAACGGAGTGCGCTCAAGCCGCGACGCACGATCTGCGATCCGTGAGTTGAATTCAGGGGAGAGGGCATTTGAGGTTCTCTTTCTGCATTGGAACAATGATGATTTAAAGAACACGGGCAATGCTGTGGGCGATGGCTGCGCTCTTGTGCCGCTCGCAGTAGCTTTGAAGATCCGCATAGTTCTTTTTTCGGGCGGTGCGGAGAATGCCATGAGCCATCGCCTTCGAGACGAGCTGGAGGCTCTTGGATACTCCGAATGGACTGACTTTGTAATTCTGTCCGAGATAACGCTTAAGAATGCAATAAACTGGGATGTCTTCGACGGTCTAGAGGCGATTCCGCCCGCGAGCGTAGTCGAAGTCATCAGTGGTGGAATCGATGAGACACGTGCGGCACTGTGGTTGTTGTTAACTGCGAGTAACGTAACGTTTCTTGAGGCCAGGGAAGTGCTTCGGGGCTTTAGAGGTCTGTTGGGCCCACAACATGTGGGCGAAGGCTTAGGGCGCTGCATCTCTGCCCTCGATGAAGGGGCCTCGCTCCTCCGTTCGGATGTCGGAGACGAGGAAGCGTCGCAGAAGCGATGGCAAGAACTGCACCAGAGCCTCAGTTGCGAGAACCCTCGATGAGTATGCAGATGCTTTACTTCGCGTTGACTAGGTTTCCTCCGGTGACGATTGGTCTAATGGTACAAGGGTCGGCACTGTCGCGTGCACTTCATTTGCTCTTTTTGAAGTGCGAGGAGGCAGTTCGGGTTGATAGTGAGGTTCATGGCGAGGGCCCGCTGATAGTTATCGGCATAGACACGTCCGGAACCGGGGCTCCGCCGCTTGCAGCGTTCGCGGCTGTATGTCAAGTACTGTTACAGAGCGCGAGACATGAAAGGATCTCGCCAATTCCGCTTCTAATCTCCATAAGAAAGGAGCGGTTTCGCACTGACGGTCTCTTGGTGCCAGAGGAGTTCCTGTTTGATCCTCTCACGAACGATTTCAGAGGTCTCTTACTCCATTGCCGAATGCTCGTTCGGCTCTGGAGCAGTCGGGAGGAAATCACATCGAGGACGGGTTCCCCTTTTTCCGGATTTCTGCTTGATCATTTGCGTGAAATGCTTGTCGGATCCCTGCGCAGAAATGTGGGGCTAGATGTCGATCATCATGATGCGCAGACTGAGCTGCAAAGGAGTCTCCGCGACCTTCAGGCCTGGATTGGAGGTAGGGCGGATCAGGTTCCCGGTTTATGGCGGCGCGAACCAAGGCGACCAGCTCCAATAATGACCTTAGTCGAGGCAGCAGCGAAGTCAGAGGTCTTGGGAGTGGCCTTCTCCGACTCGCTGAGGCGGCTGAGGCAGGCTGTTTCAAGGATGGTCGACCTGATTGACCAGGCCCCATCGGATGATGACGCTAGATGGGCACTGACCTTTGAGCTGCGCGCATTCCACTTTTTGCTTCCGCGTCGCAGCGGCGCCTTTGTGGCCAACTTGCCTGCATTAAGGACGACGCTTTTAATAGTAGATGACGAGGCTGCCTCTGCAGCTAAGGTATTGAGCGAGGCAAGGTGCTTCGAAGGTGAACAAGAAACATGCACGATTGGCGACCTGGTGGTGATTTACGCCGGGCCCCGCAACCATAATGGTGGCTTTGTTGATATTAATCGGCGGGTGCGTGAGTTACTCGAGGGCGCACCGTCGACTGATTTCGAGGAGCTACGCAGCGGTAAGCTGCTCTACAGCCGGGAAGAGCCCGACTGGGTTCTTTTGGATCTTTCACTCCTCCAAGAGGCTGGTGAGGAGTTGGGAGGACTTGACCTGCTGCGGTCATTCCGGCGAGAGCTGTCGGATAGACCGGTGTTGATGTATTCCGCATTTGAGGCGTTCGAGCATGTTATCCGGGCCGTCCAGACCGGAGCGGCTTGGTATTGCCGCAAATCAGATCCGGCGGGGGTGCTTAGAAGCGTGGACGAGATTAGCCGCGCGAGCTCGTGGGAGAAGGAGTTCCGCCGTATGGGTTCGCCCGTAGTCGATCCGGTCGGAGGTGCTGCTGGCGCCGACACTTGGTGGGAAGACGCCGAGGTGCGTTTTCTTTGCTGGAAGCAGATGACTCAGGGACAGGTGGTTAAGGTTTGTGCAAAGCGATTGACAAGTGGACTTGGAGGCGCCGTAACTTTGCTTCTAGAGGGCTTCGCGGCGAGTGGAGTGGGGACTGAGAGCGATGCGTGTCCCGATGGCGCCGCGCGAATGCTCTCGGAAGCACGACCCACCCCAATCGTACTTAAGATTGATAGACCTTATCGAATGCTGAGTGAACTCGAGCGCTACAAGAGACTGATCGCTCCAGTCATAAGCAATCGCGTCGGACGGATTGAAGGTGAGCTCTGCAGGGCCGGGAGGGCACGTGGCGCGATTGCGTACACCTTCTCTGGCTCTCACCGACACCTGAGGCGAGTGTCTACGGAACCCATGGATACATTCCTGCGAGACAATTTATCACGTGGCGGTCCGCTCGGTGTCCATGACGAGACATTCCAGCTTTTGGATCAGCTCTTTGACGAGAGCCTCGCACCGCTTCATGCATGGTCGCCCGTGGGGAGCCGACAGAGATGGGCTAGCATCTTCTATGAAGAGAGTTCTTCTCTCCGCGAGTCGGTAGAGATGCGTTTGCCGGTTGACTTCGAGATCGAGTTGACTGGCCTTATGGAGCCAGATGTCTCAGGTCCATCAGGCTACGAGGTTGTGGGTGACGAGGCGATTGTAAAATATGGTCGCATTCTCGATGTGGAGGCCGATGCAATAACAATCGGTGGCCGAGGTGGGGGGTGTAGCATTGCTGCCGCTGGAGCGATACAGGAGCCGCGCGGTATGGCACTACTGGGAAAGAGTTGTCATTTTCGGATAAAGGCTCGCGGGCCTTTTGCGGAAGCTTTAGCGAAATATCGATCACTAAGACCGAGGAAGGCCGTTGCGGTTCGAGGATTCATATTGCCCCGAAGTGACCGAGAGACGGTGCTTCAAGCACTGGTAGGAAAGGAACCCGTTTCTGACCTTCTCCGAGTATCCTTCGGCTGTCCTTTGTCGCGAGTCGAACAGCGAGAGGTCAGATCCCGTGGCCGAAGGCGGAGAAATATTATCGCCGACGTGCCTTGGTCAGATAATCCGTTTCACGGGTCCTACGTTGAACGTCTGCTCTCTCTTCTTGATCTAGTGCCAGAGCGTATTGGGACGATTCACGGAGATTTAAATCTTGGGAACATTCTAGTTGAAACGGCAAGAGAGGAGCGAGGACGGCCAGTTCTTGTGTCTAACCAGCCCTGGTTGATAGACTTCGCTCGAACTCGGCGGGACTCGATCGGACACGACTTCGCAGAGTTCGAGTGTGATCTGATGACGCGACTGCTTGACAGAGACTTGCTTCATGATCAGGAAGTTTGTGCGACATCGCAAAGAGGTATCAGGGGAAAGGCGGCATGGGTTGCTGACCTAGCTGTACTGCGCGATTTCGTCCGTGCAGCGAGCCAGCCGGCTCTTGATGTTGTGGGAAGAGTAGTTAAAAAACCTGCGCTGCGGATATTATTCGACATGGTGCAGGTAGTTCGACGGAAAGCGCGGCAAGCTGGAGTTGCAAAGGTGGAACATCAGGCGCTAGTGTACTTTTATTATCTTGTGCTGCTGAAGCTAAATAGACATGCAAGGAAGGAAGAAGCGGAGGAGCGGGCGCGTCAATGGCTGATACGTGTCTGTGTCTTTGGGGCTCAAGCCGCCCTCGAAGCGATAGCGGATGATTTGCTAAGGGTTTCTGTGGCGGTGCTGGCTAGGATCAAGGATCACGAAGGAAAGTGTCTTCTGGGGCTGAATAAGAACAGGCGGAAGCGGAGCATCAGAGTCCTCACTCCGATTGGCGGTGCGGTAGAGCTGCGAATGCCAGAAGCGAAGGCGGCGCTTGACGCACTTGGCGTAGCATGGGATGACGACTCAGAATGGACAGAGGACGGTGGCCGAATCGACCTTCGGTTCACAATTTCTCCGTTCCGGCTTGGGGAGTTTGAGCAATGGCTTGGCAGCTACTCAGGTGGCCCGCAAAATCTACTCCGGGAGATGGAGGAAGAGTTAGTCGATGCCAGAGGTGAATACAAAGCACTCAAGCGACCAGTGTTCGAAAGAGAACTGTCTGAGCGACAAGTGAAATATGCCGGTTCACGCACGGAGTATGAGGAAACTGATCGTGTCGGTTCGCTGGCCAGGTTGACGCGGCGGTACAGCCTCGTTTTTGACGTGGAGTGCGGCGAAGGGACAATGGCAGCGCTTCGTTGCCATGCCGGCCCGAGGCAGCGGCTCGAGTTTGTCGGTCCGGAGGAGATAAGAGCAGGAGTGTCCTCTTCTGGCAGATCCATTGGATCGAATGCCAAGGCTCTGCTGCTCGGAAGCAGTGGTGGAGCAGGTTGATGGTGGGTGGCGGGTGCGGCGGCCCGTCCTCTGAATTTAGGTGCGTTGAACGTCCTGAGCGAGCTACCTCTCGGTGGCCGGTCTTCCGTTCAAGTCCCGATCTCGCAGGGGTGTGCTCCCGGAAGCTCCGTTTCGCCGATGCGTTTTCAATGGCAGCGCCCTGCACGGACTGGGGACCTGTTCCTTTCGGACCGCGCTAGCACCGGTGTGACCATCACCGGCAGTGCCACTTGGACCGGCTCCGCTATACCTGCGCGATTTGCGCCGCGCATCCGTCGGCGCCCCGCACGATAGTCCTTCCCTACTGAGCATCGCCTAAGATAGTGACATTCTGACACTTTTCGTGTACAGTCTTCCCATGGGAAACCCACGGGGAGTGAAGCGCGACTTCGAAGCCCTCGAGGATCGGCGCCTGAAGGCCGCCGATCTGCTGAAGAAGGGCTGGAGTCAGGCCGAGGTGGCACGGGAGGTTGGCGTTCACCGGCAATCCGTCAGTCGGTGGGCTGCTGCCCTGGAGGGCGCAGGGACCAGGGGCTTGAGGGCAACGGGCGGCCGCGGTCGCAAGGCTCGGCTGACAGCCGCGGACCTGGGCAAGATTGAGGAGACCCTGAAACGTGGCCCGGAGGTTTTCGGTTACGAAACAGGCCTCTGGACCCTGGCGCGGGTTGCCGAACTGATCGAGCAAGAGTGTGGCGTGCATTACCATACCGGCCACATCTGGAGGATCCTGCGTCGCTTGAAATGGAGCGTGCAGCGTCCAGTGGGTCGGGCGCTGGAGCGTAACGAGGACAACATAGCTAAGCTAGACGCGCTTGCCAGCCCGAGAACGCGGCCAGGTTAGTGTCATATACTTCTCGACAGGCTCCTTGGAGAGAGCCGATCCCAGAGCCGGACACCAAGAAGACACTAGAGATCGAGATTCCTGACCAGCTTGGCCGGCAGATCGAGGACCTCGTGCGCCGCGGCTGGTTTACTGACCAGAACGATCTGGCCCGCCGGGCGCTCGGCGACTTCCTGCGCCATCACCGCCTCGACCTTCAAGAGCAGCACCAGCTCGACGACATCGAGTGGGCGCGCAAGCTCAAAGAGCAGGCCGGGTGAAGCTGATCGTCTGCGACACTGGTCCGCTGGTCCATCTCTTTGAAGCGAATCTCCTCAACCTACTGGAAACTGCCGGCAAGGTCCTCGTGCCTCCCAGTGTCGCCAAGGAGCTCGAAGGTGTGGCGCCACCAGAGCTGAAGCTACTGTAGGTGACTTGCCGTGGCTTGTGACTCATCCCCTCCGCCAACCCCACCATACGGAGGCCAGAGACTGGCACCGCGCTGGGCTACTCCACCTGGGCGAGGCCGAGGCTTTGGCTCTCGCGCGCCAGGAGCGGGCCGACTGGTTCCTAACCGATGACAGCGCTGCGCGTGTGGTCGCCGAGCAAATGGCGGTCGAGGTGCATGGTTCGCTAGGTGTACTCCTCTGGGGCGCTGCGAGTGGGCTCGTCGATTTTCCAGAAGCGCAGGCGGCGCTGGACCGCCTACGCGAATCGTCGCTGTGGGTCTCCCCGCGCGTTCTGAGCGAAGCTCGCGAAGCCCTCCTCGACCTCTTCTCTTAGACGTCACTTCACCCGCCCCGAGGGCCCCCTTGGCTGGACTTTGAATCCGGGTGCCTCGCCCCACAAGGGGAGGCCGGGCAAACGGAGCCACTACGGGGGTCGTCGGGGCGCGCAGGCGATATCATGCGGCGCGGGTCACGGCATGCACGAATATCGGACACGGCGCAGGATCGAGTTCTCCGACACCGACGCGGGCGGCCTCGTCCACTTCTCGCGGTTCTTCGTGTTCATGGAGATCGCCGAGCACGAGCTGCTGCGGGCGCTCGGCGCCAACGCCGGCGCCGAGCGGCAGGCCGACGGGCGGCTGGTTGGGTGGCCGCGCGTCGCCTCCTCGTGCGAGTTCCTGTCGCCGGCCCGCTTCGGCGACGTACTCGACATCCACGCGCAGGTCGTGCGGGTGGGGCGCAGCTCGCTGACCTTCGGCTTCGCGCTGTCGCGCGACGGCACCCCGGTGGCGCTGGGCCGCACCACCACCGTCTGCGCCGTGCTCGACGCCCCCCAGGGCGTCCAGCCGATCCCGATCCCCGATGCCCTGCGCGCACGCCTCGAGGAGACGCCGTCATGAGGCGAACCGCGAAACACCTGACCCTGCGCAACATCCCCCCCGAGGTCGCCGAAGCCCTGGAGGAGAGGCGTGCCCGCACGGGGGCGTCCTTGAACCAAACGGTGATCGATCTCCTTCGCCGCGCTCTGGGAATTCGCGCTCAGGCAGAGGAGCGCAATGGCCTTGCTGGCCTGGCCGGAACCTGGACGCGGGAGGACCTCGAGCAGTTCGAGGCTGCTGCCGCGGTGACGGAACAGGTCGACCAGGAATGCTGGAAATGAGCGATTGCGGGCCTGGCGCGAGGGCGCCCCGGAGACGGTCCCTGCTCAGGGCGGCCACGGCCGGGTCTTGAAGGACGGCGCGGCGAGCAGGCGGAAGCAGGGCATGAGGCCGACGGTCTCGTCCCAGTACGGGGTGTGTTGGAACCACCAGAGGTAGCGGGCCTGGGGATCGCCGGCGAGCTTCGGGTCGGCGAGGGCGCGCTGCCAGTCGGCGGCGAGCTGCGGGTTCTGCAGCAGCTGCGCCGCCTGGTCCTCGAGCACCCAGGGAGAGATGTATTCCTTCCGCTCCCAGACGGTCGACAGCAGGCCCCAGGAGAGCAGGGAGTCGCCGGCTTCCGGCTCGAGCAGCTGCACGGCGAGGGCGAAGTCGGGCTGGTCGGCGGGCACCCAGAGGGTGCCGGTGGGGAGGCGGCGGCGCTCGGTCCGGCGGGTCACGTCGGCGCTGGCGTGGATCATCCCCTGGTAGGGGGCGCCGGCGAGATGGGGCGGGCCGAGCCGCATGGTCTCGACCTCGATCTCGGCGGGCTCGGCGAGCTGCTCGACGCGCAGCCCCTGGACGCGCAGGCGCTGCTCGATTTGCGGCCAGCCGGGCATGACCAGGTAGCCGCGTGGGCGGGGAAGGGTGAGGGTCACTCGCGAGCCGTGGTACCAGGGCACCTCGATCGGTCGTACCTCGCCGCGCCGGTAGCGCAGCAGCGGGCGGCCGGTGACCTGAGAGGTCGCGGTCTCGGTGGCGTAGAGCGGCAGCCGGATGCGGTCGGCGGCGGTGCTCTCCTCGAAGTTGACCATCACCTCGGAGGGCGGGGCGTGCGGCGCGCCGGCCGCCACCGTCGCCGCCTCCGCGGCGGCCACGGCGCCGGTCAGGCCGCCAGGGTCGCGCCCGACCTCGGCGAGCAGCGCCAGCAGGAAGTCCCGGGTGGCCAGGACGCGCTGGGCGTAGGGCTTGTAGGACAG
>Ga0070732_10002319_pt1 | contig 10329 bp, 11 predicted proteins | sample Coa_R1_5_FD_66449 | JGI IMG/M metagenome (GOLD analysis project Ga0070732, IMG submission 66449) | Surface soil microbial communities from Centralia Pennsylvania, which are recovering from an underground coalmine fire - Coalmine... | ecosystem: Environmental > Terrestrial > Soil > Unclassified ...
AGAATTTCCGCCAACCCGGCGGCAATTCCGCAGTTTCAATTTCACTCGCAATCCGGCCTTCGAATTCCGGATGAAACGTCGTGGTCGTGCCGTAAACCATGATTAAATCTTCCGAACCTTCGGCGCGAATCGCGTGCGCGACCCCCGGAGGTATGACGATCCCGGCGTTGTTGCGGCCGCGATGATTGTCGCCATCGATAAAAAATCGCATGGTTCGCTCCGGCAACCCGGCCCGGGCGTCTCGTAAAAACACTTCCGCGCGGCCTTGGAGGAAGAACATCACATCCCATTGCTCGCGATCGTATGGACGGAGCGAATACTTTTCGGCCTGGGTTACGAACAAACGGCGCAGCCATTTCTCCGCGGTCGTATCGTCGGGAATGCTGGGCGGATGAATGTGGAACCCTTTGGCGCTGTTGGCGAACATGCGCGCGGCCGACCATTGCCTTGGCCGCAGCCCAATCTTGCCGAGAATTCCTTCCGACTCCCGCGCGAGCTCGCCAAAACTGCCGCGGTGCCGCTGGGCGTGAACCGTCCTTGGAAAAATTTCAACGCCCGGGATCCATTCCTTTTTCAATTCCGCTTTGCGTCTCGGACCAACCAGATCCCCCGCATCCACGCCCGAACCGGAAATCTGCTGACCCAACGAGCCGGTCTTGTAATCCCGCGCTGCCAGAGACTTTCGAGCGCGTTCGTTCAATCCCAGCCACAAATCCTTTTTCATTTTCATCAGATCAAGCCGCTTACATGCCTAACGAAGCTGCGCAACTACCGCCATATTATATTTCATTGCAGCGTCGGTCGTGCAAATTTACGCTGTCACGCGTTTGGCGGGCTTGGCCGAGATTCATGCTCGAGTATTTCGTCTATTTTATATATCGGACAGGCTTTGCGCTAATCGGCCTTTTACCGCTGCGTGCCGCCTTCGCCCTCGGACAAGCATTTGGCTTTTGCGCCTGGGTCCTTGTTCCCAAATATCGCCGGCTGGCTTTGCACAACGTCGGAATTGCATTCGGCTCGGAAAAATCGCCGGCCGAACTGCGGTGTCTGGTCCGGCGACATTTCCAGCGCCTGGGCGCCAATCTTCTATGCACGGTGAAACTGATGCGAATGTCCCCCGATCAAATCCTGCAAAGCGTGACCGTCGAAAACATAGAATCGATGGCCCGTGAGTTTCGCGCTGGCAAACCGGTCGTGCTGGTGTTGAGTCACCTGGCTACATGGGAATTGTTTGCGTCACTGATGCCGAAGTTTGTCGGTTTCGTCCGCAACGCGAGCGTGTATCAAAAACTCGGCAATCGTTTTATCGATAAGCACGTCCGAGCCAGCCGAAGCCGCACCGGGCTCGAGCTGTTTGATCGCAGAGAAGGATTCCAACCGGTGATCGACTTGCTCCGTTCAGGCGGCGGCGTTGGCATCCTGAGCGACCAGCACGCCGGGGACCAGGGGATTTGGACGCCGTTTTTTGGAAAGCTTGCTTCCACTTCGCCCCTGCCGGCGCTTCTGGCCAAACGGAGCCGAGCCGGGGTGATCGCGGCGGCGGTTTACACAACCGGACATGCGCGGTGGCGGATGGTTTTTACCGAACGCTTCGACACTCCAGGCGCTTCAATCGAGGCTCTGACTTCCAAAATAAACGAAATCATCGAGCAACAGATTCGTCATGCGCCGGAAGATGGTTTTTGGGTGCACAATCGCTGGAAAACGCCGCGTCCGAATTTCCTTCTGAACCGCTATAAACGGGGAATTTATCTGCCGAAAGATGTTCCGGCCGGAAAGTTGAAGCCTTTTCGTATTTTGATTCGAAGCAGCAACTGGCTGGGCGACGCGGTGATGAGCGTTCCGGCCGTGCGCGCAATCAAGAACGGCCGGCCCGATGCGCATGTGACGGTTCTCGCGCCGGAAAAAATTGCGCCGGTCTGGAAATTGGTTGCGGAAGTCGACGAAGTTTTGTCCTCGCCCGACAAATCTGTCTTTGCCGCCAGGCGTTTAATCAAGAAGCAGCAGCCGTTTGACGCAGCGATTCTATTTCCAAACTCTCTTCGCTCCGCGCTCGAAGTTTCGTCCGTGCCGCGAAAGGTGGGATATCGCGGACATACCCGGGCCTGGTTGTTAAATCAAATCGTGCGCGAACCGCGTCGACCTCGTCCCCCGGAACATCACGCGCTTCGTTTTCTTCGCATCGCCGACGATTGCGGCGCCGACGTTGACCTCGCCGGCAAAATCACCCTTTCGGCCGAACCTCTAACTTCAAACCTCAAACATCGCATCTCTCTTGGTCTCTGCCCCGGTGCGGAATACGGTCCGGCCAAACGCTGGATGCCGGAACGGTTCGCTGAAGTTGCGGAATCTGTTTCCAACGGGTCGGGCGAGAAATGGATTCTGTTCGGAACGGAAAACGATGCCCCAATCGGAGAAACAATCGCTGCCAAACTCGGCGACAAATGCATTAACCGAATCGGCCAAACCACGCTCGAGGAGTTGATTTCGGAATTGCGCGGTTGCCGCGCCCTTTTGACCAACGACACCGGTACGATGCATCTGGCCGCTCTCCTCGGCGTTCCGGTCGTGGCAGTTTTCGGATCCACTGAGCCGCGGCTCACCGGTCCGATTGGCGAGAATCACATTGTGGTCCGGCATCATGTTGAATGCAGCCCGTGTTTCTTGCGAGAATGTCCAATTGACTTTCGCTGCATGAAGGAAGTGACGACGGAGGAAGTCGCTCGTGCAATGATGTCGATTCTCAAATGAATTCCAAAGAGCCACGGATTCGCACCGAAGTGCAGGTGATGTTCTTCGACACCGATTGCGGTGGCGTGGTTTCGAACATTGCCTATCTGCGCTTCATCGAAATCGCGCGCACGTCGCTGGCGGAAGCGCTTGGACTTCCTCTGGCCGAGATGACTCAAACTCAACGATATCCGGTGGTGGCTCGCACCGAGATTAATTACCGGCGCGCGGCGAAACTCGGCGACCGTCTGGTGATTGAAGGCTGGCTCGATGATTTACAACGCGCGCGATTCTGGTGCGCATTTCAGATCACACGATCGAGCGATAACGTGGTCATCGCCGATTGCCGGCAGATGATGGCATTGATCGAGATGCCGGCGGCAAAATTACTTCCGTTGCCGGAAGGCTGGGAAAAATATCGCGACGGCGACGACAAGAAATGACGGCAGAAGCTCGGACGTTCACAATCGAAACCGCGCTGATCGATCCACCGGCGTTGAGCCCGCCTCCGGTCCGCCATTTTCTGTTTGGTTGCCTGATTGCGCTCGCTGCGCTGGTGCATCTGGCGACGATCGGTTGGAGCGATCTCTACAATCACACCGAAGGACAATATGCCGGCGCTGCCCGGGAGATGATCGAATCTCATCAACTTCTTTGGCCAACCAATGATGGTTTACCCAGATTACCGAAACCGCCGCTGGTTTACTGGCTGATTATTGCGTCGTTCAAAATGTTCGGCATCACTGCCGCCGCTGCGCGTTTGCCGATCGCATTGGCGATGATTGCATCGGTCGCGCTGACATTTTTAATCGCGGAAAGACTTTCGGATTACCGGCGAGGTTTTTTCGCGGGCCTGATTTATCTTTGCTGTTGCGGCACTGCAGTTCTCGGGCGGGTTCTCATGCCCGAGCCGCTGTTTAGCGCGTTCGTGAACGGCGCGGTTTTGTGCGGAATTATTGGTTACCAGCGGCGGCCTGGCCGCGGTTGGTGGTTTTTAGGCTTTTGGATTTGTTGCGCGCTGGCTTGCCTGACAAAAAGTTTGCTCGGGGTGGTATATCCGTTGGCGATTTTCATCTTCCTCTCGGTGTTTTTCCGTGAAGCGCGAATCCGCTTCTCCCGCCTGTTCCATTGGGCCTACCTGTTGATTTTCGTTGTCCTGGTCGCGCCCTGGTATGTCGTGACCGAATTACATTTTCCCGGTTTCCTGCGCCAGCTCATCACGGTCGAATGGCTTGGGCACCTTCGATCATTTTCGCACATGGCCGGGAGCGATAATGGCGTTCCGCGATTCCAGTTTATCTGGATGCACCTCATATGGTGGTTTCCATGGTCGATTGCCATTGTGCCGGCAGCAATCGTTGCATGGCGAAAAGTAATCCGGCCGCACGAGCTCGCATTTGGCGAGGCGTTGCCGCTGACTTGGATGGCTGTCGTCTTTTTGCCGCTGCTTCTGATCGGGCAACGTCAGGATTATTATTCCATGAGCATGTGGAGCGCGTTCGCGATCTTCGCCGCGACTGCCTGGGAAAGATTTTCAAATCGATGGCAGTTAGGCGGTGTCACCGCGCTCGGAATCATCGGCATCGTGACCGGAGTAATCGCCCGGACGCAGCCGCAATTTGGACCAACCACCGAGATCCCGAACAGCTGGACTGCGTGGGACGCAATAAAGATGCTGCCGCCCTCCGCCTGGCCGGATTTGCGGCGCATGGTCGAAATCATTTCGGTTTCGCTGATTATCGGGGCTGCCATCGCGACTTATTTTGCGATCAAAAATCGACCACGACTTTGTCTCACCGTGTTGGCGATTGCGATGGTCCCAATTGCATTGGCTCTGGCGGATGGAGTCGCGCGAATGTCCCCGCAATTTTCGCTGGCTGCTGCGGCCCGGGATTTGGAGGGCCGGCTGACCAAATCGGACGTTGTCGTTTACGAAGGCGATCTGGACGATGCGAGCAGTCTCGTTTTCTATTTGCACCGCAGGTTCTATCTCGTGAATCAGCCGCGCAACGATGAAATGCGCATCCCCGGCGGCAACGACGTTTCGGTCAGCGAAGATGCGATTTTGCGTCGCTGGAGCGATCCGGAGGGCATCTATTTGATCATAAAACAAGATCGCATCCCCCACTGGCAGCAGCTTTTGACGGATCGCTTTCACATTTATCATCAGGTAGCCACCTCCGGGGCGCAAGTCGTTCTGACGAACCAATTGTAATTTTCGGCCAACCGGCGTTTGAAAAGCGCCAACTTCGCGCTAGTTTGGGCGCTCATTTCCGATTTATGTCGCAGCATCGCAGCCTTAAAGGAGCCAGCACGATCGTCGCTAAACGCAACGTCCTGAAGCGTTTCGAGCGGGTCGAGCTTCTGAAGAAGCGCGGCCAATGGAAAGACGGCCGCAAAGTCATCGGCCTCCCCAAGACAAAGCCGGACGCCTAGAAGATTGTTGAGTAGTTGAGATGTTGAGTGGTTGAGACGAAAAACCACTCGTGTCCTCTAAACTTCTAAACCACTCAACCACTCAACCGATTCAGCCATGAGGCTGAATCGATTTCTGGCCGCCGCCGGGATTGCGTCCCGGCGCAAATGTGACGAACTCATCGCCGACGGACGAGTGACGATTAACGGCCGCGTTTGTACCGATTTCAGCACGCAGCCGACCGAGCGCGATCACGTCAAAGTCGATGGCAAACTCGTGCAGGTCGAGGCGCCGTTAACGATCGCGATGCACAAGCCGGCCGGCTTTGTGTCGACCCGAAGCGACCCGAACGCGCGGGACACGATTTTCGATCTTTTGCCGACGCGATTCCCTCGTCTGTTCAACATTGGACGGCTGGACGCGCAAAGCGAAGGCCTGCTGTTGCTGACAAACGATGGCGATCTTGCCCAGCAGTTGACCCATCCGCGTCACCAGATTGAAAAGGAGTACGAAGTTACCCTCGACCGACCGTGGGACAGCGCGTTCACCGAGAAATTGTTGCGAGGAATCACCCTCGATGGAAAACGCGCGCGCATTTCACGATTGCATTCAATCGGGGCGACACGCTTGCGCGTTGTGCTGGGTCAGGGTCTCAATCAACAAATCCGCCGAATGTTTTATGCTGTGGGTTATGAAGTGAAACATCTGGTCCGGGTCCGCGTCGGAACTTTACGATTGAGCGATCTGCCGCGCGGTGCATGGCGGATGTTGACCAAGGGGGAGCTCGCGGCCTTAAAACGAACTCAAAAAAAGCCGGGCGGCCGCGACAAAAGATAAATCCAGTTCGCCATCAACAGCACAATCACCAGAATCCGGAAAAATTTTTTCTCGCCGGAGCGGAATGGAAGTAACCGGAGCCGCGGGGTCAGCCTCGTCAAAACCGCAATCGCGTAGACATCAAAGATTGTCACCGCGCACAGACCCAAAAAAATCAAAGGATTCCAGCGCAGAGCGCCGATGAAATCGCCGTGAAAGAAACGGATCGCCGATCGAGTCATGCCGCACGTGAGACATGGATGTCCGGTGAGATCGTGAAAGGCGCAACGCGGCCAAGGGAGACCGATTCCGAGCCAGATCGCGGCCAAACCGATGGACGTGACTGAAACCGCGAGCCAGATCAATTCGTGATTGATTTCGCCGGGTTCGAGCGGCCGCGTCCGAATTTGCACCGCAAAATGATCAATGTTGCGATCCGCTCCACGCGCCAAGCGCGCCGAACATGATCGCGATCAGAATTCCACCTCCGCAGCAAACAACGAGCGGAAGCAAAACCGCCATAACCGCCCGACCCGTCTCGATCTCATGGGCCCGGGCGAGACCAATGCAGTAAACCACCAACGCCCAAACCGCCGCGATCATTCCGCCGCAAACCGGAATCATTTGCAACGGCCCGGTCGAACCATGGGTGAAGGCGACCACACGAAATGTGGTTTCAAAACTTTGTTTCGCTCCGCCGACAATCATCAAGCAGACGTGGATGACGGCGCTGGCGATAAACATGCCGATAACAATAAACAGCGGCAGCAAAATAATAATCGCGATCGATCCGGCCCCGATTCCTGCCATCATTGCGAAGGCATTGTGATTACGGCTGCCCAAAAACCCGATCGACTGCAGGCCCAGCGAAAATAAAAATGAAACGATTCCGCCGATGCTGCCGCCGATTACCGCGTAGAGAAGCGGCTCGGCCAACCCGCCTTCGCGTCGCATTGCGGTGAACGCTTCAGCCGGCCGGGTGAGAACGATTTGCAACGTCTCGATAAATGCGCTGACCAATCCTTTGCTTTGCCGTTCATCCCAGGGCAATCCGCTTCGGGGCGCGGCCGGCGTTGTCGCCACAACAGCAGAAGCCGGCGCTGCACCGGCTGCTTGGGGTGGCGGCGCGGGCGGAGCGGGCGTTCCCGCCGGAAAATCGGCAGCGAATTCTGCAAACTGAGAAAGCGGCTGCCAACTCGCCATTCCTTCTTTCCACCCGAGATCGCTCGGCAAAAATCGCCCTGCTCGGATGCTCTCGCGAACTTGTTCCTCCGGAAATGCGCCCAAACTCGTTGCGCCCCGATTAACGTGGATAGTCGCCATAATCCCCGGGTTTTATTAACCGGCGACGGCAAAGTCAATCGCGCTGGCGTTTATTCGTCGAACCGGTTCGTTTTCTCCGGCGCATCCAGCGCTCGCCAGAAATACCACGCCGCAGCCGAACGATGCGGCCGGAATTTCTCTCCGAGTTTCATCAACTGTTTTGGTTTCGGGAGCTTTCGCCGTCCAAACGCTTTGGCGAAGCCTTTCTGCACACCATAATCATGCACCGGCCAGACATCCGGCCGGCCGAGATCGAAAAGAAGCAGCATCTCGACAGTCCAACGCCCAATCCCACGGACAGCGATAAGCCGTTCGATAATTTCCTCATCGGCCATCTTCGCGAGAACGCGCGCGGAAGGCACCGTCCCGTCGATTGTCTTGGCCGCGAGATCCTTGATTGCGGCGACTTTGCTGCGCGACAACCCGGCGGCGCGAAGTTTTTTATCCGGCGTTTTCACAACCAGCTCCGGATCGATATATTTCCCGGGAAAAAGCGCGCGAACCCGCTTCCAAATCGTGGCGGCGGCTTTTCCGCTCAACTGTTGGTAAGCGATCGACTCAGCGAGCGCGTCGAACGGGCGAACACCGCGGCCGGGTTTTAGGTTGTAGCGGCGGGATCGGCCGATCAATTGGGCCATTCGAGGATCAGATGCAGCAAGATGTTTATGGGCTTCTTCGTGATCCACACCTGGATCTTACCGCCCCATTGAAAAAAGCAAACGCCCAACGTCGAACCTCCAACATCCAAGGCCGAATTCAGACGTCCGCCGTGATCGGAGTTTTCGATTTGATAAAGAATGGCAACACAACTGACTTGGTATGGGCAATCCGGATATAAAATCGTCACCCCTCGCGACAAAGTTCTGCTTATCGATCCCTGGCTAAACAATCCCCTGCTCGAACACGCCAAAGAAGAAATCGCTAAATTGAAATCTGTCGATTTCATCGTGTTGACCCACGGGCATGGCGATCACGTTGGTGACTCGGTCGAAATCGGGAAAAAAACCGGCGCGAAGCTTGTGGCAAATGTCGATCTTTCGGCAGCCGTAGTCAGCGTTCTCGGATATCCGGGCAATCAGGCAGGTGCGGACACAACGGGACACATCGGCGGCCAAATCACTTTGCTCGACGGCGAAGTGAAAGTTTGTTTTGTCCCGGCCATGCACGGTTCCACCGTGCGCAAAGACGAAAATTCTCCGCCGGTTGCCGCGGGCATGGCGACCGGGGCAGTGATCTCCGTGCGCAATGGCCCGACGATTTATCATACCGGTGATACCGATTTTTTTTCGGACATGGCGCGCATTTCCGATCACAACAAAATCGACATCATGCTGGTTTGCATCGGCGATCATTTCACGATGGGGCCGATCCGCGCGGCCGAAGCCGTGAAAGTCGTGGGCGCAAAAATCGCCATCCCAAATCATTACGCCACCTTCCCGGTGTTGACCGGCACGCCGGAACAATTCGGCGACGAACTGAAGAAAACCGGCGCTAAAGCGGAACTACGCGTGATGAAGGTCGGCGAAAAGATTACAATCTGAACGGAAGACAGGTCGGTCGCGAAAAAATTTTGAAGCGAGTGCGATCACAGTTGTCCAAGACGAAGGTGAAGATGGGAATTTTGGAAAACGGCGCCTCGCTGGTGAGCAATTTGGTGCCGCAAAAGTTGGCCGACGTTGCCTCACGACTGGTTGAGGCAATCGCGATCAATTCAATCTCTGAGAGAAAGCGCGGCACCCGCACGGTTGTCGTCAAACGCCGCAACTTGCACAGCGAGCAGTTGGCCGACCTCACCAATCTTTATTTTCGGGTCGCCGGTATTCCGATTCGTTTCTGGAGCAAGCTGGATGAATGGCGCCGATGGGAAGTTGACTGCTACCAAATGCTGAATGGCGACCGCTTCCGCGCTTACGAATCGGGCAAGCGGGTGGTGGTCGCTGAAAAATTGCCGGGCCAGAGCTTATGGGAACATTTGAACGGTGGTACGCTTACCAGGCAAATGCTGCGCGCGGCCGCCGCTGAGTTCCGGCGCGCGCATGAATTCTGGAGCGACGAATTTCGCGGGCGATGGTCCCACGGCGACGCCAGCATTACGAATGTGATTTACGACGCGAAAACCAACCGCGCCCGCTTCATTGATTTCGAGATCTATCATGACCAGGCGCTTTCGGCGGCAGCGCGACAGGCGGACGACTTGCTCGTTTTCCTCCTCGATTTGGTTGGAACTGTGCCGAGCCGGCAATGGCTGCCGTTTGCAACAACATTTCTCGAAGCTTACGGCGATCGAGAAGTGCTTGCTCAGCTTCGCCACCAGCTCGATCTGCCCGGCGGCCTGGCCTGGATTTGGTGGGGCGTGCGGACCAACTTCACCAATGCGGCGAAGGTAAAATACCGGTTGGCAAATCTCAGCCGCGCGATTGCTAAATTAAAATCTCACGATGCAACGTCGGGCTCGCGCGACCGAAACAAGCGCCGGCCCTCGATCAATTGCCATGTGATCAGACCGGGAATGCCGAAGCCAAGCTCGCGCACTCGCGCGATCAAAGACAAAGCAAAAGCTGCCTCACCGGGGATTCCAAGAAGATTGCCGACGAGAACGTAGCCGCTTTCTTGAACTCCGATCCCGCCGGGGACGGGAAACGCAACCGACCGGATCGTCAGCGCCATGCTTTGCAAAATGATCGCGTTCGCGATCGTGGCGTGAAGATGCAGTGCCCAAAGCGCGATATAAATCTCGCCTGAATTCAGAATCAGGGAAAGAATCGTCCATCCGCAGCAACCGATTGCAGCTTTTCGACGGGCATACAGAGAACGGACAGTTTCATCGAGCGAGGCGCCGCTTTCGATTAGGGAGTGCCATTCCGGCGAATTCGCCAGTTTCGCAATCATCCGCGCGAGAAAGCCGAACATTCCCCGGTGTTGCACAAAATAAAAACCACCGACTGCTGCCACACCGACGACCGTTCCAATAATTGTAGGGCCAACGAAATTTTTCTGGCCGGTTGCGTTCACTAGAAGCACAACGCCCAGCACCGTGAACGCCG
>Ga0070732_10002320_pt1 | contig 10328 bp, 9 predicted proteins | sample Coa_R1_5_FD_66449 | JGI IMG/M metagenome (GOLD analysis project Ga0070732, IMG submission 66449) | Surface soil microbial communities from Centralia Pennsylvania, which are recovering from an underground coalmine fire - Coalmine... | ecosystem: Environmental > Terrestrial > Soil > Unclassified ...
GACCCCGCTATCATTGGCAAAACGCAGCGCCTTAATGGCATCGAGCACACCATTGTGGGTGTCGCACCGCGGGGATTTCTCGGAACCTTCGTAGGCTGGGCCATGCAGTTCTGGGTCCCAGCCTCTATGGAGGAAACCTTTGAAGGCGGCACGTACAAACTGGACGATCGCAACGCACGCTGGATCGAATCCTACGTGCGTCTCAAGCCGGGCGTGACCATCCAGCAAGCCCAGCAGGAAATGACCGCCATTGCGACGCGCCTGGAGGCGGATTATCCCGCAACCAACCGCGGGCGCGGCATCAAACTTTGGCCCCTCTGGCAAACGCCATTCAACAACGCCGGTACGCTGCTACCCACGCTCGGCATCATGCTTGCCGTGGTTGTTTTTGTTCTCCTCATTGCTTGCGCCAACGTCGGGAATCTGCTTCTTGTAAGATCTTTCGCGCGCCGCCACGAAATGACTGTGCGCGTGGCGATGGGCGCCAACCGCACACGGGTCGTGCAGCAACTGATCACCGAAGGACTCATTCTCTCAGCGCTTGCGGCAACTGGTGGACTTCTCGTCGCGCACTGGTGCCGTCACGCGCTCGTTCTACTTTTTCCCGCGCGCGGTGGCGTGGCCATGACCTTGCCCGGGGAAATTGACTGGCGCGTCCTCGCGCTCAGCGCGGCCGTTTGCCTCATCGCGACTTTGCTCCTCGGTCTCGTTCCCGCCCTGCAGACGGGAAAAATCGATCTGGCAGGCGCGCTGAAATCGGAAATGTCCGGCGTGGTCGGTGGGGGGCACGGCAAGTCCTGGCTCCGCTCGGGTCTGGTTGTGCTGCAAGTGTCGCTTAGTTTTCTTTTGCTCGTCGGCGCGGGCCTTCTCATGCAGAGCCTGCAGCGCATACGCAACCTCAATCCGGGCTTTTCCACGCAAGGCGTACTTTCTACGGCCGTCGACCTGCGCGGCGCTGGATACGATGCGCAACGCGCCAAAACCTTTGACGATGAGCTTCTGATCCGCGTGCAGGCGCTTCCCGGTGTCGAGTCCGTAGCCCTGGCGCGAAGCACGCCTCTTGGCTATGGCGGGTTTTCTTCCGCGCCCATCGCCGTCGACGGTTATCAACCCCCGCCCGACGAGCAGCCAGCGGTCCAATACAACCAAGTTGGCCCCGGCTATTTCGCCACCGTGGGCATCCCGCTTCTTTCTGGCCGCGAATTCACCCGCGCCGATAACGAAACAGCTCTTCCGGTGGCCATCGTCAATGACGTGATGGCCGCTCAGTATTGGCGCGGTGACGATCCCATCGGCAAGCGCCTTCAAGTCAAAGGGCAATGGCTCCAAGTAGTCGGTGTGGCCAAAGTTTCCAAGTACCAGAGCGTTCGCGAAAACCCCAAGCCGTTTTTTTACGTTCCACTGCGCCAGGATTTTTCCGTTGGTGCGGGCTTGAATATTCGCACGCGCATGCCGGCGGAAATCATGGCGCCGGAACTGGCGCGCGAGGTACACGCGCTCGACGCCAATCTCGCGCCGTACGAGTTGATCACGTTGCAGGAACAAATGGATCGCTCCACGTCCCCTCAGCGCGTCGCGGTCACCTTACTCGGAGTTCTCGGCGGATTGGCCTTGCTGCTCGCTACCATCGGTCTCTACGCCGTGATGTCCTACACCGTCTCGCAAAGCTCCCGCGAACTCGGACTACGCATGGCTCTCGGCGCCGGTGCGTCTAATCTCCTGCGGCTCGTTGTGTCCCATGGACTCGCATTGACCGCCACCGGCGTGCTCCTTGGCGCAATAGTGGCGCTGGAACTGACGCGCCTCCTCGGCAATCTTTTGTTCAAAGTAAGCCCGCGCGACCCGCTGGCCTTCGGCTCGGCCTTTGTGGTGATGATTGTTGCCTCGCTAGCGGCCTGCTTCCTGCCCGCTTGGCGCGCCACACGCACGGACCCGGCCCGCATCCTCCGCGACTGAATACCGTCCGGTGCGTTTTGCATTGAGATTCCGGTAAACGAGGGAGGCGGGCTGTCTTGAAGAGCTACCGCGACTGAAGTCTGGGTCTCGTCAGACCTTTACTTTTTCCTTCACTCTCACTTTAGCGCCTGAGCCCGGTTTCTTTTGCGCGCGTTTGCTGGTATATAGCGCTTCATCCGCCCCAGCGAGGAGCTCTTCGGGACGATCCCCGATCTTGTAGTCTTTCCACCCGGCTGAAAAGGTCGCCGGAATCTTTTGCCCTTGCCAATCAACCTCTAAACTGTCCAGCCGCCCCAGCACCAATTGCAACTGCTCCGCGGTGCATTCCGGCAGCAATACTAGAAATTCATCCCCTCCCAAACGCACCGCAAGGTCCGAACCGCGAATTACTTTGTTGAGCCGCGAAGCGAACTCCTGCAGGACTTGATCTCCCGCTGGATGGCCATAGGTGTCGTTGATCTGTTTGAAATTGTTGAGGTCCAGCGTCATTACCGTAAGTGGGTGGCCTCGGCGTTCCGAACGCGAAACTTCCGCGGCCAGGCGCTGCTCGGCAAAGCGCCGATTGTAGAGGCCGGTCAACGGGTCAATCATCGCCAGGTTGCGCAGAATGTAGGAGTGGTCTTGCTTTTCCAAGAGCTGGCGGCGTAGACGCTTAATCAGAATCTCTTGATAAATCGTGTAAATGTTGAAGAGCACGATCAGCGTGATAAGACCAAAAACCGCTTCGGTGTACTTGATATTGAAAATCGTTTCGTCGCCCGCCAGCAGCGCGGGCAGCGTGAGCGCAATGACTGCACAGGTGAGGAGAAGAATGACAAAAATTGAGTATCCGCGCACCCACCAATCGCGCCGGTCAATCCGTTTGCGCTCTTCAGCCATCTCCTTAGCGCTCACGTCAGGCGCAGAGGGAAGTCCTCCGGGTTGGGCTGCTTCACTCATCACATTCATGGGTTTGGCGAGGGACTGCCAGTCGTTCTAACTTAGGGTGAGAAAGCTCAACGGTCAATGCGCATTCGCCAAGCTATAGCTGGCTAGTTACCTGCCCTCTCAGGGGTAATGCCGAACGCCAGCAGGGTGCGGCGTAAAAGGTAACCGGCTTATTTGCAATGCGTTAGCCGCGGGGACAGGTGCCCATAAGTCCCGCTCCAACGGTACCGTAGGACCATTGGCCAAACACCGCACTCCAGGCAATATTTGTGCCTGAGAGATATATGTTCCCGCTTTTCATTCTCGTCTTCTCGTCGATCGCGCTGATACGGTTCGCCGTATCGCAGTGGCGCGCGATCTGGATCGCTTCCGCAAGCCAGCCGCTGTCTGACTCTCTGCAACTGGCTGCCGGAATCGATCCTGCAGCCATTGCCAGTGGCGATTTCACCCGGCTGTTGAAACTATGCGACCAACTGTCCCCGGAACTGAAGAGCAGCACTCCCTGGCTCGGTGAAGTCTCGCTGTACTATCGCGCCATGGCCACCGTAGAGCACGCGTGCGGACCGAAGCTCCCGCGCATCGCGGTTTGGGCCGCCCGCGAAATGCAAACCTGCGCGCGCTACGTAGCTGTAGTTCTGGACCAAAACTTGGCGATGAACCTTGATCGCCGATTAGCCGCCCGCGCCTCCTAACTCCTTCCAATCGTTCTCGGATTCTCTGCCGCTCTTACTTCGAGCCAAAAAACTCCGCCATGCTCGGCGCATCCTTGGCGCCGCCCGGCCAGTGCGACTGGTCCAGCCCGAGAGCTTCCATCATCAATCGCAGCGTGCTTTCGTGATGGTACAGCGCCACCGACCGGTAGCCTGGCTTCACCTTCGAGCTGACAATGACCGTCGGCACGCGACCGCCGCCCCAATGGCCCGCGCCGTCGCTTTCGTCGTCCATTGACGCTTCGTCAAAGGTGACCACCAGCAGCCCGCTATCTTTGAACACCGAGCTCGCCAGCAGCGGCGTGAACACGTTCTTCAGCCAGTCGTCCGCCTGCTTCAGCGCGCGCGCATCGCCGCACTGCGCACCGCCCTGACTGCTCCCGTTGGTGCCCTTGACATTGTGCGCGTCGTCAAACAAGTTCGGCACAAAAAATGAATAGTTCGCCAGCCGGTCGTGTGCGAGGTCGTCGGAAAACTGCGCCACCGGTGCGAGGTTCGCGCGATCCGCCCCGGGTATGTCTTTCTCAAAATACGACAGCGGGTTGTGCCGCTTCACGTATGCGCTGTTTGCTATATTTCCCCCGGTGTACCCGGGCCCCGGCACTCCATCCGCATACGAGCGCCAGGTCTTGCCGCTGCGCTGCAGTTCGCGGACCACATTGTCCACGTCCACGGGATCGGTGTGCAGGTCGCCAAATCGCCCCTTGAACAGCGCCTGCCCGGTCGTGAGCACAAAATAATTGCTGATCGAGGGATGCGAGTTGGCGTAGTAAGAAGCTGCGAGCGCGTACGTCGCGGCCAGGCCGTTCAAGTACGGCGCCGCGGGATTTCCGATCACGCAGCCAAAATTCTGATTCTCTTCGACCACGATGAAAACGTGGTCCGCGCGCGGAATCTGCGCGCCGCCAACCGTGCCAAGCATCAGCAGACACCCCGCTGCGGCCGTAATTCGAATCACGATCACCTCCTGCGAAAGCCGTCGAGGCGTCGCGCCTGCGCCGTCGTACTGCTCGCACTCCCGGTACGCCTCGTCCTTGGACATCCCGCGATAATGTCTATAGTCCAGTGATCAGCATAGCGCGGTCGCGCCCCAAATCGCGGTGCGTGTGCTCGCATCGAAAGTCCTGTTTCCCAGGAAGGACTAGAACAAACTGGAGAGGAAAAAAAGCGCCGCTCAGTTGGGTTTCGCGCCTCCGTTGAGCTCGTCGGAGGCTGCCGGAGCCTCGCTAGACCCGTTACCCGTGGCGGCGGCATTTACATCGGGCGAGATGGAGCCGGCCGCCGACTGCACGATTTCCTGCTGCCCTGTGCCGCCCAGTGCTTCTTCAATCGCCTTCATTAATTCGTCGGCGCTTTCCGTTTTGTTAACGATTCTGCGCGCGCCCGACTTCTTGGCTTCCAATTCGACGCCGGGCGCGTTATGCAGCGTATGTATGAGTATCGGAACGCCGGGCAAGGCAGCAGAGATTTCGCGGGTGGCGCGAAGACCGTCCATCACCGGCATGGCGAGGTCCAGAATGACGACGTCAGGCCGGAGTTCCTTGGCTTTCGCCACTGCTTCCAGTCCATTTTCGCCTTCGCCGCAGACTTGCCACCCTTCATGTGTTTCCAGCAAGGCGCGCAGCATGCGGCGCACAGTCGCGTTGTCGTCAGCGATCAGGAGTCGAGATGCCACAAGCACCACCAGCACTGCCAGCTTTCGGGACCCTTCCTAGTCCCGCAATGACTTCTTTGCATCGGCGCTTGCGACACCGTAAGACCTTCTGCCGGGTACCCTACACGTGCGAGTTGGCATCAGGAATACAGCCTTTTCTGTAATGCCGCGCCCAGAAGACCCGATTTTTTGCATAGTTGAGCCAACGCCAAGCAAGAAATCTGGGAGCCTGCGTGCGGTGGATGACTCGCAGGTGAAATAAAAGGCGGTATGGATGCGAGCGAATACACCCTCCGGCATTGCCCACAACAGTGGCCAATAGAACAGGTACTTGGCAGTGTGTGCTCGCCGAAAGTAAACGTAGTGCTCGGACGTTTGACCGCCATAATCGAGTGGCGATCGTCATGAGTCCAACAGCTACCGACGTAAAGCGCAGATATGTTCGGGTGACCCTGCCGAAAGGCATGTTGGTGGCATGGCAGTGTGTCGACGGGCGCGGAATGTCGCGAGTAGTTACCTTAGGGCTTGGCGGATTGTTTATTTCCACGCCGGATCCCGCGCCCGTGGGCACGCTCGTGAAATTGCTGTTCGACGTGCCGGGCGGGGAAGTGCGCGCGCGCGCCATCGTGAAAAATATCAAGCCCGGCGAAGGCATGGCGGTGGGCTTCATCGACATGGGCTACGAGGACCGCGCACGGTTGAACCAACTGGTAAAGCGGTTGAGCTGACGTCGCTGCCTCGTTTGTCGCGGCTTCATAGTTGGGCAGCGGTGATTACGCTACAATCAGCGCCCATGAATAAAGCTCTTCAAGAATTTCTCGATGCCGCCAAGCGCCAGGGCGCCAGCGACGAATCCCTGGTGACTCTATTGCGCGGACGCGGATGGCCCGAGGACGATATACACCGCGCCTTGGCCGACCACTTCGAAAATCGCAGCGGCGTGCACGTGCCGGCATACAAGCGTTCCGGCTCCGCAAAAGATGCATTTCTGTATCTACTAAGTTTCTCTATGTTGGCCACGTGGACGATCGGCCTTGGTTCGGTGCTGTTTACCCTCATCGACCGTTGGATTCGCGACCCCCTCAGCCCCGTCAATAATTACTATGCCGGTGGCTATTATCAAATGGCGGACTCCCTGGCGTGCATGATCGTTGCCTTTCCCGTGTATCTTTTGACTATGCGCTCGATTCTTCGCGAAGTACGCCTTCATTCCGAGAAACTCGATTCGCCGGTGCGAAAATGGCTCACCTATATCGCGCTGTTGATCGCCGCCTGCGTGGTCGTTGGAGACTTGATTTCGTTTCTAACGTATTTCCTCCGCGGCGAATTGACCGCGCGTTTTGTCGCTAAGATTTCCGTGGTGCTGGTTATTTCCGGCGGCGTCTTTTGGTATTACCTGGGATCGCTGCAGAAAGGCGCTTCAGCCGCCAGGAGCAATGATGAATAGGGATGTGTGGGCCGCCATCGGCGCAACCGTCGCCGTGGTGGTCGTCGCCATATTGGGATTTCGCGTGCTCGGCGGCCCGGCCAATCAGCGCCTGGTGCAGGCCGATCTGCAAAAGGTTCGTGCTCTTTCGGAGTTGGCGCGACAGATCAATATGAAATGGACCGCAGGAAACAAAACGCTTCCAGCAAATCTCGATCATTTCTCCGCAGCCGCAAAACAAGATCCGGTCAGTCGCACGCCCTTCGTATATCACCCAAAATCGGCGGAAGAATACGAGCTATGCGCAACCTTTGCGACCGACAACCGAGATTTCCCTAAAGGGAATACGCCAGATCCGTGGATTCACCCCAAGGGCGAGTACTGCTTTCAGTTCGAAGCCTCACAAGCAGTGCCCTTCGTTCCATATTCGTATTGACCTCGGCGTTCCAATAGCGTGATCACGCGGAGGCGGCGCGCTCTGCGTTTAGCGCCGCGCCGATGATGCCGACTTCATCGCTAGTTGGCACCACCTCGAAGCGGCTGCCTTGCAGCGGGCTCATCTTGACCATTTCATGTACGAAGCGGTCCAGCAGCGCAATATCGATGAACTTGGCGTTGGGTCCCGTGATGTAGAACTGCCCGGGGCCGTCCATGTGAATGCTGGTGGCAGTCGCTGCGGCCAGCGCACGGTGTGCCAGGGTCACGAATTCAGAACAGCGCGCATCGCCGGTGTGCGCGTTGGCGAAAACTTCTTCCGGTTCGATATCGAGGAAGCGCAAACGCATAGAGCGATGGCCGAGGATGCCTTCCAGATGGCCGCGCCCGCCGCAGCCGCAAAGATTTTCCTTGGGGTCGAGCGTGACCACGGAGTGGCCGCCTTCCCAAATTCCTTCCCGCCACGGATATCGGCCGAAACCCACGCCATTGCCGAGCGTCCACACGCGAATCAGTTTGCCCAACTTGTCGCGGGTGGCGGCGATGCCCGCGGCCATGGCGTCGGCATCGTTGAACACACGCACCGGCGCCGAAACGCCACGCAGCGACAACGCCGCTTGCAGATTGAAGCCTTTCACCTGGTGAAGATTGGGAGAATCCTCGATGATTCCGCCGCGAATCACGCCGGGAAAACCGAGGCCCACGGCCTTCACCTTCTGGCCTTTGGAGACAGATTCGATTTGCTGCTGGATGACGTCCCCAATATTTTCCGAGGGCATGGATTGCAATGCGTCCAGCGACTCGCCTTTTTCGGGATAAAGGTTGAGCGGGCCGGCGAGTCTGTTGTTCTCGACGAGGCCCACCGCGATATGTTCCATTACCAGTACGCCGACGGTTCTAGGCATTGGATATCCTTAAACAGGCGCGAGCCGAGAAGAAACAGGCGCGAGCCGAGAAAAACTCCCACGAAAATGATGCTTACCGCAACTTGTTCAAGCCGTTGAAGGCCGCGGCTTTGTAGCATTCCGCTAGCGTCGGATAGTTGAAAACCGCGTCAGCGAAATATTCCACGGTGCCCTTAAACGCAAAAACGGCCTGCCCGATGTGCAACAGCTCGGACGCCCCTTCTCCCACAATGTGCACGCCGAGAAGCTCCTTCGTATCCGGATTAAAAATCAGCTTCAATCGCCCAGTGGTGTCGCCGCGAATCTGCCCCCGCGCAATCTCGCGGAAAAACGCTATGCCCACTTCGTAGGGCACCCCTTCTTCGGTGAGCTGTTCCTCGGTTTTGCCGATGAACGAAATTTCCGGAATGGTGTAAATGCCATAGGGATAATTGGCGCGATTGGAATGAATCGGAATGCCAAAGGCATTGGCAGCGGCGATGCGGCCTTGTTCCATGGAGACGGAACCGAGGCTAGGGAACCCGATGACATCGCCGACCGCAAAAATGTGCGGCTGCTTAGTGCGGTAATCGTTGTCGACGGGAATGCGCCCGCGTGAGTCGGCATCGAGCCCGGCATTCGCGAGATTCAGTTCGTCGACGTTCCCCTGCCGTCCGACGGCATAGAGCAGCGCATCGCCGGATACTTTTTTCTTGCTCTTGAGCACCGCGGCCACGCCATTGTCGGGAGTTTCTTCGACGCTTTCCACCTCTTCGTTGAGGCGCATGGTGACGCGGTGGTCCCGCAAGTGATAGCACAACGCTTCCACCATTTCGGAGTCGGCGAATTCCAGCAAGCGCGGACGTTTTTCGATTAGCGTGACGCGCACACCGAGCGTCGAGAACATGCAAGTGTATTCGACGCCGATGACGCCGCCGCCCACCACGATCAGCGTCTTGGGCACTTCCGGCATCATCAGAATCTGGTCGCTGTTGATGATGTTGCGGTTGTTGAAGGGCACCAACTTGGATTCCGCGGGCTTGGTGCCTGTGGCGATGACCACATTGTCGGCTTCATAGTCCGATTGGTTCTTGGAGCTCACCACATGAATGTGATGGGGATCGGTAAAGCTGGCGATCCCTGTGAGGACTTCGATGCCGTTGCGCGAGAGTTGCGCACGAATGACGTCGATTTCCGTTTTGATCACGTGCTGCGCGCGAAAGGAAAGATCGGCCATGCTGATCTGATCCTTCACGCGATAATTCACGCCATAAATATTCTGGTAGTAAAAGCCGGAAAGATGCAGCACCGCTTCGCGAATGGTCTTGCTGGGAATGGTCCCAGTATTGATGGCCGTGCCGCCGACCACTTCTAGCCTTTCGATTAGCGCCACGCGCTTGCCAAACTTGGAGGCTTGGATCGCCGCGCGCTGCCCCGCAGGGCCGGAGCCGATGACGATGAGATCGTACTTTTCCATGGCGAAACCGAGTCGATACCGCAGGATGAAAAATTCGGGAACGGGCCTGCGCTAATGTGTCGTCGTCTGCCGCTGCCGGTCGGAAGACCGCCACCCAGCGCGGCCACCAAAACAAGGCGGGAAGTATATCACCGTTAAATTAGAGCAGGGACAAGGCGGAGACAGCAGGCGACGGGTGTCCGATTTCGCGACGCGCTTCCCGGAATCGGGCACTGCGCGGTGAGACTTTTCTCTCAAGCTGCGCGTAAGATGTTCATAACACGGCGGCTCCGCCCGCGTTCGGCTAGGGCATCGATTTGCAATTCAACCGAGGCACAGGCCCAAGTTTTCTGGAAGCGAGGTTTGCCCATGCACAGCTTTTGGCAAGATTTGCGCTACGCGGCACGCACGTTGCGCGGCGCTCCCGGTTTCACGATCATCGCCATCGTCACTCTGGGGCTGGGCATGGCGGTTAACACCACCATCTTCAGTGTCATCAACGGAATCATTTTGCGCCCCCTGCCCGTGCCGCACGCCGAGCAGATCGCCGTCCTGGCCATGAAGCAAGATGGCGCGCAGGGCTTCGAGCGCTTTTCGTATCCCGATTACCTCGATATCCGCCAGCAAGCGGATGTCTTCACCGATGTCATTGCGGAACGCACTACGCTGGTGGGGCTCACTGCGGACAAGAAGGGGGACCACTGCGTTCTCAGCCGGGTGACCGGGAACTATTTCTCGGTGTTGGGTGTGCAGCCCGCGCTAGGTCGCTTGATTCAGCCGAACGAAGGGCAGGCGCCCGGAGCGGATCCCGTCTTGGTGCTTGGCTATTCCTATTGGCAGAAGCGGTTCGGCGGAGACCGCGGCGTGGTCGGCAAGCAAG
>Ga0070732_10002321_pt1 | contig 10325 bp, 5 predicted proteins | sample Coa_R1_5_FD_66449 | JGI IMG/M metagenome (GOLD analysis project Ga0070732, IMG submission 66449) | Surface soil microbial communities from Centralia Pennsylvania, which are recovering from an underground coalmine fire - Coalmine... | ecosystem: Environmental > Terrestrial > Soil > Unclassified ...
CCCCTTCGGGGCGCCCTTGACAGCCCCGTAAGTCACCATCGAACGTCCATGCTAACGGCGGAAAACAAATTAAGGAGGGCCACCACGTCGGCCTTGACTTTTATGACCTTCTCATAGAAGCGCTCAAAACCCCTGCGGGGATTTTGATTGAAGTGAGGATGTCACAACAGTCCGATGGATTAATGGCTGGCCTGATGATGCTTGAAGTCAGCCCATTTGAACTCAACTAACCCCAGCTCGATCCCGGCCGCTGCGGTGGTTTCCTGTTCAGTGGTATTGGTTTGACTAAAGACGCGTTTCCCGTTCTGGGAACACAGCACAAATATCCCGCCGTATTCTCTTGACCCTCCTCGCCAAGCCGCTATGGATGGTTCCATAGTCGCGATTGAGAAAGAAAGAATCGCACCATAACTCCTTGCGGCTCAGGATTTTACCCCTAACTCATTGAGCCCCAAGATTTAGTTCGACATTTCCTGCTAAATTCATGATTCCAATAGACCAGGAAGGAGGGGGTATACCCTTCACTCCCCCCGAGTCCCAAATTGGTACAAGGCACTCTTGCCCACTCCGGATAATAAATTCCCCGGACTCTCCCTCTCCCCACGTGACTTTCGGTGCAAGAATTCCTTCTCTGACCCTTCCCTTTTCTGATCGATCTATCGAACAATAGAATTCCACCGCAAAACGATCCCTATGTCGTCGCCTTCCTCAAATTCCGGCGTGATCTCGGTTCAGCGAGCGATCGACCACTACTTCGAACTCGCCCTGTATCTGCTTGTCTTGACTGGATTTGGCACACTGGCAGGAACTGGAGGACTTGATCTTCCTTCCATCATTCTCGTGGCGATTGCCTTGGCCGTTCGCGGATACTTGCTGGCCAAGCGCCGCAGCTTTGTGATTTCTGAACGTTGGACCACGCCGCTGTCGATCGCCTACTTCGTCTTCTTCGCGATCGACTACATGGTCGTCTCCCGCAGCTTTCTTCCGGCTACAGTCCATCTCGCGCTGTTCGGAGTCGTAGTCCGAACCTTCTCCCTTCGCCGCGAGCGCGATCACATCACCCTCGCGATTCTCGCCTTCCTGATGGTTCTCGCCTCGGCAGTTTTGACGGTCGACAGCATATTTCTGTTTTCGTTCGCCGCCTTCATGCTGATGGCTGTCGCCACGTTCGTCTTGATGGAGATGCGGCAATCAGGAATCGCTGCGAACATTCAAGCCAGGCATTCCAGCGATCCGCAGGAGCATCGGCATCTTGCTTTTGCGCTGGTCCGTTTCGTGCCTGCGCTCATGCTGGTGATTCTCTTCTGGGCCGCTGCGCTGTTCTTTGTCATGCCCCGCATGTCAGCCGGCTACTTGGGCGGATATTCTTACGGTACAGACTTTTCTTCCGGCTTCAGCGATCACGTGCAGTTGGGACAGATCGGCCAGATTCAACAGTCCAACTCAGTCGTGATGCACGTCCAGATCGAGGGAGACCAAGCCGGCTTATACGATCTCCATTGGCGCGGAGTGTCGCTGGCGAAATTTGATGGACACACGTGGACGAACGCACGCGACGCTTCCCCGTTATCGCGGCGACCGGATACCAGTTTTGCCTTGCCCAGCGACGGTCGCGCTCCACGGTTCTACGCGACCGCCAGCCTGCAACACGAGAAACTCATCCATTACAAAGTGTTGATGGAGCCCATTGGAACGAACGTTTTCTTTCTCGCTCCATGGGCTTTCAGTCTGCGCGGCGATTACCGTCAGATTGATGCCGATTCCGGTGGCAGCATCTACGACTATGACTTCCAGCGCGCCATCACTCGTTATGAGGCGACATCTGACATCGCCACGCCCACTGCGCCCCAACTGCGCACAGCCGGACATACCTACCCTGCGAGCATTGCCAACCTCTATCTCCCCCTTCCCTCAGAGACCGATCCGCGAATCGCTCGGTTGGCGTCACAGATAACGAGCTCAGCCAAAACTGATTACGACAGAGCTGTAGTCATCGAGAATTATCTTCGCACTCGCTTCGGGTACACGCTGCAACTGCCCCAGACCGAAGTCAAAGATCCCGTGGCCAATTTTCTTTTCGAGCGCAAACAGGGACATTGCGAGTACTTCGCATCGTCGATGGCTGTCATGTTGCGAACCCTGGGAATCCCTTCGCGCGTGGTCAACGGATTTCGCAGCGACGAATTCAACGACATCACCGGAAGCTACGTAGTGCGAGCCAAAGATGCCCACTCTTGGGTTGAAGCATACTTCCCCGGATACGGCTGGCAGACTTTCGATCCAACACCCGCAGGAAACGTCGGCACTCCACAAGGATGGGCGCGACTTTCGCTTTACATGGATGCTGCCGCTTCCTTCTGGCGCGATTGGGTCGTAAGCTACGACAGCTCGAACCAATACGTTTTGGGGAAAGCTGCGATCAACACTTCGCGCGGGATGTGGGAAGGCGCACGCCTGTGGGCTCGCACGCGCTACGCATCTATGCTCGATTGGGCGCGCCGCAGCCAGGATCGGGTTGAGAACTCTCCTCGCCGGTGGATCCTGATCGCAGGCGGAATCGTTCTAGCCCTTGTTCTGTTGGCGAACCTCGGACGCCTTCTCCGTGCACTGCATGAACACTGGCTCGGAGCCCATCCTGAGCGTTCCCCGGAACAAGCTGCATCACTGTGGTATCAACGAATGGCTAGGATTCTGGCGCGACGCGGGATGCAGAAGAACGAGACAGAGACTCCACAGGAATTCCTGCGAAAGATCGAGGATAACCGGCTTCGCCTGCCAGTAGCACAGTTCACGAACGTGTACGAGTCAGCTCGCTTCGGGAACTCGGCAGACGATGCGCGCCAGCTTCCCAGGTTGTTTGAGGAAGTCGCTGCCGCTATGCGATCCGAATAGCGTTCGGGTAGATCTGCGCTGGTTCCACGCGGGTCTGAACGCCAAGCTGTTTCAAATATTGATCTACACAAGCCGCGGCTTTGCGGCCTTCCGAAATCGCCCACACAACAAGCGATTGCCCTCTCCGCATGTCTCCAGCAGCAAAAACGCCGGGAATCGATGACATGTAGTTCTGGTTGGTAGAGACATTTCCGCGATTATCGAGCTGAACGCCCAACTGTTCGATCATTCCATTGCGGACAGGACCGAGGAATCCCATGGCGATCAGGACAAGATCGGCATCCATCGTGAACTCGGTGCCAGCAATCGCCTCGAACGTCGGAGGCCGACCGACGCGTACGGCGTGAAGTTGCTTCACGTTTCCGTTCTCGTCGCCAGTGAAACTGGTCGTGGCGATGCTCCAATCGCGGATGCCGCCCTCCTCATGTGCACCTTCGACGCGAAGCTGCATCGGCCACAGCGGCCACGGCGTTTGCGGAGACCGCTCCTCCGGTGGCTTCGGCATGATCTCGAACTGGTGAACGGAAATCGGCTTCTGGCGATGGCAGGTGCCGAGACAATCCGCGCCCGTATCACCGCCGCCGATGATCACGACGCGCTTGCCCGTCGCCAGAATGTCAACGGCCGGATCAATTGCATCTCCGTGGCAGCGTTTGTTCTGCTGCGGCAGGAATTCCATCGCGAAGTGAATTCCCCTCAACTCGCGGCCGGGAATCTTTAATTCGCGAGGCTGCTCGGAACCGCCGGCTAAAACGATCGCGTCGAAGCAGCGACGCAACTCCTCGACCGCAACATTTCCTCCCACGTGAGCGTTGGTCACAAACTTCACGCCCTCGGCGGACATCTGCTCAAGGCGGCGATCGATGATGTGCTTCTCCAACTTGAATTCCGGAATGCCGTAACGTAGCAATCCGCCAATGCGGTCCGCCTTTTCGTAGACCGTTACCGCGTGACCGGCGCGACAGAGTTGCTGTGCGGCTGCAAGCCCAGCAGGGCCCGAACCTACGATCGCTACGCTCTTGCCGCTGCGATGTTTTGGCAGAACAGGATGAATCCATCCTTCGAGGAAACCTCGCTCGACAATGTTCTTCTCGTTCTGCTTGATCGTGACCGCAGGCTCAGTGATGCCTAGAACGCACGAGGCCTCGCAAGGCGCCGGACAGATGCGACCCGTGAATTCCGGGAAGTTATTGGTCGCGTGAAGCTGACGGACTGCCTCTTTCCAGTTTCCGCGGTACACGTGGTCATTCCAGTCGGGAATGAGGTTGCTGACTGGACATCCCGTCTGGCAGAACGGCACGCCGCAGTCCATGCATCGCGCACCCTGCTTGCGTAGCTCTGCTTCGGGGAAATCCTGATAAATCTCGAACCAGTCGTTTACGCGTTCCAGGACAGGTCTGCGCGGAGCCAACTCGCGGGAGTAATCCATGAAACCGGTGGTCTTACCCATGTTGCACCTGCTCCGCGTTGGCCAAGACCGCGAGGGGTTCGCCCGGAATGTAAGTTTGCTCGGCGCGTGCAATTCCGAGCACGCGCTTGAATTCGTGCGGAAACACCTTTATGAAGCGGGACACGGCTTCGTTCCAGTTGTCGAGAATCCACTTGGCGCGCTTACTGCCTGTAAACTCCGCGTGGCGCTGAACTAGATCGCGAACAGCTTGCAGATCCTTCGTTTCCGTGAGAGGTTCAAGGTCCACCGATTCCAGGTTGCAGCGCTTCTCTGTGAAATCACTGCGTTCATCGAAAACGTAAGCGATGCCGCCGCTCATTCCGGCAGCGAAATTGCGCCCGCAGGAGCCCAGCACAACAACCAATCCATTCGTCATGTATTCGCAGCCGTGATCGCCGACGCCTTCCACCACGGCGGTCGATCCGGAATTGCGAACCGCAAAGCGTTCGCCTGCGACGCCGTTAAAGAACACTTCTCCACTGGTAGCGCCATAAAGCGCGACGTTGCCGACAATAATGTTTTCTTCAGCGGCGAAGCCCGATCCACGCGGCGGGTAGACGATGAGCCGTCCACCCGAAAGGCCTTTACCGACATAATCGTTGGCTTCGCCTTCCAGCGTGAGCGTAACGCCCTTGGCGAGGAAAGCGCCGAGACTCTGGCCGGCAGATCCGGAAAGATGGACGCGAATTGTGTCGTCGGGAAGGCCGGCGGATCCATAACGGCGCGCAACCTCGCCGCTCAGCATCGTGCCAACGGAGCGGTGAATATTGCGGATCGGCAGCTTGACTTCAATGGGGGAGAGCGTTTCCAGCGTGTCATGTACCTGCCCGAGGATCTTGTGATCGAGCGCCTGCTCCAAGCCATGGTCCTGCTTGTGGACGCAGCGTCTCACAACGCGCGAAGGAACAGGCGGGTTGTAGAGGATCGAGGAGAAGTCGAGACCCTGCGCTTTCCAGTGATCCCTCCAATGCGCGACTGCCGCATCCACTTCGAGCATGTCGACGCGGCCAATCATCTGGTCCATTGAGCTGAAGCCCATTTCCGCCATGTACTGGCGAATCTGCTCGGCGAGGAAGAAGAAGAAATTGATGACGTGCTCAGGTTGGCCCTGGAATTTTTGCCGGAGCACGGGGTCTTGCGTTGCGATGCCAACCGAGCAGGTGTTCAGGTGGCACTTTCGCATCATCACGCAGCCCATGGCGATCAGCGGGGTCGTGGCAAAACCGAACTCTTCGGCACCGAGCAGCGCGGCAATCACGACGTCGCGGCCAGTCTGAAGTTTGCCATCGGTCTGAACTCGGATGCGGCTGCGCAGATCGTTCAACAAAAGAACCTGTTGCGTCTCTGCCAACCCAAGCTCCCACGGAATGCCAGCATGCTTGATGGAACTGAGGGGAGAAGCTCCGGTTCCTCCACTGTCTCCACTAATGAGAACGACGTCGGCGTGCGCTTTTGCCACCCCAGCCGCAACCGTTCCAACCCCAACTTCCGCGACCAATTTCACCGCAATACGAGCATGAGGATTGACGTTCTTCAGGTCGTAGATCAGTTGTGCAAGATCTTCGATCGAATAGATGTCATGGTGTGGCGGCGGAGAAATCAGTCCCACGCCGGGGATCGAATGCCTCAGCCGCGCGATGACGTCATCCACCTTATGTCCCGGAAGTTGTCCACCTTCGCCAGGCTTGGCGCCCTGGGCCATCTTGATCTGGAGTTCGTCCGCATTCACCAGGTAATTTGCCGTGACCCCGAAACGCGCGGAAGCCACCTGCTTGACCGCGCTGCGACGGAGATCGCCATTGGAGTCCGGCTTGAAGCGCTCTTCATCTTCCCCGCCCTCGCCCGTATTCGATTTGCCGCCGATGCGATTCATCGCGATGGCCAGCGTCTCATGGGCCTCTTTACTAATGGACCCGAACGACATTGCGCCGGTCGTGAAGCGTTTGACGATTTCCTTTGCAGGCTCGACATCTTCCAACGGCACCGGCGCGGCGCTCTTCTTCAGTTTCATCAGTCCGCGCAAGGTGCAGAGCTGTGCGCTCTGTCTGTCGATCAGATCGGTGTATTCCTGGAAAGTCTTGAAACTATCCTGCCGAACCGCGTGCTGAAGCTTGCTGATCGTTAAAGGATTGAGGAGATGGTATTCGCCATTGACCCGCTGGTGATAGTTGCCGCCGACAGTCAATTCAGTTTCGAAATCAGTCAGAGGCCGGAAGGCGTATTCATGCTTCAACAGGGCTTCATTCGCCAACACTGACAGGCCGACCCCTTCGATGCGCGACGTCGTGCCGGCAAAATAGCTCTCGATCAGCTCTTTATTCAAACCAATCGCTTCGAAGACCTGTGCTCCCTGATAGCTCTGGAGCGTCGAGATTCCCATCTTCGAAAATGTCTTGAGCAAGCCTTTCTTGATCGCCTTCAGAAAATGCTTGACTGCCAGATCCGGAGTGACGCCTTCGCCCAATTCCCCGCGCCAGGCAAGGTTTTCCACGCTTTCCAGCGCAAGGTAAGGATTGATCGCGCTGGCTCCATAGCCGCTGAGCAAGGCGAAGTGCATGACCTCGCGCGGCTCACCGGATTCCGTGATCAGCGCTACCTGCGTTCGGGTCTCTTCTCGTACCAGCAGATTGTGAACGGCCGCGAGCGCAAGCAAACAGGGAATCGGCGCGTAATCTTTGTCTACGCCGCGGTCGGAAAGGATCATCAACGAGTATCCGGCTTTCACCGCCAATGAGGCGCGCTGGCACAACTCATCGAGGGCACGCTTGAGTCCTGCTTCGCCTTCTTTAGCCCGGAAAAGAGCCGGCAAGGTGGTTGCGAGCAAGTCGCGGTTCGAAACCCGGCGCAGTTTTTCCAATTCGCGATTCGTGAGCAGCGGATGCGCCAACTTCAGCATGTGGCAGTTCTCTGGCGCTTCTTCGAGAATGTTGCGCTCACTCCCGATGTAGCTGATGAGCGACATGACCATCTCTTCACGAATCGGATCGATGGGAGGATTGGTGACCTGGGCGAACAACTGCTTGAAATAGTTGAAGAGGGACTGCGGCTTGTCCGACAGGCAGGCCAATGGAGTGTCGGTGCCCATGGAACCGACGGGCTCTTCACCCTTGGTTGCCATCGGGCTGAGGATCATGCGCAGGTCTTCGTCGGAGTAACCGAAGGCCCGCTGCCGCCGAAGCAGCGTCTCGGCATCGGGAAAATGCATGCGTGATGGCTCGGGCAGCTGGTCGATCGTGATCTGATTTTCCTTCAGCCACTCCGCATAGGGATGTCGCGAGGCCAGCTTCTGCTTGATTTCTTTGTCGGAGATGATGCGGCCTTCGACTGTATCCACCAGAAACATCTTGCCGGGCTGCAATCGGCCCTTTTTCTTCACCTGCTCCGGCGCCACGTCAAGCACTCCGGCTTCTGAAGCCATGACGACCAGGCCATCGTGCGTCACGACATACCTGCCGGGACGAAGGCCGTTGCGATCGAGCGTCGCCCCGATGACGCGACCATCGGTAAAAGCAATTGCTGCTGGACCGTCCCAAGGTTCCATCACGCAGGCATGGTACTCGTAGAAAGCGCGCTTCTCCGGCTTCATGTGCGGATTCCCGGACCAGGCCTCGGGTATCAGCATGGCCATGACGTGTGGCAGGCTGCGTCCAGCCTGCAGCAACAATTCCACCGCATTGTCGAAATTGGCGGAATCGCTGCCGTCCGGGGCAATGATCGGATAGAGCTTCTTGATGTCATCCCCGAAGAGAGGCGAGTTGAGCAGCGACTGGCGCGCGTGCATCCAGTTGACGTTGCCACGCAGCGTGTTGATCTCGCCGTTGTGCGCGACGTAGCGGTAGGGGTGAGCCCGTTGCCAACTTGGAAAGGTGTTCGTGGAGAACCGCTGGTGTACCAGGCACAACGCGCTCACGACATCGGGGTCGGCCAATTCGCGGTAGAAATTCGTGATCTGCTGCGCGAGCAGGAGTCCTTTGTAAACGATCGTCCGGCACGAGAGCGACGGAATGTAGAACATCTCCGCGTCTTCGATCCCAGACTCGCGAATTTCGCTTTCGGCACGCTTGCGAACCACGTACAGCTTGCGCTCGAAGGCATCTTCGTCCATCCCCGGCGCGCAGCGCACGAAAATCTGCTGGATGTACGGCTGCGAAGCCCGCGCCACGCGACCTATGGCTGACGCGTAAACCGGCGTATCCCGCCAGCCGAGCAGCGACAATCCTTCTTCCTTGATGATTCGCTCAAGGATTCCTTCAGAGGTCAGGCGTTGATGTTTCTCGACCGGCAGAAAAGTCATACCGACGCCATACGTCCCTGGTTTGGGTAAGGTAAAGCCGAGCTTTTCGCACTCGCGCGCGAAGAACTTGTGAGGAATCTGGATCAGGACGCCGGCACCATCGCCGGTCTCGGGATCGCAGCCGCAGGCGCCGCGATGGGCGAGGTTCAAAAGGACTTGAATTCCCTTCTTGATGATTTCATGGCTCTTCTGGCCTGAGATGCTGGCGACAAACCCGATTCCGCAGGCGTCGTGCTCATGCGCCGGGTCATAGAGACCCTGCGCCGGAGGTAAGCCATTGGTTGGTTTTAGACGCGTCATCATGGACTCCGTCGCACGGAATGAAAGATGTCTGGATCACCTGTTCTTGGGCGCACCGGCGAGGCTATTCTACACGGCACACTTCTGCTCAGGACTATGGTTCCAACTCTATTTAATAAGGCTTAGGGGACGGCAAAGTACAATGCAGAATTTCGATGGCTCCCATGCAAAATTCCGGACGAGTGCCGGCGTGCCGACGCTCAGGAATTAACCGCTATTTCGAGGCGACTCCGCTATAATTTCGCCAACCCATGGACTTTGATCAACTCATCACCTTCCTGGAAGTCGCCAGACAGGGCAGTTTTTCCCGTGCGGGGGAAAAGGTGTTTCGTTCACAATCGGCGGTCAGCGCGCAGATCCGCCAACTGGAGCAGGAGTATGGTGACCGCCTGCTGGATCGGTCCGGCAAGACCGTGAAGCTGACGCCCGCCGGACAGATTTTCTACGAGTACGCCGAGCGCCTGAAGAATCTGCGGGATGAGTCGCTCACAGCGGTCGCCGACCACAGCACCACTCCCCGCGGCACTCTGCGCGTCGGGGCCAACGAGGCCACTTGTTTGTATGTGCTGCCCGAGGTTTTTGCCGAATACTGCCGGCGGTATCCCCCGGTGCAGATTAGCATCTATCGAAATTTCAGCTACAAGATCGTGGAAAAGCTGGAAAACGGCGCGGTGGAAGTAGGCATTCTCACGCTGCCGATTCAATCGCCCAGCCTGAAGATCCAACCGATTTTTCGGGACAAGCTGATGCTGATGGTCAGCCCGAAGAATCCGTTGGCCAAGCATAAAGTCGTGCCGGTGAGCGAAATCGTGAAGCATCCGCTGCTGTTTCCAAAGACCGGCCACACGCGCAGGCTTCTGGACAAGCTCTTTCGTCCGCACAACTCCGAACTTCAGGTGCGAATGGAGTTGCCGAGTATTGGGATGATCAAGAGCTTTGTGGCGGCCGATCTCGGTGTATCACTCATCAGCGCGTCGTTTGCTCGCGATGAAGTGGATGCGGGGCGGGTTAAGTTAATCGACCTTGAAGATGCGGAACTCTATCGCGAACTGGGGCTCGCTTACCGTCGCGATCGCACGCTTTCGGTGGCATCAACTGCATTCGTGGCACTTTTACGGCAGTTTGCGACGCAGATGAAGAAGGTCGATGCCTAGCCGCCGGAAACTGAAATTTCGATTCGTAACATCACAATTTTGAATTTAACCTGGACGGCATCCGTCCGATATTCTCATTGTGCGTTTGCAGTTCCTGATTTCATGAACACCCTCGTCCAGAAGGCGAAGCGAATTACATCGACAAGCACAGGCATGTCGACACGAATTACGTGTCTTCTGGAGGACGGGAACGGATGATGAAGTAAAGCAATCTTAAGCAAGATCACCGAAACCC
>Ga0070732_10002322_pt1 | contig 10321 bp, 8 predicted proteins | sample Coa_R1_5_FD_66449 | JGI IMG/M metagenome (GOLD analysis project Ga0070732, IMG submission 66449) | Surface soil microbial communities from Centralia Pennsylvania, which are recovering from an underground coalmine fire - Coalmine... | ecosystem: Environmental > Terrestrial > Soil > Unclassified ...
CCCACCTCCGGCACCTTGTTGAAGTTGTCGGAGGTGAACATGATGTAGCGCACCCCGGCCGCCTTGGCGGCGCGCAGGGTGGCGAGGGTGACCGCGAGCGGCTCGCTGCGCACCTGCCGGCCCGCGATCTTGATCACCGAGCAGAAGTTGCAGGTGAAGGGACAGCCGCGCGCCGGATAGACCCCGAGCATGCGCACGACGTAGCGCGAGAGGTCGCGCCGCGAGGGCGGCTCGAGCACCGGCACGCTGTCCGCGCCGAGCTCCTGCTGCCAGCGGCGCTCGCCGCCGTAGACCGGCCGCAGCTCGCCGGCGGCCGCGTCGCGCAGGATCTCCGGCCAGACCCGCTCCGCCTCGGCCAGCGCGAAGCTCACCCCGCGGCCCTGCAGCATCGAGGTGTCGCAGGTCATCGGGTGCGGACCGCCGACGACGCAGCTCTCGACGCCGTGGGCCAGCGCGTACGCCGCGAGGTCCAGCGCCCGGTGCAGCTGGTGACTCTGCACCCCGACCAGCGCCAGCAGCGTGCGCCGGCCGGGCTCCCGCCGCAGGAGAGACAGGTAATCGAGGTCGCCGTGGACGTACTCGTCGACCGCGTGCACGTCGCGCGCCGCCGGCCCGCCCGCCGCCGGCGTCAAGCTGCGCAGGTAAGCAACGGTGGCGTTCGGCATGAAGCCCCGCCGGAACCGTTCGACGTAACCGTCCGCCGCATACTTGCTCGGCTTCAACACCACCACCCGGAGAATGGCCGGGGCGCCCATCGCAACGTCCTCCAGACGGCGGCGCGGCACGCCGCCGGTCCAAGCATAGCAGCCCCATCGAGTGGGCAGCGCTCAGACTCCGCCACACCCCTTAAACTCGGCGAGCCACCGCCGACGCGGCTCCTGGCGTTCGATGGCTGCGCCTGCCGATCCACAGGCCGGCAACCTCTTGCAGCCGCACATCGGAATGGTCGGCCAGCCCGGCGATGGCCGGCTCGCTGTGTGGCGAAGGACCGCACGCTCTCGCGACATCGTCCGGACTGTAGCCTGCATCGAGCGCGAGCAGTGCGAGGTTGGCCCACGCCTCGTCCGGCACGCCAACGAGAGGCGTCAGGTGATGGGCACGTAGGTCATGGCGCGCGAGCAAGCACCGGTATAGATCCGGGTCTCGTCCAACCAGGTAGTTCACGAGCGAGCCCGCGAGCGGAAGGTTCGGAAGCTTCGCCAGGAGCTGCTCCTTATGTTTGCGCAGGAGCACCCGGGCGGCTCCGGTAAAGGCACCGTCCGACAAGATCCGGACCGGAAGATCAGGCCCGCCCAGTTGCCGCTGGAGCCACTCGAACGCGAGCTGAGGGTCGCTCATCAGGATGGTCCGCAGCCACGATCCAAATCCTTGGAGGTTTTCGCCATCGCCTTCGGCGCTCCTCGCTCGCAGCACGGCCCTCCACCAGTCGTCTCGGATCTCGTCGCGCACCCGATCGCTGTACGGGCCACCACCTGCCGAGTTGCACTCGCCGACAGCCGCCGCCAGCGCGACCTGCCAGTGCGGATGGCGGAGCATGAGGCGTAGGGTCGCCACCGGCAGGAGGCGCTGAAGGGCGAGCGTCTCGACCAGCCATGGCACCTCCTCGGCAACACCCGTCGCGCGGGTCATCAGCCTTCGCGAGGGCTTTGGCATCTGCAAGACCTGCCTTGCGGCGGAGAAACGAAGTTGCGGCGCAAGGTCGAAGCAGCGGTCGAGATGCTGCTGCCATCCGCGCCGGCGGTCCTCGACGATCTGCTCGATTAGCGCGGCGGCAAGAGTATGAAGACCGGGGCCAAGGAACGCCTCGAACCAGATCGCCGGCTCGGCCACGATTCGCCCTAGTTCCCGGGCCAACACGTCAGAGAACCGCTCGCCAGACGTCAGTTTCGCCTCTTCTTCATACCCGGCAAGCTGCGCCGCAACCTCGACGGCGGAGCGTTCCTTCCATTCCCGAGCAAGGCTACGAATCGCTTCGAGCGCAGCGGCGGCAGCCTCCTGACGGCCGAGGCCAAGAACGTCGAAGACTCTGACCTCTGGGTAGAGGAGCTTGAAGACGGGATCGATGCTGAGTGCCAGCTCGACGCCGCACCGCCGCGCGAGCTGCTCGAGCCGTGTACCGAGTCCTGGGCTGTGGGCGACGAGTGGCGCCAGGTCGTAAAGGATCTCGGCGGCGACTTCCTGCATGAATTGCTTGTCATGCTCAGGCACCTCGGAGTTGACGGCCTCGGGGTGAACCCATTGCCACAGCGTAAGCTCTGCCTGCGTGAAGGCGGCCTCGTCGATGATCGTCAGCTTCGCCCGTGTGCGCCGCCAGATCTCCCTTAGTGCTGTTAGTTCATGCCTGTGCAGCAGACCCCAGCGAAGAGTTATCGTCTGGCCGCTGGCCGGGTCCGTGCTCATGTCCTGCAAGCTTGGCTTGAGCGCGACGAAGAGTGCCGCCGTGCCGGTCGCACGGTTGCGCGGCAGGAACTGTTGGCCAGCGCGGGCAAGTTGGTCTCTACGCTCGAGTGCCTGGTCCCCAGAGCCAGGTAGCTCTCCGAGATCACTCACCCATGCGCTCAGGATCGCCCATGGGTCGAAGCGAGTGCCCTCCTCGCCGGCCACCTCTGCCGCCCTGGCCAGCAAGCGTTCGAGGGCTGCCGATGGAGCATTTGCCAGAGCCTCTTTGGCGATGGAGAGCACGTCCCCGGGATAGTGCTCCAGCGCCCACTGCGCCTCCTCCTCGCCCACCTCGGCAAGCAGCTGCCAGAGATCCAGGTTCTCCTCGTTTCGTACCAGGTCGCCCAGCTCTCGGACGTGAATGGCAGCGCCGCCGAGGGCCTTGGCATGGAGGAGGGTCGCGATGGCGTCGGTGCGCGAGATAGCCTTACCCAACAGTGGACGGTAATCTACCAATCGAGGAGATTCAAGAAAGTACGATTTAACCAGCTGCCATCGCAGGGAATGCGGTCTCACTGCCAAGGTCGCCCCTTCTGGATCGCGCAAGAATGGAGGGAGAACCTCTCCCCGATCTTCGATCAGCCCCAGGCCGTACAGCTCGGCGGCGATCGCCCTGGCATCGGCCCGCGAGATTTCCAGGTACTCGCGTGCGTCCTCCAGGCGCATGCCTCGGTCGCCGCCCATCCCCAGGGTCCCGAGCAAGTCAAGGGCCCGCGGCTGCCGCTCAGTAATGCGCAAGAACCAGCGCTTCAACGCCGAGCCATCGCGAACCTCCTGGTAGCCCTCCTGTAAGATTAAATGCGCGAGGGTGACCGCGAGCCCTGGCCTCCCGGCGCATTGATCGATCAGGTATCGCATGACTTCGTCGGGGACGATGACCTCCCGGCGCTCGCCAGTAGGCTCCTCCTCGCACTGTGCCTGCAACTCCTTGGTATGAAGCGCCGTCACGCCCACCCGCTCTATAATGGTTTGGATCTCGCGGCGACTCAGCAGCTCGAGACCGTGAACCTGCACCTCGCCTCCGAGCGCCTCGACCACGCGCTCCTCGCCGGAAGGCCACGTCGTTGCGAGAATCGAGAACCTTGCCTCCGCGCGCGACCGCAGCGAACACAATAGCTTGAGTGCCTCGAACATCAGGTGCGCGTCGTCCACCACCACGATTTCCGGCTCGAGATCGAGCAAGGCATCCGCGATGCCACCACGGTTGCTATCCACTTCCAAGAACCAAGCGTTCCATCGCCGCTTACGGGTCATGTAATCAAGAAGGAACGTTTTCCCAGCGCCCGGTTGGCCTACCAGGACTCGGTCTCCCTTGGTAGTCGTCAACCAAGCGATATCGCCATCGCGCCCGAGAGGCGCGATCTCAATCAGGGGACGGCGGCTCCGGGGAAACCTCGTCAGGGCCGGCGGATTCCAGGAGATGCCCAGCAGCTCGCGACGGCATCTGGAATCCCGGTACAGCCGGTTGGCGAGCGCGCGCCGGTCGAAGATCTGTGTTAGTCGGAATCCCTTTTTTCTGGCGAGAGCCTTGAGTTTGGTGCGCTGGGGCGGAGTAAGGCTCCGTGATGTAGCTACCGCCACCTTGCGTGAAGGCCACCCTTGCTCGAGGTATCTTTCAAGGTTGCGCCTTAGGTTGCCACTGACATCTTCTCCGGTCGTGCAGATCAGCGGATACGGCTCTGCCTCGCCGTCGGCGATCTCTCCATCCATTCCGAAGTCGCGACTGCCTCCCACCGGTACAAGGCCCGGGAGTTCATTGCGCAACAGATCACACATGCACCTCTCGAACTTCTGCCAAGGCAGCTCCGGATCGGCGAGACCCGCGTAGATTCTCTTGTACAAGGCGTCGCGCACTATACTACCCGCCTGATTCTTTCGAGCTCTGCGATCAAGTCCTTACCTCGGTGGAAGCCGCGCCGCTCGATGAGATCGAGGGTATCCCGCGTCTGTCGCAGGTCCTCAGCCTTGACCTTCTCAAGCAGCGCCGCGCAGTCCTCGAGGTCCCGCGGCCTGCCCGCGAGGACCTTGAGGGCGAGAAGGTGGCCCAGTCGCACGACCGGCACGAAGAGTCCCGGGAAGGTCTCCAGCATCTCGGCCGCCGCGACGATCTCTTTTTCGACCCCCGATGACGCGAAGAGAAGATCAACGCCGAGCCCCTCGTCTTGCTCCTCAGGTGCCAGAAGCCGCACGCCCGCAAGACGCCCCACATCCCTTTGTTCCAAGACGGGGCCATCTGGGCGGTCGTGATAGCCGCGATCACGGAGCGCTTTGACCACTTGTTCCGCATCACGGTCGGCCGCGACAACGACGGCAACGTCCACGTCCCAGGTGGTCCGAGGTCTGGCGCGGACCGAAACGGCGATCCCTCCGACGACGGCCCAGCGCAAACTGAGAGCCCTGAGATCCGCATCGATCCGGTTCAGGGCGCGTTCGAGGCGGTTCACTTTGGGGACCCAAGATCAGGCGCGGACGCTTAGTCGGAGCGTGGACGTTGCAGCCATTCGACGAGGCGCCGTTCGATCTGGGCTTCGTCCTCTGCCGGGTACTCGCTCCGGAGCTGCTGTCGCATCAGGTGCTCGGCAAGCTCATAGAGCTCGGAGGTAGCCTGCATGCGCTGCTTGTACACCGGGTCACGGATCAACATCATGGTCGTATTCTATCAGTCTTCCGCCTGGTTCCTGCCTCGGGAGACGCCAGAGTCTCGCCCGTCGGCGAGGCAAAGAGAAAACCCCGACCATGTCCGGCGATGAGGCCTGAGACGGCTCCCTTCGCCGCGAGACATGGAGCTAGAGCGTAGGCGGGGAAAGAGGATAGACTGGCAGTACTTCAGCAGGCTCAGTCTTTAGGTCGGCCTCGGCTTGATCATGCGTAAACCGCTTGCAAACTGCGTAGGAAGATCGGTCCCTCGGGTCGAAGGTCGAGGCATCCCCCCGGGGCGAGCGCTTCCCGGCTGACGCAGGACGGTCCGGCGCGGCGCGCAGCTCAGCGTTCCGCCGCCGACCGGCGGTCGCGGGCGCCGCGGCGCTGGCGGAGGGCGCCGAGCCCGAGGGTGGCGAAGAAGAGCAGGCTCGCCGCCAGGACCACCGCGCCGCCGGTCGGCACCAGCAGCCGCGTCGAGATGCCGAGGCCGCCGGCGCCGGCCAGGAAGGCCACCGCGATGCTGAGCAGCAGGTAGGCGCGGGTGCCGCGCGCGAGGTTGCGGGCCGCCGCCGCCGGCACCACCACCAGCGCCTCGACCAGCAGCGCGCCGATGACCTTGAGGCCGACCACGATCGCCGTGGTGAGGAGCACCGCGAACAGGTACTCGACCCACGCCGAGTCCACCCCCGCCACGCCGGCGAGCGGCGGGCTGAGGCTGTCGAGCAGCATCCCGTTGTACTCGCGCACCATGAGGGCCGCCACCCACAGCCCCGCCGCCGCCAGCAGCACCAGGTCGCCGTCGGTGACCGTGAGCAGGCTGCCGAACATCACCGACTCCACCTGGTGGATGTTGAAGCGCCGGGTCACCGCCACCAGCAGGCAGATGCCCAGGCCCAGCGTCAGCGCGAGGAAGACCCCGATCAGGGTGTCCGGCGGCAGGGCCGAGCGCCGCTTGACGTACACCATGCCCAGCGCCGACAGCAGGCAGAAGCCGAAGATGCCGCCGTAAGGGGCGTTGAGGGGTTCGCCGGCGAGCAACCCGATCGACAGCCCGGTGAGCGCCGCCTGCCCGAGCGCGGCGCTGAAGAACGCCATGCGCCTCGCCACCACCAGGTGGGACAGGCCGCCGAGCAGCGGCGCCAGCACCAGCACCGCCAGGAAGCCGCGCACCATGAACGGATACTGGAAGTCGGACGGCAGCCTCCCGGACCGTGCCAGCGCCGCGACCCACCCGTAGAAGTGCTCGCTCACGCGGTCAGCTCGCCTCGGGCGGCAGCCCCACCAGCTCCATCAGCGCCTGCCCGCCGGCCAGCACCTCGGCGGCCGGACCGTCGGCGCGCACGGTCCGGGCGAGCACCGTCACGCGGTCCGCCAGCCGGCGCACCTGTGCGAGGTCGTGCGACACCATCAGCACCGTCACCCCGTCGCCGCGGCAGAGCGTCACCAGCAGTTGCTCGAGCCGCCGCACCGCCTCCTCGTCGAGGCCGCTCGCCGGCTCGTCGAGCAGCAGCAGCTCGGGGAGCGGGTCGAGCGCGTGCGCCAGGAGCACCCGGCGCAGCTCGCCGCCGGAGAGCACGGAGAGCGCCTTGCCCTCGGCGCCGGCGAGGCCGACGCGTGCCAGCAGCGCCGCCACCCTGGTCCGGGTAGCGGCCGCGATCCCCAGGCACACCGGCCGGCGCTGGCGGGTGAGGGCGAGGAAATCGGCCACCGTCACCGGCAGGGTGCGGTCGACGGCAAAGCTCTGCGGCACCAGCCCGATGCGGCCGTCGCCGCGCCAGTGCGCCACGATCCGTCCGGCGAAGGCGGTCTGGCCGAGGATCGCGGCGAGCAGGGTGCTCTTGCCGGCGCCGTTGGGGCCGACCAGCACGTGCAGGGTTCCGCGCGCGACCGTCAGGCTGACCCGCTCGAGCAGCGCCTCGCCCCCGCGCCGCACCCACAGGTCGCGCATCTCGAGCAGCGGCGCGCCGGCGGCACCTGTCGCCGCCGGCTCAGCCATGCGGCGGTGCGGCGCGGCGCGGCGCCGTGACCAGCGCTTCGATCATGGTGTCGACGTTGCGCTGCATCTCCTTCTCGAACTTGTCGGCGGTGTAAGCGCCCGAGGCGATGTGGCTGATGGTGTAGACCCGCACGCCGGTCTCGCCGCGCAGCACCGCGAGCAGCTGCGGTGGAAAGCTCTCCTCGCTGAACACCACCCGGATCTTCTCGCGGCGCAGCAGCTCGATCATGTCGCGCAGCTCCGCCGCCGAGGGTGTCAAGCCGTGCGCCGGCTGCACCACGCCGGCGACCTCCAGGCCGAACTCCTGCAGCAGGTAGCCATAGCCGTCGTGCACGGTGACCACGCGCGTGACCGTGGCGTCGGCGAGCTTCGCCGCGGCGCGCGCCTTGATGAGGCGCAGGCGGCGTGCGTACGCCTCGGCGTTGCGCTGCAGCGCCGGCGCCGCGGCAGGCCGCAGCGCCGCGATCGCCTTCTCGATGGCATAGGTCTGCTGCACCGCATTGGTGAAGGAGATGAAAGTGTGGGAGTTGACCGCCGAGCCGTGCGCCGAGCGGATCTGCGGCGTCGCGTCGTTGGGCCGGATGACGACGACCTTGCGGTTCCCCGACGCCCGCAGCATGGGGAAGATGAAGTCGTCGTGCCCGATCCCGTTGACCACGAGGGCGTCGAGATCGGCCAGCTTCCGGATGTCCTCCGGCCGCGGCTGGTAGTCGCCGGCGTCGATCTCGCCGGGCAGGATCGGGCGCACCTCGAAGCCTGGCAGATCGCCCACGATGTTCCGGGTCCACGAGTAGTAAGGGTGCAGCGTCACCCCGATCACCAGCGTCGACCCCGAGCCCGGCGCCCTGGCCCCGGGCCCCCCGGCCGCCCAGGCCGCCGTCCGCGCCGCGGCTGCCGGCGGCGGCGCGACGCCTGCGGCAGCGAGCGCCGCACCGCCGAGGATCGCCGGCAGGGCCAGCAGAACCGGCAGGGCAGGCAGGGCAACCATGGCCACGCCAACCATGGCCACGCCCGCCATGGCCACGCCCGCCAAGGCACCGCGGGCCCCGCACCGGCGGCGGCAACGCAGCTCACGCATCTCGGCAGCCTCCGTCCTCGTCGTCCCTCATCGCCCCGTGACCGCTCACCACCCTCACCACCGCGTCGCCCCGACCAGCAGCTGCGTCCAGCCCCGGGCGTAGGGAACGGCGATCACCCCGGGATCGCGGCCGGGGTTGTCCGCCCCCGCGGACGGACCCGCCGCCCCGGCCCCCGCCGCCGCCGCCGGCGCCTGGCGAAGCCAGACCGAGACATGGAGCAAGGTCCCGTCCGCCAGCCGGTGGTGCACCTCGTCCGTCGCTTGCGCGGCGTCGGCGCCGGCGGCGCCGGCGCCGCCGGCGATCGCGCCAGGTCCCTGGTCCGGCCCCGCGCCGCCTGCCGGCCCACCCGGCGGCAGTCCCTGCGCCGGAGCCCCCGGATCAGGCTCCTGCACCAGCAGCAGGAACGCCGGATCGCGGCGATCGGCAGGCACGCCGAGGTAATTCACGATCGGTCCTTCCTGGCGCAGCTGCCAGCGGTAGAACCGCCGGCCACCGCGCCCGGCGGCATCGGCGAAGGGCGGCACGCCTCGACCGGCGAGCGTTCCCGGAGCGGGCCAGCGGCGCGTCGAGGAGCGCACGTTCTCGGCCTCCAGCAAGCCCTCCTGCAGCTCGCGGAACAGCCGCTGGTCCTCGCCGCCGAGGCCCCGGAACAGCCGCTGATAGGGCATCAGGTCGCGCGCCTCGTCACCGCCGCGGCCATCAAGGCCGCCACGGCCGCCCGGGCCGCCAGGGCCACCGCGGCCGCCGGCGCCGCCGATCAAGGTTCGCGACGCGCCCGGCGCCGCCCCACCTGCCCCGCTCCCGGCGGGAGACGCGGTGTCGGCGATGTAGATCCAGGTCGCCAGCACGATCAGCGCCGCGGCCCGCAGCACGTTCCAGGTCTCGGCGCCCGCCGAAGGCGGCGCAATCTCGACGGTGCGCACGGCCGGCTGGCTGACAGAGGGGACTTCCATCGCGGGTGAGCAGGTCCTGGGAGCCGCCCGAGTATAACGCCGCCGCCGCCCGGTAGCGGGTCCGTTGCCTCGCGAGGGTCCCACCCCTCCGGCGTGCCATTTCGCCGACCTTCTCACGACAGAGCAGCAGTGCTATACTCACGAACAGTCTTCCCCATTGCTGGTTCTGGTACTCCCTTTGGGGTCGACGGACAGCCGGTAGGTGGTTGGATCGAGCAGGAATGAAGTCGGAATGGAGGAGGAGAGGAGGAAGTGTTCATGCCCAGAAGCCCATCGAGATGGGGACGTGCTCTCGCGACGTTGCTCGTCGTGATGGCCTGCACTCTGGCCGCCCCGCCGCGAGCCAACGCGGCGGCCCTGAACATGGATACGTTCTACGTCCCTGCGAGCAGGTTATGGGACAAGGCAATGGTCTGGGTCCGCAGCTTCTGGAGGATGCCCTCGAAGAACGGCCCGGACAGCTCGAAGTTCGGCGCCGGGCAGAGCAGCGACGGCCGGACCAAGTCCACGACACCGTCCTTCTAGGCCGGTTCGCCGGCTTGCCCGCCTGGCGGCAGTGCGCCGCCGGCATGGTTCACAGCGTCGCTCTTGTAACCAAAACGAGAATATGTTGTAATCTCATCAAAAGTGCCCTCGGGGGGATGCAGCGTGGGTGATCACCCGACGTCAGCAGAGCTGGAGCGGCTCCTCCATGGTGGACTCGGCCGCGACGAGATGCGCGCCGTGGTGCGCCATCTCCTGACCGGCTGCGCCACCTGCCGGGCCGCTCTGGCCGCTTACTCGCACCTGCTCTTTCCCCGCCGTCCATCCGACGTTCCCAGCGGCCGGACCAGCCCTGAGCCCGGCGCGCCGGCTGACGGCGAGGCATCCCGCACCCCTCCTCCCGCCGCGCGGACCATCTCCCTGCTGACCGCCTGTCCGCACGCCTCTGCCACCGCTTTCCCCGCGGCCGTCCAGGAGGTCCCGGGCCTCCCGGGCCTTCCGCAGGCGCCGCCGGCGCTGACCTCGCCGGAGGTGCCGGCGACGCGGGTCATGTCGGAGGTGCCGGCGACGCGGGTGATCTCGGAGGGGCCGCAGCCCTCGGAGGAAGCGGCCGCGATGGCGGTGCCGGACACGCCGGAGACGCCCGACACGCAAGCAGCGCCGGCCATCGACGCCGCCTACGAGCGGGCGATCGACCGGGCGCTGGCGTCCGTCGTCCGCTACGGCACCGA
>Ga0070732_10002323_pt1 | contig 10321 bp, 7 predicted proteins | sample Coa_R1_5_FD_66449 | JGI IMG/M metagenome (GOLD analysis project Ga0070732, IMG submission 66449) | Surface soil microbial communities from Centralia Pennsylvania, which are recovering from an underground coalmine fire - Coalmine... | ecosystem: Environmental > Terrestrial > Soil > Unclassified ...
CGCTCGAACATCTCGTCAAGCCGGGCGTCGAGCCGGGATCGAGTCCTTACCATTTTCTGATCGTCCGCGTGGATAACGACCGCCTCGACATGGAGGTGCATGGAGTCGATGCGGGCAGCAGCTTTCGCCCGTACCCAGCCGGCACGGTGGAATTGCGAGACCGGCCGCGCTAGCCCACCACCGTGAACGGGATCGAGGCTTCCGTTCTCTCCCATAGCAGCGCCAGCGTTCCCTTGTTGCCGCCGTCGGCCCGCAGTTCGATCTTGAACACTTCCACCGGCGACGACAGCGTCTTGAGATTCATTTTCGTGCGTCCCAGGTCGCGCGAGCCGTCGTAATCGGTGTGGAACTGGCCGGTCTGCTTGTTGATGATCAGCAGCCATTCCTTCTCGTTGGGCAGCGTCCAGATGGTGAAGCTGCCTTTGGCAAGTTTCAGGTTGCCCATCTCGAGCGGCGCCTCGGACGTAATGGTGGTCGCCCAGTTGGCGCCCGTGCACCACACTTCGCCATAGGGAACCAAGCCTCCCATGACCTTCCGCCCCCGCATGGAGGGCGCGTAATACGCGATGTCGATTTTCTTGCCCGCAATCGTGATCGACGCGCTCGCGGGGGGACTTGTATAGCGGCTAAATCCCTGGCCTTGAGACAGACGAGCGCCGACGGAAGCGAGCCCCGTCATGGCCAGTCCGGAAAAAACGAACTTTCGGCGTGCCAGCATGACAACCTCCTCCGCCATCCTACTACGCTTCGGCAGCCTCCGGCGGCCGGGTGTTCGACGGCGAGCGAAGGAGTGCTGCAGGCCGAGCCGCGACCGTTAGGGAGCGTTAGAATTGAGGCTTCTATTCCGTGACTTACCTGATCACGTTTGTTTGCTACGGCTGCCACCTCCACGGCAGTGAAGCGGGCTCCGTTGATCCCGCACACAATGTACCGGGAACGCCGACCCTGGAAAGGGATTCCGCGCGTGTCGCCTTTGCGGGGCAACGCATGGATCAGCCTCCCGATCACCTGGACCAAGTCCGTCGCGACACCGTATTGAAAGCGGTTCAGGAGGTATGTGTGCACCGTAGCTGGAATCTGCTGGCGGCCCCTGTGGGAAGCAATCATGTGCGTACCGTGGTTGGAAGCGGCGGTTCCGCCGGAGCGAGTCATGAGTGACTTCAAAGCATACGCCAGCCGCCATTTGAATCGGATCAGTTTGGATGGGCCGAACCGGAAGCGATGGGCCCGCCATGGCAGCACACGTTGGCTGTGGAAACCGCAGCATGTCTCGGCGGCCATGCAGTACGTTGTCGCCGAGCAGGGTGATACCATGAGCGTGTTCGAGTCCCACGAACTTTAACCAAACCGGGTGGCAAACGCTCCCTGACGGCCGCGGCTCTGATCGGCGTCCAGGCCTGCTCCACTTTAATGTCGCTCCCGTGTTCGACGGCGACGACGGCCCGCTGGTAGAGTAAAGAATTGTCACGCATCAGTTCGTCCCCCGCTGACACTCCCGATCGCGTCCGCTGGACGCAATTGTATCTGGGCCTGGGATTCACCACGCTGGCGACATTGGTTCTGGAACTATCGCTGACGCGCATTTTTTCAGTGGTTTTCTACTACCACTTTGCGTTTTTGGCGATCTCGATTGCGCTGTTCGGGCTGGGCGCGGGCGGCGTGTTCTCCTACGTCGTCACCGGCCGGCCCGGGAATTTGTATTCGAAGATCGGAAGTTTTGGCCTCGCTAATGCGCTGTGTGTCGTGGCCTCGCTGTGGTTCATTCTGTCGCGCCCGGCGACCCTGGGCTACGGCACCCTCGCGGGAGTGTATCTGGCCAGCGCTCTGCCCTTTTTCCTGGCGGGCACGATGGTTTCCATCGCCATCTCGGAGGCCATTGAGCGGGTGGACCGCGCCTACTTCTTCGACCTGGCCGGCGCCGCCACGGGCTGCCTGGTACTGATTCCGTTTCTCAATGTGTTCGGCGGACCAAACACGGTGATTGCGGCGGGCGTGTTTTACGGAATCGCGGCGGCGGTCTGGTTCCATCAGGCGGGCCAGGCGCGCCTGCGTGCCGCGGCGGTCCTGGTTTCGCTGGTGCTGGTCACGCTGATGGTGGTCAACGGCAAGCTTCATTTGCTGGACGTGCGCATCGCCAAGGGACAGGCGCTGCCTCCGGAACGATTCGTGGCCTGGAACAGTTTTTCGCGCATCGCCGTGACCTCCGGCATGTATATCATCATCGATGCCGACGCGGGCACGGCGATCGCCCCTCAGGATTGGGACCACCTGACGCCCGCCGATCGCCGCGAGCTGTCGCATCAAGGCCCCGGCTTCCCGTATGGTCTCCGCCCCGGCGCGAAAACGCTGGTGATCGGCGCGGGCGGCGGTTACGATGTCGGGCGGGCGCTCGCTTCCGGCAGCCGCGACATCACCGCGGTCGAGATCAACCCCATCATCGCGAACACCGTCATGCGCGACCGGTTCGCGCGCGAAAGCCACCGGCTTTATTTCCGCCCGGAGGTGCGGCTGTTTGTCGAAGACGGCCGCTCATTCGTGCGCAGCAGCGGCGAAAAATATCAGATCATCCAGGCCACGCTGGTCGACACCTGGGCTTCCACCGCCGCCGGCGCCTTCGCGCTTTCCGAGAATAACCTGTACACCACCGACGCCTTTTACGACTACCTTACGCATTTGACCGAAGACGGATTGCTGGCCTTTACGCGCTGGGGTTTCGATCCACCACGCGAATCGCTGCGGCTGATCGCGCTGGCGATGGACGCGCTCGCGCGGGCCGGCGAGCCCAATCCCGCAAGCCACGTGATGGTAGTGCGCGATGAGTACTCCAAGCTCTACGGATACGGAGCGCTGGACACGGTTCTGGTCTCGCGCCAGCCGTTTACGCCCGCCGACGTGACTCGCGCGCGGGCGCTGGTTGCCGAATCGAAAATGGAGGCCATGTACCTGCCCGGCGTCGCTTCCTCGAACGCCTTCGGGCAACTGCTGGCGAGCGCCGATCCGTCGTCGTTCTGGCGCACCTACCGCTATGACGTCTCCCCGGTCAGCGACGACCGTCCGTTCTTTTTCTATACCGTGCAGCCGCATGACCTGCTCGATTTCGTCCGGAACGGCAACGTGAAGGCCGAGGATTACAAAATCAACAGCGCCGTGCCGCTGCTGTTCGCGCTGATAGCGGTCAGCATCGGCGCCACCGCCCTGGTTTCCCTGCTGCCGCGCCTGATGCTGGGCAGCCGCTTGCCCAAACAACCGGGCGTGATTGTGTTTCTGTGGTATTTTCTGTGCCTGGGTGCGGGCTACATCATGATCCAGGTGGCGCTGATTCAGAAATTCGTGCTGCTGCTTGGCCACCCCGCCTACGCGCTCACCGTGATCGTGTTCTCGATGCTGGTGGCCAGCGGCGCGGGCAGCTACTGGAGCCGCCGCGTCGTTTTCCGAGGCGACTCGGGAGACGACCCGCGCCTGATGCGCGCGCTGGCCGCGATCGCCATCCTGGTGGCCGCACTCGCATTCGGAGCCTCACCTCTGGTTTCCGCCGCCGCCGCCTGGCCCTTGGGCTTGAAAATGGCGATCACCGCGCTGGCCATCGCACCGGCGGCTTTCATGATGGGCATCCCCTTTCCTAGCGGGCTCCGGCGGCTGGAAGCGCTCCATTCACCGTCGGTGCGGTGGGCCTGGTCGCTGAACGCGGCATCGAGCGTGCTCGGTTCAGCGGGCGCGATCATACTGGCGATCTACGCCGGTCTGCGCGCCACGCTTTTGCTGGGGGCTGGATTATACGTGTGCGCTCTGCTGGTGATTCTGGCGGCCAAGCGTACCCAGCGCGACGGCCTCACGTGACCCCACGAAGTTATCCGCGGACCTGCCGGGGCTGACGGGCAGCCGTCAAATCTCGCCTCCCTGGAATTCACCAATATTTTACAAATTGATTGCGCCTGCACCCACTCGCGACCGCCATACTTAAGCCATGAAACAGTTTACTGAAGCGACCCTCGCTGTTCTGCTCCTGTGCTTACCCCTCTTCGGGCAATCCGCCCAGACGCTGACTATCCCTCACGTTGTTGACGGCGGAGGGTGGCAAACCACCATCGTACTCACCAACAGCGCGACGGTTTCGGCCTCCGCCACGTTGATTTTTAACAGCGACACGACGGGAGGCGGTACCCAGCCATGGACCCCGCCATTCGTTGAAACCGGCTCCACCGCGGGTCTAGTTTTGATCAGCGGTTCCTCACTGTTTTTGCACACGACGGGTACGGCGGCGGCTCTGACGGAGGGGTGGGCGGAGCTCGATGCGGATGCGGGTATAGTGGCCTACGTGGTCTTCACGTACCGGCTCCCGGGACAACAGAATGACGAAGGCACTGCGCCCGCGGCGGCCGCTACCAACCGCATCCTGGTGCCCTACGACGACTCTTCCGGATATGTAACCGGCATCGCGATAGTGAACCCCACTGCAATGGCTCAAGATATTACAGTTGGATTCCAAACCACGGCCGGCGCAGTCGCTTTTGGCACACTCCCCACCGTGCCTCCACAAGGGCACATGGCATTTGTCTTGTCGCAGCAGTTTCCGGTGATTGCCGGGCACGCCGGATTGGCCGAATTCTATAGCGCGACTGGCAACCTTTCAATGATTGCATTAAGGTTCAATCCGACTCTATCGTTTACGGCAGCGCCGGTGTATTTCCAGACTGGGCCGCCGCTGATCACGGCTCCTCCTGTCCCCCCTCCCGGGCCCGGGTATTAACAGCTCGGGCGGAGTGCGCCTGGCGGGGCGAAGAGCGTTCCCGAACGGGAACTACTGCAACTCGGAGGATCAAAGGAAGGCGGCTTGAAGTATAACTGGCCGGAAGCCGCGAGCCAAAACGAAAATTCCGGCCAAAGGGGCAACGGGAGGAACGGGAGTGATACCCTTCCCAAACGGGCTGCGAACACGTTGGGGGTATTTACACCCCATAATCTCAAATTTAGAGGAGACAAAATTGAATGGTTCGATTATTTGGTGTGTCTCGCGTACCAACTCGATTTCTAAGCGGCATCGTGTTGCTGGCGGCCGCATTGGTCCCCGCTATAGTGTTTGGGCAAGAGGGGCAGCCCTCCACGACCGGCGGAGCGCAGCCCAGTTACCCTGGCCTGCCGCGGGGCCAGTCCAGCAAATTAGAGACCGACATTGGCCCGATGAAGGCCCGGTTCTACGGGACCATTTTGTTCAACTCGTCCATCTCGGATCGGGAGGTGATCGGGCAGGAAGTCCCCTTGTGGGCGGCGGTCCCTGGCGGCAGCGTAACCTTCCCGGACGGCACGGTCGGCCGCGCGGGCAACAACCACGACCTGATTTTCACGGCGCGGCAGAGCATTTTGGGCTTTACGATTAACCCGGCGACGCCGTCCGACAGCGGATGGAATCCTTCGGCGCTGGTCGAGATGGACTTCTTCGGCTCGCGCACGCAGGATACGTTTTCGCCGGAGAACCGTCTGTTCAACCAGCCTCGCCTGCGCATGGCTTACTTCCAGATCGAACACAAGGATCTTAAGTTCGTCTTCGGCCAGGACAAGATGATTCTTGCGCCGCTCGATCCGGTCTCTCTCTCTCATGTCGGCGTTCCATTGGGTGCGACCGCGGGCGATCTTTGGGGCTGGTTCCCGCAAGCGCGCATGGATTGGTCCCCCAAGCTCGGAAGCACCGGACTGCTGGTGCAGTTGGGCATTTTGCGGTCACAGTTCGGCGACACGAAGCTCGAGTCCCCGCCCGCCTCGGGCAGCGTCATCGATCTTGGCTCGTCCGGCCTGGGCGAACGCTCCAGCCAGCCGTTCTATCAGGGACGCGTGGCCCTGTCCCCGAAGATGGGCAGCCGCACGGCAACCTTTGGAGTCTCCGCGCACTTCGGGGAAGAAAAGATAGGGGTGAACCGCAACCTTCAGTCCTGGGCAACGGCCGTTGACATGCGGCTTCCGATTGCTGCTCACTTCATTCTGCGAGGGGAAGGGTATGCGGGAAGCAATCTGATTCCCTTCCAAGGCGGCATTTTTCAGGGCGCGGCTTTGCTGGGAACGTTGAACGTGCCGGGAAACAAAATCCAGCGCATCGGCGATGGCGGCGGTTGGTTGGAGGCGATCGTTCCGATGAATAGCGGTAAGGATACGCTGTATTTCGGCGCCGGAACGGACGATCCGAAGAACCACAACCTCCTGCCCGGCTCGACCCGGGCCAAGAACTCATTCCTATGGGCCAGTTATTTCCGCAAGATCACAAACGAGGTGACCGCCGCGTTGGAATGGAGTTACTGGGACTTCAGGAACATTGCGTTCGTGAACAACAATCCAACGCGCGAGGTAAAGGCGCCCACGGGCACCGCGAATGTGTTCAACATTTCGCTGGCCTATCAGTTCTAGCCCGCATATCTCACGGTCCGCTGGCCGATGCGGCGCACCCACTCTTGCGACGCAAAAGTGCGTGCGCCACCACGTTGGCCTCCGAATTCTTGTGAGAAATGCGGGCTAGCGGAAGCCAGCGCCGTTAAACAAAACAGCCTTGGCCGGAAGAGGCCACGTTTCCGGAAATGGCAAGCCGCGCGACCTGTTCGGTGGCGTCTCTGCCGCTTCGGTGATCGTACCGGCAAGCATATCGGCGTGCGCTCGACCGGTGCGCTATCCAACTGAGCTACGGGCGCGTCCGCGAGAAGTTTCTGAAATTGTGGGCGTGGGCCGGTTGCTGAGCGCTGGATTATACGCGTGTGCTCTGCTGGCGACCGAGCGTACACAGCGCGACGGCCTCACGTGACCCCACGAAGTATATCCGCCGCGCTCGAGTGTACGCCCTCTACCGGATGCTTCGCCGGCTGCGTGGCGAGCCGCCCGGCAGATCCTTTTAAACCCCTACTTGGACAAGAGCAAGCCGCCCAACTCCCACGGCTTGCCCTTCCAATCCCCGTTGATTTCCAGGCTAAGCGAATGCCGACCATGGAGTCGTTGTGCATTTGTAAAAACCTTGTAAACATCGGAAAAGAAGTCGAAAACAGGTCGCGGCCCGCGCCGCGGTCCGTTACAATCACCATATCTGGAACTATGCAAACCGTCCTGGTGATCGACGATGACGCCGCGCTGCGCGACACCATCGGGCTGATGCTCGAAAAGGAGGGGTTTCGCCCCGCCCTGGCCAGCGATGGCAAGACGGGGTTCAAACAGGCGCTGACCCTGAAGCCCGATTTGCTTCTGGTCGATTTGCGGATGCCGGGCCTGAGCGGCATCGAGGTGTGCAAGCAGATTCGGGCCGCCGGCATGAAGACGCCGCTCATTGTGTTGAGCGCCATCGGCGAAGAAATGGACAAGGTTCTGCTGCTCGAAATCGGCGCCGACGATTACGTCGTCAAACCCTTCGGCACGCGGGAGCTGCTGGCGCGGATTCGCGCGCTGCTGCGGCGCTCGTCGGCCGATGCCGCCAAGGTGCTGGCCTTCGGCGACGTGGAGGTCGATCTGACCCGGCGGGTGGTCACGAAAAAAGAAGAAGAACTGAAGCTTACCCGCGCCGAATACAACCTGCTCACCTACTTCCTGCAGAATCCCGATCGCGCGCTCACGCGGGACATGATCTTGAACTCGGTGTGGGGCTATGAGTCGTTCCCCAATACCCGCACGGTGGACGCGCACGTGGTGCGGCTTCGGCAGAAGCTCGAGCCTGACGCCGGCCACCCGCAGCACTTTCTCACCGTGCACGGAGTGGGGTACCGCTTCCTGCCGTAGCTGCCCGTGTGTCGTGTTGCGCCACGTCCCCGAGGCCGCGCCACAGGAGTCACATTAATCCTGAAAATGGTCTAACAGGTTGCGGAAGAACTCGACTGATTGACCGCTCCCTGTGGTCGCGGCTCTGTAGGTTACTGTAATGGCAGAACGCCGAAACTGAGCCGCAGCTACGCCAGCCGCGTGAGAATTTCTGCCGGCACGCGGTCTCTTAAGCGGGGTTGCGCCTCGATCAGCATAGTCTGAACGTTTCCGCCGAGGGCTCCCACCTTCGCGTGCAGATCCGGACCGATCCGCGCTATTTTGAATTGCCCGAACGGTCATCGGTGCGAGAAGTCCTCGGCCTGCCGCTCGATATCGAGCAGGTGCTTACGCTGCTTACTGGCGCGACGCTCCGGGTCCTGCGTCTCCCGGTGGCCGCAGCCGAGGATGTCCTGGACGGCAAAATTTGGGCGGTACAGGAAGCAGGGCGATCAAGCCCTCCAGGAAGTTTACCCCGTCCATAGCCACCGCTTTCCAGAAGGTGAGGGCCTGCATAGGAGGCTTGGATTACCGCGCGGCCAGCAGGGCACGCAGATGCCGGGCGCGCTCCGGCGAACGGAGCTGGCGCAGCGCCTTGGCTTCGATTTGCCGGATGCGCTCGCGCGTGACGTCGAACTCCTGTCCGATTTCCTCTAGCGTGTGCTCGCGCTCGCAGCCGATGCCGAAGCGCAGGCGGATCACCTTCTCCTCCTTGGGAGAAAGCGTCTTGAGGATGTTGGCGGTCTCGTCGCGGACGTTGGTGTCGATCACCGCGTCTACGGGCGACCCCACCCAGCGGTCTTCGATCAGATCGCCCAGGGCGGATTCGCCGTCGCGGCCGACGGGAGTCTCCAGCGACACCGGGTCGCGCGAGATGGTCTTGAGCTTCTGGACCTTTTCGACCGGAATATCCATGCGCCGGCTGATTTCGTCGTTGGTCGGCACCCGGCCCAGCTCCTTTTCGAGCTCGCGCGTGGCCCGCAGGAACTTGTTCATGCTCTCGTTCATGTGAACGGGGATGCGGATGGTGCGCGACTGGTCCGCAATGGCGCGCGTGATGGCCTGGCGGATCCACCAGGTGGCGTACGTCGAGAATTTGTAGCCGCGCCGGTATTCGAATTTGTCGGCGGCGCGCATCAGGCCGATGTTGCCTTCCTGGATCAGGTCCAGCAGATGCAATCCGCGGTTGACGTACTTCTTGGCGACCGACACAACCAGGCGGAGGTTGGCCTCGACCAAGTCTTTTTTGGCGCGCTCCGCTTCGATTTCCCCGTGGCGGATCACCGCCAGGGTGTGCCGAAGGTCGGTGAGATTGGCGCCGGCCGTGGTCTCGCGCTTCCGGATCTCGCGCTTCAACTCCCGCGCCTTGGACTGGGCGGTTTGGCTGCTGCGGCCCTCGATCTTACGCAAATCGTGCTCGAAGTGCGAAAGCTCCTCGACCACTCGCTCAATTTCCTTCGCAAACTGCTTCCATTGCGAAGCGTAGAACGGGACCTTGCGAATGGCGCGCGAAACTTCCACCCAACAACGGACCAGCTTGCCCTTGGCGCGGCGGCGGCCCTTCTTGTTGCTGAGCGGCACATCCGAGAGCCGGTCGGAAAGCTGGGTGAGCTTCTTGTGCAGGCCGATCATATCGCCCAGTCCCTGCTTCACTTCGGCTCGCCGTTTCAGGTACGCGGCGCTCTCCACTTCCAGGTCGCCCAAATCGATGAAGGCTTCCAGATCCTCGATCTCGCGCCGGATCTGGTCGGCGATTTCGGCCGCATGCAGTTGCACCAGCGCGGAGCGGCTGATGGCCTTCTGCATGCGCAGTTTGCCCCGTTCCATGCGCCGCGCCAGGTTGACTTCGCCCTCCCGCGTCAGCAGCGGGACAGCGCCCATTTCGCGCAGATACACGCGTACCGGATCGTCCGTGTAGATGGACTCCTCCACCGGATGCGAGGGAGTAAACTCCTCGCTGTCATGCACTTCCTCTGGATGGAAGAAACCACCTTCCTCGTCAAAAGGAAGCCCCAGCGGCTCATGCCCTTCGCCTAAAAATTGATCCTCGAACTGATCCAATGCATCCACCTCTTCCGGTTTTGAACGCTTTACCGACAGCGTCCAACCGGACGATTCAGACCGAACTTATCCTCTAAATACTTCTCTATCAATAAGATGCGGACAATAACGCTCCGCTTTGCACAAGGCCGGATTCCTGGTAATTATAACATCTTCCTGCAAGAAGTTAAGTCCCTATTACAAAAGATGTTTCTCAACGCCTGTGGTTTCAGGAATCGCAGTACTAGCCACGCCGCTGCAGGAGGTCCTTCAACTCCGTCAAGAAGGCCTCCACGTCCTGAAAATCCCGATACACCGACGCGAAACGCACATACGCGATCTTATCGAGCGTCCGAAGCCGGTTCATGACCAACTCCCCAATGGCGGTGGTCGAAACCTCCCGATCCTGGCTATCCGCTAGCAAGGAATCGACTTCATCCACCACCTCAGCCAGCTTGGCCATGGCGACCGGCCGCTTTTCACAAGCCTTGATCAGGCCCTCCAGAACCTTCTGGCGGTCGAA
>Ga0070732_10002324_pt1 | contig 10321 bp, 10 predicted proteins | sample Coa_R1_5_FD_66449 | JGI IMG/M metagenome (GOLD analysis project Ga0070732, IMG submission 66449) | Surface soil microbial communities from Centralia Pennsylvania, which are recovering from an underground coalmine fire - Coalmine... | ecosystem: Environmental > Terrestrial > Soil > Unclassified ...
TAGCCCCCAGGTCCAGCATCCTGAGCGGTCGAGAACGTGGGCACTTCTCCAGAGCTCGGAGTATCGGAAGATCGTATTCCCCATTCACAAAAATATCGTTGTAGATCCACCACTCGCCTTTACTGGCAACCCGCAGAGTGATTCCCGACCGCAGCGTGGTTTCCAGTTCCATCCACTTGTACAGCGACTGATAGAGCAGGCGGCTCTTGGTTCGCCAATAGCGATCGCGGATCTGCAGCTGGGCCGATTTTGGCAGCGAACCCACTGCGGCCGTCAGCAATTTCTTGATCATTCTTTGCCAATCATAATGCGTCGTCATCCCGCACCTACGTCACTTTTTTGTCATCCTGAGCTTGCGTATGCGGGGTGCGCCACCTTTGCCCTGCCGGCTGCCCATCTTTCGCGCTCTTTGCGAAAAGAATTGACAATCGCGACCATCGTCTAATTCGCTGCTGGCCGCTCACTCGCAGGGGTGAGACATCGGAGCAGCGGATGCCAGCTCCTCGGTAAAACCTATGACACGCGCGAACTTCCAGGAGCCGTCTGGCTGTCGTTTGATAACTCTCAACACCTTGCCTCGCCCCGGCTTGGCATTCGCAGATTCCTTGTAGGAGAAATAGCCCCATTCAAATGCCCAGTCTCCCGCGATCTCCAAGTCCTTGATTTCTGGTTTGTAACAGAGAGTCCGCCCTCCGTTGCTCTTTGCCTCCTCGCGCTTGTCGTCGGCATAGATCACTGCCTTGCCGATCTCCGCCGGACCGCCTGGCAGGATTCGAACCGCTTCGTTGTCCCACAGCTTCGCGAAATCATCCGCCTTGCCGGATAATGTTGCTTCCACATCCTGCTTGTATAGCTGCTCAATTGCTGCTCTAGCCTGCTGCTCAGAACTGTTTCCGTGCGCCCACAGCGCCGCACCTACGCTCGCGCCCAGCACGGCAACGACGATAACGATCATCTCTGCAAACCGTCCACGAATCCTCATTCTGATCTCCTTCTGATCTCCTTCTGATCAACACGTTCCGCTTATTCATTCGCAAAATCAATGCGCCGTTTTTTAGACGGCGCTCAGAAATTGACGTTAGCCCCGCATCAGGATCCCTCAAATCAGCCGGGTGCCCCATCTTTCGCGCTCCTTGCGAAAGGTGGGATTCCACAAACCTCAACCCCATGAGTTTCGAATTTCCCAAGCGGCTGCGTGGGGCGGACAGAGCCTACCCCCAGCGAAAGCAGAAAGGGGCGTCCGCCCAACACCACCGACTTTTCCGCGAGTGCCCGGCGCGGAGGATCGTGAAAAACGCCAAATCCGCCCCTCCGCCAAAATCTTGTCAAGCCCCTAAAACGACCTCTTTCCCTATAAGCCATTGATTAGCATAGAAATATAACTGTGAGAAAAGTGACCAATTACCCCTCTCCAATCTGCTATTCTGGATATATAGAGTAAAAACAGCGGCGCAGGCCTTCGGGTCGGCGCCGCTTGTGTTTGGGCGCGTGTCAAAGGGGTGTTTGTGGGCTAAGGCGGTTCCGCAGTTCCTGTATCCGTTCGCATCATCCGGGGCAACCACAGGCCATGTGGGGACAGCCGCCCTCGGCTGTCCGGCAGAGCGAAGCTCAGCAGTGGGAGCGGATATGGCTTTCGCGGAACCGCTTTAGTGGGTCGGTTTGAAGAGGGAGCGAGCCGAACACGCCATTCCTATGTCGCAAAACGCGCGACACCTCGCGCGGTTCACCCAGATTCCTCGCGGCGCAAAGAACGCTTACTCGGAATGACAACCAAACCGGGATGACGCCGCGTATTTTAGGCCGTAAACCTCGGAAGAAGGAGAATCGGGCACAGCGAACCGGCTGTGCTTTTTTATGTCAGTCGAGAACAACAATCCGGAAAGTTCTACAGAATCCATCGAAATTCATGCTGTCGCGGAGCCCACTCGCAAACGTCGCGGAGAAGCTTCCGAAGCCGCATTCCTGGCCCGAGCCTCCGGCCTCGGCTTCACCGTCTCCAAGCCCTGGGGAGAGAGCGACCCCTACGACGCCGTGGTCGATTCGGGTCACGGACTCTGGCGCGTGCAAGTCAAATGTGCCACCTCTTACCACGGCGGCCAATACTCGGTCAAAGGCGGCGGCGACACCCACAACTACACCGAGGACGACATCGACTTTCTTGTTGCCCACATCGTCCCCGAAAACATCTGGTACGTCATCCCCATCGTAGCCTTCCAGGGCCACACCATGCTTCACCTCTGCCCCCGCGGTACCGGCAAAGCCAAGTACGAAAAATACCGCGAAGCCTGGTGCCTGTTGGACTGCTTGCCCAAAGCCCGCGGCTGGAAAGATATCCCGATTCGCTGCCGCTGTGCGGCACTGCCGGTGCGCTGCGCCGTCTGTCCGGATCGCTGATGGCGGTGTTCATCCCAGTCATGATGGTGTGCGACTGGGTCAGTCGTTCCGCACGGACCGTATTGCGAAGAGCATGACTTCAGCGGAAAGCGGGAAGGGCACGACTCGGGGCGGCACACAACTTCAATCGTGATAGAGGCCGGGAAGGGCACGACCTCAGTCATGATAGAGACTGGGAGGGCACGACTTTAGTCGTGATAAAGACTGGGAAGGGGCACGACTTAGTCGTGACAGAGACCGGGAGAGCACGACTTTAGTCGTGCCAATTAAGCCACCACTAGACCGCCGGCTTTAGAGTTTGCTGAGGAATTCACGATTCGTATCAGGGCATCGCTTTAGCGATGCCGCCGCAGAGCACGCAGAAGCACTGCCGGCTTTAGCCGCTGAGGCAACCTTCTCCCGCGTTATACTTTCTCTATATGTCTGGGGTCCCACAGGAACCTTCTCACAAGACCTTCTACCTGGAAACCTTCGGTTGCCAGATGAACGTCCATGACTCGGAGAAAGTCATCGGCACGCTCATTCACCAAGGATATCGCCGGGTGGAATCCGTCGAACAGGCCGACCTGATTCTCTACAACACCTGCTCCATCCGCGACAAGGCCGAGCAGAAGGTCTTCCACCGCCTGGCCGACTACAAGAAGCTGCAAGCCCAGGGCAAGACCTTTGGAGTCCTCGGTTGCGTGGCCCAGCAGGAAGGCGAAAAGATTTTCGAGCGTGCACCCCATGTCTCGCTGGTGTGCGGTTCGGCGTCCTATCGCAAACTGCCCGAAATGCTGGTGCAGTTGGAAGCAGGGAAGCGCTCCACCGGACTCGACGACCGCGAAACCGAAGACTGTTTCGAAACCGAATTTACCGCTCGCACCAATCCTTACCGCGGATACATCACCATTATCGAAGGCTGCGACAAGTTCTGCGCCTATTGCGTCGTGCCGTACACGCGCGGTAAGGAGCGCAGCCGCACGTCAGAGTCAGTCCTGGCCGAAGCGCGCCAGCTGGCCGATCTCGGCTATACCGAAATTCAGCTGCTGGGGCAGAACGTGAATTCGTACAAGGACCCGGCAGGGCACAGGTCGTTCGCCGAATTGCTGGCGGCGGTCGGCGAAGTTCCCGGCATCAGGCGAGTGCGGTTTACCACTTCGCATCCGCGCGATTTCGGACGCGACATCGTCGACGCGATCGACGCCGTGCCTGCCCTGTGTGACCACGTGCACCTTCCCGTGCAGAGCGGATCGACGCGCGTACTCGATGCCATGCAGCGACTCTACACACGGGAGCAATACCTGGAGCGCATCGCCTGGATCAAGGCGGCGAAGCGGCAGATCAGCATTACTACCGACGTTATCGTCGGATTCCCCGGGGAGACAACTTCGGACTTCGCGCAAACCTTGAGCCTGCTGGAGGAAGTCGGCTATGACGGAGTGTTTTCCTTTAAATATTCGCCGCGGCCGAACACTCCCTCCTTGACCTTGGACGACGCGATCCCGGACCAGGAAAAAGCCCGCCGCCTGGAGGTCCTGATGGCCCGGCAGCGCGAGATTCAGACGGCAGGAAATAAGCGGCACCTCGGCACTGTTGTTGAAGTAATGGTTGAAGGTAGGAATCAGGCTCGGGGCCAGTGGATCGGCCGCACCTCGCAGAACAAAACTTTGAACTTTACCGCTCCGGACGCTCATCTGCCGAAGGTGGGGACATACGTTTCGGTAATCGCAACTGCCAGTTTTCCCAACAGCCTCTTGGGCGAAATGGTGGTATAAGAGTGAGAACTCGCAGGCGCCTGGGCCTGAATTGAACGCTTGCGAGCGGTTGGATTGTTGTTGCTTGAGATTGGAATCAGGAAGGGAAGCAACTGCCCGGAGTCCTTGTGGAATCAAAGAGCAAACCCACCAGGGGAGGTCCAATGGAAGTTGAGATGACAATCCGCGGCCTCATGATGGATCCCGTGAGCAATATGCCTATCGTAATTTTGAAAGATGTGGCCGGGGATACGGTGTTGCCGATTTGGGTGGGCGTGTACGAGGCGAACGCGATCGCGTTAGAGATGGAGAAGGTGTCGACGCCGCGTCCGATGACGCATGATCTGATCAAGAATGTGCTGACCGGGCTGGAGACGCAGGTCCACAAAGTGGTGGTTACTGAATTGCGCGAGGACACGTTTTATGCGGTCATCTGGCTGGAGCGCGGGGGCGAGGTGATCAGTGTCGATTCCCGGCCTTCCGATGCGCTGGCGCTCGCGTTACGAGTCGATTGTCCTATTTTTGTGGATGATCTGGTGCTGAAGAATTCGAAGCTGGCCGCCAACCTGAACGACCGGGTGAGCAGCGACGAGCTGCGAAAGTGGCTGGAAGGTCTGAACGACGAGGATCTCGGGAAATACAAGATGTGAGGGGTGCGAGTCGAGTGTTCTTGTACCCACTCCCTCAGGGGCTAATGCTCTGGTATGGGCGCAAGCGGCACCCTTGGATTCGTCTGATCGCTCAGGGCAGCCTTTAAGCTGAGTCGTGCCCTTCCCAAAAGCGTTATGACAAGCTCCTAGTGTGGCGCCCCGGTTATCGAAGATCTCGCTGAGAAATTTCAAGTGCATAGATCCCTTCGACGAGCTAAGGGCGGGCTCTTCGCCGCGCTCAGGATGACAAAACTTAAAGCGTACTGGTGTCGGATTCGTGAAGAATGGTTGACGACATAGGGGCAACGGTGTCACAGACACCGGAAGTGGCTGGAACCGCCGCGAGCGTGCCTGGCCGCAAGAATCCATGGGTGGCGTGGAGTCAGCTCGTCCTCCTTGCCGTGCTGGTCCTGTATTTCGCAGTGAAGGCATTCCTTCCGGCGTGGACGCATCTCAATTCAGATTTTCCCAACTATTATCTGACCGCGTCGCTGTACCGGCGAGGATATCCGGTAGAGCAGGTGTACGACTGGACCTGGTTCCAGCGGCAATGGGACCACACGGGTAGCGAGCATCGAGTGGTTTCCTATGTTCCGCTGACCGAACCCTCAGCGCTGGTGATCGCACCCTGGGCAGGACTTCCGCCGCTGCGGGCGAAACATGTCTGGCTCGTCATGAACCTGCTTTTCCTCGCTCTGACGGCCATTCTGCTTAAGTTCAGCACAACGATCAGGATGCCAACAATTGCGCTGCTGATCTTTCTGGCGACCCTTCCTTTGCGCGACAATTTTCTTCTAGGGCAGTGGCATGTGTTCGTCTTGCTTTTGCTGACCTTGGCCGCATGGTTGTATTTCAGCCGCCGGTTCTTTTCCTCTGGAATTGTGCTGGCGCTTGCCGCCGGCATGAAGATTTATCCGGCGCTCTTTCTGATTTACTTCGTGTTCAAGAAGCAGTGGCGCGCCGCGATGGGCCTGATAGCAGGACTGTTGGCGGGCGCGGCGCTGTCGCTGGGTGTGTTTGGATGGGATGCGTGCATGATTTTTGCTCGGGAAGTATTGCCCCGGGCTCTAAAGGCGGAGACGTTCGATCCGTATGCCGTTCAGTGGGAATCGCTGAGCGCGCTGCTGCGGCACCTTTTTGTCGCCGAGCCGGAATTGAATCCGGCTCCCGTGGCGCACTTGCCGTGGCTTTTCGCCCTGCTGCAGCCGCTGCTGCACGGATTGATTTTCGTTGTCTTCATGTGGGCGATCAGCTTAAGGGCAGGGAAGGGCGAAGGCAGCAAACTGGAGTGGGCGGCGTACTTGTTCATGCTGTTGCTGGTGTCTCCGCAGCCTGCACCATACCATTTTGTGGCGTTGATCCTGGTGGCGGTGCTGGTCATCGACGATCTGGTTCGTCACCAGCAACCGGCGATTGCGGGATGGGTCGCCCTTATTTATGCGCTGATTTGTGGCCCGCTGCATCGCGTGCCGCATCAGGCGGTAGCTCGCGGCTGGGGCAGCCTGCTGTTCTTCCCGAAGCTCGCATTGCTGGTAGTTTTTGCGGGAGTGCTGCTGTGGATTCTGGTGTCACGCGCGCCGGAATCATTTCGATCCGCCCTTTATTTGCGAAATGCGGCGATCGCCGGATGCATCTTGATCGTATTTGCGACGGCGGGGTTTGTTTCCAATGTGAGGCATTTGAAAGGACAGTTTGAGAACTACAAGTCACGCTTGTTTGCGAGGCCAGATGATCCGTTGTTCGCGTCTGAGCCGAAGATAACGGCGAGCGGAATTTGGTTTGTCGGCATGACCAAGGATGGCTACGAACTGCGGCGGCTGAAGGCGGGGGTGGTCCAAGATGTTCCGGGAACAGAAGGGGACTGGCTTCATCCCGCCGCCCTTGATCGGGGAGATTCGATGTGGGTGGAACAGGCTTGGGCGGGGGGCTCTCGCGTGATGCACTTTGTGGCGGAGGATGCATCCGATGGCTTGGCCGGCATGACGGTAGAGGCTGAGAATGCCGAGGAACCGATTGTGTCAGCGGATGGCGAGCTGATGGCATTCACAAGAGAGGTCCGGGGCCGGAATAGCCTGTGGGTCCGGCCGCTGCAAGGAGACTTGAAGACCAAGGCGGCGGGCGAAAGGGAACTCGTGGGCGCGGAGTACGATGTGAGGGATGCGAGCTTCGCTCCGGGCCATGAAGTGGTGTTCAGCGCGAGACGCAACGGGCGCTTCAGGCTGCACCTGGTTTCACAGCTGGGGAAGATCGAAGAAATGAGCAACCCGACTTGCTCGGCGCGGTATCCGGCAATTTCGCCGGATGGGGAATGGCTGGCGTTCAGCTGCGAGCAGGGTGGAAACTGGCAGATTCACACCTTGAACCGCCGGACCGGCGAAGACGTGCAACTGACCAGCGCGGAGTGCAATTCGATCACACCGGCGTGGACGCTGGATTCGAGGAGTCTGGTGTATGCCACGGACTGCGGCCGCGGCCTGGGATTAACGGCGCTGGCCGAGGTGAGGGTGAAGTGAGGAGCGGAGCAGGCCCGCGGATGACCTCCGCAAATACCCTGGAGGATAGATCCGTGGTCCCCACCCGTCGAAAACCGCGACGGATGGGGCAGCCTCATGCGTGGTCCCAATTGAGGTTACATTTTCTTCGCCGCCGCACGCCCCTTCATCGGCGCGACAAGCGGAAAGTCAATTTCCGTTCCAATTACCAAGTTTGTGTAATTGGCGAAGGTGAATAAAACAACGTTCGCGACGATCTCCAGTATTTCCTCATCCGAGCACCCTGCGGATTTCGCCTTTTGGAAGTCTTCAGGCGTAACCGCGCCGCGCTCCCGCACGATAGCCGCGGCAAACTTCAGGATCGCGTCGATTTTCGGATCGGCCGATCCCGCAGTCCGGCACATCGCGAGGGTTTCATCCTGCATGCCGTTGCCCTTGCCTATCGCTGTAAAAGCGGAAAGGCAGTACGCGCAGCCATTGATCTCCGAGACCGCTATGGCAATTTGGTATCGAGTCTCGAAGGGCAATACGCCGCCTTCAAGCGTTCCGGAAAGATCGAGAAAGCCCTGAAACGCGGCTGGCGAATGGGCCATGCTCTTGAAAGAGTTCGGAGCGCCGCCGTATTTTTTCACTACGTCATCGAGCAGTTCTTTCGCTTTTCCCGTGGCCATTCCCGGATCCATGGCCTTAATTCTCTGCGTGCGGTCCATCTGACTGTTATTCATATTTGGTGCTCCTCACTGTTTCTTCTAACGAGTTTAGAAAGAGACAGACATGTCTGTCTCAAGCCGGTTTTCATTATAGACAGACATGTCTGTCTTGTGTCAAGATGAATGTTGTGAAAGCGAGCCAGAAGACCGATCCGCGCACGGCGATCCTAGAGGCCGCGGTCCGCCTGTTTTATACGGAGGGAGTCCGCGCTACCGGGACGGAGAAGATCATGTCCGTCGCCGCTGTCGCCAAGGCGACCTTTTACCGGCACTTTGAAAGCAAGGATGCGCTCGTGCTCGCTTACCTGGACAACCGCGATCAAGCATTTTGGGACTATCTCTTTAAGCCGAGCCACCCCAAGGAGATACATGAGGCTCTGGCGAAAATCGACGGACTGGTGAACAGGCCTGAAGTCACCGGTTGTCCCTTCCTGCGCGTCGCGTCGGAATACCCGGACCCCGCTCACCCCTTCCATCGCCGCGTGATCGAGCACAAAGACAAACTGCTTGCCTATCTCACCGACCTGCTAAGGCCGTTCGCAATCGACAGAAAGGCGGGGGCGGCAAAGCTACTCACACTCATAGATGGCGCGCTGTCCTTCCGACTGGTCTTTGGATCTGGCCGCGAGGTTCCGCTCCTCTCGTCCGCCAGCGCAATCCTAGAAGGGTTTCAGAAACCAAGCAGTCAGCAATTGCGGCGCGGCTAGAAGGCGCGCCCTTTCAGAGCCGCTCGTGTTTATCCGGGTGAAGGGCTGGACGGGCGTCCGTCGTCAGCTTAGTTTACATAATACCTAGTCTTATCGGACACTGAGCCGTCTTTGGCGTACTCGACGGCACCGCCGAAACTGGCCAGCAAATCGTTCTCGAAGAGCGTGGGGGCAGGGGCTGGCTCGACTTTGGGGGGCTTGGCCAGCACGGGCTTCGGGAACAGTTGACGCTGTCTGCCGCCTCCGCCGCCGTCATCCCCGCCGCCACAACGCTTCCTCTCACGGAAGCGGCGCATGCGCAGCGCCGACGAGCAGCGCTCCGTGTCGCATACTTGCCACTCGACGACTGGGTTGAATTTGACCTGGCAGATTGGGCAGGTGCGCTTAATTCCGAGGCTCATGCGCACGAAAGTTACGGCATCCCGCAACCATTGTCAAGCGCTTTTCCTTCGTCCCGTGCGCAACTCTGTGGAAAACCAGCAACCATGCGGGGCCGAGCGCTGTTTACTTGCGAGAGTCCTGGCGCTAACCTGTTTCGCCTATGACGCCGAAAGCACCCCGCATCTCCTCGTCCGCCCTCGCCGAAGTCGAAGCCGCCCTGGGCGACTACGTCAAGGAAGTGCTGCGAGCCGGGCTGGGAGAGTTCGCCACGAACATGTACGTCGACAAAGCGGACTACTTCGTGCGCTGGCTCAAGCATGATTTTCAGCCGGGAATCCGCGCCAATGGCGGCGAACGGAGATCAGTAGCGAAGTAGTTTCGCCCTCCGCTGGTTCCCAAAGGCGAAAATCCGGGCGCGCGCAAAAAACCGAAAAGGCGAAGAAGAAGAAAAACCAGAAGAAGAAAAAGCAACGAAGACGAAGACGACGACGAAGAGGAAACCCCAACGACGAAGACGAAGAAGAAAACTCAACACGGCGGCGCGCCCAAAATTCGAGGAACCACACATGTCAACTCCGGCGCGCAACCGAACAGCAATTTTTTGGACGTGCAACGGCAAAACCTTGCCTGAGAAGCGGCAAAGCAACCCGGGTTCCAACTCGGAGGGGATGCAGCGGGAAAAGCGGGGCGGGAAGAAGTTAGGCGGGAACGGCAACTTCGACCGCGTAGGAGTACGTGATCGGGGTTTCGGCGCGGATCCGCGCGGCGGCGGTTTCTCCGAGCTCTTCGACGTAGAGCTGAGACCAGGACGGATAGCGGCCCTGGTTGGTTTTCAGGAAGGAAAATTCCGGGGCGCCGCGTTCCGGCTTCCAGTCGCCGGCTTCGAAGCGTTTCTGGAAGCGGCGCTCGACCTGGTCCGGGGTGAGATGCTTCAGCTCGTCGGCGGAATTGACGCCCAGAACTTTTTCGGCCAACGCCTGGCGGCGGAAGGCGAGTTCTTTTTCGGCGGCGCTGGCTTTCTTTTTCGCGTCGGCGTACTTGCGCTCCCAGTCGGCGAGCTCGAGGAGTTCGTCGGTGGTGACGACCAGGGTCGCTTTGGTGGCGGCGGTGGGCACAAAAATTCTCTTACAGCGAGAGTCCGTTCAGCGCCACGGCCGCGTTCGCCGTCATGCGCGCGTCGCGGATCAACCGGATCGCAGCGGAGCGGTCCGCGCACGAGGGGCAGTTTTGCAAAACCACTTCGGCGAAGTT
>Ga0070732_10002325_pt1 | contig 10319 bp, 8 predicted proteins | sample Coa_R1_5_FD_66449 | JGI IMG/M metagenome (GOLD analysis project Ga0070732, IMG submission 66449) | Surface soil microbial communities from Centralia Pennsylvania, which are recovering from an underground coalmine fire - Coalmine... | ecosystem: Environmental > Terrestrial > Soil > Unclassified ...
GCTGCTGCCGGCCTGGCTCCTGGGGGCGCTGGCGCTGAGTCTCGGCTATGGCCGCTCGTACCTGGCCTTGCGGCGGCGGCTGCGCTACCGCCCGCAGGTGGTGGGCGGCGGCGTGGTGGGCCGCCTCGCCGGGCTGGTGCGCCAGTCGGGGCTCACGCGGCGCGTGCGCCTCACCTGCACGTGGCGCCTGCGCGTGCCGGTGGCCCTCGGGCTGCGGGCGGCAGAGGTGTGCGTGCCGCCGCGCGCGCTCTTCCAGCTCGACGACGAGCAGCAGGACGCGCTGCTGGCCCACGAGCTGGCGCACCTGGCGCGGCGCGATCCGATCTGGCTGCCGCTCACCCAGGTGGTGGTGGCCGTCTTCTTCTTCCAGCCGCTGAACTGGCTGGCACGGCGGCGGCTGGGCGAGCTGGCGGAGCTGCTCAGCGACGAATGGGCCGTCGCCCGCACCGGCCGCCCGCTGTCGCTCGCCGGCTGTCTTGCCGAGGTCGCCGGATGGTCGCTCGCCGGGCGGGGCGTCCACGCGGCGCCGCGCCGGACCGCCCGCCTTCCGGTCCCGGGCATGGCCGCCGGCCGGCCGTCGCAGCTCGCCCACCGCATCCGCCGGCTGCTGGACGGCGGTCCCGATGGTTCGCTGACGCAGCTGCCGATGACGCCGCTGGACGAGCCGGGGCCGGCCCGCCGCCGGCGCGCCGTCCTCCTGGCCGCGGTGCCCACGGTGCTGCTGGCGGTAACCCTGGCGGCGCCAGGCGTCTCCGCGGGCTCGTCCCCGGCGCCGGCGACCGCTCCGGCGACCGCTCCGGCCTGCGCCGCCGGCGTCGCCGCCACGGCGGACGTCGGACCGGGCGGCGCGGTCGCTTGCGGCGGCCACACCGCCGCGGTCGCGTCGGCGAGCGCCACCCGGCAGGCCGCGAGCACGTCGCAGGCGGCGGCGAATGCGGCGAGCACCGTCGCTTCCGGGGCTGCGGAGGCGGGCGCCCGCCCCGAGGCGCGCGCCGCGATGGTCGTCGCCGCCCTGCCGCCAGCCGAGGCCCGGGAGCAAGAAGCCGCGGCAGCACCCGGAGCGGCGGAGACCGACGCCTGCGCCGCGGCGCCTGCCTCGCCTCCGGCGCCGCCCGAGCCCCCGACCCCCGAAGCGGCGCTCGCCGGACCGCTTCCTACCGTCGCGTCGTCCGCGGCTCCACGGTCCGCGGCGGCCCGCGACCTGGATGCGGAGCGCGAGCGCCTCGCGGCGGCGGCCGCACGCCTCGAGCAGCTGGACAAGCTCGGCACGCTCTCCCGGCAGCAGATCGCGGCGATCACCGCGTCCGTGGAGCGCATCTCGCGCCAGATCGACGGGCGGCTCGGCGAGCAGCTGGAGCAGCTGAATCACCAGCTGGCCGGCGCCCGCGCCGCCCTGCCGCACGTGGCGGATCTACCGGTTGCGGAGATGGCCGAGCTGGGCGCGGAGCTGGCGGGGATGACGGCGCAGCTGCATCCCTCGGCGCCGGAGATGGCGGCGATCGATGCCGAGCTACGCCAGCTCGCCGCCGAGCAGCCGCATCTCTCCGCCGAGGAGATCGAGCACATCCAGCACATCCAGGAGGATGCGATGCGCGGCCTGCGGCAGCTGCCGAAGGTGGGCCTCAGCCAGGCCGAGATCGACCGTCTCCAGGCCGAGGTCAAGCGCACCCTGGAAGAGATGCCGAGGCTCCATCTCTCCCAGGCCGAGCTCGATCGTCTCCGCGGCGACATGAAGCGCGCTCTCGCAGAGAGCGCGGCCGCAAGGGCCCAGGCCATGTCGCCCGCCGAGCGCGAGAAGCTCGTCGCCGACGCCCGCCGTCTCGCCGAGCGCCAGCGCCCCGACCGGGCCCAGCTGGAAGCCCTGCGCAGCCGGCTACGGCAGCAGCACGAAGAGCTGACCCGGGACCTCGCCGAGCAGCGCGCCGAGATCGAAGCCATGAGGCGCGAGCTCCAGCAACAGACCCAGGCCCTCCGCGACCAGGCCCGCCGCCTCACCGATGCCCGCCGCGCCCACCCGAAGTCCACCTCCGTGCCGCGGTTTCCACGCCCAGCCGCGCCACCCAGACCCGCGGCGCCCGCGGCGCCTGCCGCACCGGCCGCACCGGCCGCACCGGCCGGACCGGCTGCACCAGCGGCGCCGGCGGCCCCGACCGGAGCGCCGCCGCCCGCCGCCGCGGTCCCGCCGCCGGCGCCGGAAGCTCTTCAGGCACCGGAAGCCCCACCGCCGCCCCCTTCCTGCGCCGGCTGAGCCCAGGCGCAGGGGGAGTCAGCCTCCCCACGATCCTCGGCTACAATACCCGCCGGAAGCGCTAGGGGGCTGGTGCCTCTTGCGGTCTTCAAAACCGTTGTCGCGAGCCGTAGCGGCCCGCGAGGTGGGTTCGATTCCCATGCGCTTCCGCCATTAGCTACAATCGCGTCAATAATTTAGGCGACCTCACTCCGCCGGCGGAAGGCTTACTCCCGAAAGCACAACTCCACGAGGGCATCGTCCACACCCTCCTGTGTCAGGTATTGATGTCCCGGGTAATCATTGGCCGCCAGGACATCGACTTTCTCCGCTTGTCCAAGCCACTCTTCGCCGGTGTTCGACCAGCCGAAGACAGGCTGGCCTGCCGAGTAATACAGCAGGTCGAGCGCCTGCGAGGGCTGGCTCTTGACCGATCTGACGATCAGCGAGCCAATCGAGTCCAGGCGGCACCCCAGCGCGCCGCCGAGCTCCGCCTCCTGGACAGCGCCGGATGCCAGCCGCCTGAAGAGCTGCCCTACTGCCACCAGATCCGCCCGCGACCGCGCATCGATCCTGATGGTCGGCCCGTACGCGCCCACGTAGTATGCGAGCAGCATGCTCGGCGCGGTCGAGCCGACCCATCCCCCCGTCACCAAGGCTTCGTCCAAAGCTCCGTGATTCCTGCAGCGACATCAGCGATCGCACCCTCGGCAGGAGCCGCAAGGTCCATGCTTTCGCGGGCATCCAGGCGCACGACGAAGGAGGCAGGGTCGGGGATCAGGAACACAGTCCACCCGAACAGCATCGCCAGCCGCATCATGCCGCGTGCCAACCCCCGCTCCTGTTGCTCAAAGAGATGCCCCGGCGCTTCGATCATCGGACGCTGTTCTCCGTGGTGCTCTCGTATCTCGTGCCATAACTCAGGATACTCCTCGTCGGGCCAGGCGCCCCATTCCAGGACCCACAGCAACCACCCGTTCGTATCGTCGGAGAATGCTCGGAACAGCGCATTGACTCCCAGTGCCTGGCGCCGAGCGGAGTCCGGTATCTCGAGCTCCCAGAATGAAGGGACCTTGCCCTTGATGAGCCTCACGCATTTTTCTTCGACCAGGAGGTCGAGAGCCTGCACCCCGTGCTTACATTCAGCAGTGCTAAGGCACCTCATCACTCACCCACCTCATCTCTTCCCGAAGTCGTTGCGTCCAAGACGACAGCCTCGCCGCCCAGAACCGCCCCCGAGACCCAAGAACTCGACATGACGCCTCCGGGCCAGAATTGCGCTAGCAAATCTGAGGCAAGGCGGCTTATACAGGCTTGGCCCAGAGATCCTCGACCTTCGCCGCGAGGTCAGAGATCGAAGCTCTGTCCGCAGCTTGGATGCTCATTAGTTCATCGGAATCTATGAAGACCACGAAGGAAGCGGGAACGGGGATCAGGAACGCAGTCCACCCGAACAACATCGCCAACCGCATCATGCCACGTGCAAGCCCCTTCTCCTGAGATGAGAAGACATGGCCGCGCGCGTCCATGAGCCAACGATGCTCTCCATGGTGCTCTCGTATCTCGGTCCATAACTCGGGATACTCCTCGTTTGGCCAGAGGTCCCAGTCGAGGACCCAGAGCAGCCACTCGCGCGTACCTTCGGGGAATGCGCTGAACACCTCATTGATGACCAAGGCCTGACGTCGAGTGGAGTCCACTATCCTGAAATCGCGCGTTGCGGGAACCTTACCGTGGATGCGCCTCAGGAATGGCCCCTCGATCTCGAGGTCAAGGCCGAGCACCTTCTCCTCACACTCCGCGGTTGTTATGCACATCATCGCTTCGCCGCCCTGCCTTTCCTCGAGCCGCTGCGTCTCTGAACAGGTCACCCTGGAGCCACTAGACCTCTCCGGTGCCTCCAGCCGAAAACCCACAACCCGGAGAGAACGGCATGATCACGCACGGCTCGATGATCGGGAAATAAATCGATCCCCAAGGCGAGATCAAGTCTTGCCACCATGGGATCGGGGCAGGGTCGGGCGGCAGTTTCCGGGGTGAGTCATCAGGCACACGGTTCCCGTGCTCGTCCCATCGATCCCGATGTCCGTTACCGTCGTCGACATCCCAGTGGGGCGTCCCGTGCCTACCCTTACCTTCTTGCCAACTACAGAACTTGCCTCCGTTTCCCTTCCCCGGTCGGTACCACTTCCCGAGCTTGACCACGCCTTCGCATCCGCGCGGCGTGCCACGTCAAAGGCATCGCTTTCGCGGATGGTGTTCTTCATCCCGATGAGGGTTTCTTTGCTGGCCACGGGAATCTCGACCTCGTGCACCTTGAAGCTCTCGATGCCCGATTCCGCGGTCTCGGCGTAGGTGATTCCGCAGGCCGACGCCATGAGGTCGACGACGATCTCGTCCGCCACCCGGACGACCTGGTACTGCTGGACCTCGTCGTCTTCCAGGAGTGCAGCAGCGTTGTCAGGCAGCGTGGCCATCGCCCGCTTGACCGCCCGGATGTTCTCCACGGAAGGGTCGACCAGGAGATCCACGTCTTTGGTGGTGCGCACGAATCCATGGAGGATCACGGCGAAACCGCCGATGAGCGCATACCGTGCGCCCTCCCGGTTCAACGCCGCGCAGAGGTCGAGGACGTCCTGGAGCCGTGGCGCGCGTGATTCGCCGCGATCTGGCGCATCATCCATTCGTCGGCCTCTTGGTGGGTGCGGAAGCGATAGACCCCTCGCGGGATGAGGCCACAGCCCCGCAGCTCGTTCATGGTCCGTTGCAGGATCTCGACGTCCCGTAAGACATCGTCGCCCTCTCTCCGGCCATGGATCCTCTTGGTGCGCAGTGACCTCATCGCCTCACCATTCTAGGCGACCTACTGCCCATTGGCGAATTAAGGCCTCGAAGTCGGATGGTCAGGTGGCGGTGAAGCTGGGCTGACCGAAGAGCGCTTTCACCGCTGGCCTCTGGAGGACGATGATCGTGAAGACGCCGAGAATGGTCCCGAAAGGCATGAACGTGCACTCGACACCCGCCGCAATCAGGCAGAACAGGTAATGCGGGCGGCGGACCAGGAACCGGCCCGCCAAGAATATACAGATCGCCAGGGCGGAGCAGAGGATCATCATGGTGCCGGCAAAGAAAATGAAGAGCCAGCCGAAGAGAGCCGGTATCGGCGGGCCACCGTGGTTGGCGCCCAGGCGCCCGGTGACCACGGCGATGCCGAGGACAAGATGGATGACGGGGAACAGAGCAAGGAAGCCTTCCAGTGCCGCCACCACGTAATGGAAGATCGTCTGCAGCCGCAGCTGCTCGAGATCCTCGTTCGTGACCTGCTCCTTGATATCCACCATTCACGATCCTTCACGTGACGGTGCGCGTCGAGCACAGCCTCCCGGCCTGAATCAGCACCTGACCACGAAGTCACTTCGCGCTCCGGCCGGCGGTCGATCCTACCGCCTCCGACCAACCGCAGTTCAGGCGCCGCTCCGGCTAGGGTTGCCCGGCCCGGAATCCCCTGCCAGGACCTGCCTAATACGGCAAATGGTTGCGGTTCCTTCGCCTGCGCATCGACGAGGGCAAGAAGCCGCCACCCTGAGTGCGAGACGGGCCGGTCGTGCGCCCTCGAGGCTGCGGCAATGCGATCACGCGCGCCGCCTCCGGCGCGATCGACCGCCCGCTCAGCGGGCGTCGATGCGGCGGGCGTAGACGGTGGTGCCTGGGTCCGAGAGCCAGACCACCACGGCTCCTCCCGGACCGCTGGCGATCGCCGCGGTGTGCTGATTGCCGGCGGTGGTGGAGTTGATCAGGACGTCGCGGCCGATGGGGGTGCCGTCGGCGGCGAAAAGGCGGCCGAAGATCCCCGAGCCGGAGCCGTCGCGCCCCGATTCGTCGGTCCAGGCGGCCACGAAGCCGCCGCCGGGCAGCCATGCCACCACCGGTGAGGTGAGCGTTCCGAGCTGGCGGCGGTTGATCGGCAGGACGGCGTCGCTCTCCGCCACGCCCGCGGGAGAATAGAGCCTTCCGGAGATGCCCGACGGGGGAGTGAGCGGCAGGGGCAGCTGTGAGGGATCGGCGGGAGACTGGTAGTCCCAGACGACCGCGAAGCTCCCGTCGGCGGCCATGGCCAGCGACGAGTCGTAGGTGTTGCCGATGCAGCACTCGGTCGCTGGGAAGATGGGGTCCGTGGGGAGCGGCGTGCCGTTGGCCGCGAGCCTCTGCACGAAGACGGCGACGCCGTCGCCGGCATAGGTGAGCGCCGCCACCAGCGAGTCGTCGCGCGCCAGGGCGAGGGAGTCGGGGAAGGGGCCGGAGTGGTCGGTGTCGGAGCCCGACGCCACCAGCAGCTCACCGCTCAGCGGTGTCAGGCCGGAGCTGAAGATGCGGCCGTAGGCGTCGTTGCGATAGTTGGGAGCCTCCGGGCTGCTGGCGTCGGCCGCCCAGATCACCGCGACGTGCCCGTTCGCGCCCACCGCCAGCGCTCCGGAGTAGCGGCTGAAGGGGCTCGGGTCGTGCGCCAGGACGGCGCCGGTGAGCGGCCGGCCCGCGCGCTTGAACCGCTGCACGTAGACCTCGGTCATCCCCGAAGGCGAGCCGTAGAACTGGTCCCAGGCGACGTCGAAGGCGCCGTTGCCGTCGGCCGCGACGCCGTCGAGGGCAGGGGCGCTGCCGGCGGTGGCGGTGAGCAGGAACTCGCCGGTGACCGGCGAGCCATTCTCGTCGAACAGCCGTGCGTGCAGGACGCGCCGGTTCCTGCCGGGGCCGGTTCGCGCTGTCGCCTCCCAGACCACGACGAAGCCGCCATCGGGGAAGACCGCGACTTTCGGCGTGCCCTGCACGTCGCGGGTGCTGACGTTGACCTGGATCTGCGGCCCGAGCACCGGCACGACGGCCAGGGCAGCGGCGGGAAGGAGCAACAGGGTGGCGGCGGCCAGGAAGTATCGGATGCGCATGCCGAGGACTCCTATGCAAGGGCGTGGCCGTAGGACTGCAAGTCTCCGCGAGCAACTCTTCACGACCTCACCCTACAAGCCAAGATCGTCTATGTATTATACGGTGGCTTCTCGCCTCTTGTCCAGGCAACGGGCATGCGTCAGCGGCGCTTGAAATACTGCACGGCGCGCTCGTGCTGCTTGGCGGCTTCCAGGGTCTTGAAGGTGCCCAGGTTGCGCCGCTTGCCGGTCTTCGGGTCCTGCTTGCGTGAGTAGAGACGGTACTCGCCGCTCTTGAGCTTGCGGATCATGGCGGGTCCTCCTGCGTGCCGCGGCCCACGCGAGGCGCCGGGAAGCACCTCGCGATCGGCGCCAGGCCGCTCTCCAACCCATTCTATTCATCCTGCACCGCCGGGGCGGACCGCGCGGCGCGCATGTTACGATCCAGGCCCCATCGCGGGGAGGTGCGGCGATGAACCTCGAGCTGACGGTCAACGGCGAGCCCCACGACGTCTCGGTGCCTGGCAGCCGCCGCTCTGCTCGCCGCGAAGCCGCGGCCGACCGACGACGACATCGACGCCGCGATGAGCGGCAATCTCTGCCGCTGCGGCACCTACCACCGCATCCGCGCCGCGGTGCACCGCGCCGCGGCAGGGACCTCGCCGCGATGCTCGAGCACGTGAGTCACGACAAGCTCGTGGCTTGGGGCTGGGATCCGGGCGTGGGACGCGCTCGGTCCCCGTTCCGCACGACGTCTTCGTCGCCAGCTTCAAGACCTCGATCGAGGGGGGCGCGCCCTGCCCCGGCCCGTGACTCCGGCCGAGGGTGCGAACCGATCCAAGCCTGCTGGATCGCCCTTGTCTCCCTCCCGCCGTTTGGGCGAGGGTCCAGGTCTAGACGTGGCGGCGTAGGACTGCAGACCCGACCCTCGCCCAAACGGCGGGAGGGAGGCGAGGGCAATCGAAGGATTCAGACAAGGAGGCGGCGATGATCGCGCGAGTGAAACGCAGGCGGTTCTCCGGCTGGTGGATGGCGGCGGCGTTCGTGCTGGGAACGGCGTCGGGAGCGTACGCGGCGAAGAAGGTCACGCTGAGCCCGGGTCTCTTCACCGGCAAGCCCGCGCCCGAGGCGGCGGCCAACCTGCTCGGCGCGGCGAAGGTCCTGGCCGAAAAGGGCAGCTGGGAGAACATCGCGGTGGGCCGCGTCTATTACCTCGCCGGCCAGAAGGCGGAGGGGCAGGCCATCTTCGATGCCGCGACCGGCAACAAGTCGGACGCCGGCGATTGGATCCGCATCGGCCGCGTCTACTACGAGGCGGGCGAATGGGACGAGGCGCGGGCCGCCTTCGACAAGGTGCTGCAATGGAAGCCGGACGACGAGGATTGGCTGGCGGAGATCGGGGCGTATTACGTGCTCAAGGGTGACCGCGCGCACGGCGAGGAGCTCTTCACGCGCTCCTTCAAGCGCGAGCCGAACAGCGTCTGGAACGCGCTCCGCGCGGCGGCGGCCTACCTCAAGGTCGCGCCGCCGAGCTGAATACACTTCCCCCCGGAGGTGCCGCGAGCCTCCGGGGGGGCCTCGGCGCCTACGGCTTCACGACCGCGATCGGCGGCTCCTCCGGCAGCAGGCCGACCCTGGCGTCGACGACCTGCCGGCGGAAGGCGGCCAGGTCGGTCGCGCAGAAGCGGTTGAAATCGGCCAGGAACTTGTCGAGCTGAACCGCCGCCTGGCGCAGCGTCTCGAGCTGGGTGGCTGACGGCGGGTCCCACTGCCCGGTGAGAGCGCCCATCGTGATCCCGATCTGGTCGGCGACGTCCTCCGGTTCGTGGATGCCCTTGGCATCGGGGCGCTGCCAGAGCCGCGTCTCGAGCTCGTCGAGCCGCTTGCCGAGCTTCTCGGCGGCGTCCGCCAGCGGCGAGGGTTCCTCGTCCTCCTTCGCCGCCGTCCCGCTCCGGCCGGCGCCCTGCTGAGCCGTTCCGGCGGCTTGCGGGCTCGTTCCGGCGCCCCGCGGGCCTGTTCCAGCGCCCTGCGGGCTGGCTCCGGCGCCGGGCTGGCGCGTCTCGGCGTCCTGCCGGCGCTTCTCGGCCGTGGCGGCCGCCTTGGCCTTGGCGACGGCGGACTCGACGTCGGCACGGATGCGGCCGATGCGCTCGATCGCCTCGGCGGCCGCCTCCTGCAGCGCGCCGGCGCGGGAGATCGCGGCCCAGCGCTGCTGCCAGTCGGCCTCGCGATTCGGCGAGCGCGGGTCGGCCAGCACCTGGACGGTGCTCCTGGCCTCATGGCCGCGGAACTTGACGGTGACCGTGTAGGTGCCCGGCGGCACCTCGGGGCCTGCCGGGTCCTCCTGCGGCGGCTGGTCTGGACCCGGCGGCGGCTCCTTCCAGTCGTCCCGCTCGAGACCCCAGGCGACGCGGTTGATCCCCAGCTTGACCGGCGTCTTGAAGTGACGGATCCTCTTGCCCGAGGCGTCGGCCACCTCGATCTGCGCCTTCGGCGGCTCCTCCGCCTTCTTCTCCTCTCCTTTCTTCTCCTCCGCGTGCTTCTCCTCCGCGTGCTTCTCCTCCGCCTGCTTGCCCGCGGTCGTCCTCTCCTCCGCGGGCTGCGCGCCCGCCGCACCCGGCGTGGCCGTCGCCGTCGGAGCGCCGGCCGCCTGCTCCGCTCCCGCCGGCTCCGGCGCCGCGGCCTTCTCGGTCGCGGTCTTGCCGCCGCCGGCCGGCTCCCCCGCTTTCTCCTCGCCCCGCTTCGCGGCCGCCGCCTTCGCCGTCGCCGCGGCCTGGGCGGCTGCCGCGCGCTCGCGGTCCTTGCGCGCGCGCTCCCGCTCCGGGTCGGGGAGGGGGATGTCCGGGCCGCTGACGGAGAAGGTGACGAGCGCGCCGTACGGCCGGTTCTCGCCCTGGAAGAAGCTGGCCCCCTGGCCGTAGTAGCCGACCGCCAACCGCTGCCAGTGCTGCTGCGCCGCGGCGATCGGGAAGAGATGGAGCGGTTCGTTCAGGGTCGCGGCGCCGAGGCCCGCGAGCGGCCGGACGTCGTCGAGGACGTAGAGGGCGCGGCCGTGGGTGGCGATCACCAGGTCGCGGTCGCGGGGATGGACGGCCAGGCCCATCACCGGCACGGTGGGGAGGCCGTACTTGTAACGCAGCCAGTGGCCGCCGCCGTCCTCCGAGATCCAGAGG
>Ga0070732_10002326_pt1 | contig 10318 bp, 11 predicted proteins | sample Coa_R1_5_FD_66449 | JGI IMG/M metagenome (GOLD analysis project Ga0070732, IMG submission 66449) | Surface soil microbial communities from Centralia Pennsylvania, which are recovering from an underground coalmine fire - Coalmine... | ecosystem: Environmental > Terrestrial > Soil > Unclassified ...
CAAGGCGGAGAAATGCAGGAATCGAGCGCAGGGCGCGGGCGCGCTCCCGCCATGAAGACGCCCCACCTGCTGGACGCTTGGGCGGCAGCTTTTGCAGCTTGGCAGCGATGGAGTCCGAAGCGCCCGTGTCATACCTCCTGATAGCCGGTCATTGGAGCCGGCGCAAAAATGGCCGCATGCGATCAGCCCAGAACAAGACGCGGGCAGCATGGTTACGCCACCCATCCTGGCTGCGAAGCCGCGATTGCCTGGATGTCACTTTCGCCGGCGATCTCACCGTCCTTCAATAATAAAACTCTGTCGGCAAAAATGCGGGCCTCGCTGCGATTATGCGTCACGAAGAGGACCGGGACGGCATTCTCGTGCAGCCATCTTTTCAGGTCGGCGATGATGCCGTGCTTCAGTTCGTCATCCAGCGCTGAAAGCTCATCTAACAAAAGCGGCCGGGGGTGACTTAAGCGGAGATGCCGGAAAAACAATCACGACACCACCCCTGCTGATTGCGAAGCACCGATCCATTATGAAAATTCCGGAGCCGGTGCGGCTCCGGAATCGTTTTTTTCACAGTGTAAAAACGAGGGTTTCAGCTGACTTGCACGGTTCCGCTCATGCCTTTTCCATGGACCTTGCAATAATACGGCACACTTCCAGCCTTGCTGAAAGTGATGGGCTTTGACTTCCCTTTCTTGGGAATCATACCCGTATCGAAGCTGCCATCATTGGCGGTTGCAGTATGGTTCATGTTGTCTTCATTGGACCATACAATTGAGTCACCCACCTTGATTTTGACTGGATCTGGATCAAAGGCCATGTCTTGGATGTTCACTGTAGTTTGTGGCATAACATTTCCCTTCCTGGTTCTTACTTAAAAGTCCTTTCTTGTACTGCTCCCTGGTTCGGCATAGTTGATTTTCGCTGAGCACGAGCGCGGACGATCCAACGAAGCACAAAACAAGTTTGTTCGAACGTGGATCGTCCTCCATCTCCACCGAAGCCGCTCGCACCTCGCAGGAAAAATCAATGGTGCCCATAGATCGTGGTATTGGGAACGACCTCCACCAGTTCCATCATCCCGCGGTCCTCATGGGCCAGAATGTGGCAGTGGAGCACATATTGGCCGGTGAAGTCGGAAAACCGCGTACGCATTTTGAAATACCCCGGAATGATGATGGTGCAGGGCTCGCCATTGCCGGGGCAGGACACCTGATCGCGGGCTGCTTCCGGACACTTGTCTTTCGTGGTGCAGGTCAGCGGGTCCTGACGGCCTGCCGGAATACCAAATACATCCCACCAGATGAAGTCCTTTTTAGGGGAAGCATCCGGGCAAGGCTTCCAGGTAGCAGGATTGGCGGGATCGGCGTAACATTTCCCGCCTTTCACGGCATCTGCGCTGTTGGGGTCGAAAACTTCCGTTATCTGAAACGGATTGATATGGATGTGAAAAGGGTGCCAAGGGGTCGTGCCAAGAACGGTTAGATTCAGCACCTTCCACTCTTCTGCCGAATCCAGAAGCATGGCTTGATCCACGTGCGAGTCAGTAAATTGCTTGTCGTTGATGAAGTGGCTGTTATTGGGCGCGGCGTTGCGCGAATGGGGCGGAGGATTGGGATTCGGATTGCTCACAGTATTGAATACCAACTCACGATGCACATGGACTTCACTGGCCGGGATGTCCTCCAGAAAATCCGGAAACGGCGGATAGCTTGCGTGGTCAATAAAAGGCATCTGTGGCTGCGCCGCGGGTTTCGTGTTGTCCACATTCACCGTCAGCAACGGTGAAGGATTGGCGGAAGAATCACATGTGCTGGGCGTAACATTCCCTGAGACCACGTTGAAAGGCTGGCTTCCATCTTTGGTCGCCTGAACCAGCAGATCGACGCGATTTCCCGGAGCCAGGTTGATGGGAACGGTGCCATTGCCGCTCCTGGCATAGTTGTTCCATTTGTATTGCACGCCGTCCTGAGCCGTCTGCCGCCAGCTAAGTCCTGAGGCCGGGTCGAATGGGCACAAGGTCAGAAAATCGCGCGATGCCGTATTGACGATGCGCCACAGTTGGACCTGATTGGGCCGCATGGCCAGTTTTGGCTGCTGACGGCCATTTACGGATATAGCCGCGGCGCCTCTCTGCGCGGCTTTGAGCAGACTGGGCGTGGTACTCAACTGCTGCACCACCATCACGACTTCTTCTAGGTCCCAATTCTTGTGTTCCGCCGTGGATTTATAAAACGACTTGAGCTTATCGTCATAGTCGCCTTCGATGATGAAAGCCCCGGTCATGCCATTCGACACATTGATGTCTGTGGAACCATGCTTGTGGGCGTGATACCAGTGCGTGCCGGGGGCCTGGTACATGTGATATTTTTTGCCACCCAGCAGCAAAGCCGGCAGCCGGAAGCAATAGGGAAAAGCCCCGATGGAGTACTGCGGCCATCCTCCCTGCTTGATGACATCTTCATTCGGGGGCCACAACGGCGCAGGTTTGTAAGCCGCTGTCTGATCATACTTTCCGATCAGACCATGTGGATTTCCGCCCCATGGTCCCATCTGCTGGTTCCGAACCTCTTGCGGCAGTTGATCCCACTGGGTGGGACTGCCATTTTTCTCACACAACCGGAAAAAGCTGTTAAATGGGCCTTCTACAGTCTTCTCGTCCGGTTCCAGCTTGGCGCCATTACGAAGAGCAGGCCGTATCTGGAGCAGGACATTGTCTCCGGTCGTGCTAGGCGTCGTGTGCGTGCCATGGAAATGAATGTTGGTGGTGCTGGACCCGTGAATGCAGTTCGGCATCTGGTCTGACCCGGGATAGAGGGTATTCCCCACGTTGGTCCAGGTCACAGTTCCGTCGTTCACGGTTTGTCCCTGAGTCTGGGGGAAAACAGGTGCGGTGGCGCCGCTGGTTCCAGCCGTCGCTTTGAAATAGTATCCCCCGGCATTGTTGGATTGGGGTTTGATGAGAGTACGGGCTTTATATGTCGTATTTGCCGCCCAGTTGGGTAAGCTTGTGACGGTGCTTACGTCGCAACCCTCGCCTTTTTCAGCGCGATCGATGGAATTGCCGTAATGGATGGGATTGATCTGGTTTAGGAAAGTGAGTTCAACCAGATCCCCTACCCGGGCGCGCAACGTGGGGCCGGGAAGAGGCTCGGGGAATCCGCCCGCCACGTAGCTTTTTACATTCCAGTCTTCCGGATGTCCGGGGCGATACCCTTTGTAATAACGCATCCATTGCGAGGTGCAGGAACTGGTGCCGCCCGCCGGCAACCACAGGTTTCTTTCTTCATCTGCGGTGATTACCACGCCTTTCAACGAGTGGGTGGCTGGGTCACGGTCGATTTCGGGTATCTTGATTAACGACTGCCCCGAAGGGGCGCAGGAGATAAATCCCTGGGCGTGCGCCGGCAGGGATTGCGCAAAAACCACGATCGCCAGAAAACACGCGGCCATCCAGACGAGGCTCATTCCAGTCCGGCAGCCCGCTGTCAAGTATTTCTCTTTGGCGGCAATAACAATCGCTTCACATAGCTCTTCGTTTTTCATGTCTGATCCTCACGTTGCAAAAACGCGTTTTGTAGCCAATTCAGGTTGAATAGCGGTGTGTTTCTTCCGCCGGCCTTTAAGTTGCGGTCGGAGGACTGCTGAGCACTTCGATAGTTGCTTCTTTTTCATCGGCGTGCAGCGCGCAGCAATATTTAAGCGTGCCGGCTACAGGCGGCGAGATTGAGCTTGGGGAGGGTGCGTTGGGTGGAATCGCCTGGGGAAACCACCCGGTCTTGTTTATCTTTCCGTCTTGTATAGGAGCTGGCCAGTGGGCTTCTGTGGGGTCGTTGTTGGCCCAGCTGATGAGATCGCCCACCAGCGCTTGCTGGTTTTGTGGCGAGAAGCTTGCTCGTGGGGGTTGTTTTTGGTTGACATTGATATTGATTGACCAGCTTGGCATTCAATCCTCCGTTTTAGCCGTGTGCCGGCTCCATCCAGAACCGCTGCCCGACACGCCGGGCCATCCGCTCAAGGACTGCGGCACGTTCTTGCTTATTTCGTTCTCCTTGAACCCCGGAATCAAAAGGCCTGTTGGCGGAGCGTGGAACCTGCACGAATACATAGGAAGCCGTGCAGCGAACGGGCGGCCAGCCAACTGCTGAGTGATGAATTGGCCAAACACTAAACCCGCCATGATTTTCAGTCAACCTAAAAATGAGAGAAAGAGCCAAACTCTTATCTCCAGTTGCTTGACGAGAAGAGACATTCAACCTATTCTGCACTTCTTCTGCACTTCGACACTCATTAGGAGCCCACAGCACGAAAGTAGCCCATGCACGAGAGTCGTCGCGGATATCTCACACATCGCCGGTCTGCGCGCGTGCCTAGGCCACGTTTGACCGCATCACCAACGCTCAGATGCAGGTCGGTTACGATCCAAGCATGATCGGGCGAGACAGCCTTAAGGGAAAGCACGCCGTCATTGGCTCCGTGTCGGCGGACTGACCACTGGATACGAATTGTTGTCCACCCATAGCGGCGCGAAGGTAACTGTTCTTCAAGCGCGCAACCGAACTGGCGGAGGGTGTCTAAGCTTGCGCACCCGGGATACTTTGACCAAAATACAAGAACAACGATCTCTATAGCTCGCCCGGCGATACACGAATAGCGCGGCTCGAGTGGGCGCGCCTGCCGATCAAAACCGGATCGCAGTCACCTGTTGCTCTGATTCTCCAAACCTGGATTAGCGAATACTAATAAAGCTGCTGCAAGCCGTTGCAGCAGGTTGCTTTCAGCAAAAAGACTGTCAGCTGAAAGACTATTTGGTTTTGAGCAGAGTAAACCCGCGATAGCGCGGGGCCAAAGGAAATTTTTGTGTGTTCTAAAAAAAGAACACGAGAGAGTGGTCAACTTGTAATCTTGTCGCCCCATTTTTGAATGTAGTCCTGAAAACCTGCAGACGTTTTCACAACTCCTTCGCGCATGCGGTTTGTTACTTCAAAGAGAATGGATGGATCCGCCACCGAGGGATCGCCATCATTGAACGGCGGGTCGGGCGCGTATTGCATGGTTAGCTGGCCGTACCGCGCGGTTTTGTTGTCCAGCAAAAGCGCCACCATCGCCATGGCTTCATCCAATCCGGAAGAGATGCCGCCGCCGGTAATCCGGTTTGCGTCAATCACAAACCGTGGATAGCCGTCGGCAACAGTCACCCCCGGAAACATGGCGAGGACCGATTTGTAATTCCAGTGCGTAGTCGCCCGGAATCCCTGCAACAGCCCGGCGGCCGCCAGAAAGAGAGCGCCCGTGCAGACTGACGTGATGAGCATCGGCTTCTTTTCCTGGTCGGGCTTGGCGATACGTCGCAGGAAGGCGAGTAACGGGTTCTCATCGGGACCGCCTGCCTGCAGGACATCTTCCAGTTGAACGCCTCCCGGAACAAAGAGGACATCAAGCGACTTTGTCTCGTCGAAGGTGGCATGCGGGGTTATCTCCACGCCTTCGAATGACTGCACCGGCGCCTTGCTTGCCGCTAATAACTTGGGCTCGAGCCGGTCCGCCGCCATGGTGAAAGTCTGAAAGGGGCCAAGCACATCAAGAGAATCAAAATTAGGATAGAGGGGAATTCCTATTGTTTTCCGTTCCGTACCTGTTGCTGGCACAGCCTTGAGAAAGCCATTTGCAGGAGACATTCGTACCTTTCAATAAACCCACACAGCCATACCATGATTCCATGGTTCGTGATTTCAATGTCCGCGAGCCCGCACCGGGCCGGTCTGAACTTTAAAAGAGCTAGCCAATAAGTTGCATCTACAGGCGCCAATCATTTTCAGGAAGGGCCAACATGCTGTGCCAACTCCCGGAAAATAGCTTCGAGCATAGACTTCTCACAGCTCTGAAGAAAGAAGTGGCCCCCCGGAAACATACGCAACGTGAACCGGCCGGTCGTATAAGTTTGCCAACCTTCCAGGCATTCGCGACCGCTCTTGTGGTCCTGCAGGCCGCCAAACGCGGTAATCGGACACCACAAAGGCGGCTCTGGATCGCACACGTACGTATTGCAAAGCTCCATGTCAGCACGAACCACGGGAAGCAATATCTGCATCAACTCCGGATCTTCAAGCACTTCCCTGGGAGTGCCTTCATATCGCTGCAATATCTGGATGAGCTCTTGATCGGAAATTTCGCCCGAATAAAGATCATCTACCCGTTTTGGACAGCATTTTGCCGAAATAAAGAGATGCACGGGCAACGCACATCCTTCTCTTCTTAACTGGCGAGCTAATTCAAATGCAATCAGCCCACCCATGCTATGGCCGAAGAACCCGAATGGCAGGTCCAACTCTGGTCGAAGGGACTGGCTGAGGGCCTGAACCAGAGGAGCAAGTCTGGTAAGCGCCGGTTCCTTGATGCGCGTGCCACGCCCGGGCAGCTGAATCGGCAGAACCTCAATCGTTTCTGGCAGCTTTTGTTGCCAGGTGCGAAAGGCCGCTTCACTGCCGCCCGCATAAGGGAAACAGAACAGGCGCATTCTGGCCCGCAAGTTAGGCCGGCGCCCGGCGAGCCAGGGACTTTTAGCTGCGATCGTCAAATTCAAATTTCCCTCTGAACGCGCCGCATGGACCAACCCAAAATCTTACCGGCCAGCAGCATTCATGGCAGCCATTATGCTGATTGCCTGTTTTCCCGATCAGCCCTCAGCGCATCGATAAAGACCTGAACATTTTTCGGCTCAGAGACTTCCAGCCTGAAGTATTGGTCCGTTAAGCCAAACTCCGCTCCCCACATCACACTGATCCCATGCTGCCTGAGCCTGCTTCTCAACGCTTCTGCGTCGCCCAGAAGTTCGGCAAGCACGTAGCTGGATTGCGCTTTCCTTGCTGGCTCAACCAACTTAAATCCGTACACGCCTTCCACCCGCTTCAGCAGATGGAAAGACCTCTCAATCAAATCGTACACCCGAGATTTAGCCAACTCGCTGGATGCCTTTTCTACCGACAATGATGAAACAACATTCCGATTCTCCTGCCTCAACTGAGCGGCATCTTCAGAACTCGCGCAGATCGTCCAGCCAATCCGGTACTCTGCGGTATTGTGCGATTTCGAAGTAGAACCCACGAGAAAAAGATTTCTCCGGCCGCAATACCTGCGGTAAAGATGGCCAGCGAGCTCCCGCGTGTTCAATTGCCTGCTGGGCAAGGTCAGGTCGAAGATAATTGGCATGGTTGCAGGCAGACCATTCACGATCTTCTCCGGGTCAAAAACAGCGCCCGTGGGATTATTGGGAAGACTCAAATAGAGAATATCCGGCTCGATCTCTGCCGCCTTTCTTATCAAGGTCGACTCATTAATATCAAAGCCATCGGCAGCGGTCTGCACTGTCGCCACCCGGAACCCAAATCCCTGAAAAGACTCCCGCGCTCTCCAGTATCCGGGCGTCACAGTCAAGAGCAAAGGATTGGCCTTGAGCGCGAGCCGGAAGACATGGTTCCTCACTGTCTCAATCGCGCCGCTCGCGCCGGCAGTAGGAATAACGTTTTCGGCAGTGACGCCGAAATAATCTCCCACGACCGAGGCGAACTGCGCATGACCGCCAATGAGCTTCGCATACGGCTCGCCTGTCCGAAGATCAATGCGCGGCTCTGTCGCTTTAGAAGAGGTGACCATTTGCTTCATCGTGCCTCTTTCGCCATTTCCTCCATCTTCTTACGCAAGCTGAGCGGCCGCATATCGGTCCAGACCTCCTTGATATAGGCGAGGCATTCGTCTTTAGGGCCGCTCTTACCGGCATCGTTCCAGCCCAGCGGATTCTCCCGTTGCGCGGGCCAGATGGAATACTGTTCTTCGTGGTTTACCACAACCTTGTAAATGGTTTTATCTTCGCGTTCATCATTGCTCATAAGTTGCTCCATGTATTTGCGTTGTTGTCCCAAGTTCTAAAACAGGCGTCCACCGACAATTGCTTCCATTTCCGGCACCGCCAGGGCTGTGCCTTTCTCCTGGGTCGGCACGCCCAACACCAGAACTTCCGAAGTGTGCTTGCCAACCTGGCGAGGCTTGAAGTTGACCACAGCCAGAACCTGGCGGCCCACTAACGATTCGCGCGGATAATTTGTGGCCTGGGCAATACTTCTCCTGGTTCCGATTGCCGGACCAAAATCGATTACCAGCTTGTAGGCCGGCACTCTGCACCCTTCTGCGGGCTCCACAGAACAAATACGTCCAACGCGTACGTCAATCTGCTGAAACACGGCAAATTCAACGACATCTGCTGGTCCATCCATAACTTCACCGCCGGTTTAAAATCGCCACTGCCGAGCCCAGATTAGACCAAGCACCGCTGTTTATGCCGCTGCCGTAGATTTCGCGGCCATTTCAGCAATGCGGCTATGCAGTCCCTGCCAGAACTTGAAGATCAGATCCAGGTGCCGGTCGTAGCCTTCAATGATCTTCTCAATACTGTGCTGATCCACTGCGTAGCGCTCCACGGCTTTCAGAGACTCGTCTTTGTGGTCCTTCTCCGCGGCCCCGATGTGAGCATAAAAATATTCACATGCCTCATGGAACTGGTCAGGCTCTGACCACAGCCCTATATAATTTCTGGCGCCATCATAAAGCTTGCGCAGCATGGTATATGCCTGCCATTCCAGCGCCAGTTGAGCGCCAAAGGACATTTGCTCGTCCCCATACAGCGCTTTCTCTCCCTCCAGCAAGTCCCTGGTAGTCGGAAGCAATTCAGTTGTCTCTTCCAGCACTTCAGGATCGAGTTGGCTCTCATGTCCCATTCTTCGAGCAAGCTCGCTCAGAAAGCTGAAAAGCAGGGCGGAATGCACTTTAGCGGGATTTCCATACCCCATCTCAGAGTAAAGAGTTTTCACATACTCAGTCTTGGCCTCAAGATCCTTGGTGGCGACTATAAGTACAGCCAGGGCATCAGGAAAGGCCTTAACGAACGCCCCATAATTTCTGGCAAAGATTTGCAGCTCTTCAATGCTGAATTGCCGCGACATCCATTCTTGATAGAACGCGTTGTCTAATGCGGGAGTTGTGGTGATCTTTGCGAGCAACGATTCAAGATTCCTTGTCACGGTGGTTCTCCTTTTTATATTTGCTGGTTCTTGCTGCTTTACCTTCCAACCTCGCTGAAGTCCTTGCGCTAAGCTCCTTCAGCCGTCCTTCGCCCTCTTCTTCCTGAGCAACTCTTCCAGATCGTCAGCCGAAAGACTTTCAATTTTTCTCAGCAGCGCAATCGCTTCTTCCATTTGACCCGCTCTGGTCTCATTGGCGGTGAGAAACTCGGCGATTTCTCTTACGGTCGGCCGCTCAAAAAATCGCCGCAGCGGCAGATCGGCGCTAAATACCTTGCGGATGCGCGTCACCACTCGCGTGGCGAGCAGAGAATGCCCTCCAAGCTCAAAAAAATTGTCATCGATGCCCGTGTGCTCCAGGCTCAGAATGTCGGCAAAAATTTCCGCAAGCATTTCTTCGATTGCTGTGCCAGGCGCGACAAACAGAGAGGCTAAATCGGGCCTTCCGCGCTCCGGTTCAGGCAACGAGGCGCGATCGAGTTTTCCGCTAGCATTGAGCGGTATCTGTTCCAACTGCATCCATGCGGAAGGAACCATGTATTCGGGCAAACGGTCCTTCAACCACGCGCGCAGTTCACTGGTAGTGGGCGCCGGTTGTTGCGCTGGCACAACGTAGGCGGCAATATATTTCTCACCATCTGCGCCCTGGCGGATGAGAGCAACTGCTTCGCTTAAACCATGATGTTCACGGAGCGCGGCTTCAATTTCTCCAAGCTCGATTCTGAACCCCCGGACTTTTACCTGATGGTCGTACCGTCCCAGGAACTCAATTGTGCCGTCTGCCAGGTAGCGGCCTCGATCCCGGGTGCGGTAAAGCCGGGCGCCGGGAGCTGAACTGAACGGATCAGGAATGAAACTCACGGCGGTGAGGTCGGCGCGGTGCAGGTAACCTCGCGCCACTCCTTCGTGCCCAATATAGATTTCGCCCGCAACTCCAATAGGAACCGGCTGCAAGTGTGGATCAAGAATGTGGATTTTCTTGCCGGCAATCGGCTGGCCTATCGTGATTTTTTCACCTGCATAGACCAGCGCGGTCGCTGCCGTAGCCGTAATCTCGCTCGGCCCATAGAAATTCCACAATAACAAGTCAGGCAAGAGTGCGAACGTGCGGTCCACCAGGCTTTTTGGCAGCTCTTCACCACCCACAAAGGCCCTGCTGATCATGTCACGAGGGATGGTGGGATCTGATTCAAAAACGTCGAGCACAGCTTTCCACATGGACGGCACCGCGCTGAACCTGACGTCCTTTTGTG
>Ga0070732_10002327_pt1 | contig 10317 bp, 13 predicted proteins | sample Coa_R1_5_FD_66449 | JGI IMG/M metagenome (GOLD analysis project Ga0070732, IMG submission 66449) | Surface soil microbial communities from Centralia Pennsylvania, which are recovering from an underground coalmine fire - Coalmine... | ecosystem: Environmental > Terrestrial > Soil > Unclassified ...
TAGGCGGGTCGCTGCTTTTCCGGGAAACTCTCCTGGATTTCACGGATGGACGCGGTGTCGCGGTTCCACAACACCTCCATAATACGAAGCTCGAGTTTGCTCAATGCCGGACCGGCCATGAATATCTCCTATGCGCGTATGTAGTACTACTACATATGTAGTATAGATGCAAGTGCTTTTAATAGAGTTGTGGCTATGGTTAAAAAGCTTTGGTTCTTGCAGCTTCCGGTCGCTCTGAGGAGCACTGCGTTGAATCCCGAACCGAAGCCGCTTCAAGAGTGGGCCTAATCGTCCCACACAGGCGGCGAGCGACGTAATTTCCGACTTGCTAGCGTGTAGTCGGCAACCCTTCCTTTACCGATTAGGTAAGAGTTGCCCGTGACTCGAAAACAGTCGTATTCAAGGGAGCAATGCTGTCCTTCTTGTAGTGCGCCAGTTGCTCCGCTATGGGAATCCTACCCGCGACAAAAGCTTTTGGAATTGCACGTTTGATCGGAGTCCATTCCACTTGTGATCCAGCAGAAAAGGCATGTGCACGTCGCGGTCTGCGAACGCATGCTCCAGCCACTGCAGCGCCACTTCGGTTTCCCGCAGCCCAGCAAACACTAGAGCAACATTGTAAGGAGGTACGTAGCGTTCTTTCTTCAGTTCCAGCATCTTATGAATGGTCGCTTCGGCTTCAGCACGATCTCCTGAGACTGCATGCACATAACCTGCGATCGATAGTGCCTCGGTATTGCCACCAGAAAACTCCCAAGCGTGTTCGCACGCAGCGACTGCCTCTGGGTACATGCCCACCTTCTCGTACACCTTCGCTGCACAAATCTGCCCTACCCAGAAGCGAGCTTCCATGCCTAAGGTCATTTTGAATTGCTCGATCGACTCCCGGTCGCGTCCGGCGTGATACAGAAATTGCCCACGTAACGCGCCAAGAATCAACGAGAGTGGATCGAGCACGAGCGCTTGTTGCATGATCGCGAGCGCCTCGTCGTGTCGGCCGGTATTAGAAAGCACGTGCGCGAGACGCAAATAAGCCGGAGTATAGTTATCGTTGAGGCTGATGGCCCGTCGCGCGGCTATCTCCACTCCTTCGAAATCCCAGTCAAACCAGAACTTTGCAGCGGCGTCGGAAGAGTGAGCTTCGGCAGAATTGGGGTCCAATTGCAGAGCGAGTGCGATGGCCGGCTTGACCCTACGGAACAGTTCTCTGGAAGAAGCGTCGCCCGAAATCGGGAACACCATCAGGGAATCGGCCAGCGCCGAGTGCGCCAACCCAAAGGTGGGGTCACGTTCGGTTGCGCTCTGAAAATATCCAACGGCTTTTTGCGCGTCGAATAGGTTGTATCTCGCGAGATGATAAAGCCCGCGCAGATAGCAATCGTACGCTTGTGGGTCTCGAGGGCTGTTCCTGGTGATCTGTCGTTCCTCCTGGCCCACCAATTTCAGCTTCACCTGAGTTGCAACTGCGATCGCGATTTCGCCGTGAATGTCCAGGAAACCCGGCAGCTGACGGTCATAGTTTTCTGCCCACAAATGTATTTGGTCCTGCACTCGAATTAGCTGGGCAGTTATGCGGACACGGTCGCCTTCACGCCGCACGCTGCCCTCAAGCACGTAGTGCACGCCTAATTCCTGGCCGATCTGCGTCACAGACTTATCGCTCTGCTTGTAGGCCATGGAAGAAGTACGGGCGATTACGCCCAGCCGATGAGGAGACATCTGCCCCAGGCGCATGATTGTCTCTTCGCTCAGGCCATCGCTCAAATACTCCTGGGCGGGGTCGCCGCTCAAGTTTTCGAAGGGGAGCACCGCCATCATGATGCGAGGCGGTTCTGCATCAATTTCTGTCGGCAAAGGAACTGCTCGGGCCTTAAAGCGATATCCCCTGCCGAGGACGGTGTCTATATATTGCGGGTCTCCGGAGTCATCTCCGAGGGCCCCGCGAATTTTTCGGATAGCGGTGTTGATGCTGTTATCGGTGTCGAAGTGCAGGCTCTTTCCCCAGAGTTGCTCGATGATTTCCTCCCTGTTAATTAGCCTGCCATTCTCCCGGACCAGCAGGATGAGCAGAGACATGGGAATGCGTTCCAGGTGCAACGACTTCCCGGCGCGAGTCAACTCATAGCGACCTATGTCCAAAACGAACTGTCCGAACTGGAACCTCTCCGAAGGCATGCCATCCCCACAAATTGCGAACAATTTTACGCTTCGCATGCACTCGGGTCCGTTTTTTCTACATGCAATCTACAGATTGTCTCCATTGTGTCCTTCGCCGGCTCGGCGGCAAGATGGGCCTCATCTTGGGGTGAGGCCATAACCCCAGGAAAAAAATCAGGAGGCATATGAAATTCCGGATTTCGCTCTTACTGTTCACTCTTGCTCTGGCCGCATCGTCAACCTTGACGGCCCAGGCCAGCGCTTGCAGCAGTTCCACCATCCAGGGCACCTACGCCTTCACCATTCATGGAACTATCTTCCTTCCGAGCGGGTCTACCCTGCTCATTGATGGCATCGCCAAGGAAACGTTTGACGGCAAAGGGAACGAGACGCAAGTTGACGCGGTTGCAACCGACGGCATCGTCGCGCCCGGCTGGCGCCCCGGCAGTGGTACCTATTCCGTGAACCCGGACTGCACCGGAACCCAGACCATTGTCGTTCCGGGGATGCCCGACCTGCACCTGCAAATCATCGTCGCGCAATCGGGACATACAATTCATCAGGTGGTGATTGATCCCGGGTTCGCGACTACAGCCGAAGGGGAGCGGGTCAGAGCCCCAGAAGAGTAAGGATTATGGCTTCAGGTAGACGAGGCCACTGTCGAATAGAGCGGCGGGCACACCCCCCGCTCTTTTTTAACTCGCTTGCGCCAACCCCGCGAAGCTTTCGCGAGAACCATCCGACCACAACAAGTTTTCCTCGGCATATGCGTTGGATTCGGAGTTCAAGCATGCGCAGGGCCCATTAGGGTCGGTTAGTCGGCAAACTTCCCTTACCGGATTACGGAAACTCGGCCCAGCAATCGGGCCGCGAAGCGTCCATGCCAGAATTGGACGCATAACGGATTCAGACTGGCACGCTCGGCGGAAGATTTCTGGGCAAAACCGCGCATAAGGCGTAATCTAGGAGAGTCTCTTCTAGCATCTTTCCGCCGCGCCCACCTGGCGACGGTTCCGTGCAAAACCAGGCAGCGCGTTGGCTGCGATAAGTCCGCAGTATTTCCGCGAGTCCGCCGAGGTGATTAAACGAGGCTGCAGGCGGCCCTCCAGATCGCGCAAGGCTGGCGGAAATTATGCGTCGACACGGTCTCACGCCAGCTCCGGCGAGAGTCTGGCGGCATACGAGCGGTTCTCGCCACGCCGGGGAACCCAGTGCAATTAACGAGAAGCGTGAAAGGGAAGCTCACAATGAATGACACAAAAGGTATTGCAGTGGTAGAAGGAACTGAAACGCAAGACGGTAGTTTCGCGGCACCACAGCTTCAGCCGATTCTGGCGAATGCCGGCGCTGGGCACACTTTCACGATGCTTGGGACGTCAATGCGTTTGATAGCTACTGCCGCCAGCACTGGAGGACGATTTACTGTGGGCGAGCAGGTTACGCCAGCGGGTTGGGGTCCGCCGCGTCACATCCACTCACGTGAGGACGAGATTCTTTACATTCTCGAGGGTACCTATGAGTTGCATATCGGCGATGAGCGTCGGACCGTTTCCACTGGCGCCTGTGCGATCCTGCCCCGCGGCATTCCACATGGCTTTCGCAACGTGGCGTCCATGCCCGGCCGCTTGCTGTTCGTCATCACGCCCGGCGGGTTAGAGGAGTATTTCTTGGCCGTGGCGAAATGTCCGCCGCCCCCCAATCCCGCGCAACTGGCCGAACTGGCGCGACCGTTCGGTCTCACTCTGCTGCCGCCCGGAGCTTGAATTAGGAGCAAAAATCGGTATGGTCGTCGCGCAGCGAGTGAATGTGTAGTCGGCCAACCGGAAGTTATGCGGTCAACTGGTGAAACATCGCCATATCGCTCAAAACCCCCGAATTTGGCGAACAAAAAGCGCAAAGTTGTGATACGCTGACGGCGCGATCTCACCACCCATGGTCATCAACGTACACCTCCCGTAGCTCTCGTTCACTCGCATTCCAGGTCCGCGCCTTGCATCGCGGACAGCGCGCCGGGGGTGCGTCCGACAGAAACACGTATTCGCACTTCTCACACTTCCAAGCTGGCACCAGCACTTTGCTCATGGCACGATTTGTACCACAGCACCGGGGGAGGAAAGGCCCTTTTCAGCCTCCATATTGCTCGCGAGAATCTGTATTCTCTTGCTGAATCATGGAGAGTCTGGTGAGTCTGGTGAGTCTGAAGAATCATGGTGGTTCTGGTGTCTCTGGTGGGAAACTCCCTATGAGGTGGTCCAAACTTGCTCCACAGTTTCATTCTGCTGGTGACTCTTTGGGTTGTGCTTAGGGTATTAATTTGGCTGTTCATCGTAGTCGGCGAGAAGGTGTTCAATGCTACAGGTAGCGACGCGAGTGGGATTTCGGCTGGCCTGCTGGCAGTGGGTATTGTCGGAGTGACAATTTGCTACAGCTTTGGCTTCAGTCTTGGCCTAGTGGCTTCCGGAGTATTCGGAGTGATTTTGCTGGGCAGTCTAGGTCTGCTTGTCATGCCAGGTGTAGTCTTGATCGCCGCTGCCATCGGCTTGTTGACTTGGCTAATGATGTCAGACTTCTTCCGTTAAGAAAAATCGGGCGATTGTCTCGCCAGCTTCCGGCAATATTTAGCCGCGCGACGGCCCTATGCGCGTGGAGCGTTCTGAAACTCTGCGCCCATCTAGAGTGGATTGGGTGGGCCATGAATCCCTCGTAGAAGGGAATACGGTCTATCCTTGCCAAAAAGTAAAGAATCACTCCAGAAAAGGTTTGAACTTCAGAATCGCGCTATCCACGAAATCCACCAATTGACGCATAGATGGGAGCACCGCATCACGGCCCGGAACTTGCGGCTGTCCCAGAGATTTTTCGATCTCGAATTGCATATTCTGCTCCACCTGCTCATCGTAGAAACCGGCAAAGTCTGGGGCGTCCCTCTTGAAAAGCAACTCCCTGTCGAGCCAGTCAGCATAGAGAACGAAGTCATGCGCCAACGTGAACAATGCTCGATGCTTGTCGATGCGGTCAAGCTCGTGGACACGCCAGAGATCATCGTTCCCACCTTTGTATGGTTTGAGCCAATCGAGAGTTTCTATAACCTTTGGCCTGACACGATTTACAATTCCGGCCTTACGGGATTCGTAACGATCGAAGCTCTCCGAAATGGGAAAGTAGTCTTGCTTAGTGATTTTGCTTCCAGCGACCAACAGCAGGTGACACATGAGGTGGTCGAGAGCCGTTCGCAGATTGTGAGCAATATCACCTACGCCAGCCAGAACGTCGGCGGAGAAACACGGCACAATCTTGGGCGCGTCGTTGGTCAGGCCGAACTTGATTGTATTCGCCGAACCCTTTCCGCCTTGCGTGTCGAGATTGCGGGTAACTACACCCACGCCCTCTTTGGCGAGAACCTCGGCTGCCAAATCGCGGAGGTGCTTTTTGGCCCGCTCAACTTTTATGCGGACCAAAACGATTCTGTCGTCGGCGCTAAGCAAAGGCAGCCTTCTGTTGAGAATCAGAATGGACAATAGTCCAGTTCCTCGACACGATGAAACAGGCGTGCATCGGTTGGAAAGTGCGGCGTATGGTTTTGGTTTGCCGAGCATCCGATATGGAAGATGGACTTCGCCAATCTCGCGAGTACATCGCTTCTGCTTTCGTCTGGTTTTTTCGGTGTATACAGCGTTACGCGAATGTCGCAGGCTGGGTCACCGCATGGGAATTCTACGACAAGTAGGGTTGGGTCCGGTGGCTCTGCGAATAGGTCCGGTGTTTGAGTCAGAGAGTAATGAACATGCGACCGCGTGTAAGCGTACACATGCCTGCAGTCAGGACATGCAACTCTTATGCCAGCGTTTCCCGTGGATGACCGTGATTGACTTTCTGATTTGCTCAGAGGCGTGGGGAATGGGATTTGAAAAGCGTGATGGCCGATCCGAGCATTTTGATTGTGACAATCAATCCCGTAATAAGGCTTCACCCGCACAACGACTCCTTACGCAATCCACGAGAAAAGACTAGATTGTGCGGAGTTTTGGCCGCATCACCGTGCCGAGTGCCAGTCAGTCTCACCACTAGATTTAGATTCTAGAGCGTCGCCAGGAATCTGTCGAAGGACATGATCCGAGCGGCTTGCATCGATTTTTCGGTCCTAGTGGAGAGATCGGGATCACGAGTCACGATGACAAATCTGTCCATCGCGAGGTATTGGAGTTGGAACTGGTCAAAAACATCCGAATGATGCTTTTCGGGCGAGTAATTGCGCAGCAGGAACTCTCGGGTTACGAAGATAGTGAATTCAAGCACGGCGTCGAGTCTCGAAGATAATTCTGAGACCACAGCGAGATCAGTGCTCGCACAAAGCCATTCGAGCAGGGCAGTGATAAAACCAGGGCGCTGCGCCTGCCAAGCAGAATGCGCTTCAAGTTCTTTTCGCATCGCGGGAGGCAACCGCCTGCCTGTTTCCTCGAAGAGATCGCGCCACGCTGGATATTTTTCGTATGCCGTTGCCTCCACAACCGCCTTCCATTGTCTCTTCGGCCCGGCCATGAGGTCTGCGAGCACGGATGTCGAGCCGATTCCAGCAAATCCCCCTTTGTAGGGCACACGTCCATCAAGGATTTGATCCAGAGTGGTAGCGCGGCGTATTACGTCCATGTATTTCGAGATTACTGAGGAAGCTGGTGGCAGCCGGTCTGGTGGAAAGGGGATGCGGAGCACTTCTCTACAGAGAAGAAATCGCGGATCATCTAAAACCCGACCGTTCGAAAGGTTGTAAGCTACTCCGATTCGCTCCTTCACGTTGTGGAAGTCCTCTGGCTTGGCTGCGCAGACACCGACGAGAAGTTCAAGAGCGGTTACTTGGCTTAGCGGCCAACCTCGGCTTGGACGACGGCGGAGAAGACGCCTCCAGTCTGCCTGCGAGATCAATCCTCGTTGTAGGTCACCGAACACATTTGTGTCAAAAATGGGCTGTAATTTCACCGAGTTTGCTTTTCAATTAGGAATTCTAAGCGCGGGGTACGTGGATGAAAGATTCGATTTGTGGAAGCCGCTCTCATGATCGCATCATCTAACCTGCCTGCCAGTTGACCAATCAAAACATTCAGTCTTGAACGTAAACTCCGCTGCACGTTGGTGCGGAACACACTCAGATACCTTCGTTAGAAGGCCCTCGTCGCGTGCAAACTTCAGGTACGTGCTTACAGATTTTCGATCGCACTGCAGGAGCTCGGCGATCCTTTCGACAGGGAGCGCAATCGGCGCCTGTCCCCACGGCTCGCATTCACCCTCTGGTTCCTGGCCGAACCTTCCGGATCTTGCGCGTTGTAGATGACCCGCGATTGAAAGCAAGGCACAATACTTGGCCGAATAGCTATGTGTCGGTTTCAGCGGGAGTTGCTCCGCTGCCTGCCAAGCGACGGTCAGTGCATCCATGTTCGCAGGAGTCCTCACTTTGTCCCACGTTTCGATGAACTCAGCACGAGGGTCATTAATCCCAGGTAAGTCTATGAAGTAATATTCCCACGGATCCAGACCGTCCGGCACAAGCTGCACAATTATTTCTTCGATCATCGTAGCGGCGTTGTATCCGCCGCAATGCGTGAACTCTGTCCGTGCTTTCATCCATCGAGTGAACTCCCACAGCGGGGATCGCCATGCGCCATTCTGCGGGGGTAATTCGTTCAGCTTTATTGCTTCCAGAACGAACTGCTTCAGCGGAAGCGCGAAGAACTCGGCACGAGTCACAGCAACGCCTCTTCTTTTTGTCAAGATTGCGAGTTGACGACAAAGCGCGTGATCTCGTCGGGATGGAACAGCAGGCGCCGGCAAATTCGCACGGGTCGTAAACGGCCCTGGCGAACCCAGGCTCGAATAGTGTGTGGCGAAACGCACAGAGCCTTCGCGACTGCGACAAGGGTGAGCAACTGAATGGTCTCAGCCATGGTTACCGACCTCGCTGCTTAAGGCGTGCTTCGACTGACGAACGCGAAATCGACCAACGGCCACCAATTTTCTCTGCTTTCAGCTTCCCCGCGTACGTCAGGTCATAGATGTACTTGAGCGTACATCCGAGTCGGATCGCGGCTTCGCGAACTGTGAAATATTTGCCGTTTTTCATATTTTCCTTGCCCTCCATGGGTGTTGTAGTTTACGGTGTTGTTGTATGCAACGTAGCCGTAAAAATACCGTAACAGAAATTCCAATTCTGATTCCCTGCTCTCCAGATGAGCAGGAGGGAGATCTGATCCTTAGCGGTGCACTTTCAGGTCCCGTGCGCGAACTGAGTGACAAAACACGGCGGAAGTTTCTCAATGCGATGCACGGGCAGCAACTCAAGCACTTTGCTGCTGTCGCGCAACTTATGAGAGCGGTCGAAGACAGAGACCACGTCGCTGCGACTGACGCTCTCAAGCGATTGTCGGAAGTACGCGCAAAGGGATTGGGACAGGTGGGAGACTACCCGCCGCATTTCGGCCAGCTGCTTGCTCCGTATTACGGCCTGAAGCCGCAGCGAGCACAGGAGGCGATCGAAATATTCGAAGGACGGCGTATGCCGCCGAGCACGGCTACACGTCCCGAAAAGGTGCTTTCGCTCGAAGTGGCTGAAAAACTCACACAGGTTCATTTGGGTCTGTGGTTGAAAGGGAAACGGTTTACTCCTGCTCTCTATTGCAGTGATCCGAAGGCCGCGCCTTACGTTTACATACTTGCGAACAAGAGGTGGAACGTCTGCCCGCATTGCGGCAAGTGGTTTCTCAAGGATCGACCGGACCAAGATTACTGCACCGTTGCTCACCGAGAAACCCACCGTGTCGCCCGTTGGAGAAAGCGACAGCAACAGCTAGGCAACCAGAAGAAAAGTACCCGAGGAGGGCAGCATGTCACTCGTAAAACGCGGTAGGACGTGGCACACCCATTTCGTTGTAAATGGTCAGCGCTTTCGACAGTCGCTCGGAACTTCGGACTGGAGAGAAGCACAGAACAAAGAAAAGGGAACTCATCGGGCAAGCGATGGAGGGCAAGTTGACTCAGACCTCCACCTCGCTCGCACGGCAACCATTCGGGCAGGCGGCAGACGACTATGTCACTGCTCGAAAGCTGGAGCTCGCGCCAGCGAGTCAAGCCAAAGAGAAACAGTTACTCGTGCAGTTGCGCACTTACTTCAAGCAAGAGCCGCTGAGATCCATCACGGCGAAGCGGATCATCGAGTATCGGGCGTGGCGAGCAGAGCAGAGCGTCGGTCCCGCCACCCTGAACGCGGAACTCGGCATTTTGCGCCGGATCATGAAGCGAGCGCGGATCTGGGCGCGTGTTGCTGACGATATACGCCCGCTGCGAGAGCCTTCGACCATCGGGAAGGCTCTAACCGAGGAAGAAAAGCAGAGGCTCCTTAAAATTGCTGTAATGCGTCCTGAATGGGAAACGGCTTACCTTGCTGCGATCCTGTGCTTGAACACCACGGCGAGGAGCTGCGAACTGAAGGGGCTGCAATGGTCGGACGTTAACCTGTTCGCCAAAACACTCACAATTCGGAAATCAAAGACGGCCGCTGGCGAGAGAGTGGTTCCACTGACTGACGTGGCCGCGTCCGCTCTCGTAAGACTCAGGCGAAGGGCTGAGAGCTTCGGCGCGATCGAGCCGTCGCACTACGTGTTCGCCGCTTTCGTTCCGAAGTTCACCTTCAGCGGCAAGAAGGTAATCGACTACAACGTCACGGGCTTCAATCCAACGCGGCACCTGAATAGCTGGCGGTCGGCCTGGAGGACACTGACCAAGAAAGCAGGTTTGGAGGGCTTCCGGTTTCACGATCTCCGGCACTGTGCAATCACACAACTCGCAGAGAACGGAACGTCAGACTCAACGATCATGGCGATTGCCGGTCACGTGAGCCGTCGCATGTTGGAACGGTACAGCCACGTGAGAATGGAAGCCAAGCGCAACGCGATGGAAGCGCTCGCCGCAAGCACCAAAACGGCAGGTTATGACACAAACGACGACACAAATGCCGTCGCTGTAAGCACTCGTCCCGTCTAAGTTGTTGGGAAGTTTGGTGGACCTGGTCGGGATCGAACCGACGACCTCTTCCATGCCATGGAAGCGCGCTCCCAGCTGCGCCACAGGCCCACATGAAGGAAATGATTCCTTTCAATTCTTACGCAGGTGAAG
>Ga0070732_10002328_pt1 | contig 10317 bp, 11 predicted proteins | sample Coa_R1_5_FD_66449 | JGI IMG/M metagenome (GOLD analysis project Ga0070732, IMG submission 66449) | Surface soil microbial communities from Centralia Pennsylvania, which are recovering from an underground coalmine fire - Coalmine... | ecosystem: Environmental > Terrestrial > Soil > Unclassified ...
GCTCGTGCAGAACGCGCAATCTCCGTCGAACAGCAGGGGCATCCGTGAAGATAGTGCCCCGTGGCGGACCCCATCGATCTCCTCCACCAGGGCGTCGAGCACGCGATCGGGTGCTACCTCCTCGACACGGACGAGGGCCCCGCGCTCTTCGACTGCGGCCCGAGCACGACGGTCGATGCGCTCGACGCAGGTCTCGCGCGCGAGGGTCTGGAGCTCGCCGACATCGGCCACCTGCTGTTGAGCCACATCCACCTCGACCACGCGGGCGCCGCCGGCGTCCTCGTGCGGAGGAACCCGTCCATGCAGGTGCACGTGTCGGAGATCGGTGCGCCCCACCTCGTCGACCCGGCGCGCCTCGAGCGTAGCGCGCGGCGCCTGTACGGCGACTCGTTCGACACGCTGTGGGGCGAGCTCGCCCCGGTCCCGCAGGAGAACGTCCGCGTCGTCGGGGGGCGCGTGCTCGGCCTCGAGTCCTTCCCGACGCCGGGGCACGCGTCGCACCACGTTTCGTACCTCGACCGCGACGGGACGCTGTACGCGGGCGACGCGGCCGGCGTCCGCATCCAGCCGGGCCGCTACGTGATGCCGCCGACGCCGCCGCCGGAGTTCGACCTCGAGCTCTGGCAACGGTCGCTCGACGCGATCGAAGTGCGCGGGCCGGAACGGCTCGCGCTCATCCACTTCGGCGTCGCCGAGGACCCGGGGCGCCATCTCGCCGACCTGCGGCTCGAGCTCTACGACTGGGCGGAGTTCGTGCTCGGCGGCGCGAGCGAGGACGAGTTCATCGCGTACGGCCGCGCTGAGCTCGCGAACGCCGGCGAGGACGTGGCAACCTACGCCGTCGCCATGCCGCTCTGGCAGTCGTACCGTGGCCTCGCGCGCTGGGCCTCCCAGCAGCCCGATCTTCCCCCGGCGGCCTGATGCTGGACCGGAACTTCCGGTTGCTGTTCGCCGGTCGCGCGATCTCGTACGTCGGGACGTACCTCGCGCCGATCGCGGTCGCGTTCGCGATCCTCGACCTGCACGGCAGCGCCACTGCCGTGGGCCTGTCGTTCGCAGCATGGACGCTCGCGCAGGTATCGATGCTCGCGATCGGCGGCGTGGTCGGAGACCGCTTGCCGCGCCGCGCGGTGATGATCGGCTCCGACGTCTCGAGCACGGCCGTTCGCGCTGCCATGGGAGCGCTGGTGGTCACGAGTCATGCCCACGTCTGGGAGCTGATCGCGCTGCAGGCGTGCGGCGGCGCGTCGGTCGCGTTCTACAACCCCGCGTTCTACGGGCTCGTGCGCGAGATCGTCCCCGCCGAGTCGCTGCAGAAGGCGAACGCCTGGCTCGCGATCGCGCGCTACGCCGCGTTCCCGCTCGGCGCAGCGACTGGCGGGACGATCGTCGCCACGGTCGGAGCAGGCACCGCCCTCATCTTCGACGGCGGGACGTACGCGGTGAGCGCGCTCCTCCTGTCGTTCGTGCGCGTCGAGTCGATCGCGCGCGCCGGCTCGAGCGTGCTGCGCGAGCTGCGCGAGGGTTGGAGCGCGTTCGTCGAGAACCAGTGGCTGTGGGCCACGTGCCTGTGGATCTCGCTCTACTTCGTGATCACGTATGCGCCGTTCTTCGTGCTCGGGCCGTACATCGCCAAGCACTCCATGGGCGGCGCGGGAGCGTGGGGCGCGGTCGTGACGGGCGAGGGCATCGGCGCCCTGCTCGGCAGCATCGCCGGGCTGCGGCTGCGGCCGCGGAAGCCGATGCTCGTCGTCTGTTACATCTTCCTCCCGACCGCGGTGCAGAGCGTGCTGCTCGGGTTCCACGCATCGGTGTACGCGCTCGCTCCTGCGGCCGCGTTCGCCGGCTTCGGCTTCGCCTGCGGTGCGGTGGTCTGGGACACGGCGATGCAGCGAACGATCCCGCCCGAGAAGCTCGCCCGCGTCGGCGCGTACGGATGGATGTCGGCGATGGTGTTCCTGCCGGCGGGATACGCGCTCGCCGGTCCCATCGCGAGTGCCGTCGGCATGCGCGGCTATCTCCTGTTCGGCGCCGTCTGGCTCGTCGTCAGCACGCTGTTCCTCGGCCGGCTTCAGTCGGTGCGCGAATTCACCTACGACGACGACGTGGCCGAGGGCGAGGTCGCGGTCTCGCCCGCCTGAGCGGGCTCGAGCTCGACGAGCCACAGCGGTCCGTCCGCGCATTCGAGCGGCAGAGCACCGCCGACCTCGCGGAGCGACGACGCGAGCACGCGGAACGTCTCTCCGTCGAGCTCGACGAGCGCGCCGCGAAGCTCGCCTGCGGGAATCGTGTACCGCCACCCCCACACGAGCCGGTGCAGCTCGACGGCCGGCCGCGACGGGTCGAGCCACGCGTCCTCGTCGGAGAAGAAGCCCTCATACTCGCCCCCCACCGGCTGCGGCGTGCCGTCGTCACCGGAGGCGAGCCGTTCGATTGCCCGGCGGAGGACGTCCATGACGACCGGCCCCGTGCGGGGATAGAAGACGTCCGGCTCGGCGTACTCGCCGATCGGAATCGTGGCCTGCGCGAGGATCGCGCCCGTGTCCAGCTCCGCGTCCATCCGGTGGAAGGTGACCCCCATCTCCGCCTCGCCGTTGCGGATCGCCCATGCGACGGGGACCGGGCCGCGATGGCGCGGCAGCAGCGACGGGTGGCCGTTCACCCAGCCGAGCGTGGGCACGGCGAGCGCATCCGCGGGGATCTTCCACGGGAAGCCCATGCACACGACGAGGTCCGGCCGGAGGCCGCGCAGCAGCGGAGCGATCGACGATCGGCGCGCCGGCATGACGATGTCGAGGTCGCCGGGGACCTCGTTCAGCACGGGCGTGATGTCGAAGTCCCCGTAGCGGCCGTCGGAGTCGAGGAACGTGAGCAGTGCGACGGGCTGATGGCCGGCCTCGCGCACGACCGCGTCGAAGCCGAGCACGACGGGAAGGATCCGCGACACGAGAACGACGCGCCACGGCGGCCTCGGGACGTTCACGTTCGGATGATGCGGCCGCCCGACGACTGCGCCTGCGCCTTGACGACGATCTCGTCGATGTTCACGTGGAACGGCCGCGTGAGCGCGAACATGATGCAGTCGGCGACGTCGTCCGCCGTGAGCGGCTCGACACCCTTGTACACCGTCCCCGCCTTCTCGGTATCGCCCTTGAAGCGCACGATCGAGAACTCCGTCTCGGCGAGCCCGGGGTCGACCGTCGTGATCCGGATCGGACGTCCGAGCAGGTCCTCGCGGAGCGCGTACGTGAAGCCGCGCACGGCGAACTTCGACGCGACGTAGCTGGCGGCGCCCTCGTAGGCCTGCCGCCCGGCGATCGAGCCGAGGTTGACGATGTGGCCGCCTTCGCGGATGTGCGGCAGGCAGAGGCGCGTCATTCGCACGAGCCCGTTCACGTTCGTCTCGAAGACCGTGCGCTCGTCGTCCTCGCTCGACTCGTCGAACGGCGCGCGGCCGAGCGCGAGACCCGCGTTGTTGACGAGGATGTCGATGCCGCCGAGCCGGTCGACCGCCGCTTCGACGAACGCGGCACAGCTCGCCGGGTCGGTCACGTCGAGCGGGAGCCGGATCTCGGTCTCGAGCCGTTCGACGCGGCGCGCCCCGCCGGCGACGCGAACGCCCTCGTCGGCGAGCATGCGCGCGGTCGACCGGCCGAAGCCGGACGACGCCCCCGTCACGATTGCCGTCCTACCGCGCAGGTCCACGGTGCTCGATGCTAACCGTCTGCGCGCGCTTGGCCACGTGGTCGACCTGCAGCGTCGTGTGGCGGATGCCGAAGCGCTCCTCGAGCAGCCGGCTGAGCCGGCGCCTGGCTGCGTGACAGTCGCTGTCCGGCGAGACGAGGACGTGGGCGGCGAGCGCGGGGAAGCCGCTCGTCACCGTCCAGACGTGCAGGTCGTGGACCTCGACCACCTCCGGGTCGGCGGCGAGCGCGCCCGCGACCGCGTCGGGGTCGATCCCGGACGGCGACGCCTCGAGGAAGATCCGGCCGGACTCGCGCAGCAGCGACCAGCTCGAGCGGATCATGAGCCCGGCGACGAGGAGCGCGGCGATGGGGTCGAACCGGTCCCAGCCGGTGGCGAGGACGAGCGCGCCGGCGACCGCGGTCCCCGTGAACGCAGCGAGGTCCGTGGCGACGTGGAGGAACGCGGCGCGGACGTTGAGGCTCGAGCGGTCGGCACCGGCGAGGACCAGTGTCGCCGCGAGGTTGACCGCAACGCCGACGAGCGCGAGCGCGAGGACGATCCCGCCGTGGACGGCCGGCGGCGAGACGAGCCGCCGCGACGCCGAGTAGACCACCCACGCCGCCACAAGCAGGAGCGCGACGCCGTTGCCCTGGGCGGCGAGGATCTCGGCGCGGACGAGGCCGAACGTCCAGCGGCCGCGGGCGGGCCGGGCGGCGAGGGCCGCGGCGGCGAGCGCAGCCGCGAGGGCCGCGGCGTCGGTCAGCATGTGTCCCGCGTCCGACAGCAGGGCAAGACTGTGGGCAAGGATGCCCCCGGCGATCTCAGCCCCCATGAGGGCGAGGATCAGCGCGAGCGCGAGGCCGAGCCGGCGCCGGTCGGCCGAGCGGTCAGCGTGCGCGTGCATGAGAGGAAACTAAGAGCCACATTTCGACGTATCCGAGCGTATGAGATTGATGTCTACACTGGCAGGCAAATGGCCACCGCGGACGTAGCCGGGACACTCCGCTCGAGCGAGGAGTCGGTCGCGCTCGCCTCGCAGCTGCGCCGGCTGGCCCGCGTCGCCACGGCGGTCGCCGTGCTCACGAGCCCCGCCGCCTACTTCTCGTTCCGTCACGCCGCGCACGACAGCGTCCTCAAATCGCTCATCCTCACAGCCGTCGTCGTCGTCGGCTTCCGCGGCTTCGTCGACCTCGTCATCCGCCGCGTCATCCCATGGCCGAGCCTCTTCGGCACCGAGGAGGCACGGTTGCGCGAGGAGGACGTCGTCAACCGGCGCCGCGCGTGGACCTGGCGCTTCTACTACCGGCTCGGAATCTGGATCGCGTTGATCGTCACCATCATCTTCTTCTGGCAGGTCCTCTTCGACCCGACGCACCGGACGTGGTGGGGAACGGCTGGGCACACGCTCATCGGCGTCGGGCACCTGCTGCGCAACCGGACGCTGCTGCTCCAGTTCGTCCTCATCTTCTTCCTGTTCTTCGCGAACTTCTTCATCTTCATGGGCCCGATGATGCTCATGGGCATCTCGCAGATCCGCGGCTACGAACCCGGCGACGCCGAGTGGGGCGTGAAGCTCGAGGACGTCCGCGGACAGGTGGAGGCCAAGGAGGAGGTGCGCCGCATCGTCACGCTGTGGCAGTCGGGCGAGGCGTTCGAGAAGGCGGGCGGAAAGCGCGAGCGAGGCCTCCTGTTTCTCGGCGCGCCGGGCACCGGCAAGACGATGCTCGCGAAGGCGATCGCCACCGGCTTCAACTCGCCGTTCGTCTCCATCCCCGGCTCGGGTTTTGCGCAGACGTTCATCGGCATCGATGCGCTGATCGTGCGCTTCCTCGCGCGAAAGGCGAAACGGCTCGCGCGCAAGTGGGGCGGACAGTGCATCGTCTTCATCGACGAGATCGACGCCGTCGGCCTGCGCCGCCAGGCGTTGCAGGGCGGGACCTCGATGGTGCCGCTCGACATCGTCGAGCCGACCTTCTACGGGCGCTTCGGGTCGACCAACCCAAGCGGCGACCTCATCCACGAGACGGCGGCCTGGCGCGAGCACATGTTCAACCTGCGCGCGCCCGAGCGGCGTACGCCGTATCCGGCGTGGATGAACAAGGTGGTGAACATCGTCAATCAGGGCATCTTCCCCGGGATGATGGGCGGCGGGCAGGGACAGCTCGCCCTCAACCAGCTGCTCGTGACGATGGACGGCATCGACAACCCGCCGTTCTTCCGGCGTTTCTTCACCAACCGCATCAATACGTTCCTCGACTCCGTCTACGTCGTGCCGCGGCGGATCGGCCGGATCAGCCTGAGACTGCCGAAGCCGCGCCCGCTCGGCGCGCAGATCTACTTCATCGGCGCGACGAACGTTCCCTTCGAGCGTCTCGACCCCGCGCTCACGCGCCCGGGCCGCATGGGCCGCCACGTGTGGTTCCGAACGCCGACGAAGGACGACCGCAAGGACATCTTCAACCTGTACCTCGACAAGGTCGCGCACGATCCGGACCTCGACTCGCCGGAACGGCGGGACGAGATCGCGCGCATCACCAACGGCTACTCGCCGGCGATGATCGAGCAGATCTGCTCGATGGCGTTGACGAACGCGCACCACGAAGGTCAGACCGCGTTCACATGGCAGCACCTCGTCGATGCGATGACCGTGGTCGAGTCGGGCACCGCGATCGGCGTGAAGTACACCCCCGGCGAGACGCGGGCGGTCGCGATCCACGAGGCCGGTCACGCGACCACCGCGCATGCGTACCGACCCGAGATCGAGTCGAGCCGTCTCTCGATCCGCATGCGAGGCGGATCGCTCGGCCACCACCAGTTCTTCGACCGCGAGGAGCGGTTCAGCAGCTGGCAGAGCGAGGAGGCCGGCGATCTCATCCACACCGTCGGGTCGATGGCGGCGGAGCACGTGTTCTACGGAGAGAACTCGGTCGGCGTGAGCGGCGACCTCGGCCAGGCGACTGCCCGGGCGGCGACGATGGTCGGCGTCTGGGGCATGGCGCCCAACCCGCTCAACCTCAACGGCCACGACGATCCCGAGACGCGCGAGAAGCTCGAGAAGCGCCTCCGTGACATCGGCTTCCGCCTGATGAACCGCACGCGCGGCTCGGCGGACTACCACGCCGACCCCGTCGCGTCCGTCCTGCAGGACCGCCACAAGGCGAACACCGCGGCGATGTTCCTCGGCATCGCGTTCGTCACCGCATACAACTTCGTCCTCCACAACAAGGAGAAGGTCGAGCGCGTTGCACGAGCCGTCGAGGAGAGGAAGGAGATCTTCGGCGACGACCTCAACCGCCTGCTCGACTCGGTCGGCCTGGAGAAGCCGGAGATCGACTGGTCGAAGGAAGAGTCTTGGCCGCAGATCTGACGCCGGCACAGACCGAGGCGACGACTCCGGCGCCGGAGATGACGTCGCGGGCGCGGGCGCGCATCTCCCTCGAGGGGCCCAATCGGCCACGCTTCATCGTCGTGTACGGCCTTCTCGCCGGGGTGGTCGGGCTCGCTGTCGCCCTCGTCGTGATCTACGCCGGACGCTCGATCAATCCGGCGCCGAAGTGGTCGGCGTGGCAGCCGAGCGGCGGCGGCCTCGGTGCGGCCAAGCAGATTGCAGACGACGTCGGGAAGTCCTACCGCCTTCCGAACGGCGACCAGCTCGTCGACGTGATCGCCAAGGCTCCCTCCGTATCGCCTGCATCCAACACGACGATCCCGATCCATTACGTCGCCGTCCGTGGCACGGCCAGCACGGGTGACCAGATCATCCAGGTCTCGTCGTCGAACAGCATCATGTACTCGCTCTGCGGGCTCGGTAGCGCGTGCTCGATCGCAACCGGAAAGGCGAGCGTCGCACGTGGCACGCTCGTCCGCCGCGAGATCCTCGAGCTCGCGCTCTACACGTTCAAGTACGTCGGCGGCATCAACAGCGTCATCGCGTTCATGCCGCCGACGCCGGGCGCGCAGCCGCAGTACCTCGTCTACCTCCAGAAGAACGACGTCGCCGCCGAGCTGAAGCAGCCGCTCGCGAAGACGCTCGCGGAGAAGGTTCCGCTGCCGGCCGCCATTCCCGCGCGCGAGGTCCACGTCATCGACGCGGTGACGGAGTCCCGCGTCTACAAGTTCGGCCTGTCGCAAGCCCAGCAGGGCGACGCGATCCTCGTGCTCACGCCCCTTCCGGCGTAACCGCGGCCCGACCGGATCCGTTGTCCTTGCATGCTGCTCCTACTCGTACTCGCAATCCTGGCGATCGTCGCCTTCGGCGCCGGCTTCGTCATCCACTGGCTGTTCATCGTGGCGGCAGTCGTCGCGCTCGTCTGGCTGATCAGCCTGTTCAGCGGGGGCATGGGTCGCCCCGGCTGGCGACGCTGGTGAGCTGAGTGGGACCGCCGGGCGGCCCATCTGGGCCGCCCGGCCCATTGCCCCCCGGGTGACGCGCCCCTAGCCTGGGACGGGTGTCCCGCACAGTCATCCTGCTCTGGATCGTGGCCCTCTTCGTGCTCGAGGTGAACCACCTCAAGTGGATCTGGTGGGAGTACTGGGACTGCCGCCACTGCTCCGCAAAGCACAAGGATTGCGCGTGCGGCGCCACCGCTCGCTGGCTGATGTTCTTGTAGCCGCGTCGCTCACAGCGCTCGTGGCCGCGCCCGCGACGACGGCCGCCAGGCCGCGAGGCTTCAGTCCCGCCGTCCTCATCGGAACATGGACCGGGACGTGGCACGACCAGACGTCCGACACGAGCGGAGCATTGACGCTCAGGATCGGCGCACGCGGCAGCACCCTCCGCTTCACCGCCGCGATCACGGGCAGCCCCTTCGGCTGCACGGCTCCGGGCCTGCAGGCGTTCACGCTTCCGGCCGGCAGCGGCCCGAACCACTGGACGCCGAGGGGGTTCTCGATCTCGAATCCCTCGCCGGCATTCGGCACGATGAACGTGATGTACGTGTATCCCGGCGGCTCGTTGTCCGGGTCGGGGAAGGATCCCGCGTGCGCGCCCGGCACCTCGTGGTCGTTGGATGGGATGTTCACAGGGAAGCAGTTCAACGCGACCGCGTACATCGCGCTACCGGACGGCGGCTCGGCGACGACCGTCGTCAGCCTCGCGAAGACGTAAGGGCGAAAGCCGCCCGCACCGGCTCGGGAACGATCCATGTGCCACACTGCTATGCCCTTGATCGAGGCCGAAGCGGAAATGAGCAGGCTTGAAGCGACTGCTGGTCCGGCGCCGCCGCGACTGCGTGGTGTGCTGCATGAAGCCGCGTTCGTCGTCGCGTGCCTCGTCGGCAGCCTCTTTCTCGCCTTTGTCGATGGTCGGCGTCTAGTTGCAGCCGCGGTCTTCGCCGGCTCCGTCGTGCTCATGCTCGGCGGAAGCGCGCTCTATCACCGCGTCACGTGGGAGCCGCGCGCCCGTCTGTGGATGCGCCGGGCCGACCACGCCGGCATCTACCTGCTGATCGCGGGAACGTACACACCCGTCGGCCTGCTGATACTGCACGGCGGCGTGCAGCGCGTCGTGCTCGGCATCGTCTGGGGCGGCGCGGCCGCTGCCATCCTGACCAAGCTTTTCTGGGTCGCTGCGCCGAAGTGGCTGTCGGTCGTCCTCGCGGTCACGCTCGGCTGGGTCGGCGTCGTCGCGCTGCCGCAGCTCACGCGCGTCGCCGGCCCGGCCGCGGTCGCCCTTCTTGGAGCGGGCGGTCTCGCGTACACGGCCGGTGCCGTCGTCTACGCGCGCCGCAGGCCCGACCCCGTCCCCGCGGTCTTCGGCTACCACGAGGTGTTCCACGCGCTCACCCTCGTCGCCTTGGCGTGCCAGTACGTCGCGATCGCCTTCTTCGTCGTCCGGGTCGGCTGAGAGGAGAGGATCGATGGAGGGAACGATGCTCTGGTTCAACGTCGAGAAGGGCTACGGCTACATCGAGACCGAGCAGGAGGAGCGGCTGTATGTCGAGCGGAGCGGCTTCCTGCCCGACCACGAGCCGGCGCCGCGCTGCAAGGGGCGCGCGGTCCGGTTCGAGCGCGAGCTCGTCGACGGTGAGGCTCGCGCCGTGAGCGTCTCCTTCCTTGAGCAAGCGGATCCGCGCCGCGCACGCCGTCGCCACAGTCGCGGCGGCAGCTCGCTCTAGCCGCGTCTACCGGGTCTCCAGCCGGTTGGCGCGCCCGCCGATAACAGCGCGGTGAGATTGCTTCTGAAGCTTGGTCTGCTCGCGGTCGTGGGCTTTGCTCTCGTCGCCTCGGCAGCCAATGCTGGGCCCCGCCTCGACGCCGTCGCGCCTGTCCCTGTTCCGCCGGACAACGGCACGCCTGCCTGCGCGGACGCCCTGCGGTTCCTCCAGCAGCTCAACGCGGACATCGACACCTATACCGAGGCGCTCGCGAGGGCTGAGGCCCGGGAGCGCCAGGCGCAGGCGACGCTGGCAGCGGCAAAAGCCGGGCAGAAGGCGAGCGCCGAGCAGGCGCTCGCTCAGGCACGAGACGTCGTGACCCGCCTCCAGGGTGAGGGGAAGAGGGTGCAGGCGAACGCAACCAAGCTTGCGGCGACGGCATCGGCCGAGTGCATGACGGCGCCGCCCACGCCGGCACAGACGGCGAACCAGTTTGCCGTGCCCGCCGACAACGGCTCGAAGGAGTGCGGCGCCG
>Ga0070732_10002329_pt1 | contig 10315 bp, 10 predicted proteins | sample Coa_R1_5_FD_66449 | JGI IMG/M metagenome (GOLD analysis project Ga0070732, IMG submission 66449) | Surface soil microbial communities from Centralia Pennsylvania, which are recovering from an underground coalmine fire - Coalmine... | ecosystem: Environmental > Terrestrial > Soil > Unclassified ...
GAGCACCTTCTCCGCATCCTCGTGCGGGCCGGCAAACATGCCCGCCACGCCGATGACGCGCTTGCCGCGCCACTCTTCGGGGACGAACGGCTCCGGCGGCGCGGTGATGGAGGCGACCGCCCAACCGATGTCCTCGCTGCCGTGGCTCAGGTCGCGCCATATGCGAATCACCTCTGCGCTCTTCGCGGGATCGAACGCGGCGAGGCCGCCGTAGACGATCGGCGCGAGCGGGCTGAGCTTGAACTCCAGCTCGGTGACGACTCCGAAGTTGCCGCCGCCGCCCCTGAGCCCCCAGAGCAGCTCCTGGTTCTCGTCCTCGGAGGCGGTGACGAGCTCGCCGTCGGCGGTGACGACGTCGGCGCGGACGACGTTGTCGGCGGCGAAGCCGTACTTGCGCTCCAGCCAGCCGCTGCCGGTGCCGAGGGTGAAACCGACGATGCCGGTCGTGGTCACCCGGCCGCCGGTGACGGCGAGGCCGAACGCCTGCGTCTCGCGGTCGAGCTCGCCCCAGCTCAGGCCGGCCTGGCCCCTGACCGTCTTCCGCTCGGGATCGACGCGGATTCCCTTCATCGCGCGCATGTCGAGGACGATGCCGTCGTCGACGCATGAGAATCCGGCGACGGAGTGACCGCCGCCGCGGACCGTGAACGGGAGCCCGTTCGTGCGGGCGAGACCGATGGCGCGAATGACGTCTGCGGCGCCGTATGGCCGCAGGATCACGCGCGGCCGCCGGTCGAACATCCCGTTGAAGACCGTACGAAGCTCGTCGTATGCCGGGTCGTCCGGCTCCACGATCTCGCCGCGGAACTCCCCGCGCAGCTGGTCGAGCGCGCTGCTGTCGAGCACAGCAGAGGTGCTCATGGTGCCTGCCATCGACCTCCCCCTTGGTTGCAGTTGTTGCGAGCCTAAAGGATCCAATCCGGATTGCAAGCCGTATTCACCGGCATGAAGATCATTCGTCTCCTCCCAGTCCTGATCGTCCTCCTCTCGCTGCTGCTGGTCGTTTCTGCGTGCGGCGGCAAGGGCGGGGGCGGCTACTGACCGAATCGCGCGATCAGGCCGCGGGCGTACACCTCCTCCCACGGCTCGCCCGGGCTCGACGACGTGTATTCGCGGTCGAGCTCGACGAGGGCGTGCACGAGGTGGCTTCGCACCGGCGCTCCGCCGAGGTACTCCGGCAGCTCCGAATGGTCGAGCAGCCAGTCGGCGTACCACGACGCCCAGTCGGGATCGTCGCCGTCCGTCATCCGATAGACGACGTGATGCGTCTCTGCCGCCTCGTGGAGGAGGGCGGCGATGCGATCGGCGCCTGCCATCGACGCGGGATCCTGTCAGACGAGTTCTGAACGGTCCATGAAATCGTCGGCGGGATCGGGGTCGTGGGCGACAATGAGCCGATGGCCACCGTCCTCGTCGTCGACGACGAGCCGATCGTCCGGGACGTCGTCGTCCGTTATCTGCAGCGAGACGGGTTCCAGACGCTCGTCGCCGCCGACGGCGACACCGCCCGCGAGCTGATCGAGCGGTCCCAGCCGCACCTCGTCGTCCTGGACGTGATGCTGCCCGGCACCGACGGGCTCGCGCTCTGCAGATGGATCAGGTCGCGCGGCGACCTGCCCGTGATCATGCTCACCGCGCGTGGAGAGGAGGCCGATCGCATCGTCGGCCTCGAACTGGGCGCCGACGACTACGTGACGAAGCCGTTCTCCCCGCGCGAGCTCGCGGTTCGCGTGCAGACGGTGCTGCGGCGGGCAGCTCCCCCCTCGAGCACGGCGCGCCGCATCGAGCTCGACGGGCTGACGATCGACCCGCGCACGCGAGAGGTCGAGCGGGACGGCGGGATGCTGCGGCTGACGGCGAAGGAGTTCGACCTCCTGTTCTTCCTTGCCTCGAACCCGCGGCAGGTCTTTTCACGCGACCAGCTGATGGGGCGCGTCTGGGGGTACGAGGCCGCGGTCGACACCGGCACCGTCACCGTCCACATGCGCCGACTGCGCGCGAAGATCGAGCGTGACCCGTCGAACCCCCGGCACCTGGAAACTGTCTGGGGCGTCGGTTATCGGTTCGTGCCGTGATCGGCTTCGGGTTCGCCGTCCTCGCCGTCACGCTCGGCATCGGTCTCGTCGCGACGCTCGCGCTGACGCTCCTCCCCACGGCCCGCCTGCAGCTAACCGCGTTCGCGCTCGTCGTCGTCCTCCTGCCGATCTGGGTCGTGTTCTTCACGGGCTGGGCGATGTTCCATATGGGAGACGACGTGAAGATCCTCGCGGTGGCGAGCGCGGCTGCGTCCGCGGCGGTCGCCGTCGCGCTCGTGATCGGCACGTCGCTTGCACGCCGCATCGAGCGGCTCCGCGCGGCCTCGGCGCGGCTCGCAGCCGGCGACCTCACTGCGCGCGCGCCGGAGAGCGGGCCGCGTGAGCTCGCCGATCTCGGCCGTGCGTTCAACGAGATGGCGTCGTCGATCGAGAGTCTCTTCGATGCGCGGCGCGAGCTCGTGGCCGCGGCAAGTCACGACCTCCGCACGCCGATCGCGTCGATCACGGCGATGCTCGAAGCTATCGAGGACGGCCTCGCCGACGCGTCGGAGTACCTCGCTCCGCTCCAAGACCAGGCACGGCGCCTCGGTTCGCTGGTCGAGGACCTCTTCGAGCTCGCACGCATCGACGCGGGCTCGCTCGCGCACGAGCTGCACGAGATCCGGCTCGAGCCGCTGGTCGAGTCCTGTGTCCGCGGCTTCGAGGCGGAGGCGCGCGCACGGAACGTCACGCTCGAGCGGCACTTCGACGGCGTGCCGGCCGCGCGCTGCGCGCCGGAGCAGGTCGAGCGCGTCGTGCTCAACCTGCTGACGAACGCGCTGCGGCACACACCGTCCGACGGCACGGTTGCCGTCGTCCTCGCCGGCGGGGACGACGAGGTGCGCGTCTCGGTGGAGGACACCGGCGAGGGGCTCACGGCCGAGACGGCGCGGCGGATGTTCGACCGCTTCTGGCGCGGTGACTCGGCGCGGAGCGCCGACGGACGCGGCGCGGGGCTCGGGCTCGCGATCGCACGCGGCCTCGTCGAGGCACAGGGCGGCCGCATCTGGGCGGAGCCGCGCGAGACCGGCGGCGCCCGCGTGTCGTTCACGCTTCCCGCAGCCGGCTAGGGTGGCCGCTTCACGGCGGGCTGAGCGCGTCGGTGTTGTGTGGGACGAGCCGGGGCGATCTCCCTGAACGCCGCCAGCTGCATCTGCATCGTGCTCTCCTTGAACATGCCGGCGTGAACGGCCTCGTGGTTCACCGCGCTAGCCGAACAGCGCAGACAGCTCGTCCCGCTGCGGCGCGGTCAGCGGCCGGCCGAGCGCGTCGAGCGCCGGGCGAAGCTGCTCCGGCCGGCGGGGGCCGACGACGATCGACGTCACCCGGGGCTCGCCGAGAAGCCAGGCGAGCGCGAGCCTGGCTGGGTCGCCGAGCTCGGCGAGCCGCTCGAGGCGGTCGAACGTCTCGTCCGTCTGCAGCGTCTCGTACGGCCCCGGCCGCAACGTCATGCGCGAGCCGGGCGGCGGCGCCTCCGCACGACGATATTTCCCGGTGAGCCAGCCCCCGGCGAGCGGGCTGAACGGCATGAACCCGAGCCCGTGCTCGGTGCAGAGCGGGAGAACCTCGTGCTCGACGTCACGGTCCAGGAGCGAGTAGGAGTTCTGCACCCAGCGGAACGCGCCCGCGCCGATCGCCTCCGTCAGCTGCTCACCGTCGACGTTCGAGCATCCGTACGCGCCGATCTTGCCCTCGGCGACGAGCTCGTCCAGAGCGCCTGCCGTCTCGGCGACCGGCACGTCGGGGTCCCACGCATGCGTCAGGAAGAGGTCGACACGGTCGACGCCGAGGCGCCCGAGACTGCTCTCGACCTGCCGCTTGACGCGCGCCGGTGCGAGGCCGCGATCGGCGCCCGCCTCCATCGCCTCGAACGCCTTCGTCTCCAGCACGATCCCCTCCGGGCGGCGTGAGCGCAGCCACTCGCCGATGAAGCTCTCGCTGCGACCCCCGCCGTAGGCGTCGGCGGTGTCGAACGTCGTGATTCCCGCTTCCCAGGCCGCGTCCATGACCGCGAACGCCTGCTCGAGGGTGTCGCCCTGCCCGAAGAGCTCCGGAGCGGAGCCGATGCCGCCGAAGTTGCCGCAGCCGAGGACGATCCGCGAGACGGCGATGCCGCCCAGGTAGGCTCGGTCCATGAGCGCGACCGTACTCGACGTGGCCGCCGCTCGGAAGCGGTTCTCGTCGCTCCGCGGCGGCTTCGCGTTCCTCGACGCCCCGGGCGGCTCGCAGGTGCCGGACGAGGTCGGCGCTGCGATCGCCGAGGCACTGCGCGACGCGAGCGGGAACCTCGGCGCGCCGTACGAGACCGGACGTCGAGTGGAGGCGATCGTCGAGCGTGCACGCGGCGATGCGGGGCGCTTCCTCAACTGCTCGCCGGACGACGTCGTCTTCGGCACGAACATGACGGTGCTCGACTTCACGCTCTCGCGGACCGCGTCGCGAGACTGGGAGGAGGGCGACCGCATCCTCGTCTCGCGCCTCGACCACGATGGGGGTGTGTCGCCCTGGCGCGAGCTCGCCGCCGACAAGGGCTTCGAGCTCGACTGGATCGACGTCACCGACGACCTGCGCCTCGACCTCGACGACCTCGAGCGCAAGCTCGACGAGCGCGTGAAGGTGGTCGCCTGCGTCGCGTCGTCGAACGCGGTCGGAACCATTGTCGACGTGCAGCGCGTCGCAGAACTCGCCCGCGCGGTCGGCGCGCTCTCGTGGTTCGACGCGGTCCAGTACGCCGCGCACGAGCCGGTCGACGTGCAGTCGCTGGGATGTGACGTGTTCATCTGCTCGGCGTACAAGTTCTGCGGCCCGCACCTCGGCGTCGCCTACGGTCGCCACGAGCTGCTCGAGTCGTGGCGCCCGTACAAGGCGAAGCCCGCCCCGACGACGCCCGCCGGTCGCCGGTTCGAGCCCGGCACGGCGCCGTACGAGCTGTTCGCCGGATTCAGCGCGACGATCGCCTATCTCGAGTCCCTCGGCGGCATGGAGACGCTGCGCGCCTACGAGCACGAGCTCGGACGGCGCTTCATCGAGGGCTTGCCGGACTCGGTCGAGCTCTACGGCCTGCAGACGATGGAGGGCCGGCTGCCGACGTTCCTGCTCAACGTGGCGGGTGTTCCGGCGAAGCAGGTGGCGACGACGATGGCCGAGCGCGGATACGGGATCTGGCACCACGACAGCTGGTACTCGCTCGGGCTACGCGAGAAGCTTCCGTACGCCGACGAGGCGGTCCGCGTCGGCCTCATCCACTACAACACCGCCGACGAGATCGACGGGTTCCTCCACGAGCTAGGGAGTCTCGCCTCGTAGGACGCCGGCAAGGACGACGGCGTCGATGTTCGCGCCGCTGACGATGCACACGCAGCGGTCCTCACGCTGCCGTGCCGCCGCGAGGGCGAGCGCGCCCGCCCCTTCCGCGACGACGTGCGCACGAGACGCGAGCAGGCGCACGGCCTCCGCCACGTCGTCGAGCGGAACGGCGACCGCCTCGTCGACGAGCTCGCGCCCACGCTCCCACATCGTCGGAAGCAAGGCGCGGCCGCCGGCGCCGTCGACCCACGATGCGCGGAACTCGATCTCGACCGGCTCGCCCGCCCGGAGCGATGCGTACAGCGGCGCGGCCGTCTCGGGCTCCGCGGTGACGATTCTCGCGCCGGGTCGCAACGCCTTGACGGCGCTCGCGATCCCCGTCGTCAGCCCGCCTCCACCCCAGGGGACGACGACGGCGTCGAAGGTGTCGAGGTCCTCGACGATCTCGAGGCCGATCGTTCCGTTACCGGCCATGACGGCCTCGTCCTCGACGGGATGCACGAACAACCCGTCGGCGCCGTCGTAGCGGCGGTCGACCATCGCCTGCCACCACGCCGCGTGCGAGACGTGGATGACCTCGCCGCCGAGCCGCTCGACCGCGTCGAGCTTCGCGCGCGGCGCGTTCTCCGGAGCGACGATGCGCGCGGGCACGCCGAGCTCGCGCGCCGCCCACGCCACGCCCTGCGCCATGTTGCCGGCGCTCGCGGTCACGACGCCGTGTTCGAGCTCCTCGGTCGATGCCGCGCGGATCGCGGAGAGCGCGCCGCGCAGCTTGAAGGACCCGATCGGCTGCAGGCCTTCGAGCTTCAGCCAGATCCGCTCGTCGAACCGGACGAGGGGTGTGCGCAGCACGGAGTCGCCCAGCCGCTCCCGTGCGCGGCGGATCTCGTCGAGCGGGATCAATCCGGGTCGCTCTGCTTGGCGAGCTCGGTCAGCTCGGTCCGCACCCGCCAGAGCTCGGGGAACATCTTCACCTTGATGAGGCCGGCGAGCAGCTCCACAGGGGTGCCCTGTGTGCCGACGACGTCCTCACCGATGACGCGGCCGACCATCTTCACGTGCCGGAAGCGCCAGATGCCGATCTGCTCGTCCCAGTCGATGAGGAGCTCCGCGAGCTGGTACACGTCCTCGTGCTCGCGACCGTGCGTGTACACCTCGATCAGCGACAGGCCGCGCTCCCTGCGAAGAGCGTCGAATGCCGCATAGAGCAGAGGCGAGACACGCCTGATCTCGCGGAACCCAGGCGAGTCGAAGCCGGAACCGTGGCCGAGCACGCGCCTGATCTCCTGGTACTCCCACGGCGACATCCGCTCGAGGTGCTCGAGGAAGCCGATCACATACCTCACGCACGCGTTCGCGCGACGCAGCAGCCGCTGCGCGCCTGCGAGGTCCCGCGACTGGATCAGGCGCGTCGCCTCGTCCACCTCGTTCCATGCGTGCTTCAGCCAGAGCTCCGAGGACTGGTGCACCGTCTGGAAGAGCAGCTCGTCGCGGTGGACCCACTCGTCGGCCGTCTTCTGCAGCGAGAGCAGCTCGTCGGTGCGCAGATAGCGCTCGTAGTCGGATCCACCCGCGCCCGGAAGGATGGGTGCGAACTCGTCCGTCACCAGATCCTCAGGTCGAGACCGGCGAGCGGGACGCCGCCGTCGGCGGTCACGAGCCACGTGTCCTGCATGTAGAGACATTCCCGGCCGTCGGCGCTGATTGCATGCGGATGCATCGAGAAGACCATGTTCGCCGCCAGCTCTGTGTCGACTCCCTCGCCGATCTTCGGGTGCTCGATCATCGTCATCCCGATCGAGTGGCCGGTCACGTGGCCGAGGTGGTAGCCGCGGTCGGTGAAGCCCCTCGAGACGGCGCGGTGGACGTCGTGCGCGGTCGCGCCGGCGCGAAGCGCGCTCTTCGCGACGTCGTAGTACTCCTCGTAGGCCTCGAGCATCCGCGAGACCTCGGTGCTCGGAGTGCCGAGCGCGCGCGACACCTCGACCCAGTGGCCGCCGGGGCCGGCGATCTCGAGCGACGGGACGCAGTAGTCGCTCAGGATCGTGTCGGCACGCGCGAGCGCGAACTCGGCGCCGACGAGCACCATGTTCATCGTCAGGCGGCCGCAGCCGCGCTCGACGAAGAGCTCCTCCGCCTGCGCCATCGCCTCGGCCGCGCTGCGGCCGGGCGCGTATGCGGCGCGAAACGCGTGGAAGCCGTCGACGTTGATGCGCACGCTGTCCCGCACGGACTCGAGCTCGGCATCCGACTTGACCGCACGCGCGAGGTCGAACGCGACGTCCCAGGGGACGAGCTCGGCGGCCCCGCTGAGCGCGCCGTAGTCGCGCACCGTCATCACGTAGTCGAGGCCGTACACGCCGACGCGCTGTCCACGGAGCCGCTTCGCGAGCCACTCGCCCGGACGGTCGACGAACTGCTGGTCGGCGATCGTCGAGTCCCCGTGCTCGCCGACGTAGCGCGCCTCGCTCGGGAAGACGATCGTCGGCTCGTCCTCAGCGGGGACGAGCACATATGCATAGCGGTGGACGATGGTGAATCCCGACAGGTATGTGACCGAGCCTTCGAAGCCCGTGTACTCCGAGCCGCAGACGAGGGCGGCGTCGAGACCGTCGCGTGTGAGCGCTGCCTGGATGTTCGCGCGGCGCCGGCTCAGTTCGTCCACGAGTCCTCCACCCCTTTCACGAGCGCCCAGATCGCCTGGTTCAGCGGTGTCGGCACCGCGTGCTCCCGCCCGAAGCGGACGATACCGCCGTTGAGGTAGTCGATCTCGGTGGTGCGACGCGCCTCGATGTCCTGCAGCATCGACGCCTTGTGGTCGTACGCGACCTCCGGCTTCGCTGCATGGTCGATGAGATCCTCCGGGTCGGCGTCGAGGGTGATCCCCTGCGCCGCGGCGACCGCCTTGCCCTCGTCCACGAGCCCGGTGACGAGCCGCCGTAGGTCCGGGCGTTCGCACACGCGGCCGTGCGTGAGGCCGGTGAGCGCGCCGATGGGGTTGGTGGACGCATTGAAGATGACCTTGCGCCACTGCGGGCCCCGCGCGTCACGGACGGCATGGGTCGGCATGCCTGCGCGCGTGCAGGCGTCCGCGAGGCGCTCGACGTCCGCGATCGGCGCCGGCCGCGGCTCGAACGGCCCGAGTGTGGTGTCGCCCTTCACATCCCATTGCACGTGGCCCGGCTCGACGAGGCGACCGGCCGGGAACGTCGTCCCGCGAATCACCCTCGCAACGTGCTCGGCGATCGCCTCCTCGTTGCCGAGCCCGTTCTGGACGGTCGCGACGCAGCCGTCCGCGAACGCGTGCGCCGTCGCTCCGATGGCCGCGCTCGTGTGCATCGCCTTCGTCGCGACGATGCCGAAGTCGCATGCCGGCAGCTCGCCGGGATCGAGTGTGGCGCGAAGGCGTCCGACAACCTCACCCGCGCCCGAGAGCCGCAGGCCGTCGGCGTTGATGGCGTCGACGTGCGCGCGCGACGCGTCGTAGGCCCACACCTCGACGTCGTCGAGCTGCGCGAGGTTGGCCGCGAACAGCGAGCCCACCGCCCCGCACCCGACAATGCAAACTCTCACGAGTAGGAGGCCTCCTTCGCGCGGACGAGCGCATAGAGCGCCGTGTGGAGCGGCACAGGGACGCCGTGCCGACCAGCCTCGCGCACGAGCGAGCCGGTGATCAGCTCGATCTCGGTCGGTCGCCCGGCGATGACGTCCTCCAGCATGGACGGATAGTGCGCGTGGCCGCGCCGGGTCGCGTGGACGTTCATCTCCCAGGGATCCTCGCCCAGGTCGACGCCCGCTGCGGCAGCGACCGCCTTGCCCTCGTCGACGAGGTCGTGAACGAGGTCGCCGAGCATCCCCTCGGCAAAGTGGAAGTCGTGCGGCAGCCCGGTGAGCGCCGACACCGCGTTGACGGTGGCGTTGAAGATCAGCTTCGACCACTGTGCCGGCCGCAGGTCGCTGAAGGCCTCAGCCTTCAGCCCCGAGGCGCGGATGAGTTCCGCGACCGAGGCTGCATCCTCGGGGCTCGTGTCGCGATAGGGGCCGATCCACGTGGCGGTGTCGAGCACGTACTGCACGTGTGCGTCGTCGTGACGTGTGCCGCTCATGAACGTCACTGCGGACAGCAGCGGCCAGGCGCCGTGGGCCGCGACGATCTCCTCCGCCCCGAGGCCGTTCTGCGTCGTCATCATCGTCGCACCGGCGAAGTGTCCCTCAAGGTGTGCCGCGAGCGGCTCGAGGTCGCCGCCCTTGCACGCGACGATGACGAGCTCAGCGTCGCCGAGCTCGCCCGGATCGGTCGAAGCCGACACGCGGACCGTGAAGTCGGAGCGGCCGGACACCTGCAGTCCGCGCTCGTTCAGCGTGCGCGCGTGATCCTCGCGCCGCGTGAGGACGCCGACGTCGACGACGCGCGCCAGGTGCGCGGCGTAAAGGCTGCCGATGGTGCCCGCGCCCGCAACGACGACCCTCATCGCCGCAGCCAGCCGATGGAGAACTCCCGGCCGCCCGTGAGCCCACTGGGCCGGACGATCAGGACGAGCGCCATGAGCGCTCCGACCGCGAGGACGGCGGTGCCCGTCGGGAGGTCGAGGTGCCAACCGAAAACGTCCACGCCGTTCTCCGCCGCCGAGAGGAACGAGTCGAGCCCTCCGATCGCGAGACCGCCCACGACGGCGCCGAGCAGGCTGCCGGAGCCGCCGACGACGAGCATCGCGAGCGTGAGGAAGGTCAGGTCGAGGTACAGCGAGTCGATCTCGATCGGAAGCATGTGGACATAGAGGCCGCCGGCGAGACCGGCGAGCGCTCCCGAGACCGCGAACGCGAGCAGGCGCTGGCGGTAGATGGAGATCCCGGCCGCGGACGCCGCGGCCGGATCCTCGCGCGTCGCGCGGAGCTGTCGGCCGAAGCGGCTGCGCTGGTACGCGAACGCGACG
>Ga0070732_10002330_pt1 | contig 10315 bp, 7 predicted proteins | sample Coa_R1_5_FD_66449 | JGI IMG/M metagenome (GOLD analysis project Ga0070732, IMG submission 66449) | Surface soil microbial communities from Centralia Pennsylvania, which are recovering from an underground coalmine fire - Coalmine... | ecosystem: Environmental > Terrestrial > Soil > Unclassified ...
GCGCCCCCGGCCATGTCGTATTTCATCTTTTCCATGCCGTCGGCGGGCTTGATCGAAATTCCGCCCGTGTCGAATGTGATTCCTTTGCCAATGAGGCCTAGGACGGGTTTCTCAGGAGCACCGGCTGGCTCATATTTCATGACGATCAAAGCGGGCGGCTCGTCGGAACCTTGGGCAACACTCCAAAATGCCCCCATCTTCAATTCTTTGATCTGGTCCCCGCCGTAAACCTCGCATTTGATGCCGACCTCCTCGGACATCTTTTTCGCGCGTTCGCCCAGAATGGTCGGCGTCATGCGATTGGAAGGCTCGTTGATCAAATCGCGGGCAAAGTTTTGCGACTCGCCAATGATCTGCGCCTCGTTGGCCGCCTTTTCGAGTGCCGTCTTATCTCCGCCGGAGATAACGGTTAGCACATCGATTTTCTGATCCTTGCGGTCGCTGCGGTAGTAATCCGGATCGAAATTCCCGACAAACGATCCTTCAACAATGGCGCGAACCGCTTCCTCGGAGGGAATACCAGCCGGGGCGGCGAAGGCGAAGTTGCGGATTCCGCGCGACTTCAGAGTGCGCACGGCAGTTCCGGCAATCCGCCGCAAGTCATAACTTGCGAACTTTTTCGCCGCGCCTCCGCTGATCAGCAGAAGGCGTTTGGCCTTGAGTCCCGACGGTTTGTGCAGAAGATTGATCTCGAAGGGCTTCCCTGTCAGCTCGCCGCTGGAAAGCAAGTCGGCAGCAACGGTTTGTATTGCCGCATCCTTCGTATCGACCTTGAGCTGCGGCTTGTCCTTCTCACTTTTGTTCTTGCGGCCAGGATCGGCGTGATCGAGCACTACGGCAACCAGGGCTTCGGTCTCGACTTCAGCGGGAGTAGAGAATGAGAGTGTCGTCTTCATATTCGCTTTCGTTACGCGGGCTGTGGGAAACACTCCAGTATCGTCGGCGAGAAGGAAAAAGTGCAAGCGACCATGGGCACTGGCTGATCCGCGGAGCTGCCCGTTAGAAGATCAACTCGAGATGGCGCTGGGGAAGCGGGTCTCGAAGTCGAGCAGGCCGACCCATTCCGGCGTAGTGATGATGCGCACCTGGGACGAAATCAGCGTGCGAAGCTGGGAGAGCCAGGCCTGCGCTTGCTGGGGGTCGAAATAACGCGCCGCAGCGGCCTCATATTCAGGGGCAATCCCCTCAACCTTCTCAAGTCGTGCAGTGCCGCGCACGAGGAGAACCTTGTTAGGAAAGGTGTTGTCGTCGATGGTGAAAGATACTTTTGGGTTCTTAGCCAGCGCCTTGAGTTTGGGAGCTCGGGGCGGAGTTGCCATGACGAACTCGCGTCCGTTCCAATGAAACCAGATGGGAATCACTCGCGGAGTGCCGTCGGTCCAGATATAGGCCAGGCGGGCGGGAATTTTCGACTGCAGAAGTTGCTGGGCTGCGGGATGCTGCAGAAGACCGAGATCTCCCTGCTGAACGGCGCGAATCATGTTGGTCCTCGGGGCGCGTAACCGTCATAGCGACAGACGGCCGCTGATCTTCGCAGGCATTGTGCGCCTGCTCTTGAGGAGCGTCAAGTTTATCCCGGACTGAGCTCCAACCCTGCGCGCATCAAATAGCCAGGTAATTCCCGCCAGCTATACGGAACCTATCACGGAGGATTTGCGTATGTAGGGTATGATCGCTAGGCACAAGCAGAGGTTTTCCTGATGAGGATTCAGTCGCTTGCCTTGCTCGCCGTTATTTTCTTTCTGACAAGTCATTCGTTGATTGGGAAGCCGGCCGCCGAAGCGGCTCCTACCCAAGGAAGAGCCGCGCCGAGCGGGAAGAAAGCCGCATCCACAAAAGCCGCCAATTCCAGCAGCGGCACTGCCGATCTGACGATTCCCGACACCACAATCGCGATCAATTCGGCAAAGCCTATGTCGCAGCGCGTCATTCACTACGAGATCGATGCCCGTTATGACGCCGTCAAACATACGATCGACGCGAATGAGGTTCTTACCTATCACAACCTGACCGGGCAGGCCCTCGATCACTTTCCCTTCCATCTTTATCAGAATGCGTTTCAGCCGAAAGCAACATGGGTACGCGAGGCGAAATTATATGGGTCTCGCGACGTAGAGTACGAAAACTGGAAAGACAAGTACTCCGGTTCCGAAGAGATTAAGAGTTTCGAAGTCGAGGGCCAGGGGGACTTGACGAAAAATCTGCAATTCATTCAGCCCGATGACGGAAACACTGACGACAAGACCGTGGTCGACGTACACCTTCCAAAAGCGATTGCTCCGGGAAGTTATGTGCAGTTCAAAATTGCATTTCACGATCAAATGCCGGAAACGCAGGCGAGATCGGGATGGAAGCGTGACTTCCTGCTAGGAGGGCAGTGGTTTCCCAAAGTTGGCGTGTGGTGGCATGGAGGCTGGAATTGCCATCAATACCATGCGACCACCGAATTTTTTGCGGACTTTGGCGTTTACGACGTGAAGCTCACCGTGCCGCAGAAGGAAGTCATAGGCGCGAGCGGGGTCGAGATCAGCAGCACGAACAATACAGACGGAACCAAGACCGTGACCTATCACGGCGATGACATTCACGACTTCGCCTGGACCGTCAGCCCGCGCTTTCGCGTGAAGGAAGACGGCGTCTTTGAGGGCGAGATGGGGCCGGTCAAGATGCGCATTTTAATGCAGCCCGCGCATTGGAGCCAGGTGGAGCGGCACGAGCGCATCCTGCGCCAATCGCTGGAGATGTTCCAGAAGTGGTACGGGCCTTATCCCTACAAGACGATCACGCTGGTGGATCCGGAGCCTGGCTCAGCGGCGGGCGGCATGGAATATCCAACGTTCATCACCGGGGGAACAAGCTGGTTTGCCCCCAAGAGATATCTGTCGGAGCCAGAGGAAGTAGTCGAGCATGAATTCGGGCACCAGTACTGGTATGGCATGGTCGCCACCAACGAATTTGAAGACGCCTGGATGGACGAGGGGATCAACGAGTACTCGCAAGTGAAGGTCATGGACGCCCTGTTCGGACCGAACACCTCGATTTTGAACATGGCCGGAAACACAGTCGGGGAGCAGGGAGAACAGAGATTTTTCTATTTGCCCGTTGCCGACCGCGATCCCATCGCGCAAAAGGCTTACGAGTATTACAACTTCGAGTCCTATGGGGGAATTACCTACGGCAAGACGGCCTGCGCCTTGCTTACCCTGGAAGGCATTATTGGCGAGGACACGATGCAGCGGGCAATGCGCACATATTTCATGAAGTATCGCTTTACCCATCCCACAAAGGAAGATTTCCTCAAGACGATCGAAGAAGTTTCAGGCAAGAATCTGCGCTGGTACTTCGACCAGGCGGTCTATGGATCACAGGTGCTGGATTATGAAGTGAGCAAGGTCGATTCCTATCCGGCGGATTGGTACCAGACAAAGGACACAGCTGGAAGAAAGAAGGACGACAAGAACACTGTCTATCACTCGACGGTGTGGCTGCATCGCAAAGAAGACTTCGTAATGCCGGTGGATGTGGAAATTAAGTTCTCTAACGGTGAGAGAGTGCGCGAACACTGGGATGGACAGAGCCGCTGGACGAAGTTTTCCTATGACAAGAATGCAAAAGTAGTGTCGGCGGAGATTGATCCTGACCACAGAATCCAGCTCGACCGGAATAATTTCAACAACAGCCGCACCGACGAACCCCATGGCAAGGCTGCGCGCAAATTAGCGAATTACTGGCTGTTTGTCACCCAGTGGCTGGGTCAGGCTCTGGCCTGGTGGGGTGTGTAAAGGATGGGATCGATGCAAAGACTTCTGGCAGCAGACACAAAGAAGAGAGGCCTGCTGAGCTCTGCCGCGGCGATGGTAGGCGACAACAAGCGCTACATCTTGTGGTTTTATCTGTTGAACCTGTTGTTGGCAGCCTTGGGCACCGCCGTTTTTTCGAATCAGGCGCACTCCATCTTGGATCACAGCCTGTATTCCAGCCGGCTGGTGCACGGATTTGATGCAGCAGTGCTATCTGAATTCTTTTCCCGCCCGGAAGTTGGATCGATTGAAGCACCCGTCCATAACTCGATTCATTTTTCCTTTCTTTTCTTTTTGCTGACGGCACTTTTTCTGCCTGGAGTGTTTCAAGGCTATGCGTCGACTTACCGGCTGCCGCGCGACGACTTCTTTCGTGCTTGCGGGCGAAACCTGTGGCGGTTTGTCCGACTTCTGCTGATGGCGGGAATTGTTCTTGTCGTGCTGGCGGGAGCCTTGTTTGCAACAAGGGAGGCGCTGGTCACGAAAGCCGGGGACAGCACGAACGAGTTGCTGCCGTTTGAGGTGCGAGTCACAGGCACTATTGTGATTTTTCTGATTATGACCCTGGTGCGCATCTGGTTCGATCTCGCCGAGGTTGATGTGGTTCTAAGCGATCGAGGTGCGGTGCGCAAATCCATTGCCGCAGGATTCCGGCACACGTGGCGCAGTTGGGGACGGCTTCTGACCAGCTATGTGTTCATTTCCGTCTTGGCGGCGGTCATTTTGGTTGCGGGAATTTGGAGTTGGGTCAGGTTTGTGCCATCCAATAACGTCGTTCGTGCGGCTCTAGTGGGTCAGCTCATCCTACTGTTGACGCTGATCCTGCGCTTCTGGCAGCGGGGTGTAGCAGTCGCGTATTACCTGGAAAAAATGGAGGCACCTGTGGTCGCCATCGAGCCAATAGCGCCCCGGCCTGTTCTCGCGGGCACGGAACCCCAGCCGTCGCCAGTCATCCCCAGTGGGCCCGCGACCCCTTCCGAAACCTGATATCCGGCAAGCCGTTACTTGTGCAACGTGGTCACCGCCGCGCCTCGCTCCGCAAGCAAACATGTACATTCCAGTTTTGCTCGGCGCAACTGCCTCTTTTAATGCGCGGGCACGGTGGCGCTTTGGTCTTTTCCCTTTTCTTCTTTGTGCGGGGACTCCTGTTTGTGGTGGAAGTCCAGACCGAAGCGAGGCTCACCGCGGGTCCCGGTTACCTTGAAAGGAAGTTCGGTGCCGGCGCCATCCTTTTGAAAAAAGGGATCGACAGGCTTCAGCAAAATTGATTTCCAGCCGGTCATCATCCTGGAGAGTGTTGCCTGCAGTTTCAGCTTCCCATGAAAGTCAAAGGTTCTCCCGTCCAGGCTGTACTGGCCCGTCATGTTGGCATTTACGCCCGGCACCACGAAATGAAGGGCCGAAAATGAGAGCACGCCATCATTGAGCTTGAAGGTTCCTTGCAGGTCGGAAGTAACGTCGTCGCTTGAATGTTCACGGGCCTGTTTTGGCTTTCCCTGGCCGCGAAGACTCAAAGAGTCGATGCGTTGCTGGAGCTTCTCGCTGGTAAAGTGGGCTTGCGGAACTTGAAAATCCCCTGCCAGCTTCATGCGATTGGCGACGTCCTCAGCCCCCGGGCGCAGGCTGACCTTGGTCTTCATCTCAACCGCGCCGGTCATGACCTGGGGATCGGTGCGAACTCCGAGCTTGAGCAGGTCTTCGATTCGGGCATGTTCCAGCGTAACGTAGAGTTCGATGTCGTGACCTCGCGCGCCCTTGATGCGCACCACCTTTCCCCTGGCAGTTAACGACGAAGTCAGAATTTGAGCTCGGACCGGTTCCAGATAAGTGTCGCCGTCAGTGCCGTCGACGATGGCATGGAAATCAGTGTGAAGGGGAACACGATGTCCGCTGACTGCCAGGCGAAAATCCGGCGTGTCTGTCTTACCGCGGACTTCAATTCGTCGCAACGTACCGCTGTATTGGCCGGTGGACCAAAGAATTCCACTGATGCCGGGCAAGGTTCCCAGATCGGCCTGAGTGAACGAATAAGTTCCTTCGACGGCTGTGTGGCCGGGACTGGTTTCATTAAACGGTCCGAAATGACCGGAGGAATGAATGTCGCCGACCGGCCTGGGATTGATCAGCGTGGCATCGAATTGCAACGGCTGATTGGCGCCAATGTCTTTCATCCTCAGATCGCTGATATCGAATTCCAACGGGAGTTTGCCGGGCCGGGATGTGTTGATGATCAGCTTCGTATCCTCGCAAATGAAGGATTCAACAAAGATGCTCATTTTTTCGCGCCGTCTCATGCTGCGTATTTCCTGACGGTCGCCAGCCGGCGGTATGTTCATGATCAAACCGCTTACGTATACCTTGTGCACACGCATGGGCTCGCGAAACAAATCCCGCAGTGGAGTCTGAAAGCGAAATTCGCCGATCTCGAGCAGTGGCTGAACTCCCGGCTCATGGGGATTGGGATCGGTAGCGCCGTAGATCTGCAAGCCCGAGCCGAAGACCTGGATTCCGTGGGCCACGGAAACATGCAGGCTGGCCAGTTCTACCCTGCCTTTGAAACGAGCCGCCAGCGTTTCAATCACTCGCGTGCGCAGGATGGGCTCCGCGTGCGTGATCGCGAATCGAACGGCAATTCCGACGTTGACGATCAAAAAGAGGAGAAATCCGACGATCCAACGCCATCGCCGACGCAGGAAGCTCTGGCGGCGCTGCGGCACAAGATCCAGCTTTGGGGGGAAGATAGGATGCTTTGGGGCGCCAGCCGCCATGGAACTCACTTAGAACAGAAAACGGAGCAGCGGGCAATCGGGTAATCCCTGCACGAGCCGAATCATGTTTGATTATGTGGGGCCAAGACAGGGCTGACCAGCGTGGGTAACTTTGTGGAAATGAAAAGCCGCGATTTTCACATCTTCTGGGAACCGAATCCTAACGAGCGGTGTCCATTGCAAACATGAATTCACTATCTCGCCCGCATTTCTCCATTGCCGTTGCCATGTTGATGCTTTCATTCTGCACTGCATCGTCAGGCCAAGATGCATTGCGGCTTTTCCACAAGATGCAGACGGCTTTGGGAGGCGCCGAAAAGATCGCCTCAGTGCGTGACTTTGAGGAAAGCGTGCGCGCCAATGCGTGGTACGGCGATGGCAGACCGCTGGGCGAAGTGCACAAGCGAACGCGCTGGGTCCAGCCGAACTATCTGCGTCTCGATCAAGCAGGCCCGACTGATACGTACGTCCTTTATTTCGACGGGACTTCGGGTTGGGAGATATTCCCTGACAAGACTGTGGCCGACCTTGCGGGTGGTGAATTGAAGTTCGCCCAAAACTATCTGAGTGGCCTGAATCTCAATTTCTGGTTGGCTGACCGCGACCCAAGCCGGGTGATCACATCCTCAGGGCCCAATGTGATCACCGTCTCAACCAGGGGCGACTCCTCCCAGAAGAGTGAAATCACGCTGGACCCGGTCACATTTTTGCCCGTGAAGAAGACTGACATTTCGCTCTCTAATCCCAACCACCCGGTGCCTAGCGAGACAATCTTCGAGCAATGGCAGGCCATCGACGGCGTGAAGTTTCCGCAACGCATTTCCAAATTTCAAAATGGCAGGAAGGTGGCGGAAATTACCGTAGAGCAGACCAAGCTGAATCGCGGAATCAAGGCAAGCGATCTTTCGATCAAGCCGCCGGATCTCAATCCAGTCATGTCTCGGCCATGAAGATTCAGCGGGGTGGGGGTGGCTGCGATGCGGGCCAGGTAAGTTGTATTAGAGCCTTTTTCTGCAGCCCTACTAGATCAAAACAACCGTGATTCCTCGATTGTGACGGTCCAAATCGGAGTCGCTCTTCAACTCCGGGCGAGATTGGAGAAGCTTCCAGGTGGTTTCGTCGGACTTCGACCAGTTCTCACCGAGGATGCAAGCGCGAATCTGACCGTTTTGAGCTAGTTCATAGAGCCGCTTTTGGATGGCGATGCGAATATCCCCTCCCTCGCCGCTCGATCCGTAGCCGTGAATCAACTTCAGAAATTGGCAATTCTCTTTCCGGGCGAGAGCCAGTTCGCGCTCCAGACGCTGCAGAGCCTCGTGCACCGGGGGCATATCGGATTTGAGGCTAACGGTTTTGATAAAAGAGGGTTTCACTTGCCCGAGTCGGCGGCTGTCTCCACATGAATCTTGCCGGTTACGTCTTCCGGCTCCTATTAATTGCTTCTCTTGCCTCTTTGTCGGCGGTGCGACGGCGTTCGGTTTCGCGTTTATCCCAGAGCTGCTTGCCCTTGGCCAATGCCAACTCAATTTTCACTTTGCCGTTCTTGAAGTACATGCGAAGCGGAATCAGGGTCAGACCCTTCTGTTGGGTCTTGCCAATCAGCTTCCTGATCTCTTCCCGGTGCATGAGCAGCTTACGGGTGCGGAGAGCAGCATGATTTGAGTAGCTGCCATGCTCATAGGGACTGATGTGGCAGTTGAGCAGCCAGACCTCGCCATTGCTCACCAGGCCGTAGGCGTCCTTGAGGTTGGCGCGGCCGCCGCGAATGGATTTGACTTCAGTCCCGGTGAGGCTGATCCCGGCCTCAAATTTTTCTAGCAAGAAATAGTTATGTGAAGCGATCTTATTGACAGCGGCGTCCCTCTGCCCCGAGGCGGTCGGTTCGCGCCGCGGGGACTTTTCCGCGTTGGGCTTGGTCTGATGGGTGGACTGGCGGGGCATGGGCTATGGAGTTTCATCTTAGCAGCGAAGGACGGTATCCAGCTTCCGGCGGCTTTTCGGGACTGGGGGCGGAAACCGGACTCCGAAGCTCCCCATAAGGACTACGACCAAAGAGTGTAAATACTGTGAGCGCAAGCACTTCGGAGCAACAAAGGGGCGATGCTATAATCGCGAAAAATCCGCTTTTTTCGCGTGTCGAGCAGGTTTCCCGGACCGATAGAGGCTCCCCATTGGGCTGGGTCGCGGGGGTACAGTGCTGGCCGGGCGAAGACTGCACCATGAGGTTCCACGAATGAGAAGCCTGAAGCGTCCGGCAGCCGTGCTGATGCTGGTCGCGGTTATCGCGCTGCCAGCCGCCGCTGATAAGGCCAAGAGCCTATACAACAAGGGTTATGACGCCGAGGCGCGGCAGGATTACGAAACCGCCTACAATCTTTATAAGCAGGCTTACGACCTCAAGCCTAGAGATCTGCGGTATCGGGCCGCATTCGAGCACAGTCGCTTCGAGGCCGGGGCTTCGATCGTTCATCGCGGCCAGAAACTCCGCGATGAAGGCAAGCTGGAAGAGGCGGCGGCGGAGTTTCAGAAGGCAATTGCGGTAGATCCCTCCTCGTTCATCGCGCAGCAGGAGCTGACCCGGACGCTGCAGATGATTCAGAACAAACGGAATCCACAGCCGCAGGCGGCAGGGCCGCCGAGCAGCCTGGAGCGCAGAGTCCGGGAAGCGGCCGGTCCAGTTGAGTTGGCACCGATTTCCAATGTGCCCATCACCGTCAAGCTGACGGAAGATTCGAAGGTCATTTATCAAACAATCGGGCAACTCGCCGGCATCAACGTGCTGTTCGATCCTGACTACACCTCGCGGCGAATCAAGGTTGAACTGAACGGCGTGACTCTCGAGGAAGCATTGGAAATCGTTGCGCTGGAGTCGAAAACGTTCTGGCGTCCGGTGACTCCGAACACGATCTTCGTGGCGCAGGACAATCCCGCCAAGCGCAAAGAGCTTGAACAGAGCGTTCTCAAGACCTTCTACCTTTCGAATCTCTCCCAGCCCACGGAACTGCAGGATGTGGTAAATGCGATTCGCGCCGTACTGGATGTGCAGCGCGTGCAGCAACTGCTGTCGCAGAATGCGCTGGTGGTGAGAGGAACCCCGGATCAAATCGCACTGGCTGAGAAGCTGGTGGATGACCTGGATAAGGCGCGTCCCGAGGTCATTATTGATATTGCCGTCATGCAAGTCAGCAAAGACAAGTCGCGGACGCTTGGCTTGAACCCGCCGACCAGCGCGACCGTGACCCTGCAAAACAATATCAACAATACTGCCGTCCAACCGACTACGAGCGCAAACGGCACGGTCACCACACCCACCACGACAGGGAGTAACACGTCAGGTTTGAATTTGAATACGCTCGGCAATCTGAATGCTACCGATTTCCAGGTGACAATTCCTTCGGCAAACCTCTCGGCCGTGATGAGTAACAGCGATACCAAGATCATTCAGAATCCGCAGATTCGCGCGCTCGACGGACAGAAAGCCTCGCTAAAGATCGGCGACCGCGTGCCGGTGGCTACGGGATCGTTTCAGCCGGGCATCGGCGGTGTAGGTATCAACCCGCTGGTCAACACTCAATTTCAGTACCTGGATGTGGGCGTCAACATCGACATCACGCCGCACGTGCACGCCGGGGGCGAAGTGACGCTGAAAATCACCATGGATGTTTCTTCTGTCACCGGGCAACAGAATATTGGCGGCATCAGCCAGCCCATTATCGGGCAGCGCAAGATCGAGCATGAGATCCGGCT
>Ga0070732_10002331_pt1 | contig 10314 bp, 10 predicted proteins | sample Coa_R1_5_FD_66449 | JGI IMG/M metagenome (GOLD analysis project Ga0070732, IMG submission 66449) | Surface soil microbial communities from Centralia Pennsylvania, which are recovering from an underground coalmine fire - Coalmine... | ecosystem: Environmental > Terrestrial > Soil > Unclassified ...
GTTGACTTGTATCCAGTTGCAAATGCTTCTTTTTTCATTGCAAAAGACATTAGGATCGTTTGAAGTTCAGACTCTGACTGCCCTATTTTGATTTCATCAACACAAAGCTCGTACATTTCATCCAAGATTGAAGATGCTTTTCTTAGGATGTTAATCTCATCTGTATCCTTTACTTCCCTTGCACGGTAAAACGGCTCTGTAGTTGATTTTACGCTGGAAATGGATTTTTTGAGTGTCTGTATTACATCGTAATTGTTGCTATCTGTACAAACCTTCTTGCCCTTTAGCAGTCCAATTAGAGTAGAAAGTGATCCTTTGCCACGTTCAGATTTTACTATCTTGCAGTCAGTAGATTCTTCTTTTGCACGCCCCATCTCTAGTTCTGGGGATACGATTGTGGTACCATTTTTGTCCAGTATTCCAATTGCCTCGCCCCAAAAATCAGTCATATAATAGAGATTTTCAGGTTCAAATGCTACTATAGTATCACAATCTATCTTGTTACAAAATTTTAGAAGATTTTGCCTGCGTTTTTGCAATACACAAAATCTACAAATTCTCAATTTATGTTTGCTGGAAGGTTTAGATATACGAAAACGAGAGATTTTTCGTGGAAGAAAAAAAGAAGATTGTTGCATTGTTGTCAGGCGGTCTTGATAGTCGACTAGCTATCAAAATGATGCAAAAACAAGGATTTGAGGTGGAGGCAGTAGCGATCAAGACTCCATTTTGCGATTTTGATTGTGGAAGAGGATGTGGTTTTGAAATAAGAGAGACTGCAGATAACCTAGGTGTAAATCTAAAAACAGTATATCTTGGAGATGAATATATCGAGATGCTAAAGCATCCAAAATATGGATTTGGATCGGGAATGAATCCATGCATTGATTGCAGAGCAATGATGTTTGAGGCTGGAAAAAAACACATGGAAGAGATCGGAGCCGAGTTTATAATTTCAGGTGAAGTTTTAGGTCAAAGACCAATGAGTCAACATGGTCCAGCTCTTAGAACAATTGAAAAAGAGTCTGGCCTTGAAGGAAAAATAGTAAGACCACTTTCAGCAGCTTTACTTCCACCAACAGAACCAGAACTAAACGGCCTGATTAAAAGAGAAGATCTGGGCAAGATAAGAGGTAGATCAAGAAAAGATCAGTTAAGAATGGCACAAGAGTTTGGAATTGAAAATCCACCAAATGCAGGCGGTGGCTGTCTTTTAACGGATCCAAAGTTTGCAATTAGAGCAAAAGATCTTTTCAATCACATACAAACACCAACTACAAATGATATTGATCTATTAAAAATTGGAAGACATTTTAGATTTGATCAAAAAACAAAATTCATTGTTGGAAGAAACCAAGATGAAAATGAAATGCTAAAAGCTTTGGCACTAGATGATGATGTGTTACTTGAAACAAAAGATCATGTTGGACCTATTTCATTGATTAGAGGAGAAATTTCTCAAAATCTTTTGGAATTGGCTGCAGCCATAACACTACGATATTCTGATGCACCAAAAGATACTCCAAGTGTTGTGGTATCACAGAAAAGGGATACAAAATCAGAAATTTCAATAATGCCAGTTGATGAATCTTCTTACCTGCAGTACAGAATTTAGTCATGCAAGCTAGTCTGTGAAATGCAATTGACTAGCAAGACTTTTTGAGGGAGTACTTAGCATCTACTAGGTATGCAGACCCAAAAGGCACCCACTTACTTGAAAGCCATTACACTAAGGGATACAAGTGATGTCCATTCAGTAAAAGAGGACATCAAAAAGAACATGATTTTGGTGTTAAGGGTTACCCCACTTGCACAAAAAAATGTAGATGAGTTAAGAAAAGTGGTGGAAGAAATTTATGCCATTGCAAAAACTCATGATGCAGACATTGCAAGATTAGGGGAGGAGAGAATTATTGTAACTCCTCCAGGTGTTAAGATCTGGAAAGCAGAGTACGATCTAAAGTAATCTTATTCCTTCTTGAACTTGAGGACAAACAGTTGCAATTCTAAACATTCGATGAATTGATGCGGAAAGATTTTCACATTTTCTTCTTTCGCCGTGATTTACAATCACTCTTCGTAGTTTTGGTCTTAATTTGTGTACATACGACATTAATTGATTATAGTCGCTGTGACCACTAAATCCATCAAGTTTTTCTGTAGAACAATTTATGTTAATTACTTCTATTTTTCCTTCCTTTCCAACAACTGAAACTTGTCTTGAACCATCAAGTACCCTTCTTCCAAGAGTTCCATTAACCTGATAGGAGACAAACAAAATTTTATTTTTCTGTACAGGCGCAATGTTTTTGAAATATTCCAAGACAGGTCCGCCTTCAAGCATACCTGATGTTGCAATAATAATACATGCACCCTCACGTAGTGGTTCTTCTCTTGCATCAGCGTGTTCAATATTTGTGAAATATTCGGAATCAAATGGATTATCATCTGTTTCCAAAATCTTTTGTCGTAATTCACGTGCAAGATATTCTGGATAGGCCTCGTGAATTGACGTTGCTTCTTGAATCATTCCTTCCATAAATACAGGAGACTCTACTATTTGTCCTGACTTCATGTATTGATCTATTACCATCATAAGTTCCTGTGCACGACCAACTGCAGGTATTGGAATCAATACCTTGCCGCCATTTCGTAATGTCTCATTTACTGATTTGATAAATGCAGCTTCTACCTCTTCTCGTGATGGCTGGATGTCCTCTTTTGCACCATAGGTACTTTCTATTAGAAGTGTTTCAACCCGTGGGAAGTTCCATGAGGCACTTTCAAGAAGCATCGTTTTGCCATACTTTAGATCACCAGTATAGACAAAGTTGTGGTCACCATTTCCTATGTGAAAGTGACAAGATGCAGAACCCAGAATATGACCTGCATTGGAAAGAACAAGTTTGATGTCCGGAGAAATGTCTGTTACCGTTCCATATGGAAGTGTTATTGTTTGCTTCATGACTTGCTTGACATCTCTTTCAGAATATAGCGGAACTCTGCCTTGAGCAGCAGCAACTTTGATTGCGTCAAGCTGAATTAAATTCATCATAGGTAAGGTTGGTTCCGAACAATAGACAGGTCCTTTGTAACCATATTTGAAAAGTGCTGGTAGGAATCCCGTATGATCAAGATGCGCATGACTAATCACAACTGCGTCAAGCTCGTCTAGCGTGATGTTAGTCCAATCAAGTCTTGGATATGCTTCTTGTGCGTTTCTGGTTCCTGGGTTAACACCACAATCTATCAAAATTTTGCTTTCATGTGTTGTCAAAAGCATACAAGATCTACCAACTTGACTAAATCCACCTAATGTAAGAAGAGAAACTTCGGCATCTTCTGAAAGTTTTGGTCTGAAAATTTCTTCGCCAACTTGTTTGAGGTGCTTACTTCTTTCCGAAGATGAAATCTTCAGGTTATAGTTTATGGTTTGTATTGTTTGTGACTGATTGGCAGTAGCTTTTCTAATTCGCAGTCTCCAACCTGTCTTTTCAACAACATCAGCCATGTTGAAGGTTTCAGTGTTATACAAAAGCCAAGGTCGTTTTACTTCAAGTGTTACCTCACCTATCGCAGTATCAAAAAATGTACCATGCAAATCTGCGTCTTTTGGCATTGATTGAGTAAGAATTTGTCTTGCATCTTCCTCAGATTTTCGTATGGATTCTTCAGTTCGTACAACAATTCTCTTTTTTATCACATTTACCATGTTTGAAATTATTTCGTTATGTTCCATTAGATAACGAGGTTTTTTTGTATAGATTGCAATTCTTGGGCCTTCATAATCTATCTTGGTAACATCAGCCTCTTTTGGTATACTTTGCAGTATTGTACCCATTATGTTTGTGGCTGGCGATATTTCACGTTGTTGTTGTTTTCTTTGCAATTAAAATTCACTAAAGTGTAATGATGGCTTTCTTCTGTTCTTTTGTCAAGAGTCTATAGCCATTCTTGTCTATGATTGCGACGTTTATTCCGTCACCGGTTCCAATGTTTCTTGTTATTGCAGCTTTTACAGCTCGTAAAGCAATTATTTTTCCTTCTTCTACGGAAAGCCCGTCACGGTACTCATTTTCCAAAAGGCCGTATGCAACTGGAGAACCACTTCCTGTTGTTACAAAGGTTTTCTTTTCAAGGGAACCAAACATGTCTATGTTGTATAGAGATGGTCCTTGTTTGTCATATCCTCCAACAAGTATGTCTGCAATAAAGGGATAGTATCTGTTCTGGAAGAATATCAACGAAGCAAGTTTTGCAATAGATTTTATCGGAAGATATTCTTGTTTTTCTATTCTGTGTAAGTTAGAATGATATCTTAGCATATCAGTAACGTTTTGCGCATCTGCAACACCACCTGCAATTGTCATTCCTGCATGCTTGTCTATTTGCTGTATCTTCATGGTGTTGTTATTTGCTATAAAATAACCCGCGCTTGCTCTCATGTCTGCACACAATACTACACCGTCGGTACAGGAAATTCCTACCGTAGTTGTTCCATGTAATGTGTGTTGTTCAACATATTCTGACAAATAACATTCTCCTTAACTTAAGATACCTAGAGTAGGAAAACACCCGTTTAAATAACTTTGTGTTGAGCAAAACGGGAGATTGATAAATAATGAGATTTCATCAAAAATCTATGCCTTCACATGTAATGGAGCTTCCAAGAAAAATAGTCATTGGAGAAAATAACATAGGCGATATTGGAAAGTTTATAGCTGATCTAGCTAATCCAAAAAAAGTTTCAGTTGTTTCTGGGGATCATGTAAAAAAACTAACATACAAAAAAGTTGCACATTCACTTGCATCTTCTAAAATAAAAAACATTTGGCATACAAGTATAAGTAATGATGTAAAATCTGTACAAAAAGTTCTCAATGAAATAAAGAAAGATCATAGCGATTTGATAATAGGAATAGGTGGAGGAAGATCGGTAGATATTGCAAAAATGGCAGCAGTTACTTTGAAAAAGTCCTTTGTCAGTATACCAACTTCAGCTTCACATGACGGAATTGCAAGTCCGTTTGTTTCCATACGTGGAGAAAAACCATATTCCGTTATTGCAACAGCCCCGCTTGGAGTCTTTGTAGATATTAGAATACTAAAGAAGGCTCCAAAAAGACTTTTAGCTAGTGGATGCGGTGATTTGATGGCAAAAATTACTGCTGTTAGAGACTGGGAGCTTGCAAGAGATAATGTTGGAGAATATTTTGGAACCTATGCAGCAAATCTTGCTTCAATGAGTGCAAAAATTGTAATTGAAAATTCAAAGAATTTCAAAAAAAGACCAGATGTTAGAATGATAGTGGAAGCCCTGATTAGTTCTGGTGTTGCTGCCTGTATTGCCGGAAGTAGTAGACCCTGTTCTGGCGCAGAACATCTCTTCTCTCATGCAATTGATTATTTAGAATCAGGTGTTGGATTACATGGGGAAAAATGTGGTATAGGATCTATCTTAGTTTCAAAACTACAAGGTCAAGACTGGAAAAAAATTGTACAAATGCTAAAAAATGTAGGGGCGCCAACTACCGCAAAACAAATTGGTCTAAAACCAAAAATTCTTGCAAAAGCACTTACTATTGCCCAATCACTTAGACCTGAAAGATATACTATTTTAAACCAAGTAAAAATGACTGAAAAAAAGGCTATTGCACTAGCAAAAAGTACTGGTGTATTGTAAATTTATGCAGCCTTTGGTTGTACTGGTTTTTCTTCTGACTTTGCTTCGATAGGTTTGGCTTCTGGTTTTTCTGTTTTCTTGTTGTTGTATGATTCAATATAGTTGATTTTTTCTAGTTTGCTTACAAACTTGAAAATATCATTTGCAATAATGCGTTTTATTGTACTTAGTCCTTCAGCCATAAGTATCTCATCTGGCACTGAAACATCAAGTTCTGAGCCTTTTACCTCAAATTTCAGCTTTGAATCTTCAACAGGAATATTTCTTTTTAAGAGTCCCATTATTTTTTCTTCATCGGTGTTAAGAGATTTGATCACATTAACATCGTAAAGTATTGTCTTTCCAGCAAATCTGTGATTAAAATCTACTTGAACTCTACCAGAACCAATAAATCGAATAATTCCGGTTCTTTCATCAATTTCTATTGTATCACCGACTGAAACTTTTTCTGCATCATCACCAAGTTTTCTAAGTGGAATCATACGAACTTTTGCAGGATCTCTTGATCCAAATCCCTTCTCTGGCGGTACTTCAACAGTTAGCTTGTCTCCAGCACTGGTGTTAAGTAATGCATCATCCAATCCTTTGAGAACCCATGACTCTCCAACTGAAATAAGTCTTGGTTGATATTTTCTATTAGCATCATGAATTGAATTTGTTTTAGCGTCAGCTTCTCTAGTCGTTTCAAAAACTTCGTTAGTATCTTTTACCTTTGCAGTATAATCTACTAAAACTAGTGTGCCTTTTTGGAAAGTCAATGTGATCGGTGCTTGGAATTCCTTATATTAAGTTAACATGAGCTTAAAGCGCTTTTAGTTTTTCTTCAGCTACTTTTAGTGCTTCTGGGTTTGTCTTGTATCCCATCATATCAAGAGTTGAGGAGATTGAAGAGATCGTTCTCATGACATGATATTTGTTAACTTCGCCCATACATCCTACTCGAAATACTTTTCCTTTTAGCTCACCAAATCCACCTGCCACAAGGACACGGAATTTTTCTGAAAGTGTTGATCTGAATGTTTTATCCTCAAGTCCTTGTAGATAGTTTAGTGCTATTACAACAGTTGATCTTGCATCTTGTTTTGCAAATGGACTAAGACCCATTGCACTAAGACCTGAATAAAATGCATCAGAACAAACTCTATGTCTTTTTATTCTTGCTTCCATTCCCTCTTCTAAAATAATGTCAAGTGCTTCTCTGAATGCATAAAGTAGTGGAAGTGCTGGTGTAAATGGTGTCTCTTTTGTATCATCATAATATTTGAAATATCTTGCCAAGTTAAAGTAGAAAGTAGGAGGTGGATTTGCAATCATGTATTTTTTCGCTTTTGGACTAATTGATATTGGTGAAATTCCTGGAGGTGCAGCCATTGCCTTTTGTCCTGCTGCAATACATACATCTATTCCCCATTTGTCTACTGGCAGTTCTTCGCCGCCAAGTATTGAGACAGCATCAACTACAAAGTACGAGTCATTTCTTGAGGTAAGTTTTGAAATCTTGTCTAGATATTTCACCTGCGTTCCTGTTGATGTCTCATTATACACTACATAGAATGCCTTCGTATCCTTGTTGTTATCAAAAGCCTCTTTTACCTGATCAAAAGTTGCATTTTCTCCAAAAGGAGTTGTAAGCCTGATGACATTTGCTCCTTGCCATTCTAGCATAGTAGCTAATCTACTGCTAAATTCTCCGTTTACAGGAATTATTACTTTGTCTCCTTTTTTTATCAGATTTACAACTGATGCCTCTACTGCTCCAGTTCCTGATGCAGTAAGTGCAACAATATCATGTGAAGTTTGAAAGACTTTTTGTGTTTTATCTATAACATCAGTGTATAGCTTGACAAAATCTTTGCTCCTGTGGTTTATTGTAGGAGTAAACATTGCACGAGTAACTCTTTCGGGAACGTTTGTTGGCCCCGGCAACATAACCAAATATTCCAAATAAATTCTCCAATCTTAACGATTAGGAACCGCTATTTATAATTACAGAATTTTTGAAAGTCTTCTTTCAGCGTCTATTTTTATTAGTACATTTTTAGTTCCTTCTGGCACAAGTTCCATCCAGTTTTTTCCCATTGCTATCATTTCACGAATGTTGGTTCCAGAGATCATCTCCCTTTGTAGCAAAGGCACTGGGATAACCTTGATTCCACGTTTTTGATAAAGCGTTATTGTAAAATCATCATTTGAGAATACCACATCATATTTTGGTACGATGGAATCAACATGGTGTGTCCATTTTGCATGATCATTGACATCTGGAATGTAAAATATCTGAACTCTGTTTAAGGTGGATTTATCTAAAGAAGATAATATCATTTCCTTTCTTTCATCAGCAGAAAATGGATTTCTTTTTTCATTTTCTTTATTTGAGCTGCCTATACCTATCCAAAGATTCTCTACTTGAGAGAGTCCAAAATTTACTGCTGCAAGATGTCCTTTATGAAAAGGTTGGAATCTGCCAATTAAAAGACCGTTCATGGTAAAAATTGATTTTAATTCTTTAAAAAACTATCATTACTTATACGGCTAGACGATTCAGTTGTTTATGGAACCACTGAAAATAGATGGGTCATATGGTGAGGGTGGTGGACAGATAATTCGAACTGCGGTAACACTTTCATCAATTACCGGAATACCGATAGAAATTGAAAACATACGAAAGGGAAGAGATGTTTCTGGTTTAAGGTCGCAACATATTACTGGAATTAAAATTCTTGCAAAAATTTGTAATGCCAAAGTGGATGGACTTGATATAGGATCAACTACACTTAGATTTTTTCCTTCAAAGATTAATGATAGTATATTAAATGAAAATGTTGGAACTGCTGGAAGCATTCCATTAATCTTGCAGGTCTTAATTCCTGCAGTGTCAATTTCGAAAAAAAATTTGAAATTATCAATAATAGGCGGAACTGATGTTATGTGGAGCCCAACAAGTAACTATACCAAATTTGTTTTAAAAGAAGCATACTCTAGAATGGGAATTAATTTCTCTATTGATATTAAAAAGCGAGGATATTATCCAAGAGGTGGCGGGCTTGTGGATGTACAAGTATTACCTTATGAAAAAATCAAATCTATTTCTTTACTAAAAAGAACTACAAAAAAAGTAAAGATTCTTTGTTCATATTCTATGATCACAAAAGATTCAATTGAAAATGAGGTAAACGAGGCCAGAAAAATTCTTGAAGGTAATGATTTATCCTGTGACTATGAAATAAAAGAAGAAACTGCGTTGGACAAAGGATGTTCGCTCTTAGTTTATGCACATGATGATGGTTCAATCATTGGTTCTGATGCAATATACAACAAAGGCATGAAAGGAATTGGGCAGGCTGTGGCAAATAGGTTTTTAGAGTCAGATTTAGGAATTGACTATTTTCTTTCAGACATGGTTGTGATTCCTTTGGCTTTGACTAGTGAAACTTCGGTCTTTAGAGTAAACAAAATTACAAAACATCTAGAGACAAACCTCTTTGTTACTTCAAAAATTACAAACTGCAAATATGGAATAGGAAAATTAAACGATGGTTTTGAAGTTAGAATAAAAGGAAATTCAGATGCCGGAATGCAGTAAGGCAGCCATAAGAAGTATGGCTATAGAAACAATGACCATAATTCTTCCAAGAGAAATTATTTTTGAGCGAAGTTTTTGGACTATTTCTGGCAACATTTCTTTTGATTCGATCTTTTTCTCAATTTCAGTTCGAATTATCCTAACATGAATAGCAAACATAATGAGTAATGAAATTACAAGAATTATTTTTATTACAAGTATTATTCCGTAATTTGTAGAAAACAAAAATTCTGGTTTGCTCAGAATGTTAGATGAGTTGTAAAGTCCAGTAGCAATTAAAATTGCTAATGATGGGATTGCAATTTTGTTGAATTTTCTTCCAACCCGAATCATTATTGCAACTCTTTCTTCTACTGATTCTGAGATCGTCTTCAATAGCGGTGCCAAAACAATTCCAATAAAAATAGAACCTCCTACCCATATAGAAGCAGAAACAAGATGTGCCCACATTAGTAGAGCATCTAAAATTGGCATTGTCAGTATATTCTATTATTACAAGTAATATCTATTCGGATCCTGAACTTCTGTTAATTTTACGGGAGTTTGTTCTTCGTGTTAACTAGCGGGAGTTTTTCTTCCAATCAGAACTCTAAGATCATATTTAATAGGTACCTAAACCATAATGATTATGATTTGACCTATATTTTAGGTGCTAGATGCGTTGATGGTGTTGTTCTAGTGGGAGATAGAAAAATTCTCAGAGGAAGTGTTCCATCATTTAATGATAAACTAATTCAAGTATTAGGTAGTGTTGTAATGGGCGGAGCTGGTACTAGAGGAATATTTGAGAGGTTTTCTGATGAAATCAAAGCAAAAGTAAATGATGGAACAATAACAAATGACAAAGAATTACTAGAATATACCGAAGATAGAACCTTAGAGCTACACAAGAGATATTATTTTAGAATAGGTGGAACAGAGATTCTGATTGGAATGAGAACTGGCTATGTTGCCGAGTTATTTAACATAGTAACAGAAAACGGTGTCGCAGAACCAATCAAGGAATGTATTGCAATAGGAAGTGGCGAACCGTATGGTTTGGCATTAT
>Ga0070732_10002332_pt1 | contig 10307 bp, 8 predicted proteins | sample Coa_R1_5_FD_66449 | JGI IMG/M metagenome (GOLD analysis project Ga0070732, IMG submission 66449) | Surface soil microbial communities from Centralia Pennsylvania, which are recovering from an underground coalmine fire - Coalmine... | ecosystem: Environmental > Terrestrial > Soil > Unclassified ...
CCAAACTGCGCCGAGGGCATGCGGTAGTACGCCCACAGCATGATTCCCATCATGAGGAACAGGGCGAACTGAAACAAGATCGCGACACCACTGGAAAGCAGCGCCATTGCCGACTGCTTCTGCCCGCGCGCCGCGAGCAAGCGCTGGACGATGAGCTGATCGGTGCCATGACTGGCGGTCGTGAAAAAGGTCCCGCCGATCAGACCTGCCCAGAAGGTATACGGAATGTATGCGCTGGTCCGGAAATCGAAAAGCTGAAATTTGCCCGCGCTAGCGGCAGCCGCGTGGATCGCCGTCCATCCCCCGGGCAGGAAGTGCAGGATGGTTGCCAGGCCGACGAGAGTGCCGCCGACGTAGATTGCCGTCTGCACGACATCGGTCCAGATCACTGCCGCGAGGCCGCCCTCGAAGGTGTAGATCAACGTCAAGGCGGTAATGATCGCGATCGAAGCAATCTCTCCTGTGCCCAGCGCAATCGAAACTACGATGGAGACGGCATACACGCGAACTCCCTCTGCGGCTGCCCGCGTTACCAGAAACAATCCGGCAGCGACCGAGCGCAGTCCCGGTCCAAAGCGGCGTTCAATCAGTTCGTAAGCGGTGTAGAGATCTCCCCGGAAATAGTGCGGCAACAGGACAAAACTGATCACTATCCGCCCGACAACGTATCCCATGATTACTTGCAGGAAGGTGAAATTCGTGTCGTAGGCGAGACCGGGAATGCTGATGATGGTCAGTGTGCTGGTTTCGGCGGCAACGATCGAAAGCGAAATCGCCCACCACGGAATATCGCGCCCGGCGAGGAAGTAATCACGCAATGACCGCTGCTTCTTGCGGAAATGCAGGCCAAAAAGTGTGATGCCCGCCAGATACAACGCGATGATCGCGAAATCAAGATGGTTCAGGCCCATGAATTCTCGCGCCGATTGGCCGAACAGCAATTATGGGGTGAATCTCGACGATTCGCGAGTGAGAGTCTATGAACCTCCCGGTTAAGTCGGCGCGAATGGGGAGCTTCAAATTGCAATGTGAATGGAACTCCAGAATCGCGGCTGTGTTAAAAATAGCTCGTGGCCTACTATCTGGGGATTGACGGAGGCGGGACCAAGACGACGTGTGCCGTCGGAGACGATTCGCAACTACTCGCCACGGCCACTGCCGGTCCGAGCAACATCGTTCGCGTGGGAGAAGCCCAGGCGCGGGAATCGCTCCACCAATCGGTCCGTCAAGCTTGCGCCGCCGTTGGAATCGCTGCGGAGCAAATAGTGCGCACCTGCATTGGAGGCTCAGGCGCCGCCCGCCCGGAGCTGGCCGAATCGGTTCGCCGCGCCTTGGCGCAGATTCTTCCTACGCCCATCGACGTGGTCGGAGATATGGAGATCGCGCTCGAAGCGGCATTCGACTCCGGCGCCGGAATCGTGGTCATCGCGGGTACGGGATCGATTGCGTACGGTCGCGATGGAAATGGGAAGACCGTTCGTGCCGGAGGCTGGGGCTTTGCAATTTCTGACGAAGGCTCGGCGCATTGGATCGGCCAAGAAGCAGTGCGCACGGTTTTACGGGCCGCCGACACCGCGGGGCTGGTCTCCGAGATGCCCACTGGAATTCCAGGACTCGCGACGATGCTGTTCAAAGCCTGGGGTGTGATGTCGTTTTCTGATCTTGCGCGGGCGGCAAATTCGATTCCGCCTCCAGATTTTGCCGCCCTATTCTCCGCCGTGACTACTTCCGGCGATGCTCTTGCCACCGAGGTTCTTACGAACGCGGGAAAGGAGCTTGCCCGGCTTGCCTCCGTTGTGACCGCCCGTCTGTTTGGCGCGGATGGACCGCAACGCATTCCGGTGGCCATGTCCGGAGGCGTCTTTCGTCATGCAGCCGTGGTGCGCGACGTTTTCTACAATGAGCTGCGCGCGCTCGACTCGCGCGCAGAGATAACTCCAGCAATTATCGATCCGGTCGATGGAGCACTTCGTCTGGCGAGAAGAGCTGCTCAGGCAGTAATTAAGTAGCCGCAGCGAGCTCCGGGTCTATTAGACGGTGTGGATCTAGCTATGGTGACGGCGCATGATCGCGGATGAGTTCCAGTCTCAAGATGCACCGACATCCCCTGCCAGTTCGCCATCGGCACCGGCTGCGTCATCTGGTCTGGCCGCGACCGATCTCACCGAAGACACCGCCCTCGCTCTGCTGAAAGATCGCGACCTGACAATCGACCAGATCGAAGAGATCAGCAATTCTGCCGTGATGAAGTCGCGCAAGGTGCGTCTTGTGCTCGCCACGCATCCTCATGCGCCTCGTCGCCTGGTACTACGTCTGATCCGCGAATTCTATACTTTTGAACTTATGCAGTTTGCGCTGGTGCCGGCCGCTCCAGCCGATTTGAAGCGGGTTGCCGACGAACTGCTGGTCAGCCGCCTGACTTCCATCTCGTTAGGTGAACGCCTGTCGCTCGCCCGTCGATCGTCCACCATGGTTGCGGCGGCACTATTGCAGGATAAGGATCCTCGCGTCTGGCAGATCGCCTTGGATAACGCTCGCCTCACGGAAGCCGCGCTGGTTAGGGCATTGCAGCGTGGCGGTTCGTCGCCAGCCTTTGTCGACTGGGTATGTCATCACAGCAAGTGGTCTCCAAGGCACGAAGTTCGCCTAGCCCTGCTGCGCAACCAGCACACTCCGCTGCTGTGCGCGTTGGATTTTTCCCGCAGTCTTCCCCCGGCGCTGCTGCGAGACGTGCTCCATACCTCGCGCTTGCCGGAAAGGTTCAAGTCCCAACTCAGAAAAGCCGCGGAAGACAGGGAGAAGCTGCGAAGAGGCAATTAACCTGGGCACAACGGAATAATTCTGCATCTGAGTAGCCGTTTGCTGCGAACGGCTCTCACCTTCCTCCACCCATCTGCAGAATCGCACCGGTGGTATACGAAGCCGCTGGAGACAGCAGCCAGAGCACGCCCTCTGCGATTTCCTCCGGCTGACCGGGCCTTAGCATCGGAATCGTTCCCATCAAACGTTCCAGGTGGCCTGGCTCGCCGTTGGCGGCGTGCAGTCCGGTCTCAACCAGCCCAGGAGCGACGGCGTTCACGCGAATTCCTTCGGTTGCAACTTCGCGTGCCAGGCCGATTGTGAAGCTATCGATCGCGCCCTTGGTCGCCGCATAGTGCACCCATTCTCCAGGCGCGCCGGTGTGGGCTGCAAGGGAAGAAATGTTGACGATGGCGCCTCCGGTCCCACCGCGACGCATTGACATGCGGCGAACCGCCTCGCGTGCGCACAAGATGGCGCCGGTGACGTTCACCGCAAACACTTTTTCGATCGCCAAGGCGGAAACCTCATCCACACGGGCAAAGCCGCCGGTTACGCCGGCATTGTTGACAAGTGCTTTGATCGGACCGAGTTCCTGTTCTGCAGTCTGGAACATGCGCATTACGTCGGGTTCGCGCGAAACGTCCGCGTTGATCGCGACGGCGCAGCCGCCGGCCGAGACGATGTGCGTCGCCACTTCCTTTGCCTCGTTTTCAGCAGAAAAGAAGTTAACCGCCACAGCGTATCCGCGGTCGCCGGCGAGACGGGCTACCGCCGCGCCAATTCCCCGACTGGCTCCGGTGACGATCACGGTGCCGAAATCGGTTCTGCGGGATTGGCTCAGAATTCCTCCGAGGCGTGCATCTCTCGCACGCTCAATGAAGTGCGCTCATGAAGGAGACTGCAAAGTCGCGACTTCCCGCTTGCCATGCATTAATTGGATGACGGCTTCGTAGAGTCGTTTACGCGCCTCGTGTCGCTCATAGACACGGGTGATGTAGCGAACATGAATCTCGATCCCTGCGGCCGTCGGGACAACATTGATCCCGGGCGCTGCAGAAAGGGCTCGCACACGGTAACGCGTAGTTTCCTGCTGCCATTCGGCTTGAGCCTTGCCGGCATTGACCTCAGTCTCTTTTTCTACCAGCTTCTGGATGCCATCGATGATGGGATAGGGATCCTGGCTCGATGGGATCAGGACCTGCAGTTCGTCCCACATCCACTGGCCGGAAGTTGTGAAGTTGAAGAAATGGCCCTCGATGGCGAAGCTGTTGACGAAGGAAACGCGGCGCCCTGTGGGATGGCCCGCATCGGTCCAACTGCCAGTTTCCAGCAGGACCGTTTTCAACAATCCGACTTCGACCACCTCTCCGCCCACACCGTTGATCTCGACCCAGTCGCCCACGCGAATGCCGTTGCGTCCCATCAGCACGAACCATCCAAAAAATGCCACGATGAAGTCCTTCATCGCGACCGTCAGCCCGGCGCCGGCAAGACCGAGAACGGTTGTCGTTTGGGTCGGCATACCCAGAATGATGAACAGAATCACCAGAGCCCCGAGGGCCTGCGCGGCAAACTTTACGACGGCACGCAGCGTGTCGATGCGCTTGTTCTCCGCCGTCATGCCGGTAAAAAGATGTTCAATCACCCGGTTTGCCGCATACACGGCGAGCAGCGCGAGCAGGATCCACAAAATCGCGAAGATGATGTTATGCAGTGCCGCGCGCTGCCGATTCTCGACCAGCATGATCCAGTTCGTGTAGATGTCACTCAGGTCCTGTTCATCCTGAATGCGTCGTCCCAAGTCGGCGAGATTCTTCTGATCGCGGGTGTACTGTTTCAGCGAGTCGAGCGCAGCTTTGGAAGCCGCCATTGATTCTTGGCGTGAGGCCGCCTTGCTGTTCTTAGTAAATACATCGGCTTGCTGCTTGGCTCCCTCGCGGTTCTCTTTTTCCTTTTCGACCTGCGCAGCGAGTGCCTGGTGTCGCACCGCCAGACGCTGTTCTTTCGAGGTTGCTTCTTCGCGCGCATCCGCCAATTGCGCTTTCTTCTCACGCAGAGCCTGCCAGGCTCGCAGCACGCTCAGCAAAGTGTGCGCCTGGTAGTCCTGCTCGCGCGGGCTTACGGCAGAACCCGGAACCAGAATATTGTGATCGCCTGCTTCGTGCTCCGCCTGCAGGCGCTTGATCTTCGCCTGGGGATCGCCGCCCGCTTGCTCCAATTCTTCCGAGGCGTCGTCCAGTTCGTCCTGATCCAGATCCATCTGCGCCTTGGCGACATCGAGCTGATCCTGCAGATTATCTTTCTGCGACTCGGGCGCGCCTGCCAGTCTGCGAGTCAGCTGCTTGATGTTTTCCTGGTCGTCCTTGATCGCCTGCTCAGCCTTTGCCTTGCGGTCGGCAATCTCTTTGGCTTCTGGAGACAGAGGTGGAGGGTTCTCTTCAGCATTCCGTAAGGCATCGAAGAATGAAAGATCGACCTCGTGATCTCCGACCTTCTCTGCCTGATGGGCGAGCGCTTGCTCTTCGGGAGTGCCGGCCATGGCGGCCATGCGCCGCGCCGTCTGCAGCGGGCGCTGATCGATCAAGGCGCGCTGAACTGCGACCGGACCATGACGTCCCGTTGGTTTCGTTCCAGACGCAGGAGTGGTTTCTTCCGTAACGGACGGTTCTTTGCGGGTCCAGACGATTCCGACAACGGCTGCCACAATGAGCAGCAGCAGAACGATGCCGGTGATCCATTGGCGAACTCTCATGATGATCCCAACACTGTAACAAGAAATGGCTGTCCGCCGCGACGGGCCACACGTTCGTAACCTGCCCTGGGGAAAGCCGCTGCCTAGAATACTTACGGCAGATCATGTTCGAATCATTACAGTACATTCTTCACGAGCCCTGGAAGCCAATCTCACGGCCGGCGCTGGCCGGATGGCTGGTCTTTTACGTCGGTTTCCTGTGTTATGCGTTCCTCGCACACGGCGGGTTCTTGTTTATCGATAACGCCAACCTGGTTGTGCATGAAGGGGGACACAACCTGTTCGGCTGGTTTGGACCAACACTTGGGCTCTGGGGTGGAACTCTGCTGCAGTGGCTGGTTCCATTCTTGCTCGCCGCCTACTTCTTTGCGCAGAGGCAACCTGCGGGATTTGTCTTTTGCCTCTTTTTCTTTTTTGAAAATTGGCTTTACACCGCTACGTATATGGCGGACGCGCGGGCCCAGGCACTTCCGCTGGTTACGACCGGCGACCCGGATTTTGTCGAGCACGATTTCTATGCGATTTTCTCCAGCCTTGGTGTTCTGAGCTGCGACACGAAGATCGCGGCGGTGGTACGGGTCTTAGGCTGGTGCGGCATGATTGCCGTGGTGAGCTGGTTCGTGCTTCGGAGCTGTGGCCAGTTATCTTCGAAGGCCTCGACTGCGCAAACTTAGTTCGCAACCGCCTAGGGCACCCAGTCCGCAATAAAAATATTCGTCTCGTGCGGCGCCTTGGCGTTGCGGTTGGACGCCCATACCAACTTCTTCCCGTCCGCCGAAAACATCGGAAAGCCATCAAATCCGTCGCTATAGGTGACCCGCTCCATCCCGGAGCCGTCCGGATTGATCAGCCACAATTCGAAATTTCCCATGCCGCCCGTGGCGTGGGTTTCCGGATCGTAGTTCGAAGAAAAAATGATCTTCTTTCCGTCGGCGGTAAATGCTGGCCCAAAGCTGGCTGCGCCCAGATTCGTGATCTGCCGCTTGCCGCTGCCGTCAGACTTCATGACCCATATCTCGAGAGACGTCGGACGAATCAAGTTCTGCGCCAGCAATTCCTTATAGTCAGAGATTTCCTTTTCAGTTTGCGGATGGTAAGCGCGATACACAATCCATTGCCCATCGGGAGAAAACGTCGGGCCGCCGTCATACCCAAGTTCGTGCGTGAGTTGCTTCACGTTCTTGCCGTCGGCATCCATCGTGTAAATATCAAGATCGCCGTTGCGCACCGAGGTAAAAGTGATTTTCTTTCCGTCGAGCGAGATTGTAGCCTCAGCATCGTAGCCCGGCGTGTTGGTCAATTGCTTCAGGTTCGAGCCGTCGGGATTCGCGGTGAATATGTCGTACCCGGAGTATACGGCCCACACATAGCCTTTGGAAAAATCCGGACGCGGCGGGCATTCCGGGCTGGCAAGGTGAGTAGACGCGTACAGAATCTTCTTGCCATTGGGATAAAAGAAGCTGCAGGTAGTGCGTCCTTTGCCGGTGGAGACCATGTGCTGATCGGTCCCATCGGCGTTCATGATGAAAATCTGGTCGCACTTCACGTCGCCGTGCGAAGACTGGAAGATCAGCTTTTTGCCGTCGGCCGAGAAGTACGCTTCCGCATTCTGCCCCCCGAAGGTCAACTGATGCACGTTTCGCAGATGTTTTTCCTGCGGGGTTGCGTAGTCCGGGAGGTTCGACGATTGAGCCCAGACCATCAGCAAGGCAGAGAAGAGAAGCAGAACCGACAAGCCAACGCTTTTCATGGGATGAGCGCTAGTGTAGCAAACCGTCCAACCGTCTTAAGCTCGCGTGCTGACGCTTCGCGCGGAGTAGAATGGGCGCGCATTCGCAAGGAGGATCAATGAAATCTTTTCTTCCAATTCTAGTCGCAGCGTTTCTTGTAGCAACTATCGTCTTCCCCATGGCTCATCCCAAGGTCTCCGCATCCCCGAAGGCGACCGCGGAGACCCTCAAGCAACTCGAAGCAGAATTCATGAAAGCCGCGGGCGAGAAAGGCTCACAAGGATATATGTCGTACTACGCCGAGGATGCCGTCGAGGTTCCGAACGGCGAGGCGCTCATCCAGGGTAAGGCGAATATCGCCAGAACCATGGGGTTTCTCGACGACAAAAACAATCGGTTGACCTGGACTCCCGTGGGCGCTGATGTCTCGGTGTCGGGCGATCTCGGCTACACCTACGGCACCTACGAGTTTCATTCAAAGGATAAAGACGGGAAGCCCTCTGTCGATTATGGCAAATACGCCAGCGTCTGGAAGTTACAACCGGACGGAAATTGGAAGGTCGTTCTTGACATGGGCAACGCTACGAAATGAATTGTGTAGCCCCGGACGCATTCGTCGGGCGGTACGCTCGTAGAATTCTTGCTCACTGAATGGGGCCCCATGCGTTCGCCCTTACACGTTGCCGAACGGTCCGGTGGCAACTCGCGCCAGGTTTGCCAATTCCTTCTCGTAAATCGGACGTAACAGCAGGGTCGAGATCGTTCTCTCGATGACTCCGAGGAATCCACCCCTCACTTTCAATTCTGTCGAGATGGTGACCCGGCAGTCTGCCGGAGCGGTTGCAGGATCCACCGTAAACGTAGTGACTGCGCCGTTTGATTCCAGATAGGTTTCGACGAGAATACGTCCAGCTTCGGGCTCGGTAATTGCGGCGCGGAAACTCTGTTTTCTGCCAAAAACGCTCATCTGGTACCGGATGATGGTACCCGCGCCGATCCCTCCCGCCTCGACGACCATGTTGCTGAATTGTTTGGGCACGATTCGCGGATGCCCGTCTCGGTAGTTGGCAATCAGAGAGTAGACGCGCTCGCGGCGGGCCGGCACAACCGCCGATGTTGAGATCACATGCTTTTCTGGTCTCCCGTTATTCATCGCTTCTGCTTGCTTCGATACAAATCTTACCCAGCGGGATTCATTTCTGAAAGTGACTGCGAATGGCTTCCGCCTGAACTCGAGTCACCACGGCGGAAAGAGCCGCGGCATCAGCTTGCTTGACCGCCTGCACGCTGCCGAAATGTTCGAGCAGCCGGCGTGTAGTGCGTTCCCCGACTCCAGGAATTTCCAGCAGCTCTGTGGAGCGGTCGCGCATCTGGCGCCGCTTGCGGTGAAAAGTGACCGCGAAGCGATGTGCCTCGTCGCGAATGAGCTGGATCAGATGCAATACCGGAGAGTGATGGTCGAGAGCGATCGGGTCCCTTTCCTGCCCATAGACGTACAGGATCTCCTCGCGCTTGGCGATCGCGGCCAGCGGCTGATTGATGATTTCCAGCGACTCGAGTGCCTCGGCCGCAGCATGTAGCTGTCCCAACCCGCCGTCGATAAGCACGAGGCTGGGCAGAGGCTTGTTTTCCTCTTGCAATCGCTTGTAGCGGCGCGTGACAACCTCGCGCATCGAGGCGAAATCGTCCACGCCTTCGACCGTTCGGATGATGAATTTCCGGTAGTCGGACTTCTTCATCTTGCCGTCCTCCCACACCACCATCGACGCCACGGTCTCGGCGCCTTGAATATGCGAAATGTCGAAGCACTCGATGCGCTTGGGTAAGTCCGGCAAGCTGAGCGCCTCCTGCAATTCTTCCTGGATTCGCCGCGCATTGGGTTTCAGGACGCGGAAGCGCTGGTCGTACGACTGCTTGGCATTATTCCCGGCGAGGTCGATGAGCGAACGTTTATCCCCCCGCTGCGGCACGAGTATATGCACTCGTGTGGGACGGATACTCTTGTCCGCCCCCTGCTCCGAGAGCAGGTCTTCCAGTTCCTCCCGGTCTTCGAAATCAACCGGAACGTAAAGATTGCGAGGAACGTAGGGCTGCCCAATGTAAAGCTGTTTGAGCAATGCAGAGAAGAACTCCCCGGGATGAAAAGGGTCGTGTGGGGACGGCCGCCTTCGGCCGTCCGTGCCGAGCGACGCTCGGCTTGGAACCGTCCCACCATCGGCTTCGCTGTCAGCAAGAGCCGCAGACGAGCCTTGCTCGACCGGACGTTCGGGGGCGCCCGTCCCCACATGGGTATTGCTGGGATCGTGTTCCGGGGTTGCTGCAAACTCCGGCAACTCCTCCCAGAAGAACTCGCGGCGATCGACCATCTTGCCGCCACGCATGTGGAACAGATTCACAGCCAGCATTCCATTCTCGTAGTGATACCCAAAGACATCCGCGTCATCCCCTTCGGCGGCGGCAATCCGCTGGCGTTCCTGCAACTGCTCCACCGTTGAAATCAGGTCGCGATAGCGGGCCGCGCGTTCGTATTCCTGCGCGGCTGCTGCCTGCTCCATCCGGGTGCGCAACGATCGAGCCAGGTCCGTCGGCCGGCCTTCCAGAAACAGCTTCACGTCTCGCACCGCCTCCTGGTACGTTTCTGGCGTCGTCAGGTCTTTAACGCACGGGCCGAGGCAGCGCTTGATGTAGTACTGCAAACATGGACGCGGATGAAACCTCGTCAGGTCCACCTTGCACGAGGGAATCAGGAAATTGCGGTGGATGAGATCGACAATGCGATAGGCGAGATTGGCAGGGAAGTATGGTCCGTAATATTCGCTGCCATCTTTGCGCAACCGCCGCGTGACATAGACCCGGGGCCAGCGCTCGGAAAGAGTAAGCTTCACGTAGGGATAGGTTTTATCGTCGCGCAGCAGGATATTGAAGCGCGGCTTCCGCTGCTTGATCAGGTTGTTTTCAAGCGCGAGCGCCTCTTTGTTGTTCGCTACGACGATGTAGTCGACGTCCACCGCTTCGCGGACCAG
>Ga0070732_10002333_pt1 | contig 10303 bp, 8 predicted proteins | sample Coa_R1_5_FD_66449 | JGI IMG/M metagenome (GOLD analysis project Ga0070732, IMG submission 66449) | Surface soil microbial communities from Centralia Pennsylvania, which are recovering from an underground coalmine fire - Coalmine... | ecosystem: Environmental > Terrestrial > Soil > Unclassified ...
CTGGGCTCCGAGATTTCCGCCGACTACCGGGGCAGGCCCGTACGGCTGATTGGCATTCTCAAGGGCGCCTGGATCTTCCTCGCCGATTTGATTCGACACCTGAGCCTCGACGAAGTCAGCGTTGACTTCCTCGGAGTCGCAAGCTACGGCGCTTCTTCGCGCTCGTCGGGCGAGGTGCAAATCACCAAAGACCTCGACATGAGCATCGAAGGCATCGACGTGCTGATCGTGGAGGACATCCTCGATACGGGCGAGACGTTCCATTACCTGATGCGAGTCCTGGGAAGCCGCAAACCCAAGACCCTGCGCGTCGTGACGTTGCTCGACAAGCCCGCGCGCCGCATCCGGCCCGTCCACGCCGACTACATCGGTTTCACCATCCCTGATGCGTTTGTGATCGGCTACGGTCTGGACTTCGCGCAGAAATACCGCGAGCTTCCCGACGTCTGTATTCTGCGCCCGACGCCCGAGAAGCAGCCCTAGTCAGCCGCTTCGCCTCCGCCATCGATAAAGCCGTTTACAAACTCGGCGACCGGGCAGGATAATGACGGCTGCATTCTGCCTATGAACGAGTTCTCGACCCCCTTGATGCGCCAGTACAGCAGCATCAAGCAGCGGCACCCCAACGCGCTGCTGCTTTTCCGCCTGGGGGATTTCTACGAGCTTTTCTTCGAGGACGCCATCGTCGCCGCGAGAGAATTGCAGATTACCCTCACGTCACGTAACAAGGAAAAAGGCGTCGCGATACCCATGTGCGGCGTCCCGTTCCACGCCGCGGAAGGCTATATCGCGCGGCTCGTCCGCAAAGGCTTTCGCGTGGCCATTTGCGATCAGATGGAAGACCCGCGCCTGGCGAAGAAACTCGTGAAGCGCGAAGTCACGCGCGTCGTCACGCCCGGCACGGCGGTCGACGCGCAAGTGCTGGATCCGCGCCAGAACAACTATCTTGCGGCGATGGTCGAGCGCCACGGCGTCCTGGGGCTCGCCTTCGCCGACCTTTCCACCGGAGATTACCGAGCGACCGAATTCACGGGGCCCGATTCACGCGCGCGTTTCCTGGAGGAACTGGCGCGCATGCGTCCGAGCGAACTGCTGGTCCCGCCCGACGCCGCGACTCGGACCACGTCCCCTCTCGGTACTCCTGCTCCCGCCGGGGAAGTGAGCCCGCCGACTCAAGGAGTCCAGCCCCAACTTTCGGGCGCGCAACTCGATAACGCACCGATCGAAACGCCCCTTGACGATTGGGTGTTCAGCGAGGATTACGGCTCGCGTCTGCTCCACGAACACTTCGGGGTCGCGACTCTCGCCGGCTATGGTCTCGAAGGCCATGCGCTAGCGGTGGCGGCCGCCGGGGCGATCCTCCACTACGTGCGCGAGACCCAGCGCGGTTCGCTGTCGCACCTCGATGGAGTCCGCTTCTACGAGCAGTCAGACTGCCTGGTACTCGATCCCACCACGCTCCGCAACCTCGAACTGCTTGAGCCGGCCTTCGGCGGTCACCGTGCCGCCACGCTGATCGCAGTTCTCGATCACTGCGTGACATCACTCGGCGCGCGGCTGCTCAGGGGTTGGATTTTGCGACCTTCGGTGGATCGTAACGAAATAGAAGGGCGCCTTGAGGCCGTCGAAGTGCTCGCCCGGAGCACCATCGAACGCGAGGAGCTGCGCCGCGTGCTCGGTCAGGTCCAGGACCTCGAGCGTCTGCTGAGCAAGGTGACGCTCGAGACGGCCAATGCGCGCGATTTGCTCGCGCTCGAGCATTCTCTCGAGCATCTGCCGCTGATTCGGCAGTACGTCGCCCATTTCACAGCTCGCCGGCTGGGCGAGCTTCACGAGCGGCTTGACGAGCTCACTGACATCCGCAGCCTGATCGAGCAGGCGATTCATCCTGAGCCGCCGGCCGTGTTGACCGAGGGAAACCTCATTCGACCCGGATACCGCGCGGAACTCGACGAACTCCGGAACCTCTGCCAAAACAGCAAGCAGGCGGTCGCGCGCATCGAAGCTCGCGAACGCGAGCGCACTCGCATCACCTCGTTGAAAGTGCGATTCAACAACATCTTCGGCTACTACATCGAGGTCTCGAAGCCCAACCTGCCGCTCGTCCCCCCCGATTACGAGCGCAAGCAAACCCTGGTGAATGCGGAGCGCTTCACCACACCGGAACTGAAAGAACTCGAGCGGCGGATCCTCGACGCCGAGGAAAAAAGCCGCACGATGGAGCTCGAGCTCTTCCGCGAGGTGCGGGGCCGCGTCGCCGCCGAGGCGCGCCGGATCCGCCAGTCCGCGCAGGTGCTGGCGGAGCTCGACATCCTTGCGTGCTTCGCGCATCTCGCCGCGGAACGCGGTTACCATCGGCCGGAATTCTCCGGCGACCAGGAACTCCTGATCGTTGCCGGCCGTCACCCGGTCATCGAACGAATTACGGAGCACACTCCGAGCGGACGCTTCGTTCCCAACGACCTTTACCTGAATTCGGAGTCCGACCGCATCTTGCTCATCACGGGACCCAACATGGGCGGCAAGTCGACGTACCTGCGCCAGGCCGCGCTCATCTGCCTGATGGCGCAGATGGGCAGCTTCGTTCCCGCCGAACGCGCCAAGCTTCCCATTCTCGACCGCATCTTCACCCGCATCGGCGCGTCGGACAACCTGGCGCGCGGCCGCTCGACGTTTATGGTGGAGATGACGGAGGCGGCGGGCATCCTGAACACCGCCACCCCACGAAGTCTGGTGCTGCTCGATGAAGTCGGACGGGGAACCGCGACGTTCGACGGTCTGGCCATCGCCTGGGCCGTCGTCGAACATCTTCAAGCCCATACCCAGGCAAAGACGTTGTTTGCCACTCACTATCACGAACTCACCGAGCTGGCCGACCTTCTGGCAGGTGTGAAAAACTACCACGTCTCGGTCAAGGAGTCGGGGTCGAACATTGTGTTCTTGCGCAAAGTAGAACCCGGCAGCGCCGACAAGAGTTACGGCATCGAAGTGGCGCGACTGGCGGGTCTGCCGCCCGGCGTCATCGACCGGGCGCGCGAGATCCTGGCACGGCACGAACAGAGCGAGCGTACGCTGAGCGAACGCCTGGAGTCTGACGCCGCCGCGCCGCCGTCCGGTCCGGTTCAGCTTACGATCTTCACTCCGCTGGATTCGGAGATTGTCCGCGCCCTCGAGCAGGCCGATCTCAACAACATGAAGCCGCTCGAGGCTTTGAACCTGCTCGCCGAACTCAAGAAACAACTCCAGTCATGAGCGTCTCAGGGCCGAGCGTGCTCGGGCAACTGCTGATCGTCAAACTGGACGAAAGCCGATGGGGTACAGCACTCGAGCGGATGCTCGAGCGTTACCAGCCCGCGGGACTATTCCTGGCAAGGTTGGGGACTCCCGAGTCAGCAGCCGACCTTGCGGCGCGCATCACTCGGGCGCTGGACGCTCTACCCCTTCTCTGGCTCGAAGAACAAGGCGGCAGTACCGGTCCGCTCAGCGCCTTCCTTCCTACCCTTCCGACACCCCTCTCCGTCGCGGAGCGCGGTCCATCGGCGGCCGGGCGACTGGGCGAATTGATCGGAGCAGCAATGAGGCTTCTGAGCTTCAATACCAACTACGCACCGATGCTCGACCTCGCCAATCGTGATCAGCGCGGCAATCGGGCTGCGACGCTCACTTTCGGATCCGACCCGCAGCAAGTGGCTCGCGCCGCCGGAGCGTTTGTAAGGGGCTTGACGAAGCAACGGACTCTCGCTTGCGCCAAGTATTTTCCGGGCGCGAGTACTTCCGAGGGCCGCCCGCCAGCCGAGCATGGCGTGGTCGGGAAACCCATGACCCGGTTGTGGCACGAAGACTTGGTTCCGTATCGAGAGCTGCTCGGACGCCTGCCTCTCGTGATGGTGAGCAACGCGGCATACAAAGCTTATGACTTTGATATTCTCCGTCCAGCCGCCGAGTCGACGAGCATTCTCCAAGGTTTGCTGCGGCTGAAGCTTCGGTACACTGGGCTCGCGGTCGCGGACCTGACATGCACGGCCGAGGCTAACGACGCGGTCGCACTCGCGGACCGCGCCGTTCGGGCGATCGCCGCGGGCTGCGACTTGGTGGTCGTTCCAGGGGATGAGAGAGGTTTAGCGGCAACGCAGGCCGCGCTGGAGAGCGCCAGCGAGTCGGGGAGGCTGGAAGCGGGGCGGATCGACGAGACTGGCGCGCGGCTGCGCAGCGCAAGGAAGCAGATCGCTCGACCGATGGGGAGAATCAGCAAGGTTGAAATCGAACGGTTGGCCCGAGAATTTGAGGAATTCGGCCGGTCCATCGATCCAGGCGACGCAGCTCGTAGCGCGACAAGTGCAGGCAGACAACGATGAAGCGCAATTCGCGAAACGCACGCCCGGGCGCGAGCCGTTTGGCGCTAGGCCTGATCTCTGGCACGTCGATGGATGGCGTTGACGCCGCTCTGGTGAGAATCTCCGGAACGCCCGAGAATCCAGGCGTTCGCCTGCTTGCCTTCCTGACCGCGCCGTATGCCCCGCGGCTGCGACAAAGACTCCTTGAACTGGGGAGCGGCTCGCCTACGGACACAGGCGAGATCAGCCGGCTCAATTTCTGGCTGGGCGAAATCTTTGCGGATGCGGCGCTTCGCGTCTGCCGGCAAGCAGGCGTCGCTCCAGGGAAGCTCTCGGTCATCGGGTCGCACGGCCAAACACTTTTCCACCAAAGCCCAAGAGTGGCCGCTCAAAAGGGGCGCCGCGGGCGCCTGCCTGACCTGCGCACGGGCGCGACCCTTCAAGTGGCCGAACCGGCGATCATCGCCGAGCGGACGCGGGTCCCCGTCGTCGCGGACTTTCGCGTCGCCGACATCGCCGCCGGCGGACAAGGCGCTCCACTCGTTCCGCTGGTCGACTACTTGCTCCTTCGCGACGCGCGGCAAGGCGTGGTCGCGCTGAACATCGGAGGAATCGCCAACCTCACCGTCATTCCGGCGAACGCGAAGCCGGACGAAGTATTCGGCTTCGACACCGGCCCAGGGAACATGGTGATTGACGCGCTGGTGAATCGATTTACGGAAGGCCGGAAAAGTTATGACGCCGGGGGCCGCTGGGCCGCCAGCGGGAAGGTCATCGAGCTGCTCCTCGCTCCTCTCCTACGGCTTCCCTTCTTCCGGCAGCATCCACCCAAAAGTGCTGGACGCGAGGAATTCGGCCCTCGGTTGGTGGAGAAGTATTTTCTCAGGATGACGCGGGCGCCCCGCGAGGACTTGTTGCGCACCGCAACCGAGCTAACCGCTCAAACCATCGTGGATGCGATGCGCAGGTTCGTGCTTGCGAAAGTGGCCATTCAACGACTGATTGTGTCAGGAGGCGGAGCACGCAACCCGCTGCTAGTCCGCCGGCTCAAGGCGTTTCTGCCCGAACTCGATGTCCGGCCGTCGGATGATTGCGGCCTCCCGGTTGATGCCAAAGAGGCGATCGCCTTCGCGCTGCTCGCCGACCGAACGCGGCACGGCCTGCCGGGGAACCTGCCTAGAGTTACCGGCGCCCGCCGCTCCGTGATTCTCGGAAAAATCGTGACGCCTTGAGAACGGCAGCCGGTCTGGCTATCCACGGTAGCCAAGATGCCACAGCGTCGCGAGGAGCATTTCGCGCAGGGAATAAAGTGTGCGATCGAGCGAGTCGGCTTCGATGGGGCTGTCCGGCGCCGGAGAGCCGTACGCGCTGATGCCTTGCGCCTCGAACATCCGTTTAACGCGATAGATGTGGAAGCCGTCGCTGACGACGAGACAGGTGGGCGCGTGTCGCTGGCGGAGGAGGCGGCTCACCGACGCGACGCTTTCATAGGTTGTATCGCTGTGGTCTTCGATCAGGATCTTGCCGGCGTCCACACCCTTTTGGACGAGGTAGTCCTCACCGACGCCGGCTTCGCTGTAGTGCGGATCTCCACCCCTGCCGCCGGTGGTGATCACCAGAGGCGCCAGGCCTTGTTCTTCGAGGTCAAAGGCTTGGTCCAGGCGAGCCTTGAAGACCGGCGACGGCGCGCCGTTGTATTGGGCCGCGCCGAACACCACAATCGCGCTGGCCGGCCGCGCTTCGTCGAGCGTCGCCTCCCGCCGTATCGCCCGGTAGAGGAGGGCCTCGACCACGGCCACAGCGATCACCGCCAGCCACAGTCCCAGTGAGGTCCAGCGATACAGGCGGAAGCGGTTCAGTCGAGAAACTCCTTCAATTGATCCTCGGTCACCGGGCCTTTTCTGAGAATCCGCGCACCCTCACCCTCGAGTTCGACGACCGTGGACGCCAACTCGCCCTGCGCTACGCCGCCGTCCAGAATCAGCGGAAGCGTATCGCCCACCTGACGGTCAACTTCCTCGGCGGTCGCACAGGCGGGATGCTCGGAAAGGTTGGCGCTGGTACCGGTGATCGGCCGCGCGGCGGCCGCGATGAGAGCGACGGCGAGTGGGGCGCGCGGCCAGCGTAGTCCCACCTTGCCGGTGTTGCCGGTTACCTTCAGGGGGATCTGACGGGACGCCGGCACGACGATGGTCAGGGGGCCCGGCCAGAACTTCTCCGCCAGCTTGAAGAAGAGCGCCGGCGGATTGGTCGTCAGATCAGAAGCCTGATCCAGCGAGGCGACGAGCAAGGGCAGAGGACGATCGGACGTGCGGCCTTTGATGCGATAGACCTCGCTGACGGCCGCGAGATTAAACGGATCGGCGCCCAGGCAATAGAACGTGTCCGTCGGGAGAGCTACCACCTTGCCCGCAAGGATGAGCCGGACGGCGTACTCCAGCACGAATTCGAGGCGAGATTGGTCAACCTTTATGATTTCTGACATGAGACCGCCGGGGCCGGACTTCCGATCGTGATGCTGACCGTACCACACGGCTTGATAAAGCGTCAAGCCACGCGCTTAGGACGCGGCCGCCAGTGAATAATGTCCGCATTCAGCGGCGGGTTTGTACGGTATTCACCTGGTCAAATTGGTCTTGACTTGCTTTAACAGGATGGGTAACAATCCCAACAACCTGGCACAAGTGTGTTCGCATAATCTGACACGGAAACGGGGGTGTTTGTAAGTTTGGCGGAAATACGGCTTCAGGAAGGAGAGTCTCTGGAGAATGCCCTGCGCCGCTTCAAGCGGAAAGTCCAGCAGGAAGACATCATCAAGGAGATCAAGAGACATTCCTTCTATCTAAAACCTGGAGAAAAACGCCGAGTCAAGCAAGCGTTGGCTCGGAAGCGGGCTCGCAAGAAGACCAGACAGGAACACGATTAACCGTTCGACCGAGCCACGGTAGCCAAGGGCGAAACGGCTTTCGCCCTTGGGACCTGCGCGGCGACGGCAGGTCCGGGGGGACTACCATGGAGTACCGCGACAAGGTTCTCAAATGCCTAGACTGCGGTGAGGAGTTCGTGTTCAGTGCCGGTGAGCAGCTCTTCTATGCCGACAAGGGCTTCAGGAACGAGCCCAAGCGGTGCAAATCCTGCAAGTCGAAACGCAATCAGACTCCCAAGAGTGAAGGGTATCAGCGAGCCGTGACCACTACGGTGTGCTCGCAGTGCGGCAAGGAAACCACCGTACCCTTCAGACCCACTCAGGGCCGGCCGGTGTACTGCCGGGAATGTTTCCAGCAGCGGCGCGCTGCCGCCTCGTCCTAGCCGCGGCGCTTGCCTGCAAACCAGCGACGCTCAATTGTGCGCTACAATAGCCTCTGTCGATGGCTACGTTTTGCCTTTTCAATTTCGGTTGTCGAGCGAGTTACGCGGACGGAGTCGCTCTCCGCGGCCAACTGCTTCAAGCCGGTCTGCAAGAAGCGGCGCGAGGCGAACCGGGTGACCTCGCGGTCCTCAACACGTGTACGGTGACGTCGACTGCCGACGCCGAAGTCCGTCAAGTGATTCGCCGTATCCATCGCTCGAACGCTCACTGCCGGATTCTCGTCACCGGCTGCTACGCACAGCGTGCTCCTGGGGAGATCGCCGAGCTGCCCGGAGTCACCTGGGTGGTCGGGAACTCGCACAAACACGCGGTCGCGGATCTTGTAAGGACCCATTTCGGCTGTGATAGCGGCCGGACTACAGGTCGCGCGCCGGTGGGTGATGGCACGCGCGCCAGGAACGGAGGCGTCGAAACGAACCCGCGAGCAGAATTCGTCCAGATCGCGGGCCTCTCAGGGGGAGGGCAGCGGGCCCAAGTGCTGGTGGGTGAGATCTCTCACGAATTTCACTTTACGCCGACTCTTTTCGACGGCGCCGCACATCGCGGAGCCGACGAGCGGACGCGCCCCAACCTGAAGGTGCAGGACGGCTGCAATGCGCGCTGCTCCTTCTGCGTGATTCCCCAGGTCCGCGGTGATAGCCGCAGTCTTCCACCCGACCGAGCGGTCGAGCAGGTGCGCGAATTCGACCGTCAGGGCTACAAGGAGGTCGTGCTTTCGGGAATCAACCTCGGCAGCTATGGGCGTGACCTCGATCGGAAGATCACGTTTCTCGGGCTGATCGAGAAGCTCCTGGCTGAGACATCCATCCTTCGCTTGCGGATCAGCTCGATCGAACCCATGGACGTCAGCGCGGAACTCATCCGGCTTGTGGCGCGCGAATCGCGCCTGGCGCGGCACTTCCACGTCCCGTTGCAAAGCGGCTCCGACCGTATTCTGCGCCTCATGAACCGCCGGTACTGGACCACTCAGTACGCGGAGCGCCTGCGAGCCATCCGCGAGCAGATTCCTCAATGCGCCATCGGCGCCGACGTCATGGTGGGCTTCCCCGGCGAGACTCGCGAGGACCACGCGCGCACTCTCGCGTTTCTAGAGGCGATGCCGTTCACCTACGTCCACGTCTTCCCCTACTCGCTGCGTCCCAACACTGCGGCGGCGGAGCTGCCTGGCCACGTCAACGGCCGCATCGCCCACGAGCGCGGCCAGGAAGTTCGCGCTTTGGTGGCACGAAAGCATCAGGCATTTCTCAACGCTCAGATCGGACAAACGCTTTCCGTCGTCACTCTCGACCAGATTAGGGACTCGGCTCGTATCGCGCTGAGCAGCAACTTCCTCCAAGTTGTCCTGCCGGGATCGGAGCTCTCACCGAACGAACTGCTCGATATTCATGTCGGACGCGTGGCCGACGGATTCCTTTACGGCCGCGTACCTGACTTCGAGCCGCACGGTCGAACCGCAATGCCTGAGTGTGTCGGGTCGAAGCCCTGAGTTATTCCCGTCAGAACGTATCGGCGCTCACCCGCGTCGCAACGAAGTGCGGCCAAGTTGCTTTCGGTTCGTGCCGGTGTTAGATTGCTTACAAGCCCGGCGGATCAGTCCGCCCAATGTTCGGGGACGACTTTCAAACGAGGCACACCATGGACCGCCGTCGCAACTGCCGTCTCAGCGTTCCCCTCGAAGCCCTGGGAGTCATTGCGGTGTGCGTCGTCTGGGCTTCCGACGCAGCCGGCCAGCGGTTCCCGGGTACCGTGGAGACGGAAATGCCTCAGACGGTGAGTCTGGAAGGCAGGGTTCGCGTTGAGGGCGGCCAAGTCACGCCTTCAGGAGTCTTGGTGCGGCTGGAGACGAGCGAGGGGCAACTCGCCGCAGAGCAGCCTGCCACCACCTCCGGCGAGTTTGAGTTCTCCGATCTGAGCAAGGTTTCGTATGTCGTGACCGTGACCGCACCCGGATTCCAGACCTGGCAACAAACCATGGATCTGGGACGGGGAGCCAACAAGTTCATTGTTAACGTCACGCTGACGCCGATCGGGAAGGCGCGGCCGACGCCATCCGACGCTCCGGCTTTGACGGACGCCACCGCTCCCAAGAAGGCTCGCAAGGAATACGAGAAAGGCGCCCACGCGCTCGAAGCGAGAAACCTCTCCGGAGCGAGAACTCATTTCGAGAAGGCGGTCACGGAGTATCCTTGCTATGCGCGGGCTCAGACGGACCTTGCTTTGACGTTGAGCTCCCAACACGAACTCGCCCCGGCCGAAACCGCGCTGCGAAAGGCCATCGAATGCGACCCGGGATTCCTCAACGCCTACACCGAGCTCGGGCAACTCCTCAACGCGGAGAAAAAGTACAACGACAGCCAGACCGTTCTCCAGGAGGGACTGCGGCGTTCTCCCAGCTCCTGGCAGTTCTACTCCGAGCTGGGCGCGGCATTCTACGGTCTGGGCCGCTACAGTGAAGCCGAAGGAGAATATCTGAAGGCGCAGTCGCTCAGCGCTGCCCCGCTTCCCGACGTCGACGCAAAGCTCGCGGATGTTTATCTGAAAGAGATGAATTACAGCAAGGCCTACGCAGCGATGCAGGCGTACCTTCAGATCGAACCCA
>Ga0070732_10002334_pt1 | contig 10302 bp, 15 predicted proteins | sample Coa_R1_5_FD_66449 | JGI IMG/M metagenome (GOLD analysis project Ga0070732, IMG submission 66449) | Surface soil microbial communities from Centralia Pennsylvania, which are recovering from an underground coalmine fire - Coalmine... | ecosystem: Environmental > Terrestrial > Soil > Unclassified ...
CCGTATATATGGTATAAATTAGAGTTGTTTTATCGACAAGATATGAAGAAATCTGTTGAGAATCTTGCAACAAGTAAGATAACAGGTGGAAGAAGATATCCAAACTGTACAAGAAGAAAATTCCAACTTGACAGATATCCTGTTGAAACTTTGTCAGGAGAGCAGGAAACTGTCACTCGCAAAGTTCGCGGTCATGGCAGAAAATTTGCATTAAAGACAACAGACTTTGTTAATCTCGCAGCACCGGGAGCCAAAGTAAAAAGAACAAAAATTTTAAAAGTTCTAAAAAATCCATCAAACAATGATTATGAAAGACGTGGTGTGATATCAAAGGGTGCCATATTAGAAACCGAAGGTGGTCAGTGCAGAGTAATATCAAGGCCTGGTCAAGATGGCGCTGTTAATGCAATTTTGATAAAGTGATCACATGAAAGATTACGAACATATCGTAATCTGGCTTGATTATTTTAACAAGACATTACCAAAAAAAATGGGCAGAAAAGTTTCCCGTGAAAAAAGTGTTTTTGATCCTTCCTTAAAAGAATTAATTGATGCCGCAAAAGCTGCAGGGTTACAACCTAGTGAAACAAATGATCAGGTAAGATTTCCAAGAAGGCCTTTTGTCAGGTCAGGATACATAGTACTTCCAAAAGACAAGCCAAAATCCAAAATCATATCGATGATTTCCGAAAAACTTGTTTCAAAACGCGCAAAACAATCAAAATAATGATCTCCCTAGCTTAGAGCTAAAGTAATGTTGACAGAACTCTATTGATAACAGTAAATGATTGTGAGATCAATTGCAGGAGGTAGGCGAAGTTTTGCATTTGGCCAATAGTGGCAGAGTCATAATTAGACTGTCTAAACCACTACGTGATGGCCAGTTGCTAGTAGATAATTCTGGCACAAAAATTGCAAAAGTATCAGAAATGATAGGTCCCGTTGATGCACCATACGCATCTGCTACACCACTTACAAACAATATCCAAAAACACATAGGAAAAAAAGTTTTCATGGGTGAAGAATCTCCTGCGATAAGACCAAAGCGATTTAGAGGAAGAAAAAGATGAACATAACAGAACTACAAACACATTGTCCAGAATGTCAGTCGTCATTAATCGATGACATTCATAATGGAGAAAAAATTTGTTCTGGCTGCGGCCTGGTTGCAATGGAACAAATGTCAGATTACGGCCCAGAATCACGGGCAACAAACCTCGAAGACAAGATGAAGCTTGCAAGAGCGACGGGGCAAACAACTTATTCACAGCATGACTTGGGAATCAGAACAGAAATAGCATTAGGAACAAAGGACTTTAGCGGAAAGACAATCAATAGTGAAGTAGCAAATCAGATGTATAATCTGAGAAAATGGCAGACAAGAATTAGAGTATCTTCTCCAAGGGAGAGGAGGCTTGCAAACATTCTATCAAAGATTGGCGAAACCTGTCAGTCACTATCGTTGTCAAGAAATGTCATAGAAAGTGCATCTATGATCTACAGAAATTTTGAAGGTCAGTTTGACGCAAAGGGCAAATCAGTTTCATGCATGTCTGCAGCCACAATATACATGGCTTGCAAACAATGCGATGTAGTAAGATCCCTTGATGAAATATGTAAAGCAACTGGAAGCTCAAAAGATGAAAAAATGAATGTAAAACTGACTGCAAAATATTATAGAATGTTGGTGATGGAGCTTGGTTCCAATACTGCGCCTGTTGTGACTCTCGACAAGTACATATCAAAAATAGCAAACCTAGCAAAGCTTGAGGTAAGAGTTGAGAGACTAGCTGCTGAGATTGCCGAAAAAACCCAAGACCACAGTCTTGCTGATGGCAAGGCTCCAAATGGATTAGCTGCTGCGTATCTTTATGTAGCATCTACACTGCTAGGGCAAAGCATTTTGCAGAGAGATGTCTCAAGTATTGCCGGAATAACCGAGGTAACCATACGAAACAGATGTAAGGAAATTCTGACAGTGTACAAGATGAAAATCACATTACGACCTTCGTTAGCCAAAAACTAACCCTTTTCTTTTTATTTTATTACATAACTAACAATAGTATAATTCTATTATCAAGACATCTGTTATTTGATTAACTTTGTAGTATGTCTGTACAAATCATGCAGTGTTTTGCCATCAAGTTTGGTTTCAGTTTTTTCTTTAGTTTTCAATGATTCATCTTTTTTCTTGTTATCTTTAGCCAATTGAATTATCTTACAAATAAAACCATATAAAAATTCACTTTGATTAAAATTAGATAATTTCAAAAACTGACAATCATGTTTTACATTAATATATCAATTATAAGTAAAAAAAACATTGGATCTAAAGAAAAAACCAATCAACAAGTTTGCCATTCTAGTAATACTAATGATTTTGATACCAGAAATAATAGGTCATCTATATTTTGACACCCAAAAACATCCCATAAATTCGTCTATAGTAGCAGCATTATCCCTGACCAATAAGCTGCATAATACATACCAAACCAAAAACATATCATGCCAGCTAGAAATGCAAAACGATACATCGGGAAGTCAAATAACAAGGGCTAATGGTTTGACAGGCCAATTTGGCAACTATACCTGCAAGTAAATTTTTCTTTTATCTTAAATAAAATCTTGTTTGACGCTCTAAGATATGCATGCATATCTTACATCGCTTGTTCTTGAAAAGTTCACTTTCATTTACAAATCTAATATTTGGTCTATCCTGAATACTTATTGTGTGACATCCGCAAACAGTCTTCCATGTTCCCTTTACAAGATAGTGATTTTTGTGTATGCCAGATGCTCGTCCCCTTGTATAATAAAACCATCCAAAGGTAATCACTGAATCCTTTGGCATTTCTAGCGTCATTTCAATAGAAATGTTAAAACCTGAACTGAAATACATTACGCATAATTTCTACTACGAAATTTACAACTTGTTTTTTGTACCCTGTCTTTTCTTGATATATGAATCAAGATATCCGGCTATTACTGCCATAAAGAGTATGATGCATGATTCCACTATTCCGGTAATATCTTTGCCTACTATTGAGACGGTAATACCAATTATTCCTATTGCCGCAAATGCAAACTGAAATAATTGTAATCGTTTGGCCAACGGTCTACAAAATGAATAGCTCTTAAAAAATCAATTGACCAATTCAAACATCATAACTAAAATCTAACATTTCAGAGCTTTCTGGTAACATGCAAAGGCTTCATCATATTTTCTTAGTTTTGAAAGAGCGTGGGCCTTGTAACCCCATGCAACCCTAGAATTTGGATTCATCTTTATTATTTTATCATAGCATTTTATGGCCTCTTCAAACTTTTCTGAACTGTATAGCTCATTTCCTTCGTAATACAGCGGATTGATTTGTTCAATTTGCATGTATTTGATAATTTTCTTCTATTACATTATAGAATGAAGTAATCAAATAAAATTGCATTTTTTGTCATTAAATTTTTTGAAATTATAGAATATCATGGCATTCCACTTGGGCTATGAAGCATGTCTTGTTTTAACCTAAGAGCTTTGTAAATAATGGGAGAGTGATCAGCTTCTACGTCTGTAGTGATGTATAAAATATGATCCGAATCCAAGGGCATTGTAATTCGCTTTAACTTTTCATATTCTACTAGAGCGTATTTCCCCTTTCCTATCTTGTCAGACACTTCGTTTCTAGATTTCCAGGCAGTAATTGCAAGTTGCAGCGACTTTTGACTCTCTTCAGATGTAAGAAGGTTTTCCACGTCACTGCGGTGTCCACTAAACATAACCTTTCCATTCATATCAAAAATTGTAGCAAAGCGAATCTTTGGATCTATACTCATGATCTTTTCGTAGAGTGATTTGTAATCCGTAGTAATAACACTCGTTTGTAAATGATAAAGTTTTCTAGGAAGAAGAGATTTGTTGTACGAAGTCTACTTGATATAATTAGAAAAAGATGGATTCTAAAATAATTTAGGCAGAATTTCAACAAGTGTTATTCAATTAGAGACAGCTAATTTTTCGTTGACTTATATATAGAAAAATCATTCAAGTATTCAATGGCAATACTGGAGATAAAAGACCTGCATGTTAAACGAGAAGGAAAGGAAATTCTCAAGGGAGTAAATCTGAAGACTGGTCCTGGCGAGGTACATGCAATAATGGGTCCAAACGGTTCTGGTAAAAGCACATTAGCATACACATTACTTGCACATCCAAAATACGAGGTCACCAGTGGTGACATTTTACTTGACGGTAAAAGCATTTTAGATCTATCTGCAGATGAAAGAGCAAAGAAGGGACTCTTCTTAGCATTCCAATATCCAACCGAAGTTTCAGGTGTAGGATATTCTCATTTTCTTAGAACTTCATACAATGCATTAAGCAAGGCGTTGGACAATCAAAACCGCGAAGTCTTTTTGACAGTCAGAGAATTTCAAAATTATTTAAAAAAGAATCTTGATCAAGTAGGTCTAAAACATGACTTTTTGTCAAGGTACTTAAATGAAGGATTTTCTGGTGGAGAGAAAAAGAGATCAGAGGTTTTACAAATGGCAGTATTACAGCCAACAATTTCGATTTTAGATGAGCCTGACTCTGGACTTGATATTGACTCAGTTCAAGCAGTAGCAAAGGCAATTAACCAAGTTTCAAAAAAAGATGCGACTGTCATAGTTATTACTCACTATGCTAGAATTCTAAAATTCCTTGACAAGCTTGACTATGTACATGTCATGGGACAAGGAAGAATAGTCAAAGATGGACCAAAAGAGCTTGCAGACGAATTAGAACAAAAAGGATATGCTTGGTTAGGAATTGAGGACCAACCTAATCCTACCCAGTAATAATCCAAACCAACATTTTGTGAAATATAATGAAAATAGGTGATCCAGCTCCTAATTTTGAACTTCGATCACAAACAGGTGAAAATGTAAGACTCTCGTCTTATTTTGGCAAGAAGAAGATTATCTTATTTTTCTATGTTAAAGATAATACGCTCAGATGTACTGCTGAAGTCATTGGGTTTAGGGACAATTACGAAAAGATCTCAAAGAGTTATGAGATTCTTGGCATAAATAATGACTCTGATGATTCCCATTTGAGATTCAGCCAAAAACACAAACTTCCATTTAGGCTGCTAACAGATCCGGGAAAGAAGATAGCATCATTGTATGATGCAAAGGGAGTCCTTGGCATGTATACAAAACGAGTAACATATCTTATTGGTCTTGACGGAAAAATAGAGAAAATAATTGAAGGCGTGGGAGCAGGCCCACATCTTGAATTTGTTTCTAACCTTCAAATATAGAATTATTTGTGATCTTTGCTAATTGTTACTCAAGTATTTACTATTAACACAGTTTATCTCCTACTAGACATCTTGAATATTTATGAAAGCCAAGTTTAAGACGACCTGTTCTGAATGTGACTCACCGATCAAATCAGGAAGTGAAATTTCAAAAGGCCCGTCTGGAAAGTGGGTGCACAAACACTGTGCTCCGGAATCAGAAGAGCTTCCATAGTTTCAATCACACAACATTGTAAGCCTAATTACCAAATAAGAGAAGACATCTGTTAACGATTTTAGCATTTCAGTTATATAATCAGAGTTTGAATTTCTCGTTGCAGAGGTACCGAAGCCCGGCCAACCGAGAAGGACTCAAGATCATGGCAATAGGAAATCCTTTCCCTTAGGGGTTCGGGGGTTCAAATCCCCCCCTCTGCATTTTTTATCTTTTTTTGTCTTCTTTGCCTTTGCTTGCGATTTGGTTCGTCAAATCCGCGGTGATTTTCTCCCATGATATAATTCCAGAATATCAATTAGAAAAATTTTTCATCTATGGATTAGAATACACCAAGATTATTGTGTCAAAAAGTTTCTATGCCTTTACCATTTGGATCTCGCGTACGTTATGTCTAGAAAGATCCTCATGAAGCATTGCATGGGATTCGTCAGTAAAGGTCAAATTACATCTATAACATTTCCATGCTTTGCTGCTCATAATATCATTACGTGAAAATAATTAATAAGCATATTGCACGATTCATCTAGTTTTTTGTATAATAGGGATCTAAATCAAATAACTTTGGAATTTTTTCCCTTTTTGTATGGTTATTTGAGATTTTATTGAACTAAATTACCTAATACAAGTAACTAGATCGTAGAAAAACAAGCTGAAATTTATAAAAGCCAAACTATTGCTAGTCCAACTTGCGGTCACTTGAAAGACTAAAAATAAAAATCCAAAAAATAATGGAAAAAAACGATTCAGCGCATGATTTCGAGCATGTAATGAGAGTTTATAAAAATGCACGAAAAATTGGAAAAAAAGAGAATGCAAACATGAAACTGGTTCTTGCAGCAGTTCTGTTGCACGATATAATATCATTTCCAAAGTCAGACAAGAGATCAAAAACGTCTTCGATAAAAAGCTCTATTGCTGCACAAGAAATTCTGAAAGATCACGGATATGATAAAAATGAGATAAAAATAATATCTGATGCAATACGGGAACACAGCTTCTCACTAAATATTGCTCCAAACACAGTTGAGGGAAAAATACTTCAGGATGCAGATAGGCTTGATGCAATAGGAGCAATAGGCATAGCTAGAGCGTTTTCTGTAGGCGGTTCTGGAAAAAGGCCATTTTACAATAAATCAGATCCTTTTTGTCAAAGAAGAAAGCCAGATGATACTGAATTTACATTAGATCATTTTTATAAAAAACTCTTACTTTTAGAAAAAAAAATGAATACAAATGCAGCAAAAAAAGAAGCAAGTCGTAGAACAAAAATAATGAAAAAATTTCTTGATGATTTTAAAAAAGAGATTTAGCCATAGTCTACATAGCGCTTGAATCTTTTTTCTATTTCGGGATTTTTTCCCGCAAGAATATTTTCTATTTCTTCATTAAATCTTCGCTTTACATGTGTAGTCATGGATAGAAACTCTCCTGATTTTGGATAAGAATCAACCAAAGCATCTAGCATTTTGACATATTCAACAACTTTGTTTCTAAATTCTTGTTGTGTTGGTGCTCTAATTTTGTTCATGCGAAACCAGATTGTTGCCCAGCTTGCCCCAACTACATGCGGTAGTAAATCAAAGGCACGGTCTATCTCAAAACCGTCATCGTCTCTCATAACTCATCCATTCATTGCCTTTGCAGCAATTTTGGAAAGATATGTAACTATCATATCTGCACCAGCCCGCTTAATTGCAGTCAGAATTTCCATCGTGACCTCAGTTTCGTTTATCCATCCCTGCATGGCTGCTGCCTTTATCAGTGCATATTCGCCAGAAACGCTATAGGCAGAAATAGGAATATTGAATTTTTGTCTGGTCATTGCAATCAAATCAAGATATGCCAATGCTGGTTTTATCATCACAATATCAACTCCTTCTGCAATATCAGTTTCAACCTCCCTCATAGCTTCCTTTGGATTTGTATAAGGCAGCTGGTAAGTCTTCCTATCTCCAAACTGTGGTGCTGAATGCGCCATGTCTTTGAATGGTGAATAAAGCGAAGATCGATGTTTTGCAGAGTGAGACATTATTGCAACATCTGTGAAACCTGCATCATCTAGTCCCTGGCGTATGGCTTTGACCTGACCATCCATCATTGCAGAAGGTGATACTACATCAACACCAGCTTGCGCTTGACTTACAGCAACTTTTGCTAAAACATTCAAGCTAGAATCATTATCTATTTTGTCCCCTTTTACCAATCCACAATGGCCTGAGCTGGTGTACTGACAAAGACAGACATCTGACATTATTGCTATTTTGTTTCCAATATTTTTTCTAATATCAGATACTGTCTTTTGTACAATTCCGTTTTGTGAAAATGCAGATGTTCCTTTATCATCTTTTATTGTCGGAATACCAAAAACCATGATTGCTGGTATCTTCAAATCAACAATAGAGTTTACTTCGTCTACTACATCTTTGAGAGGAAGTCTGTCAAATCCTGGCATAGATTCCCCTTGAATTTTTGATTTCAAATCTTCTTGAACAAATATTGGGCAGATAAGATCTTTTGGAGAAAGTCTTACCTCCTCTAAAAGCTCACGAATCTTACCACTTTGTCTAAGACGCCGCAGTCTTAGGTTAGGAAATGACATGTACAAAAAACACCTTCTGTAAGCAATATAATCTGTTACTCTTTTATTTTATAATCAAAAAGTTTGCTGACTATTTTTAACAATTCAGAGTCACCTTGCTCTGTCGCTTTTCGCAAATTGTTCATTGGAGTAGATATTATGCCTTCCACTATAGCTTGAGTGAGTTGATCAATTATTCGTATTTTTTGCTCATCGGTTTCTCCAAGCATCTGTAATGCCTTTTTGAGTTCTTTGAGTCTCACTTGATCAATGTCTTTGAAGACATTCTTTACTATTGGTTCTACCTCTAATCTCTTCATTACTGCCTCTACAATTGGGATCTCTTCGTTAATTATTTTTTCGGCTGATGAGACTATGCCTATTCTGGTTCGCATGTTCTTGTCTACCATTTCTGCAATCTGATCAAGATTCATCATCTTTATTCTCTTTATAGTAGAAACTTGTTCGTCTACCGTTCTTGGGTTTGACAAATCCATGATCATCATTCCCGTCTTTTTTGAGTTCATTGCCTCCTTTATCCTGTCATATGTCACAAGAAAATATGGTGCTACTGTTGCCACAAATAATACATCTACTTTGTTAAAGTTAGAAATCGCATTTTCAAACTTTATTGGATTTCCTCCAACTGTTTCTGCAAATGCCTGCGCTCTTTCATGTGTTCTGCTTGTTACAAAAAATTCAATGTTTCTCTTTTTAAGGGATTTTGCAACAAGGCTGGCTGCTTCTCCAGTTCCAATAAGTAAGATGTGTTTTGATTTCAGATCATCTATGTTTTCTTCTGCTAGCTTTACTGCCATAGAACCTATAGATATACTACCGCGACTGATTCCTGTAGAATGTCTTACACGAGAACCTACACGAATAGCCTTCTCAAAAAGTGTGTTAAGATTATTTCCGGACGCATTTAGTTCTCGAGCTGTTGTTATGGATTCTTTTATTTGCCCAAGTATCTGCTCTTCTCCAACAACTAACGAATCAAGCCCTGATGTTAATTTTAAAAGATGCTTAAAAGCATCTGTTCCTTCACTTATTTCCAAGTTTTCCTTGAATGCATTTTCTTCAAGGCCTGCTACAGATGCCCATGTCTTTTTTATTCTTTCAATGTTTTTTGCATTTCCTACACCAAACAATTCTACCCTGTTACATGTTTGTAGTATTACGCATTCTTGTAAACCGGAATGTTCCAGAAATGAGGAATATGCAGAATCCACATCCCTGAAGGTAAACCTTTCAAGCATGTGAATTGGAGATTTACGGAACGTTATTCTAGCGTTAATGATATTACTTATTTCAAATCACCTAGCATCTTCATTACCACCATCTTTGCATTTTTGAAATTTCCTTCTTTTATTAACTGTTTAACACGATTGTCATTCATAACACCGTAGAGGAACTTTTTTCTCTCTGGAAAAGTAGCAAGTTTGGTTTTAGCGGCGTTTCGTGCAAAATCTTGCAGTTTTATTTGATAAATGTCCTCTTTTTTAATTATTTTTTTGAACACTTTTTCTGCTTGCATTCGTATCTTTCTTGCCATAGCAGGGCTTTTTCCTCCAGTTGATACTGCTATCTGTACCGTGTCTTCAATATTTATTACAGAACCAAACGCAAAATCACTTACCGCTGGATCATCAGCTGCATAAGCATAACATCGCATCTTTTTTGCCTGATCTACGATTTTTCTATTTAATTTTCTGTCATCAGTTGTAGCCATTACCATAAATGGTTTGTATTTTTTTAAAAAAGCGGCATTTTCTAGTTTCATTTTTTTAAAAGTTATCTTTTTTTGTTTTACGTATTTTTCTATTTCCTTGTTGGTTTCATCGCTTATAACCAAAATTTTGCAGTCTTGAGTTAGTAAAGCATTAACTTTTTTGAGCCCCTCGTTTCCTCCTCCCACAACCAGTACCAAATTTCCTTTTAGGTTCAGGTCAACTATCAATGATTTTGGATCGACGTTGCATCTTATTTATAGATTGCATGAGAATCTCGGTAACGTTTTTAATTGAATAAGGCAACGATTCTATCATTCATGGATAAACTCGATAAAGAGATTTTAAATGAAATCCAGTGGACGTTTCCGCTAATTCCTAGACCATATACACAAATCGCTAAAAAATTTGAATTATCAGATGAGCAATTAATGCAGCGACTTAAAGATATGAAAAAAAGCGGAGTAATTAGACAGATGA
>Ga0070732_10002335_pt1 | contig 10301 bp, 5 predicted proteins | sample Coa_R1_5_FD_66449 | JGI IMG/M metagenome (GOLD analysis project Ga0070732, IMG submission 66449) | Surface soil microbial communities from Centralia Pennsylvania, which are recovering from an underground coalmine fire - Coalmine... | ecosystem: Environmental > Terrestrial > Soil > Unclassified ...
GCTTTGGGGTGCAGCATCTGTTCCCCGGCCAATTGGTCGTTTCCGCTGACTATTCCGCCAACCGCAGCACGCACCTCCCCTGGGGTGGCGCGGCCGGAGCTACCACACGTAATCGCAACTTCATTCCTTCGTGGCTCCGTCGTCAGTTCAACCAGCAGGGTAATTGCAATGACGATGGAACCGTCAATTTCAGCCAGCTTTACAGTTACAACAACCTGCATTGCAATGTGCCTAATCCCTTCTACTCCATGTTCCAGGGGCCCAATGCAATCTTTAATGAGCCGGATTCGCTCTACAACAATCCACAAATTCCGCTGATCAATCTCTTGCGGCCCTATCCGCAATTCGACGGCACGTTCCAGGGCCTGCCTCTGCTTGGCGCCGAGTCCTTCTACAACGCCCTGCAGGTTCGCTTTCAGAAACGGGCCAGCCACTACATCTCCTTCGAAGGCGGCTACACACTGTCCAAGGCAACGGATAACTCTTCTTCCGGCCGGAATGCCTGGGTCAACGGCCTCGCCTTCGACAATCCACAGGAATTGGACAATCTCAAGGCCGAGCACTCCATCAGCGCGAACGATGCCACCCATCGCCTGGCGATGGCTATTATCGCCCAGGCGCCGGTCGGCCGTGGGCGCTGGCTTGGCCGCGACATGAACCATTTCCTCGACGGCATTGTAGGCGGCTGGACGATTTCGACCATTCTAACTTTCCAGTCGGGTCAGCCCATTGATATTGGCATGTCGCAGGCTAGCCTGGACGACGGGAACCAGCGTCCCAATGTCATCTGCAATCCCGGCAGTGGCGTTGGCGCGCATCAATCCGCGCTGACCGGTGCCAGCATCTTCAACACTACCTGTTTTGCCGACCCCGGCCTGGAGCAGCCCGGCAATGCGCCCCGTTTCTTTCCCAACCTCCGCACCGACGGCATCCATAACCTGGACTTGTCGTTCTCCAAGAGTTTTACTCCCCGCGAAGGCATGCGGCTCGAGATACGCGGTGAGTTCTTCAACTTCCTCAACACGCCACGTTTTGCAGTGCCTGACAACTTTTACGGCGACTCGACCTTTGGCCAGGTGGTCTCCACCGCGACGGGAAGCACACCCCGGCACGGCCAATTGGGGGTCCGTTTCGAATTCTAGGAGGCAACACGAACCAGGGACTGCTCCGATGCTGAGGAGAACTTTTCTCCGTGGCGGTGCCGCTGCACTGCTTGCGGATACGGCCTCGGCATTGCCTCTCCACGTTGCCGCAGATAATTTCGACGATACGATTTCGGCTCTAGCCCCCTTGTTTCTGACCGGCTCTATCAAGGGTCGGTCTCGGCGGATAACTATCCTAGTTGGTGGTCATGGCCCTCACCCCCTCCGCCGGATCATTTCCAACCACGGCGTCGGGCTGATCATTTACCTATGCATGTTGTCCGGTATCTACGGCCAGACGAGCCCTTCACCAATCACTCGGAACCTGGCCAAACTTGTTTCTGGGCACCGAAGATCTTTTTGCGGGTGAACTGGGCTGGGCAGAATGATGTGAGGGGTGGCCTCCGTTTTCCTAGGGTGACAGGCCACGATCGCGGAGTTGAAATGAGATTAAGAACAGCGATAGCCACCTTTGCAGTCCTGGGTTTCACAATGGTGCTGCCCGGTAGGCATAAGGCGGGTGAGCAGGACTGGACTCATTACGTTCGTATTGCCGCTTACGGCCTCCGCCCGGGCAATGCCGAGCAGATTGTTCACCAGGCCCAGCAGAGCGATGTCTTCGGCATCGAGGTGGACAATGACATTCCGGGGCGTTATGAGAGTTTTCTTCACCCGGAAGGGAAACTGCAAGCCATTCGTGCCCTCGCGGCCATGGCTCATGCTGGCGGCAATTATGCCTTTGTCTACATAGCAGGAACCGAGTGCATTACCGCTCATGCCAACCAAACCGCCCATACGCTCGCCAAAGATCATCCCGACTGGCTGCAGCGCAACATTACCGGAGAGCCAGCCATTTTCGGCAGCGGAACCGCTTTCTGGATTGCTAAAGGCGACGAGGATGTCTGGATCAGTCCCTACGCTCCTCAGTGGCGCAAGACCTACATGCAACGCGTGCGCCAGATTGCCGCCACCGGCATTGACGGTATCTACATTGATATCCCATATTGGATGACCCATTTCGAGGGTTGGGAAGATAGCTGGGCCAGTTTTGATGACTACACCGTTGCCGCCTTCAGGGCCAGGACCGGTCTGGATGCCAAAAAGGACCTGAGGCTCGGGGATTTTTCTGATCCAAATTTCCGGAAATGGGTCAGCTTCCGCATTGATACGATTACCGACTTTCTGCGTGAAATCGGCAGCAACGCGAAGTCAGTAAATCCCCATATCAAAATCATTCCTGAAATCTATCCCGGAATAGAAGAAGCGGCGGTGCGCGTCGGATCCGACGCTTACAGCCTCTACCCTGTGGTGGACGCCATCGCACATGAATACGAATTCGGCGGTGGCGATCACATGGCCTCCTCCCGCTCACCGCTCGACTGGTTCCGCTATCAGGTCGGCATGTACAGTTTCCGCGCTTTTGCCGAAGGCAAGCCCACTTGGATCCTGAATTATTCCTGGGATGGCGATAAGAAGGTGAACAAACGGGAAGCGATGATGAACCTTGCTATGTCGCAAATAATGACCGGCTCGAACTTCTGGGATGCTCCCGGACACTCCATGGCTGGTTCCAATGATCTTCCCACTCGAGAAAGAATCTTCTCCTGGATTCACTCTCACGAGCGGACGTTTTATTCTCCCCGCAAGGCCATTCACCCTGTCGGTGTATATTTCTCTCCCGAAACTCGCGACTTCTATGCTAACGAATTCATTCCTTCCTATCGCGGAATCCTGATCGTTCTCATGCAGAAGCACCTCGAGTTCCAGATCGTCACGCCGCGTACTCTCGCCGACTTCAAAGGCACAACCCTGGTCCTGCCCGACGTCCGCATTTTGAGCCCTCGTGAAAAGCATTTGCTGGCAAGTTATGCGAAAAGAGATAAAAGGCTGGTAATCACCGGCGCCGATCTCACCGGTATTCCCGCAAAGCAGAATGTTATCCGTTTCCCCCAATGTCCCGGGAAGGCATACAATCAGGCACTGGAATCAGACTACGCAAGTGCCAATCCCGATCAGCAAAAGGAGTTCTTAAGGAGTCTGGTACCCCGGTCCAGCGTCACGATCCAGGCCGGCCCTCAGGTTGCTACCTCCATTGCCTTAGTGGACGGTTCTGTGCACGTGTTCCTAGCGAATTTTGCCGGGCTTCGCGGCGGAGCCAACCCGATTCAGACCCCGCAAAAAGGCGTTCAGATTACGTTGCCCGCCGTGCCGAAGGCTTCCGGGTACTTCCTTCCTTTTCTTGGCGAAGTACTAGCACTGGGCGGAAGCAACGGAAGTGATCGGATATCATTCATTCTTCCGCCCGTAGCCAAAGGGGCTGTGTTCTGGTACGGCAAGAACTCCAGCGTGAGCCCCATGCGAAGATCGGAGGCAAGGCCCCCCTTGCGATGACTGCCGCTGAACCGTTCCCTTCAATACTTTCCCATTTACGGGAAACAGGATTTCTTGGTCATCAGCCGCGAGTTCGGCAAGTCGGTTGACTAGCTACTGACAGGGGAGCAGAAGAAGTAGCCGAACCCTTTCAGGTCGATCGGGTGCCACGCGCGTGCGGATTCATCCGCGTGCATCTCAAATTCTTCCGACCAACCCGGCGCGTAGCCCGCGAACAACTGGGAGCCGAGTCAGTCCAGGGCACCAGCAGGCGGAAGGGCCGGGTTCTTCGCCAGCGATAGGACTCAAAATCACGGTCCAGGGTAAGGATGTCTCCAGTGTTCAGTTCGTCCGCGAGTTGAATCAGGTAGGAGCGTGATGCGCAAGTTGCGGGTGCACTCAGAGCAGCGTTGGAAGTCCGGCAAGCCCATCGGCGCCTATGATCTGCTGATTGCAGGGCAGGCGCGGCACAAACTCACATTTATCGCTTAATTCCTGCGGTCAAACCATCGCCCAAGTTCCCGTGGAACGAATTGACTTCAGCACCGGAGTGGTGATAAAAGCTGCCCTTTCACAGTGAAAAACAGAGAAGGAAGTCGCCGCACCGGGAGGTTCAGATGGGCAGACGGCAAGGGTTGATCGCATTATTGGTGTTCTTGTGCGGCGTGGCCGTACTGTCGTGGAGCAGCATCTCCGGGAGCATCTCGGGGGTAGTGACGGACCCGAGCGGAGCGTTGATTTCTGGCGCTACGGTCGTGGCCACAAACACTCAAACCGGCATCAAGAGCAGGATAACCACTGACGGCAAGGGATTCTACAGCTTCCCTTCGCTGTCCGTCGGGACCTACAGCCTGGAGGTAACCCAGACTGGCTTCGGAACCTACACGCGGACCGGCCTGGTGATTGATGCCAACTCGGCCCTTCGTGTCGACGCCACTCTGAAGCTGGGCGCCGCCAACGAAAAAGTCGAAGTGCGTAGCGACGCGGTGCACGTGGAAACGCAAAGCACACAGATGGGCGATGTGATCACGGGCAAGTCCATGACCACCGTGCCCCTCAATGGCAGGTCGTACACCGATCTGCTCTCTTTGCAGCCAGGGGTTTCGCCTTACAGCGCCAGCGATACGTTGACGCCCGGCATAAGCGACCGTCCGGTGGATGGCGGCTTGAATTCGGGCAACCAATCCGTAAATGGGCAGCGTGAAACCGCCAATGGCTTCATGGTGAACGGGTCCAACGTTGAGGAAGGCAAGAACAATGGCGCCGCCATTATTCCCAACCTGGACTCTATTGCCGAGTTCCGCATTATCACCAACAACTTCGACGCGGAATACGGCAACTATAGCGGCGGTCAAATCAACGTGGTGACCAAATCGGGAACCAACAGCCTTCACGGATCGGGATTCGAGTTTCTGCGCAATACGGCGCTAGACGCCAAGAACTACTATGCTGCCCCGGGCGACAAAACACCTGTTTTTCGCCAGAACCAGTTCGGGGGAACTTTCGGCGGACCTATCAAAAAAGATAAGACTTTTTTCTTCATTGACTACCAGGGAACGCGTCAAACCCAGGCGCCCACGGTGAACGTCCAGATGCCATCGGCAGCCAACTTTGCCGGTAACTTCGCCGATTCGGCAAGTTCATTCGCCGGCAGTTCAGGTCCCACCGCCGTAAACGGCGATTACTGGGCCAGCGTGCTGCAATCCCGGCTGCAGGCGGTTAACCCGGGACAGACGGTAACGAATGGAGAGGCATATTACTTCCCAGGGTGTTCGGCTTCTGATCCGGTGAACCCCTGCGTTTTTCCCAACGCAATGATTCCGCAAGCTGCCTGGTCGCCCGTGGCGCAGGCATTTATCAAAAACAAGTTGATCCCCCAGCCCAACGCTGCCAACAACTTTTTTGAGACCTCCTCCTTCGCGCAACAGCTGCGGGATGACAAAGGGGGCATCCGAATTGACCAGAACACACACTTCGGGATGCTGTTTGCCTACTATTTCGCGGACGACTACCTGTTGAATTCCCCTTACCCCAACGGGGGGGCGTCGGTTCCGGCAGGGAATTTCGCCTACAGCGGAAACACTGCCGGCCGCGCGCAACTGGTAAACCTGGGCGACACCAAGAACTTCGGCTCCTACTCAGTCAACGAATTCCGCTTCAGCTACGTGCGCAATTCCCTGGCTCTGGCGCAGCCCCAGGGCGGCGTGGGCCAGACGCTGCAGTCGCTGGGGTTTGTGACTCCCTGGTCAGCCGCGGTGAACGGCGGCCCGGGAGGGATCAGCCCCATCGCCCCCACGCTGCAAGGGGTGCCCACCATGTTCTTCAATAACTTCAGCATTGGGGTTCCCCAGGTCAGCACTGGCCAGTTCAACAACTCCTTCCAGTGGCTGGACAATTTCACCCGGATAATCGGCACGCACACGGTGAAGCTTGGCGGCGAGTTCCATTATGACCAGATCAACGAAAGGAACCTGGCCGCCGAAAACGGGCAGTACAGCTTTTCGGGTTCGGAGACGGGGATTGATTTCGCCGACTTCCTGCTGGGCGCGCCTGACGGTTTGACCCAGGCCAGCCCGCAAATTCTGGATTCGCGCAGCAAGTATTACGGACTCTATGCCCAGGACAACTGGCGCGTAACCCCGAATTTTACCTTCAATTACGGGCTGCGCTGGGAGGCAAGCACCCCGTGGTATGACACGCAGAATAAGATCGAAACGATTGTGCCTGGCTTGCAATCACGGGTGTTCCCTGGGGCGCCAACGGGGTGGGTGGTTCCAGGAGACCCCGGGATTCCGCGCACCCTGGCGCCAACCCAGTGGCATAACTTCGGGCCGCGGCTGGGGTTCGCCTATTCACCTAACGCATCCTCAGGGCTACTGGGCAAGCTTTTTGGCGGGCCGGGAAGAACCAGCATCCGCATGGGAGCCGGGATTTATTACACCTCGGTTGAGGATCTTTCGCAATTCCTCGAAGTCGGCGACCCACCCTACGGCCTGTACTATGGGAGCGCAAACCCGCCCCTCCTGGAAGCTCCCTATATTACGCGCAGCGACGGGCTGAGCGTGGGACAACGTTTCCCGTTTGCCTTCCCCTCCACCAACGTGTCCGCTTCTAATCCGGACACGACGTTCCCGTGGGCACAGGTGGAACCGATTTCGTACGGCTTCTCCTTCGACCACAGGAACAAGCTGCCTTATTCGGAGCACTACGAAGTTTCCCTTCAGCGTCAGGCCGGCGCCAACACGGTTTTCACCGCCGCCTATGTGGGCAATCAGGCGCACCGGTTGCTGACGTCCATCGAGGCCAATCCCGCCAATCAGGCACTGTGCCTGTTCCTCAGCAATCCGGCGAACCTCGCCCCCAACAGTCCGGTATGTGGCCAGTACAGCGAAACTCCCAGCGGGGGTCCGTACGTAACCGCAACCGGCAAGGTGATCCCCAGCGTGCGGCCGCTAGGCCCGCTGTTCGACACCAATCCCTATGTTTCCACGGTAGCCAACTCGAGCTATAACTCGCTGCAGTTCAGCGTGAATCACACGAGTGGGTCGTTGACTTTTCTGGCCGGCTATACCTACAGCAAGTGCATGGACAATGCATCCGGCCTGCAGGATTCCACCTATCCCTTCGATCCGCGGCGCAGTATTGCCCTGTGCAATTTCGATTTAACTCATAATTTTGTGTTCAGCTACAACTGGCTGATGCCCTTCGACCGATGGGTGAGCAGCGGTTGGGCCAGGAAGGTGCTGGGAGGCTGGAGCTTATCTGGCATTACCAACTTCGCTACTGGCCTGCCCATCACCCTGACGGAGAACGATGACAATGCGCTTGTGGGAGCATTTGCCGTGCCTGTGGATGTGCCCAATTTTGCCGGCGGAAAAGTCCTTGGCGATACCAACCCGCGGCACGGGAATCCGTACTTCAACACCTCTTTGTTTACCAATGAGCAGCTAGGAGTCTTGGGAAATGCTCGCCGGCGCTTCTTCCATGGCCCAGGACTGAACAACTTCAATATGGCGCTGCTGAAAACGGTGAATTTCAGCGAAGCCAAACAGCTGCAATTCCGCGCTGAGGCATTCAACATCTTCAACCACGCACAGTTTCTAAATCCAACCGGAGAGATTAACTCCAGCTCGTTCGGCATCGTCACCGGAGCCCGTGACCCGCGAATCATGCAATTGGCGCTGAAGTTTCTGTTCTGATGTGGAATCCAGACAGCCGGGTGAGCGCTACGTCATGTGGTCGGCATCGTGACCGTCCATCACTGGTTGACACCGGAGGCAAGAAATCCGCCGTCTACCGGAACAATGGCGCCGGTGACAAAGCCGGCCGCATCAGAGGCCAGGAAAATGGTGGCCCCGACTAATTCATCCAGCTTCCCAAAGCGCTTCATGGGAGTGCGCAGGAGGACCTCCTTTTCCCGCGGCGTTCCGATAACGACTTTCTCTGTAAGCGGAGTGCGGAAGTAGCCAGGAGCGATGGCGTTTACACATAGTCCGCGGCCGGCCCATTCAATGGCCAGCGACCTGGTGAGAGAAGCCAGGCCGGCTTTGCTCGCACAATAGGCCGTGACCTCATTGAGCGCAAGAAATGAGCCCAAGGAGACAATATTGATAATGCGGCCATACCCGCGCTCCAGCATGTGGCGGCCAAATACCTGGCAGGCGCGGAGAGTCCCGGTGAGGTTGGTGTCAATAATGCGGTTCCAATCCGTTTCGGGGAACTCCAGGGTGGGTCCCCGCTGGTTCACTCCGGCGCTATTGACCAGAATGTCCACGTGGCCAAGTTCCGCTACCGTGGCCTGCAGCAGTTTTGTCAGGGAACTCGCATCGGTGACGTCGCACGGAACGCAGAGAGAGCGGCGTCCGAGCTGCAGAATTTCTGCGGCAATAAGTTCGATCTGTGCAGAACGGCGGCCGCTCGGAACGACGTCGGCGCCAGCTTCCGCCAATCCGCGGGCCAGCACGCGGCCAATTCCGGACGTGCCACCTATGACAACCGCGACCTTGTTATTCAGGTCGAACCCGGCGTAACCCATAGCTCCTTGCCTACAGCAGCGGGTTAATGGCGCCCCCGATCAGGTGGGGGATTTCGCGCCGCAGATACCGCCGTCAGCCCGCCACGAACGCTTGTGAATGCTGTCTCAGCCCGGTCTGCAGAGCCGGACTAAGCAGGGCGGCAGAATTTCTGTCGAGGTATATGGTTGCGTTCGCATGCCTCCGCAAGATGGAGGCAGGGGCCGCGGGGCTGATTTCGCCTTCGAAGCACCTCTTCACAGCCTGCGCTTTGCGGCTATCGGGAACTACGGCAAGTATCTCTTTCGCCTTGAGAATCTGGCGGACGGACATGGAGAGGGCCCGCGTGGGCACCTGCGATATGTCGGCAAACCAAGCTTCTCCGACCTGCTGCTGCCGGCAAGCCTCATCCAGATTCACAATGATATAGGGCTCTTCCACCTCGAAATCCGCCGGAGGGTCATTAAACGCGATGTGCCCGTTTTCACCGATTCCGAGGAATGCAATTTCAACCGGGGCGGAGGCCAGCGCCCTTCCCACCACTCGGGCAACCTCGTCGGGATTGGCGGCGTCTCCCCCGAGCAGGTGGTACTTGGGGATTCCGGTCTTCAGCACCAGTTGCTCCATCAGCATCTTGCGGAAGCTGCCGGGATGCGTGATCGGCAAACCAATATACTCGTCCAGGTGAAATGCCTCCACCCGGCTCCAGTCCAGACCGGGGATTTTGGTAAGCGCATCCAGAAATTCCGCCTGCGAGGCCGCGGTGGCGGCTACAATGCGGGCACATCCACGCGCGTCAATGGCGCGCCGGATGGCTGTGGCCGCTTGCTCCGCTGCCGCGCGACCCAAAGAAACTTTATCCTCGAAGACCTTCAGCAACATGGGTTTTACTTCCTCGCATACCTGCGGTGGATTTTCGAACCGATTATAGCGAAACTCCTAGATACCACCCGGCAGAAATGGATATGGTTTGCATCACCTGAAAATCGAACATTCTGCTGTAGAAAATCGCCTCCATATGGTGTATGACTTTGCTCATAACAATGGACCTTAAAGCTGCACTGACCGCCAAACGGGGCTTCTGCGGGAAATCCGCCCTGCTCATGGAGATGGCGGCAGCGTTGCTGGCCGTAAGCATTCTTGCGACGAGCGCCCGTGCACAGGTGGTGCGGGTTGATAATACGCCGGGACATGTAGTGAATACGTTTCAGCCGCGCTACGCTCTGGGTTCGACGGTGGACCGGGTGCCCAGCAATGCCACCGACACATTCTTCCGCCCCGATCAGATCCAGAAAATCTTGTCCGCCGGGTGGGGAGTAATCAGCTACCGGCAGAACACCGACCTGTTCGTGCAAGCTTGGCACTGGAACCCAAAGGGGCGATGGAGCGACCCTTCGGGCAAGGGATACTTTGTTGGAGACGCAACTCCGACCGCAAAAATGATCCGCCACTCCTACGGTTACCAGCTTCCACATCGCGGCTTCACCCGCAACAACGGAACTGAGTTCGATGGCTACTCGCGGCTGGATGATGGCGATTTGCGATCATATTGGAAGAGCAATCCCTACCTCTCCAAAGCCTTCACCGGGGAAGACGATTCGCTGCACCCGCAATGGGTGGTGATTAACCTCGGCCATGAGCAAGAGGTAAACACGGTTCGCATCGCGTGGGCTGAGCCTTTTGCCCGTGCCTACCAGGTTCAGTATTGGACAGGTAGCGGTGACGCGATGGACGAGCAGGATAAGGGTGCGTGGCATCCGTTCGCATCAGGGAAGAT
>Ga0070732_10002336_pt1 | contig 10299 bp, 10 predicted proteins | sample Coa_R1_5_FD_66449 | JGI IMG/M metagenome (GOLD analysis project Ga0070732, IMG submission 66449) | Surface soil microbial communities from Centralia Pennsylvania, which are recovering from an underground coalmine fire - Coalmine... | ecosystem: Environmental > Terrestrial > Soil > Unclassified ...
AGGGGCATCTGATAATCCGCGGCGCCCCATTGCACGGAATTCACTTTCTTCACCTGTACTTTTCCGTCCAAGTTGACGAACCGCGCGCCGCGCACACCCGCCGACGAGACGCTGGAATCCTTCGACTCGATCGCGCGCGAAAGATGCCTTGCCATGCTCGCAAACGTATCGGGGAACACCAAGTAACCTGCGGCCGTAAGAAGAATCAAGAACGCAAAAGCGTAGAGGAGAATCGTCCGGTAAGTTACCGTGTGCCAATACACCTCGACCCGGTTGACCTTCGGCCTCGTCGCGTCCGTGAATTTCTCTGTTGTCATGGCGGATTTCAGCTAATTTCCGAATCTAGCATAGGGGTTGGGGCCTTTCAACATGACCTGCCATAAGTTGCGAACTCGCTAATACTTGACCGGAAGGACAGTTTTGGCGTTTTTGTCCGCTTCTGACGACCAGTTCCTGGGCGCAAGAGCCAACGATCCTCGTGATAGGATTGCCACCATGAAAAACGATTCAGGCCATGCGCATCCAGACACGAGTCGCGATCTGCTGCGCCACGCCGTTGCGACTCTCGCGTATCGCGCCAGCAAGGCATTTCACGGCGCACATGAAGATTTCGCGGCGTTTCGCGCCTCCGAAACATCCCGCACGCCCGGGGAGATCCTTGCACACATGGGCGACCTCTTCGATTGGGCGCTCGCTATCGCAAAAGGGAAGCAGGAATGGCACGATTCGCCTTCGCTGCCGTGGGCCGACGGCGTAAAGCGATTCTTCGCCGCTCTCGAACAATTTGACGCCTACGTCGCGACGGGCCAACCGTTGGCCGCGTCTGCCGGGAAGCTTTTTCAGGGCCCGGTGGCGGACGCCCTGACGCACGTGGGGCAGATCGCAATGCTGCGCCGCCTTGCCGGCTCACCGGTTCGCGGCGAAAATTATTTTCGCGCTGCAATTGCCACGGGACGCGTTGGCGCGGAGCAGCCTGTTCCCGTGCGCGAATTCGACTGATTCCGCAAACGCAAGAATGGAGCAAAAAAAAACCGATGCTGAGGAGACTCCTTGTCCTTCTCGTGTTCGCTGCACCGCTCGCGGCGGCGCAGAAACCCGATCCCGCGCTTCTCGCCAGAATTCGCAGCATCCGAGCGATTGACAACCATTCGCATCCGCCTGCTTTGCCTTTGAACGGGGTGCCAGACGACGAATACGACGCGCTTCCCTGTGCGCCGCTGGAACCGACCGACTCAACGATCACCGGCCGGCCCGACAATCCACAGTTCATTGCGGCGTGGAAAGTACTTTATGGCTACAAATATGACGACATGGCGCCCGCGCACGTGCGCGAGCTTTTGGCTGCGAAGGCGCGCATCAAGAAAGAGCAGGGCGATAATTATCCTGCGTGGGTGCTCGACCGCCTGGGGATCGAGACTGAACTTGCGAATCGTGAGGCGATGGGTCCCGGCCTCAAGCCACCGCGCTTCCGCTGGGTGCCGTTCGACGACGCCCTGTTGCTACCGCTCGACGACAGCAATCTGGCCGCCGAAACTCCCGATCGCAAATTCTTCTACGGCCGCGAAAATCAGATCTTGCAGCGCTATTTGAGAAATTTGAATAAAAGCCAGTTTCCGGCCACGCTCGGCGATTATCTTTCCCAAATCGTCACGCCGACTCTGGAAAATCAGAGACAAAACGGCGCCGTCGCCGTCAAATTTGAAATTGCGTACCTCCGCTCGCTCGATTTCAAGCGTCCCGACGCAGGCGTCGCGCAGGAAATTTATGCGCATTACGTCACAGGCGGCGCGCCGGGGAAGGCCGACTACTATAAGCTGCAGGACTATATTTTCCACTACATCGCCGCCGAGGCGGGCCGTCTCGGCATGCCCGTTCACATTCACACGGGTTTCGGTTGCGGCGGCTATTTCGAACTTAGCGGTGCGAATCCGTTGCTTCTTGAGGATGTGCTGAACGATCCCACGCTGCGTGGCACAAAATTTGTTCTGCTCCACGGTGGCGCGGGGCCGTTCTCGAAATCCGTTGCGGCGTTGCTGATGAAGCCGAATGTCTACACGGATTTCTCCGAGCAGACGTGGCTCCTGCCGACTCGAGAGTTGAGCAAGACCATTCGCTACTGGCTCGGGTGGTACCCCGAGAAGGTTATGTTCGGCACGGACCTCTCGCCAGGCACGCCGGAAATCGACTGGGAGGAAATTGGGTGGCAAACGTCAAACTCGGGCCGCGACGCCCTCGCCATCGCGCTCACGGGAATGATGAATGACGGCGAAATTACGCGCGCCCGCGCTCTGGAAATCGCGCGCATGGTTCTGCGCGGCAATGCGCTAAAGCTCTACGGCTGGCCCGATCGCTGAGCATGGAGCGAATCGTCCGCGGCCGCGAGCACAGACGCGTTCAACTCGCGGCACGATGTGAAGCCGCTCAGAGCCATCGACAAATCAAAATCGGCAAGCAGATTCAGGACCGCATCGCGTACCCCGGCTTCGCCGGCCGCCGCGAGCCCCCAAATGTAGAGCCGCGCAATCAGCACCGCTCGCGCGCCGAGCGCCAGCGCTTTCATGATGTCCGCGCCGCGGCGAATGCCGCTATCGAAAAGCACGGGAATTCTTCCATTCACAGCGCGTACCACAGCGGGTAGAGCATCCAGCGCCGCAATCGCGCCATCCACTTGACGTCCGCCATGATTCGACACGATTAGGCCATCGACACCGCAACCGACGGCGCGCGCGGCGTCATCGCGGTGCAAAATTCCTTTCAGAATAATGGGCAGCTTAGTGTGCTCGCGCAAAAACGCGAGATCTTCCCACGCCAGCGCGTTATTCGTGAAGATGCTGGCCCACAGCCGTACCGCTTCGGCGGGATTTCTTTCGGGTGGCTGCTTCAGCGCTGCACGGAAGACGGGATCCGTGAAATAATTTGCCAGTCCTTCACAGGATAAAAATGGAAGGTAGCTGCGTTCGAGATCGCGCTCGCGCCATCCGAGCATCGACGTATCGAGCGTCACCACCAGCGCCGTGTAGCCGGCGCGCTCCGCACGCTGCAGCATGCTCGCCGTCAGCTCTGGATTTTTGCTCCAGTAGAGTTGAAACCATCGCGGTCCCGCGCCCATCGCCTGCGCCACTTCTTCCATCGGGCGCGAAGAGACCGTGCTGATCACAAACGGCAGACCAAGTTCGGCGGCGGCGCGTCCCGATGCGACTTCCGCCTCGCCGTGAATAATTCCTTGTACTCCCACGGGTCCCAGCAGCACGGGGGCGGGCAATTTTGCGCCCAGCAATTCCACGCTCAGATCCCGCGCGGAGACGTCGCGCAGCATTCTGGGCACGATGCGCCAGCGATAAAATGCCTCCCGATTTGCGCGCATCGTGTCTTCGCCGCCCGCGCCTCCGGCCAAATAGTCATAAGCGCGCGGATCGAGCGCCGCTTTAGCCTTTTGCTCCAGCAGCGAAAGAGAAACCGGTATCGACAGTTTCTTCCCGCTTACGGCGTGCTGATAAATTTCCAGCTCTCGTTCCAAGCCGAAATTTCTTGACGGGTTGGTTTTCTCGGGCTCCATTGTGCGCGGGGATTATACACTTAGATACCCAAACGGCTCCGAAACTCATCCAATAGTAGATGAAGCGTGCGTCTTCATTTCGGAGCTGAATGTGAACGGAATCCAATTCAAATTCATGACCATTGTTTTTCTTGTTGTGTGTGCTTTCGGGATCGCCGCGCCACTCTTTGCGCAGAACGTCAAGCCTTCTTCGCCCGATCTTGTTCAGGTGACCGTCACGGCATCGGGCCGCTCCGGCGCAACGCCGCCCGCGCTTGAGCGCATCGACGTCTCGGTGCATCAGGACAACCTGCCGCGACCCGTCGTCGACCTAATACCGGCGAACAGCCCGAAAGCTTCGCTCGACTTCGTGATCCTCGTCGACGACAGCCTAAACACAGCGCTTGGCACGCAATTCAGCGACATCAAGAATTTCATCCGCTCGCTGCCAGAAGGTTCCCGCATCGCCGTCGCCTATGCCGCGAACGGCACAGCCACCATGCAGCAGGATTTCACCACGGATCGCGCCGCAGCGGAGAAAGCCATCCGCTTGCCAAACGGGCAGTTCCAAGGATCCAGCGGAATCTATTTCGCCGTGGACGACCTGATCAAGAAGTGGCCCGAGGGCGCCGCACGTCGCGAGGTCCTGCTCATCAGCGATGGCATCGACCTCTCTTATGGAGTGGACGCAACATCTCCCGGTCTAAATTCCCCGCTGGACCAGGCGATCTCTGCCGCGCAGCGCAGCAACATCACCGTCTATAGTCTTTTTGCCGGCGGCGCTGGAATTGTGACTCGCAATGGATTTTTGATCTTGAATGGCCAGGGGTGTCTCGGCAAATTGACCCTCGACACCGGCGGTGATTCATTTTTCCTCGGATTTCAAACGCCAGTGGCCTTCCGTCCATTTTTGCAGCAGCTAGCCGACTTGCTCGGCCGGCAATATCTGCTCACGTTCCGCGCCGCGCTTCCGCAAAAGGCTGGTTTTCATGATCTCAAAGTCAGCACGGAAATGTCCGGCGTTGAACTGATCGCGCCCTCGCGCATTTATGTCCCCGGGCGTCCGTAAAACTGCGGCGCGAAACCGGTGACGCAATCTCCTCGTTACGAAGCGTGTGGGTGCCTGTCCAGCGCCGCGGGATTCGGATATTTCGCATCGGGCAGCCAGAAGTGGAAGAAAATCCAACACAGGATCAGAATCGCAAACACAAGAACGCTGCCTTCGGGTCCCACCGAACCGCCGGTCAATAATTTGGGGCCGTGAAAACTCGGATTGAGCATGTGGCCAGGCGTCACTTGCCCGCTATCCGGCACGCCATAAAAAAAACTCTCGGCCCAGTCCCATGCCGCGTGAAATCCGATGGGCATCCACAAATCACCCGTGCGTCGCAGAATGAAGCAAAAGAGAAAGCCCGCCGATCCTGCCGACAGCGCGCCTAGCCAGTCCTCGCCGCTGTTTCCCAAGTGCAGTACGCCAAAGGCTATCGAAAGCAAAGTCGCCGCTGGCCAGAACCCGATGCCTGTGGTCAGTGTAAACAGCGGATACCCGCGTATCAAAAATTCTTCGGTAAATCCGACCAACACGAACGCAACGCCCCAGATCGCCGCATACTTTACGAGCGAATTGCCGTGAAGAGCGAAAGTCCCGAAACTAAAAACATTGAAGGCACGGAGCATCCCCAGCAGAATGGTCATTGCCATGAATCCAATGATCGTGCCTTGCCAAAATTCTTTTTGGAACGCCTTGCGCCCGGGCAGTCCATAATCGCCGATCGTGCGGCCTTCGATTTTCGTCATGATCCAACTGGCGATCAAAAGTAAAATGAACAAGGCTCCGTCTCCCACTAGCGCTCCCGCCGCCGAAAGTCCTTGCTGTGGCGGGCGGCCGTGCGCGAGAAGGATTGCACCGTACCGCAAGCCCTCTAGGAATATCGCCAAGATCGCCGCGAAAATCAGTAACCGCCAGCCAGCGCGCAGCCCATTCGGCCCGAAAAAAATCTCATTCATCGCGGATTTACTGTCTGGCGGAAGAGGTGGTGGGGCGTCGCCGCTCGAAGGAATTTCCTGTGGCGTGATTGCGCCGCTGAATAGCGGCATGGCAGAACCGAAAAGGGGCTGGGGCATTTGTTTTCTTCTCCTCGCTTTCCGTGGCCGCGCGTATCGGCCAGGGCGTGTGTAAGTCTCAGATACGCGAGCCTGCCAACGGATGTTCCGGCACTAAAATAGCATCAAACGAGGGGCCCGCCATTTCAAACGTCGGCGAGATATCTGCCGCACGCAAGCCGGTTCCTCAAGAGCCAGCAGGGCGGGTTACCCTCAGCGCGGGCGGGTGGTAAGGCCTGCTTGTTTCCAGAGTTTTTCCCAATGCCAGACGCCGGGAGTCTTGTCGAGGATGCGGTAGCCGAGCTGGTGGGCCAGCATCAATACCTGGCCCCGGTGATGCGCCTCGTGCGAGAACATGTAAGCGAACATGGTCCCTCCGGCGGGCCACGTTTGCGCCCAACTGCCGCGAGAGAACTTTGAAACGCGGCGATTCGGAGTGGCCGAGAGAGCGTCCGACAACATGCGCAAGCACTGCGCGGCGCTCCTCTTGTGCGCGGCGGCAGCCTGTTTCATGGTGCAGCGGTCGGGATCGAGTGGCGGAGGATACTTCAGATGCGGCGCGGAATTCTTCAACCACACAAGACGGCTGTTGTGCAGGTGCGCGAAGATGGCCGCGATCGTCCGGCCATTGCCTTTTTGACCCGGCGGCTGGGCGCGCCACGCACGCGGGTCGAGATTTGAGAGGATGAGCTGGTTCATTGCGTCGTTGCTCGCGTACGTTTCGAGCAGGCTGTCGCGAATCTCGGCAAGCGCCGCGTGAGGTTGGAATGCCACGGAAGTTCCGCCAATTATTTACTGCTGTAGCTGGCGACCCACGCATCTAGGACGCGCTGCTGGTCGGGTGCGACGTCCTCGAATACGATGCCCATCCCGAATTCGGCGTGCACGTGCAGTACCCGCCCCGCCGATTCAAACACCTTTCTATCTTTGCTAAGGCGCACGCGAATCGCGGTCCCTTCGGCGAAGGGATTCAGCGCCCCTGTGTAACAGCCCGTGGAACTCAGCTGCGTAGTCTGCGCGGCCATGCGGTCGCCCGTCTTGATTTCGACTAATTCCGCCAGCGCGACAAATGGAAAACGATGGGCCATGCGGCGATTCAGGCCGGATTCATCTTGCTCCGGATTGTCGGAGGATGAGTTCGTTGACCGATCAACCATTTTTCCGCCTCTTGTTTGCCTGCGCAGCCGGCCCTGCTTGCGGCAGAACATCCAGTGGCCGGTTCTGCCCGTGTGGGCCGCCTCGCGCTGCCTACACCTTAACCGTCCGGCCCCTTTTCGGCAATAGGACTTACGCGGAAGCGTTTCTCGCGGAATGCGCAGGCCTGTCAGCGCCAGAGTAAGGGGCCTAGCCGTGTAGACCCACGCCGTTCTTACAGACATCTCGATTTGACCCTGGTGGTATAATGTTATCCAGCTCTGCCTCTCCGGCCGCCTAACCCTCGTCTTTTATTAACTAAACCCACAAAATACCTTCAAATACGCCCCCAATTTCTAATCGGGACACCAAACGTCAGTCGTTTCTTCGCAACTCATAGAAAACAATCATCGACACTCAGCTCTAGTCGAGACAAATTTGCATTTTATCCTTTCGCCATTTTGGCTGTTGACCCCGGCACTCTAAATTCGAGAAACTAGGACCCTGCGAGCGGGAGCCCAGCGTACGATCAACGTCTTTCAGGCGCCCCCGCGACACGAATTAAGTTAAGGATGAAAAAATGAACTCGCCGATTGGTGAATTGCTCCCTCCGACAAGATTAATGCTCACGCCGGGTCCGTCATGTATCGACCCGCGCGTTTACCGCGCCATGTCCACTCCGATCGTCGGCCATCTGGACCCGTGGTTCCTGGAAATGATGGGCGACGTACAGATCCTTCTCCGCCAAGTTTTCCAAACGCAGAACCGCCTCACTTTTCCCATCTCGGCGTCAGGCTCGGGCGGGATTGAAGCAGCCATGCTGAATCCCCTCGAAGCGGGCGACGAAGCTATTATCTGCGTGAACGGCGTCTTCAGCGAGCGCATGGCCATCATTGCCGAACGCACTCCGGCGAAGATTATTCGCGTCGAAGCTCCTTACGGAAAGCCCTGCGACCCTGACGATGTACGGCGCGCAGGGAAAGGCAAGAAAATCAAGATTCTCGGCGTCACACACGGCGAAAGCTCCACGTCCGTCGTGACGAATCTCGACAACATGCGCAAAGTCGCCGATGAACTTGGCGCGCTCCTCGTCGTCGACACGGTTTCGACGCTCGCGGGCATGCCCCTCGATATCGACAAGACGAATATCGATATTTGCTTCAGTGGTTCGCAGAAAGCATTGAGTGCGCCTCCGGGGATGTCTCCGATCACGGTGAATGCCCGGACGGAAGACGTACTGCGTGCGCGAAAAACTCCCGTGCAGAGTTGGTATTTCGATTTGACCACCACGATGAATTACTGGGGCAAGGAACGCACCTATCATCATACCGCGCCGATTTCGCTTGTGTTCGCGTTGCGCGAAGCGCTGCGCATCGTGTTGGAAGAGGGTTTGCAGGCGCGGTGGGAACGGCACAAAGAAAATCGCGACGCGCTCGTGGCGGGGCTCGAGGCTATGGGCCTCGAGATGTTCGTTGAAAATCCAAAAGATCGCCAGGTCACGGTGACAGGCATAAAAGTCCCGAAGGGGATTGACGACGGGAAAGTGCGCGGGCAACTGCTCAATGAGTTCAATATCGAGATCGGCGGCGGATTTGGCCCCATTAAGGGCAAGTTATGGCGCGTCGGATTAATGGGCTACGGCTGCCAGAAAAATAATGTGCTGCTGTTTCTGGCGGCGCTCGAAAAGTGCCTGATCGATCAGGCCTTCCGGCTTCCGGCGGGCGCGGGTGTGGGCGCGGCGATCCGCACCTACTCGGAAACGCACGCGGCCATGGCCGGCCAGAAATAGCCGGGAGAATTGTTTAGTCCACGCGGAAAACAACGATGAGCGCGACAACGGTAACGCGGATTCCGAATCAAGGGGCGATGAGCGATTTCGTCAGGCCCTTTGAAGTGGCGTCGAAGATGACCGACGTTGTTTATCGCTGCCGCTTCTCGCATTGCTGGAACGGCATAGCAACGCGCCATGCGGATACCATTGACTGCAAATTTTACGTCGACGGCAAGGGCGTCGTGCTCGGGTTGGCGCACACCGCGTTTATGGAATTTCAGAATCGCGCGAAACGGTATTTGACCGACCGCGAGGCAAGCTTCATCGCCGCGGAATATTTGCGCGAGCGGCTTGAACAGGAAGACGAGCACGAGTTGTACGACGTCTCGCACCAGGACGTCCTGCGCATCATCGAAAAACTGCGAATCCGGTAGGCCTCAATCGCTGGGGATTGCGAATTCTAACGGTCCTCGAAAGTTAGATCGGCGGTTGCTGTTTCGCCCGGCCGCACAACCACCTTCTGCTCCTGCGTTCCAAATGTTGCGGTCCAAACCGCAAGCGTATATTCGCCCGGCGGAACATTCTTCAATACGAAACTCCCGTCGCTGCCGGTGACCGCGTAAAACGGATTACTCACCACCCCGATATATGCTTTCATCCACGGATGCTCGTTGCAATGCACCGGGATCATGATTTCGGGATGGGCGAATTTCCGAATCACGGACGGTGAACCCGGCTGCTGCGTGACATTCCATTCCCGGTTGACTTTTGCGACCACGTGGATGTTGTGCGTGGTCGGATCAAGCGTCAGAACCTGAAGCGGCTGGCCCACCATGATGCCGAGAACATGCGGCTCGTACATGCAGCCACTTTGGGTCAGGTCCACCGAGTTGCGCGGAGCCGGCCCTGCCAGGTTGACGCTGCCCTGCTTAATATAAACGAACGCGTTGGGCAAGGTTCCGTTGCTGTTCACCGTACCGTCCTGGGCATGCACGGCCGCCGAATGCTCCGACACGCAGACCGGATCTTTTCCCATATCGAGCGGCAGCAGCTTCGGCTTGGTTCCCTTGAAATAGATCTTGCCGCCAATCTCCCCTGTGCCGCTTGCAGCGTTTCCTGCTCCCGGAGGAGCCGCTGTTACAACGCCGGCCAGCAAGACGGTTCCGAGTCCAAGAAATACCGACAGCAGCACGGTGCGCACGGCAGTCGATCTTTTGGCGTTTCTCGTCATTTGCTTTTGCAACCTACCTTTCTTCCGTTCGGGAACTTGTAACCTTCCGCATCTCGGTGTCCGTCGGTTACAAGACGTGCACCGCAAGGGCACGCCGTGAGTCAGCAGACGTTCCGACTAAAAGATCAAGCCCAGATAAAGATAAACAGAATTATTGTCACTGGCGTTGCGTCCTGCTCCGTCATAGTTTGCGCCGCCACCGTTGAACTGCGTGTAGCCCGTGTATTGCACCGCCATGCGCACGTTCTGCACAGGCCAGTAGGTGAAATTCAAGATGTATCCCTTGCTGTTCGGGCTGCCATTCTGGCTGCCTGTCAACGGCGCAGGTGCCAGCTGCAGAGGATCGGTAACGCCCGTGGTTGCGAAGTACTCGAATGCGGGAGCGTAGCGATAACCGAAATGGTACACAGCGTTCACTTGAAACGTATTTAAGTGGTGCGGGACAAAACTCGCGCCGTTCGAATCGAACGCGGCATCCAAATGGGAATTTTCCCGGATATACGTTCCGTGCAAGCTGATTAAGTT
>Ga0070732_10002337_pt1 | contig 10297 bp, 10 predicted proteins | sample Coa_R1_5_FD_66449 | JGI IMG/M metagenome (GOLD analysis project Ga0070732, IMG submission 66449) | Surface soil microbial communities from Centralia Pennsylvania, which are recovering from an underground coalmine fire - Coalmine... | ecosystem: Environmental > Terrestrial > Soil > Unclassified ...
TCCGATCCCGCCGCGGCCATTCCCAGGATTCGACAGGCGCTCAAGGACACCGACCCGGCGATCCTTGTCGCCGGGGTCGAAACCGTAGACGACGAACTCTCCAAGGACCTCGATCGACCGCGGTTTCTGCTCGCGCTCATGATCGTGTTTGCGGTGGGCGGCCTTGCGCTGGCCGCCGCCGGTGTCTACGGTGTTCTCGCCTGTCTTGTTTCGCAGCGGCTCCGTGAGATTGGCGTGCGACTCATGCTGGGCGCATCGCCTCGGCACGTCGGCGGCCAAGTTATCGGGCAAGGCCTCGGGACAGTCAGCGTCGGAATCGGGATCGGCGCTGTGAGCGCCGTGGCGATTGGGCGAAGCCTTAGTAGTCTGCTCTTTGACGTTGAGGGCTTTGACTTGTGGAGTTACGCGATCGTCACACTCGTCCTCGCTGCGGTGGGTGTCGCGTCGTCATGGCGGCCGGCAAGAAAGGCCATGAGGGTGGACCCCATGACGCTCCTGCGTAACGAGTAGAAGGGCCGTGCGATAGATAGAGACCGGAACCGTCCTGTGCTCGGCTGCGTCTGATGTCGCAAGGTGGAACGAAGACGGTTTCTGAAGGGCGCGGCGGCACTCCCACTTCTGTCCGCTTTCGAGCGGCGGTTACCGGGCTGGGCTACCATCGCAGCTCCCGCCAAGCGCCGTGTGCGCCCATCCGATGCTTCGTGGCCGTCCGCGGCACGGTGGGAGGGGCTGCGGCAAGCGGTTGGCGGCTCTCTCATCCAGCCGCCGCCGTTGTTTGCCGGTTGCGCGTCTGCCCCAACCAGCGCATCCTGCCTAGACGCCGTCAATAATCTGCGCAATCCCTACTACCTTGGTGACCAGCCGGCCGGAACGCAATGTTCAGGTTGGCTCGACGCCTGGACTTCATCGCCAAGTGCCTACGCGGTGGCCGCGCGAAGCACGAAGGACGTCGTCGCTGCGGTCAACTTCGCGCGCGAAAACAATCTGCGGCTCGTCGTCAAGGGTGGCGGGCATAGCTATCAAGGCACCTCCAACGCGGCCGACTCTCTGCTGGTGTGGACACGCGCGATGAACACGGTGACGTTGCACGACGGCTTCGTCGGGCGTGGATGCGCGGGGCGGCAGGCGCCAGTCCCGGCCGCCACGATCGAGGCCGGAGCGGTCTGGACGGATGCCTACGATGCCGTGGCCACAAAAGGCGGTCGGTATGTTCAGGGCGGCGGCTGCGCCACTGTCGGTGTTGCGGGACTCATCCAAAGCGGCGGGTTCGGCTCGTTCTCGAAGGGCTATGGCATGGCCGCTGCGAGCTTGCTGGAGGCGGAAATCGTCACGGCCGATGGGGTCGTCCGCGTCGCCAATTCCTGCGCGCATCCCGACCTGTTCTGGGCGATCAAAGGCGGGGGCGGCGGCAGCTGGGGCGTCGTGACGAGCGTTACGCTGCGAACTCATGCGCTACCGGACTGTTTTGGCTCGGCGGATGGTGAGATCAGAGCCACGTCAGATGCGGCGTTCCGAATCTTAATTGGGCGGTTCATCAGGTTCTATTCGGAGCGACTCTTCAACCCGCATTGGGGCGAACACATCGCCATTCGGCGAAACAACACCCTGCAACTGTCAATGGAATGTCAGGGACTCGACAAGGAGGAAGCCGCGCGAGTCTGGCAACCCTTCTTCGATTGGGTCAAGGCTTCCGCGCAGGACTACGTCATCGTTTCGCCCTTGAAGACTGACTGTATGCCGGCCCAGCGCTACTGGGATGCGGCGTACCTGAAGGCCAGCGGCGATACCTCGTTTGTCGGCGACCCGCGCCCCAGCGCTCCTGAAAAGCACATCTGGTGGGTGGGCGACCAGAACCAGGCAGGTGAATTCTGGCACGCCTATGAATCGCTCTGGTTGCCGGCTTCGCTGCTGCAACGACAAGAGGCGCTGGCCGATGCCCTGTTTGCGAGCAGTCGGAATTGGACTGTTGGCCTGCACTTCAACAAGGGGCTGGCCGGCAGTCCTGAGGAGGCCGTGACCGCGGCCAGAGACACAGCCATGAATCCCGCCGTTCTCACGGCCTTTGCGCTTGCCATCATTTCGGTCGGGGGACCGCCTGCCTACCCGGGTTTCCCCGGTCCGAGTCCCGACTTGGCGGATGCCCGGAACAAAGTCGCCCAGGTCGATCAGGCGATGCGCGAATTGCGCAAGGTCGCGCCGGACGGCGGTTCATATGTGTCGGAGAGCAACTACTTCGAGGTGTCTTGGCAGCGGTCGCATTGGGGAGAGCATTACTCGAGACTGCGGGCCGTGAAGGACCACTACGATCCCGACGGTCTTTTCTTCGTCCACCACGGCGTTGGCAGCGAAGGGTGGAGCGCCGACGGCTTCACGCGGGTGTCGTAGGACTGAGCGTGACAGTTCATCGGCGGACCGTGCGTCCCACAGAAAGACAGACGCAGTTAAGGAAGGGATGTCCGTCCGCGGTGAATGATCGCTAGTCAGCGACGGGTGCGTCGAGACCCCAGTGGACCCGCCACCCGCCATCGGCCTCCCTTCGGAGAACCTCGATGTACCGCAAGTGACGTGCGCCGGCGTCGCCAGTCAGGCTAATCTCGCCGCGTTGTACCGCCCAATCGCCGGAAACGATCACCTCGTCAGACGTCACAGCCAATCTGGCAGTCGCGCCCGCGAATCGCCTTCGAAGTGCCGCAACGGTGGCGGCCCTCGTTTCCTCAGCCGGTGTGTGATTCACATCAACGTGAGGGTCCGTGTACAGGTTGGCAAACGCCTCAGCATCGCGTCTGTTCCAGGCTGACACGAACTCGTCCAACACGAGCCGGATGGCGCGAACGTCCTGATCACTCATGGACCGGCATCATAGCCATCCCTTCTCCCGTACGGGGCTCATGTCCTGAGCACCCAGCGTCGGCCAAGAGGCCAGAGAGCCCCTGTAGCGATCGCCCCGGTCTCCTCTCGCAGAGTCTGGTCCAAGATCTCATGGCCTGACGGCGTGTCGGACAAGCCAGGCACCAGATATCGATAGAAGTAGGCGACGCGACTTTCGTGGATCAACCTGCCCTGGGCCGCAAGGCATTCCCGCATGGCCTCGGCGGAAGCGATCTCATGTTGATCCTCAGCATTCGGCGCGCACGGATCGGCTCCGGCCAACACATTTGCGAGAAACCCCTCAGACGGGGCCTTCCACACGCCCCGTTCCCCAAGGCGGACGAGAAGCGCACGCAGCCACGACAGCGCCATCGCGGGGACGTCCGCAAAGGCGAAGTCCTCGACGATGATCCTCCCAGCCGGCACAAGGATGCTCCTCGCGTGAGTCACAGCCGCGTCGATTGAGAGGTGATGGAGACTTCGAGAAAAGATCACGGCGTCCACCGGGGAACTCTCGTAGGCCGGCCACGACGCGAGAACCGCGTTTAGACCGCGACTCCGCATAATGGACACGGCATCCGGATCCGAATCCACTGGAACGACCGAGTACCCGAGATTGGTGAGGGATGCGGACAGCTCACCCGCGCCGGCCCCGACCTCGACGAGCGTCGCCGGGCCTGCCGGAAGGAACTGGCGAACGAACTCAAGTGTGTGGTCTGAACGCCGGCCCTCGCCGTCTGATCGGCTGGGTAGGCCCGGAAGCGCGTCAGCTGACGACTTCATCGTCAACGGCTCGTCGGCTTCGGCGGCGGACACGAGACGTTCGTAGGGCGAAATGCCTCGACTGTTCGCTCTGCTGAACACTTCCCAAGGGATCCTGGCCGCGACTTCGCAAACCCACAATCTACGCCTCTGGCCCCCACCGGCTCTTGAGTCACGGCGGTGAGAAAAGCTGAAAGAATGCCCGCTTCCAGTGCGACCTGTTTCAGGCGACAGACGCCCGTTGACGCATCGTACTCGGGGCAGATGACCGGTAAGTGTCCAGTTTCGGGCAGGCACACTAACCGTCCGATGACTCGACAGTAGGGGTTAGTGGTCACACGGGAGCTACGAACGAGCTATAGATTGTTCGCGGAAAGCGCTCGACGGAGCCAGGCACCACGTTGCGGATTCTGTGGGCTTGTCTCGACGCAGTCAAGCGTACGCGCTCAAGTACCGGTTATAGGTCGAGCCTTGGATCCACTCTGGCAGTGAAATCGCCTTGCGGCGGTCGGCAGGCCAAAGCCGCTCGCCCGGCCGCGTGGCCGGCGAGTTCGTGACCTACCAGATCAACCTCGAGGTCCGACCCCTCGTCCAATGCAGCGTGCCCACTCTCCTCGGCGACGTACGCGCGGCCTGGCGGTACCTCGTCCGAAAGCGTGCAGTAACCGCGCTGGCCCTTATGATGCTGGCGCTCGGGATCGGCACGACGACCGCGATGTTCTCGGTCCTGGACGCGGTGTTACTCCGGGCTCTTCCCTATCGCAACCCGGCCGAACTCGTCACTGTGTGGCAGACATTTCCGCATTGGCGCGGGGTGCCCGTGCTCGACGCGATGTGGAATCGCATCGCCCTGTCCTACACGGAGTACCAAGACGTCTCGGCACTGCGTGACGAGTTCGAGGGAACGGCCGCGGCGTACTGGCGACCCGACGCCCGACTCACGGGCGCCGGCGAACCGCTGGCGATTACAGTCGCCCGAGGCAGCGCGTCGCTCCTGCCGCTTCTCGGGCTCCAAACGGCGCTCGGTCGATGGTTCTTGCCTGGCGAAGAGGGCCCCTCGGCACCGCAGGTGGCCGTCCTACCATACGGACTGTGGGTCGAGCGTTTCGGCGCGGCGCCGGACGTACTAGGCCTAACGATCGATCTTGACGGACGCCCGTTTGTTATCGTGGGCGTCCTTCCCGCGAACTTTCCGTTCGTTAGCCTGTCGCCGTTTGCGCGCCAGACCGACCGGGCGGCGGTCTGGACGCCGATCGGCAGCTGGTCGGGCGATCTCATGGAGCACTCGCAGAACTACGAAGTCGTGGCACGCTTGCGACCGGGCGTCTCCTTGGAGCACGCGCGGGTCGATGCGGCCCGAGTCATTCGCGGCGCTCGGAGCCCAGCCCAGCACGACGCGACCGTCACGCCTCGCCGAGATGCTGAAGTGGGCGACGTCTCAAGGCCGCTTCTCGCCCTCCTGGCCGCGGCGGTCGCCCTACTTGTCATCACATGCGGAAACCTCGCGGCGCTACTCGTGGGCGAAGGCGCCTCGCGCGAGGGAGAAATCCGAACGCGACTGGCGCTTGGCGCCCGGCCAACCTTGATCGTCCGTCAGCTCGTCGCCGAGAGCACACTCGTCGCGCTCGCGGGCGGCCTCCTTGGTACAGTACTCGCGGCGACGCTCACGAAGGCGCTTGTGGGCCTCGCGCCCGCTGACCTTCCCCACGCAGATAGCATCACGATGAATCCGCGCGTGCTCGTCATGGCGGTCCTCACGGCGTGCGTGTCGGCGCTCGCGGTCGGACTCACGCCGGCTCTCTCCCTCGTGCGCCTGGCCGATCGCCCGCCGACGAGCGCGCGATCGGTCAGCCAACGGCGCACCGCCCTGCAACACGGCCTGCTTGTGGGGCAGGTGGGATTGTCGGTCGTCCTACTGCTCGCTTCGGGCCTGCTGGTTCGAACACTCCTGATCGCGGGACGCACGCCGCCTGGGTTTGCGACGACCCATCTACTGACATTGTCGTTGAATGCCCCCAGTCTGGGCAGCGCGAGCGATCGACCCGACGGTCCGCAAGGGTTCTTCGATGAAGTGGTCCACCGGTTCAGTGCCATCCCTGGGGTTGCGCAGGTGACGGCGACCTCCAACCTGCCCATCGCTGGAAGCGGCGGACAGTGGGCGATTAGTCCGGACCCCGCCGTGAAACTGAGTTCGACGTCTCCTTCGGCTCAGCACGACGAGGTGCTGCCCGGGTATCTCGAGACCATGGGCATCCGGGTCCTGGCGGGGCGGACTCTCATGGACTCGGACCGGCCGGGCACACCGCTCGTGGCGTTGGTCAACGAGACCATGGCTCGGACCATCTGGCCGACCGGGAGCGCGATCGGCAAGCCGTTCCTCGCGCCGAATGGCGGTGTGCGGCTCGTCGTCGGCATCGTCGCCGACATCCGCGAGCGTGGGCTGTCGCGTCCACCTGTGCCAACCTTCTATGAAAGCGTCCGGCAGGTCTCTTCTTCGCGACAGACTGTCGTTCTTCAGACGCGAGGCGATCCGACGGCCCTGACCGCGTCCGCGCGTCGGACCGTCTGGTCAGTTGATCCGACCCTGCCGATTGGGCCGGTGTCGACCATGGATCAGATCCTCCACGACTCGCTGGCGCCGGAGCGCTATCGGGCGCTCCTGGTCTCGTTTTTCGCATTAGTGGCGGCTCTCATGACAGCGATTGGCATCGCCGGTGTCGCTATGCGCTCCGTCTCGGCCCAGATGCGAGAACTCTGCGTCCGCATGGCTATCGGCGCGACACCAGGCGCAGTGGCGCGACTCGTCATGCATCGCTATGTGCGGCTCTCGATCGTGGGGCTGGCCCTTGGCGCAGGGATCTCGCTGGCCGCCTCGCGCCTCGTCGCGTCGTACCTCGCTGGAGTGACGACGCGGGACCCGGCGACGTTTGTCATGGTGGCGCTTCTGGTCCTCACCATGGTCGCCATCGCGGCCTGGTTGCCGACGCGACGTCTGTCCGATGCGAACCTTACTCAGGAGCTCGCTCGGCATTAAGCCGCCGGTAGTGGGGGACGCCGAAGGCTAGTTCGTCTCGAGGATGCGCGACATCGCGGCCACGATCTGCGCCCAGTTCGCCGTCTCACGTTCGAGTTGCAGTACACCGGACTGCGTCAGCCGGTAGAACTTCGCCTGACGCTTGGCCCCGGCGACTCCCCACTCCGAGCTGACCCAGCCGTGCTCTTCGAGCCGTTGCAGCGCCGGATATAGGGAACTCGTGTTCACCTGAAACACGTCTCGTGAAATCTCACGGATGCGCAGCGACATACCCCAGCCGTGCTGTGGACCCAGCGCCAGCGTCTTGAGCACGAGCAGGTCTACCGAGCCACGTGCAGATCGTCTACCTTCTGTCGCTGTCTTCCTCACAGCGACTCCTTAGGCCCGGCACAACGCACGGCGAGCGGCCTCATGTAGAGATCCGACAAATCTGAAGGTTCATTCATCTCCCAACACACCGAGCGGATTCACAGGGTTGGCTTGACGCCGCAACTAGGCACGCGACCGAGTGCGACGATCGCCATGACAGTGCAGACCAGCGCCCGCGCCGGCTGCCACGTCTCCTAGGGCGTTTTCCAGTTCGGTAGCGCGCGTCGCGGGCTCAGGGAGCCGGCCCCGGGAAATCGCGCCCCGGTCGTAGAAACCGCAGGCCGCCGGCGCTCGAACGCCGCGCTCCCTCCAGCGCGATTTCACGCTGATGCTGCCGGGGCCGCTCCATTCGCCCGCGCCGCGCGCCACCGAACTGGAAAACGCTCTAGCCGAGACTATTCATCGGACACCATTCAGATTCCAGGGCCAGATCGTGCCGACGCATGGATCCACTTCGAGCCGTGCCTACGTCGGCAGATCATTGTCGTAGCCTCTCGATTCAGCACCCGGGGATGAAATGGAAAACAACGACCTCATCGTGGCAGTCAACAAGGTTCGGCTTGATGCGGGCCTCCTCATCCTGCGCGTCGGAGCTGGCCTGTCTCTGCTCGTGGGATTTGGATGGCCCAAGCTGGAGGACGCAGTCCTCTTCGCGGTCTCGGGACACGCATGGTCGTTCGCGGATACCGCTCGCAGTATTGGATTGCCAGCGCCTGTGATTGTGGCGTGCTATCAAACGCTGAACGAATCATTCGGCGCTGTTCTGGTCATGTGTGGACTCCTCAGCCGATGGGCCTCCGCATCGCTGGGTGTGGGCTTCTTGGTGGCGACCTACATCGGCATCGAGATGACGGCGAATGCGGCGTGGATCGTCGCAGCTGCCTTTTATTGCCTCATCTTTACGACATTGACGCTGACGGGCCCTGGACAATACTCGATCGACCACCTCCTCGACAACAGAAGGAGGCGGGCGCCCGGGTACAACTCTGGGCGCGGACTTTCGACGTCAGCCTCAACGTGAACCAAGTCAGCATCCAGCCGCGCAGTGCGATCGGGAGTTCCTAATTCGCTTGCCTGTTGCCGCAACACAACCCGCGTGTGAGCCTAGCGCTCTTCGCGTCGTGCGACCCCTGGCGCTCGTGATCGCCGTCGTGGGTCTCTATGGTGTGTTGTCACACGCCGTCGCGTCTCGCACGCGGGAGATTGGCCTGAGAATGGCGCTCGGCCCGGCCGGATTGCTCAAGTGGTCGCTCGGCAAGCCGTCCGTCTCGTCGGACTGGGCCTGGTCTTGGGGGTAGGCGGCACTGTCGGCTTGTCGCGCTTCCTTGGGCGCTGCTCATCATCGACGTGTCGCCCACGGAGCCCGTGAGCCGGCGGTCGTCGTGGCCACTCCAGCCCTGGTCGCCGGGCTCGCGGCCGCCATCCCGGCTCGCCGGGCCTCCAGCCTAGCCCGCGGGTCGCTCTCGGAGAGTGAGTGAATGGCCTTGTCAGCAGAGCGGGGCCTGGCCCTCTTAGCCCGTCGATATTTCGCCACATATCGAAATTCGTGTTAGAGTCGCCTTGTGAACGATGTTTTCAAGGCCCTAGCTGACCCGACGCGTCGCGAGATCCTGCGGCTGCTCCGCGCGGGTCCGATGTCGGCCGGTGCGCTCGCAGAGCGCTTTCCCCAGGGCCGCTCCACCCTCTCGGCACATTGCGCCGCGCTTAGGCACGCCAACCTAGTCCAGACGGATCGGCACGGACAGACGATCGTCTACCAGCTCAATCTCTCGGTCTTCGAACAGACAGTCGCGGCACTCGTCGCCGCTCTGGGTCTTGGCGACGAGGCCGCGCCGGCCGGGGCACGCGCGCGAACGGAACCCGTGAAGTCATGAAGATCGAATGGAAGGAAGAGGCCCCGAGCCTGGCGATGCTCGCCGTGATGAGCATGCTGGCCGCCGTCACGTGGTCGTCGGCGCCGGACCGCATCCCCATTCACTGGACGCTCTCTGGCGAGCCGGACCGGTTCGGTGGGAAGTTCATCGGCCTGGTCGGCCTGCCGCTCGCCGCACTCGGCGTCTATCTCGCCTTTCTGTTCTTGCCTCGCATCGATCCGCGCCGCGCGAACTATGAGGCTTTCCGGACACCGTACGTCGTGATCCGCTCGACGATCGTGGGTCTGCTCCTCGCGATGGACGTCTTCATCCAGATGTGGGTTCGTGAAAAGCTGGTCGCCACGCGCGTCTTCATGCCCGTGCTGGCTGGCGCGGTCATCATGCTCTTCGGCAACTACCTGCCCAAACTCAAGTCCAACTGGTTCATCGGGATTCGCACGCCATGGACACTCACGAGCGAGGAGTCGTGGCGCAGGACGCACCGGCTGGCAGGCTGGCTGTTTGTCGCCTCGGGTGGTGTGATCATCGTGGCCTCGGTACTCGACCCGGACAAGAGCCGAGTCGTCCTCTTCGGCACGCTCATGCCGACGCTGGTCTCGACGGTGGTCTATTCGTACTTCGTGTGGCGAAACGATCCGGACAAGATCTCGCGGACCTGACGCCGACGCGCATGACCAGATCCTTGCTGACCGTCCTGTCCCTCTGCGCGACACTCTTCGCGCAGACGGTGCCGACGCCTCAATTCCCCAAAGTCGGTGGTCTGGCACCGGCGTTCGCGTTCAGGGCGGTGGTCGAGGGTGACAGGCCGCTTGCCGGCTTGACGCCAGAAGCCCTACGCGGCCGCGTCGTCGTGCTGGACTTCTTCGCGACGTGGTGTGCGCCGTGCGTGGCGGCGATTCCTCGAACCAACGCACTCGTGACCGAGTTCCAGAGCGATCCCGTGACCTTCTTAGCTGTCACGAACGAACCGCGGGCTGTCCTCGAGACGTTCGTCGCCGCGGATCCCATGCGTGCTGAGCTGGTCCTCGACGATGGGGACACGACCTACGGAAACTACTGGGTTCGTTCCTTGCCCTTTGTGGTCATCATCGATCCCGGCGGCCGCATCCGCGCGTTCGCGTCACCAGAAACGTTGAGCGCCGAGCAGATTCGAGGTGTCCTGAAAGGCTGAATCGCCCCTCAGTCAGATGGACTTTCAGGAACACTATTATACTATGTGATATAATATAACTATCGTGACGAAAGTGTCCGTCCGTCCCAACTGGTACTACATCTTGCTATCCGTCGCTGACGGACCTCGTCATGGCCAAGCGATTGCGCGTGACGTGGAACGCATGACCGACGGCGGCGTGCGACTCTGGCCTGCCACTCTCTACGGTGCGCTCGACGC